>SWCA01008214.1_pt2 | contig 325189 bp, 297 predicted proteins | sample 4692961 | NCBI WGS metagenome assembly SWCA01 (sample SAMN10267275, study PRJNA491770) | bioreactor metagenome | isolation source: DHS bioreactor inoculated with | place: Japan: off Shimokita Peninsula | reverse complement strand
CCTTCTGTGGAATACAAGAAAGGCAGAACAGAGTAGGATGACGATGCGGCGCCTGACTCGGGGTCGGTTGATTTGGAACGGTTATACAGGAGTGCGATATTGCTGTAAGAGCTTTCTTTGCCATGCTTGTCTGTTGAGCTTGAGTTGTAGAAGAGCAGTGGAATGAAATTTCCGGATGATGCCGAATTGTAGACGACACTTTTATTGTTCCAGGAGTAGTAGCCCGTGACCCAGAGCGAGTCGTATGTGTTACCCGCTCTGTCTTTTCCTTCTCCGGAATAAAAGAAGGGCAGAACAGAGTAGGATGAAGATGCGGCACCGGATTCGGGGTCGGTTGATTTGGAGCGGTTATACAGGAGCGCGATATTAGTGTAAGAGCTCTGTCTGCTGGAGCGATCTTTCTCTTCGCTGGAATAGTAAATTCCGGGAATAAAGCGTCCTCGAGAGTAGGCGTCGGCATCGGCATATTGATCGTTATACGAGAAGTATCCGGGAACCCAGAGCGTATCATAGGATCGGTACTGGTTATGCCCTCTCGAATAGTAGAATAGCAGCGGGATAACCGGAGCGAGCGCTTTTTTATCCTTTGCAGATTTTGACTCCCGGGATGATAAATAAAGAAGCGGTAATAACAGTTGGAAGTCTGTCTGCATGTCAGGAGATCGGTCTGCTCCCGAAAAATAAACAGGAAGAATATGGAATCGGGAGCGTTCGTCAGACTTTTTACTTCGATAGAAAGGAATGAAGTAGAACGTAGTTTCATCCGCCTGTTGGTCCCGGGAGTAATAGTGTAAGAGCGGGAGGAGCGGGAACAGATGAACGGAACGTTCTGGACCCCATTCGAAGTGGCCGAGTAGCGGATGAAGCAAAAGCTCTTTCTGCCTTCCCTCTCGACGATACTGTATGATAGGAAAAAGCCCCCCTCTGGCCACATCTTTGCTCGAATCTTTGCCCCAGTAGACAGGACCGATCCAGCGCGTCACATCCCCATTCTGGTAGCGTGAGCCATACAGTAGAGATAGGAAAAAGGAATTCTGCTCATCCTTATACTCATGATAATAGACGGGAAGAAGGAAGGACATGGATCCCTTTCCGTCACGCGAAACCTGATCGTAGTACAGAGGGAAGATAAGCCGCCGCCTGCGGCTGTCTATCGTCGAATGCTGGCTGTAATAGAGCGGAAAAAAACGCACCGACGTATATTTCGGATAGTACGTAAATTTCCATAGATGAAAGACGTTTATCGACTTCAGCGACTTGCCCTGTTCGTTCGTCCAGCTTTCGTAGTAGGCCAGGTAGCCGAGGTTAAACGGATAGTGCCCTTCGGCCTCGCTACCGGAGTATTCGGGCTCTTCAAGGTCTGACCATACCTCGCCGTGCAGCGGCAACGAAGGTCGCAATGCCAGAAGCAGCATGGCGAGCGCCGTAAGCAGCGGGCTCAGGGATCGAGGGAATTCTATTCGTCGGCGAGCAGACAAGGGAACCTACGGATTCGGTTGATTATCCTCGTTCTTCGGCCAGGCGCCTTTTAGAAGGTTGAAGCCGGATTCTACGATATCGACTCCGCTGCGGGCGATGGAGCGGGCCGTCTGGTCGATGAGTTCTCCGCGCAGCACATCGGCCATGCCTTCTTTAAAGCCCTTGCGTACCTCTTCTTTGAATTCGGGAAGAAGCTCGCGACCCGATTCTTCGAAGCCCTCTTTTAGCCTCTGCTTTACGATCTCAATGTACTCATCGAGTGCGGCGTTCAACTTTGTGCGTTCCAGATACTTGAAATACAGGTAAAGGGCGACCGATGTCATCACACCGCTGAGAATGCTCGAAAGGATGGCGGTCAGTATGATGGCCGAAAGTATGGACGGCGTTTCCATAGTTCATCGTGTGAGATGTCATCTGAATGACAATCTTTTCTTTAAAAATCGGTCCTGAGACCCATAGCTGCCTGTTAGGAGAGTCCTGACCGGGTCTCGGGAAATGCTGCGCTCTCGTTGCATGTGCCCGGAAGGTAGAGCGGAAAAGCGCCCCGGACGCATGTCCGGAGCTGAGGGGATCCGAGTGAGGTGCGGATTGGCGGGAAATCCCGCAATCGCAGAGTCCCCGAAATACTACCCGGAAAGGTCCGGTCGGTCTATATCCAATATGGTATAAAAAGTAAAAGTTCGTGCAACTATGGCTGTAAATGAGTCTCAATCGGCTTCAGAGGCAGCCCGTTTACAGGATTACAAATGGCTTTTTATAGAAAGCCGAGGTCCCGGGCTTTGCGCATCAGCTGTACCCGTGATCTCACCTGAAGTTTACTATAGATGCTTTTGATCTGCTGTCGGACCGTTCCCTCGGCCGTTCCCAGGGTGCGGGCGATCTCTGCCGCCGAATAGCCGCTGATGATCTCTTCAAGAACCTGTGTTTCGCGGGGAGTCAGAGAAACCGGCGTGCGGTCCGGGCCGCGAAAGAGGTGCAGCACCCGCGCGGCGATGGAGGGCGTCATGATGGCGCCTCCATCCATAACGCTGCGTACGGCTTCGGGCAGATCGATCGGCTCTCCTTTGAGCAAATATCCGATGGCGCCGCGTTTCAGGCAGCGCATGATCTCGTCGTCTGTGCGAATCGACGTAAGCATGAGGATGCGCATCTCAGTATTCTCATCGGCAAGCACCGATACCAGATCACTTCCGCTCATACCGGGCAGGCCGATATCGATGAAGATCAGATCAAGGGTGATATTCTGCAGATCGTGGTAGGCCGCTTCTGCACTCTGCCAGGTATAAACGTCAGAAACGCCCGGTAGCTGTTTCATCTGTTCGGCAAAGGACTGACAGAACAGGGCATCGTTCTCAACGATGCCGATGCGGATTCCCGATGCTGTCGCTTCTTCGTTCACAGAATTTCTGACGCCGGATCTATGGGATTGAATGGGCTCATTTGCCGGCAGAATTCAAATAAAAGCACTGAGCGTCGATCGTCAGCCCTTTTTCGATAGAATCTCAGGATCGCCCGGAGGGATTGATTCCATACAAATCTACCGGAGATACACGTACAGGGCAATATTCGCATTGAGGGTGTATCAACCAGAATTCAAGGAAGCATCGATGGCCGATTTCGCTGACCGGTTAGCTTCATCTTGAGACGAAAGATATAGAATCCTCGTTCATTTTTTTCAGAACAGACTCCTCCTTCGTCTCGGAGCCTTTTAATAAAGGAAAGCCGACCGACGGTCTCCTGAGCGGATTGTGCCTGGAACGTAGCGCGAAAGGTGCCGCCCCGATAGGAGAGCTCCCATGTAGAGATGCCCTGTCCGTATTTGAGGTCGTTCGTGCTGATCTCAAGAAAGACTGCATAGAGGGCATGTCGTTGATGCAAATCGAGGTGATCAACGAAGCTTTCTTCTTCGTCGGTATCGAATCGAAAACGAATCCCTCTGCCGACGGCGGCGTAGCGTCGGTTCAGGATAACCTTCACGCCGTGCATGAAGTTATCCTGGATCAGCTGCATATCTTCTCTTTCATGGATGCGGTCGCGCAACGCTCCGAGGACGTTGCGCGCCAGGCGTCGGGCACTTTCCACGCGGTCTCCTGGAGGTACGTCGGGTTGCATCGAGCCAAGCACGATCAAGAGATCGGTAAGATCTGATCCGACCATGTCGTGAAGATCGCCGACGAGAGACTGGCGTTCCGACCGCAGGCCCTCTTCTTCGCGCTGCTTTCTTCGAATGAGCACGGAGGCCTTTTCAAGCAGCTCTGGCGGATCAAACGGTTTCACAAGGTAATCGTCTCCTCCGAGGCGAAGGCCTTCGAGGCGATCTTCGAGGCCGGCCCGCGCCGTCAGGAATAAAAAGGGGATGCCGCGCAGTTCCCGGCTGGAGCGAAACCGCTGCAAAAGGTCGAACCCATCCATCGATGGCATCACGATATCTGTAATTACGGCATCGGGCGGATGGTCGATGGCCAGATCAAAGGCCTCTGCGCCATCGGAGGCCGTAATGACGCGGAACCGCATGCCGATGATTCTATGCAGATACTGACGCAGCTCGTCGTCGTCTTCTACGATGCAAACAAGAGGTCTGTCGGTTTCGCGTTCAAGGGCCGGTACAGGCAGGGCCGAAATCTCTTCGGGCATCGAGAAGCTTGATGTGATCCGCGCCGATTGCTTTTCCTTGAAGAGAATCGGATAAAGGGGCAGCGTGAGATCAAAGCTTGAACCCGCACCGTTACCCGAACGCAGCGTCAGGTCGCCGTTCATAAAGCGCGCGAGTTCTCGCGAGAGAGCAAGACCCAGTCCGCTGCCGCTACGCGGTGTACGAACGGCGCCAAATCGCTCAAAAAGGGACTGACGATGATCGGCCTCAATCCCCGGGCCGGTATCTTCGACCGAGATCGTAATCAGGTGAGATTGCTGCTTCACCCTGACCATGGCTCCGCCCTCGTCGGTGAATTTAAGGGCGTTTGCAAGCAGATTGATGAGTATGGTCTCGGTTTTTTCGATGTCGAGGCGCGTCAGCAGTTGCAGCGGTAGCTCAGATCGCAGGCTGAGACCGCGACTGCGAAAGGATTGATCGAAGATGGCAAGGATTCCACGCACGAGTTCACATAGATCCACGGCTTCGAGATGCAGATCCATACGCCCCGAATCGAGCCGGGCCAGGTCTATGAGGTTGTTTACGAGCGTGAGCAATCTATTACCGTTCTTTCTGACGCTTTGCAGATAGTTGGCTAACTCTTCGTCTTCGGCCTTTTCAAGAAAAGACTGCAGGGGCGACAGGATAAGCGTGAGCGGCGTGCGGAATTCATGCGAAATGCCGGCAAAGAAGTTCGACCGGAATCGATCGATTTCTGTGAGCCGGGCATTTGCGGCTTTGAGGTTCTCACTGGCCTCCGTATATTGCAGACGGATGCGAAACCACCAGGCGTTGACGATGATCCAGATCGCCGATAACGGAACGATCGTGCTGGCCATAGAAACGAGCGGTACCGGGATTTCATGTTGATTTATGATAATGATTCGCGCGAAATAGTATAGAAATGCGAACATCCATACGGCGATGAACTGAATCGGAGGGCCGATATGAAAAAAAGAAAAAGCGGCCATAAGAGCAAGGTTGGCAAGCCAGGATCGCGCATCGGAGTAATCGATATTCACGTCATGGAACTGGGTCTCCATTTCCAGGATTGTGATGATTCCCATGAGCAGTCCGAAAGAGCGCGACACTATCGTCATGCCCTGCATCTTGAGGAATCGCCGCGAAAAATTCTGTATATTCGACCACCTGAACAGTAGCGGTTGCACGATGATGAGAAAAGCGGCGATCCATTGTGCCAGTGTGAATTGAACGTTAACCGGAATCCCGGAATGATATTCAAGCCACAGGCTGTAGGAAAAAGAAAGCAGCAGAACCGTTCCAAGGAATTGCGCTCCTCGAATCGACTGCTCATAGACTCTTTCGGCTTCGCGGGAGGCAGGCGGACTTATGAAGCTAACGATGACTGAAAGTCGGGACAGAACGGTCGTGAAGGCCGATTTCTTTTCCGTTTCGGGCTTCATGGCACATCAGGGACGGGAGAAAAGCCAGCACTGAACGCGATGATCTCTTCCCATCGCCGTGACGGGCACCGGTTTTTCGCAGGCATCAAAGGCCTTCGGGCATCGGTTGCGAAAACGGCATCCGTCGTCGTACTGAGCCGGCGCCGGCACCTGTCCTGGAATGGCCTTCAGTTCGTGTTTGCGTTCAAGGTCTGGAATCGCATCAAGCAATCCCCGACTGTAAGGATGGGCGGGCTCTGACAGAAAGACGTCGACGGGCGATTCTTCAATGACCTTGCCTGCATACATGACGGCGAGTCGATCGGCGTACTGAGCGACAAGCCCCATATTATGCGTGATCAGAAGAACGCCACACTGCTCCTCGGTTTTCAGCTCGACGAGCAGCTTCATGATCTGGGCCTGCACCGTCACGTCAAGGGCCGTCGTCGGCTCGTCGGCGATAATGAGCGAGGGTTTGAGAAGTAGCGCCATGACGATGACGACGCGCTGAAGCATCCCGCCCGACAGTTCATGCGGATAGGTAGAGAGCAATCGATCGGGATCGGCGAATCCGACACGCTCAAGCAGTGCAGGGATTCGCTGCGACGCTTTCAGTCCGCGCTCGGCGGCCTGCTCCGCGTGAAATTCAAAGACTTCGTTTAATTGCCTGCCGATCGTCAGAAGAGGGTTAAGCGCCTGAGCGGGCTCCTGAAAAATGACGCCGACCTCCGCTCCGCGAAGCCTGCGCAGCTCGTCGGGCTTCATCGCGAAAATCGATCGACCGTTAAACAGCACTTCGCCAGCGGCATATCCGCCGGGCTCGGGCAGCGTTCCCGTTGCGGCCAGAGCCGTGATGGATTTACCGCAGCCCGACTCGCCGATCAACCCGAGTATCTCGCCCGGCTTGAGAAAGATCGAAACCTCTTCGCAGAGCCGATACCCGTCGAGACCGATTCCGAAGCGGCGGTATTCGAGAACGGGCTTACTGGTGTCGGTTAAAAACCGGGCCGCTTCGCGGGCGATCCTGTCATAGGTTGGCCTTTTGAAGGAGACCACTTCCTTTGCAAGATCTTCCATCTTCATCCATTTGAGAGAATGGAACTCACGCTCATGCAGATCAAGTTGTAGATCGGCCGGATTCCCATCCCAGCGGAAGAAAAACCACTTCTGCTTCTGGCCGCGGAACTTCTTGAGGTGTTCGGGAATGTCTTCAGGGAATTCGTAGGTCAGCCATTCGCCGATCTCGCCGGCCGGTTCGGTGACCGCCAATCCGATCTCTTCGAAAAGCTCGCGCCTGGCAGCTGCAAGCGGCGACTCGCCGGCATCAATTCCGCCCTGGGGGAACTGAAAGCTGCCCGGATATTGAATGCGATCGCCTGCAAGGACATAACCCTCGCTATTAAAGACGACCATACCGACATTTTCTCTGTAGGGCTTTTCCTGCTCCATCACAGGATGATTCGATGCAGGTGGAGTTTAAGAACAAGTGATTTTCGTCCGTCTGATGATGATGCGAAGAAGAAAAAGTCTGTTCAGGAAGAGAGCGGAGTCTCACTGTGTGGCTTGAAGGAAGTTATGGAAGGAAAGAAAAAGCGAAACGGACTTCAGGCGCTGCGGTCGCGAGCAAAGGCCTTCGGGTTGAGCTTTTTTTTGCCCGGCGAGGGAGACGAGGTGGATCGGGCGCGACTTCTCCGGGCCATTCTGTGGATGCTGCTTGTTCTTGGTGTCGGTCTTTTCGCTATCGACCTCGTCTACCTGCCTGCCTCAAGCCATCGCTGGTGGATGGGGCTGGTGACGACGATTACTATCACGGTTCCGTTGCTTTTCATGCTGCGCAGAGGATATGTGAACGTCGTCGGTGTTTCTCTTGTATCGCTGCTCTGGCTCTTTGTGACTGTGATGTCGGCGACGGGCGGCGGTATTTATGCGATGATCACGCAGGGCTATCTGATCGTCACATTCATGGCCGGGCTTCTGGGCGGCGTTCGCTATGGTCTGCTTGTTGGCGTTCTTTCGCTTGTTACCGAGCTCGTTCTTGTTCTCTTTGCCGACCGCATTCCACCGATAGCGAACCGAACTCCGATTTCACAGTGGCTCGTGAACGGCTTTTATCTCATCACCGTGATGCTTCTGCAATCCTATTCCGTTCGCAGTCTGCGACGGGCCTTCCATCGATCGGCTGAGATCCTTTCTGAAAGACGAAAGGCCGAAGAAAACCTTGTCGAGAGCGAGGAGCGGTTTCGCGCCATCTACGATCAGACCGATCTCGGTGTCGCTATGAGCGACCTGAACGGTGCGCTTGTCAGTGCCAATGAGGCCTTCTGTCGCATGCTTGGCTACAGCGCCGCCGAGCTGGATGGCCGCCATTTCGCGGATTTTTCGCATGAAGACGACGTACCCGCCGAGGTGGCGCGCGTCAAAGAGGTGACGGCAGGCCTGCGACGCAGCTATACGCTGGAGAAGCGATATATTCGCAAAGATGGAACGCTTTTGCCAGTCAGCGTCACCGTTTCGTTGCTTCGCAATTCGGCCGGACAACCGTCGGCCTACCTCGGTATCGTAGAAGATATCTCGGAGCGTTATTCGGCGGAAGCCGCGCTGCGAGCAAGCGAGGAGCGCTTTCGAATAACCTTCGAAAGCGCCGGCGCCGGTATCGCTCTTGTCGATCCGGAGGGGAGAATTCTCAGTTGCAATCAGGCGCTGACGGATCTCACGGGATTTTCGGCCGACGAATTGATCGAACTGAACTTCAGAGATTTCACGCATCCGGACGATCTCGATACGGACGTTCAAATGTACGGTGAACTGCTCGAAGGAAAGCGAGAGCGATACGTCCTGGATAAACGTTATATTCGAAAGAACGGGACCGTCGTCTGGGCAAGGTTAACCGTATCGCTTGTGCGATCCGCCGATCATTCGCGGCAGTCTTATGCGATCGCCATCGTCGAAGATATCACCGAGAAGAAGCGAACGGAGCTTGAGCTGGCCGCTTACAGAGACGAGCTCGAAGAGATGGTGCGCGAACGAACCGAAGAGCTGCGTGGCGCTCTTCAGATCGCCGAAGCGGCGACCGTCGCACGAAATGAATTCCTCGCAAACGTCAGCCATGAGCTACGCACGCCGATGAACGCCGTGCTCGGGCTAACGCATCTTGCGCTGGGGACGGATCTGAATCCGCGGCAGCGCGAGTATCTGTCAAAGATCAGAGGAGCGGCGCGCGATCTGCTCGGTCTTCTCAACGATCTTCTCGATTTTTCAAAGATGGAGGCCGGACGTATCGAGCTGGAGTCCGTTCCTTTTCACCTGGATCGCCTTCTTGATTCGGTGCTCGATCTTGTTTCTGTTCGCGCAGCCGAGAAGAACCTGCAGCTCAGCATCGACATCGCAGAGGACGTACCTCTACACATCGTCGGCGATCCGATGCGACTGCGTCAGATTTTGATCAATCTTGCCGGCAATGCTGTGAAGTTTACCGATACTGGATCGGTGACTCTTCTTGTGAAAAAGGCCGAATCGGATAACTCTTCGCTGCAGCTTGAATTCTCTATTCTCGACACGGGACCGGGCGTACCTTCAGCGCTCAGGCCGCATCTTTTCGAACCCTTCCGACAGGCGGACGGTTCGATGACGCGGCGATACGGCGGTACGGGCCTCGGTCTTGCTATCTGCAGGCAGCTTGTCGATCAGATGGGAGGCGGCATCGGCCTTGACGATTCGTTCGTCGGTGGTAGCCGTTTTTATTTTACTCTGCCGTTTTCTATTCCGAAAAGCGGAGAGCAAGTCGCCGATATGCCCGCCATCGACGAGGATCGTTACAACACCGATGCCTTCGATTCAGAAAAAGCGATCCGGGATACGAAGCTTCCGCTTCCGGGAAGGATTCTTGTCGTAGAGGATAACGAGATCAACTTACAGGTGGCACGGGAGCTGCTCCATTCGTTTGGACTTTCCGTCGATGTGGCTCGTAACGGCGTCGAAGGCGTGCGTAAGGCTACGTCGGGAGAGTATCAGGCCATTCTCATGGATCTTCAGATGCCCGAGATGGACGGGTACGAGGCGTCGCGACAGATCCGACAGCGCCATATTGAAACCCCGATCCTGGCCATGACGGCCCATGCCCTTGAATCTGAAAAGAAACGATGCCTTGCCGCCGGTATGAACGATCATATTCCAAAACCGGTCGATCCCGATTTGCTGTATCGCACGCTCTCGCGCTGGCTGAGCCTGCCGACGCGTCGCAAGAGCATGCAGATTATTCCTGAAGCCTTTGACGTTTCGGGGTTTGACGTTCCATCGGCGGTACGTCGGCTTGACGGAGATATCAATCTTTTTCTGCGCCTTCTTGAGTATTTCGTCCGCGATCATCGAGACGATGCGATTCATATAGAGAGAGCCCTTGAGATGGGAGATGAAAAGGGAGTGCGACGGCTCATTCACACTTTGCGCGGCGCTTCTTCGAATCTATCCGCTCGGGAAATTCTATCGGTCCTTCTCGAAATGGATCGTCTTATAGAAGAGCATGGATGGGATGAACAGCGTCTTCAGCCTCTGGTGCAAAGGCTGAAGAATTCTCTGATTTTTGCCGTGCAATCGATTGAAAAGGCACTGATGAACGTCAGGCCCGAAAGAGATCGCCCCTTGCTCAGCTCCGATGAAGCGCTATCACTTCCGCTCTTTGATGCGTTGCTTGTAAGGCAGAGTCTGAGCGCAAGGCAGCATCTCGAACGATTGCGCAACGAGCTCGAGCAGTTGAGGCCCGGCCTTGCAGCGCGCATGGCCGAGGCGATGGATCGACTGGACTATGCGAAGGCCAGGGAATTACTGGCTCCGTATTTAAAACCGGAATGATACGTGAAAAGCGAGAAGAAACAGACCATCCTGATCGTCGACGATCTGCCCGAGAATATCGAGTTGCTTGCGCGAGTCCTTGGCGATAGCGTAGAGATTCTCTTTGCCTTATCAGGAGAGGAAGCTCTGCGTATCTGTAAAGAGCAGGACCCTGATCTTCTGCTTCTCGATATTCTGATGCCCGGCGTCGACGGATATCAGGTCCTCGCCCGGCTTAAAGAAGATGCACAGACCGCAAAGTTACCCGTCATCTTTATTACGGGAATGGATACGCAGGGCGAAGAGGCCAGAGGGCTTGAAGCGGGCGCCGTCGACTATATCACGAAGCCGATTCATCCCGCCGTCGTCAGGGCGAGAATTCGCAATCACCTCGAATTAAAAAGATACCGCGACTTTCTTGAGAATCTCTCGGCGACCGACGGTCTGACCGGAGTGGCAAACCGCCGTCGTTTCGACGAAGTGCTGGATCGCGAGTGGCGTCGCGCCGCCCGTACGGGGACGATGCTGTCGATGCTCATGATGGATATCGATTGCTTCAAGGCGTATAACGACCGCTACGGGCACATCGAAGGAGACGAGGTGCTGCGTCGTCTGGCGACGGTTATACAGGAGAATATGCAGCGTCCGCTTGATCTGGCCGCTCGCTACGGCGGCGAAGAGTTCGCCTGCATTCTGCCCGAAACCGACAGAGATGGAGCGTTGCTTGTCGCCGAAAGGATTCGCACGGGACTCAAGGATCTGAAAATCCCGCATCAGTTCTGCGTCGCCGATCATGTTACGGTAAGTATCGGCGTGGCTACGATGATACCGACGCCCGAGACTCCTTCTTCGCTCATCGTGCGCACCGCCGACGAACAGCTCTATCAGGCGAAGGCAGGCGGCAAAGACCGCATCTGCGCTTAATCCTCCCAATCCCAGAAGAAATCGGCGTTGGTCAGCTCTTCGGAGTTCTCAGCCGTCTGTGTATCGTCAGCTTTTTCGCCGACTTGCGGCTCGTCTATTTCGCGAAGCAGGCGTTCCAGATCCTGCGTTTCCTTCTCCCAGTATTCGTCGGTGCCGAAATGCGGAAAGCTCAGCGGAAAGGCCGGATCAGACCAGCGTTTTGCGATCCATCCCGCATAGTGAATATAGCGAAAGGCGCGAAGAGGACCGATCAATCGTAGCTGCGCATCATCAAAATCGCGAAAGCTACGGTAGGCGTCGATCATAACGGCGCGCTGTCGCAGACCGTCTGCATCGACGGCCGGAGCAAGCATCCAGAAGTCCTGCACCGCCGGTCCTGTTAAAAAATCGTCGAAGTCGAGAAAGAAGAAGTTCTCGTCATCCTGTTCCCGGGAATAGAGCAGATTGCCGATGTGGCAGTCGCCGTGAATGCGATGCAAGGGGATGCCTTTTGAATGATCCTCAAAAAGTTCGACGGCATGTAGAACGGCCTTTCGGTATCGCGGCAGAAGCGATGGCGGCAGAAACTCCCGCTCTTCAAGGTAGGCAAGCGGAGCAAGGGCGAAATGTCCGGCGTTCAGACGCCATCGTGTCGCCGACTCTTTTGAAGCGCCGACGTTATGGATGCGGCCGAGCAGGCGCCCGATCAGCTGCAGCTGCGAGTCGGTTAACTCATCGGCCGATCGTCCGCCGGTGCGAGGCCATACGGTAAAGCGAAGGCCTTCGATTGATTTCAATGTGCTGCCGTCAGGAAAGCGAAGCGGAGCGCAAACCGGAATATCATTCTGCTGCAGCTCAAAAAGAAAATCATGTTCTTCGAGGATCTGCTCGTCCGTCCAGCGAAGCGGGCGATAGAATTTCGTAATCACGTGCGATCCGTCTTCGAGCTTCAGGTCAAAGACGCGATTCTCGTAAGAGTTCAGCTGCTGACAGTGCCCTGTCGGAGCCAGACCGGCCGCCTCCACCGATTTCAGAACGACATCGGGCTGTAGCCTGTAGAATGAGTCGTCGTACAGGCCGACGGGATCACTGCTCATCGCTTTGCTCTTGTGATGGGAGGTCGCCTGACTCTGTCGGTACGTCGTCACCCGTATCGTGCGCTGTGTCGATCTGCTCCGCACTGCCGGTGTATAACTCGTATCGCTGAAACATACAATCCAGAGGGCCGTTACGAAGGGCGATGCGCTTCGAGCTTGCCAGATGAACGTGCTTGAGGGCTTCGATGTTTGAGCTGAAGATCCAGGCCGTGAATCCGGCGAAGTTCTTTTTCATCGTATCGCCGATCATCTTATAGAAGTTATCGATATCATGCTTCTTCATGCGCTCGCCGTAAGGAGGATTCATGATGATCGTTCCATGATCGACGGGCAGCTTCAGCTGATCGAAAGGCTTCGTTTGCAGCGTGATCTTGCCTTCGAGGCCGGCGTTGCCGAAGTTCTCGGCGGCCAGATCGGTGGCCACAGGCGAGGAATCAGAGGCGAAGATGGGCAGCTCGGGCGTGGCGGCGATATTCTTATTGGCCTTGCGTAGCAGATCGTTGCGAATCGACTGAAAGAGCGAGTCCTGATGATCGGGCCAGTTCATGAATCCGAATTGCTCGCGAAAAAGGCCCGGAGCGACTTTCAGGGCGATCCACGCCGCCTCAATGGGGATGGTGCCCGCTCCCGTCATCGGATCGACAAGCGGCTCTGCGTTCTTCCAGTTCCATCTGCTTAAGAGAATCAGGCCGGCTGCAAGCGCTTCGTTAAGCGGAGCCTCGCCGACGCGAGAGCGATATCCGCGCTTGAAAAGCGGATCGCCCGAGCTGTTGCGCGAAATCGTACAGCGATCCTCTTCGATACGTATATGCAGGCGCAGATCGGGGCGGTTCAGCTCGACCGAAGGACGAGCGCCGCTGCGGTCGCGAAAGCGGTCGACGACGGCGTCCTTCATCTTGAGAGAAACGAAGTGCGAATGCGTGAACAGACGCGAATGCACCGAAGACTGGATGGCGAACGTCTGACGTGCATCGAGATAACGCTCCCACGGAAGCTCATAGACCTTTTTATAGAGATCGTCGGCATCATAGACGCGAAACGAGGCAAGCGGTTCAAGGACGGCGATGGCCGTGCGCAGCCTGAGATTTGCATGATAGAGCAGCGCCGGGCCGTTTTCAGTCTCGGTGGCAAAGCGCACAGCCTGCCGGTCCACATGCAGCTGCGTGATCGGCGCGGCATCGCCGAGATCCTCAATCTCGTCGGCAAGCAGCTCTTCAAAGCCGCGCATGCAGGTTGCAGTAAGCATCAGTTCAGACATCGCCTCCGGTTTTTCGGTCGTGGGCGGGCAGTAAACCGATTTCGCAGGGGGAAGGTAAAGAGGGCGGAGAACGATTCCAATACCTGTCTTCTTCTGCAAGGCGTCATTTTTCGGGCTTTGAAACCCTTAACCGTGAAAAATGCGAAAGGCGCGAAAAATCTTTTTGCATTCGCCCGATTTTGCACCCCTGCAGGGTAGGAGGTGCGCTATGCCACACTTTATTCAGCTTCCGGAAGAAGTCGCCTCGGTCTTTGGACCGGCAGCTACTAAATTTGTTGACTTCCTCACTTCTACCTTCTCTTTACAGAAAGATGAGGTAGTCCGGATGTCTGCCCTTTCTTTTGAAAAGACCGTGAAAGACGAAACTACAGGCCTCAGGCTTGAGATGAACGAGTTACAGGCTGAAACTCAAGCATCGATTGCAGAGTTGCGGGCCGAAACTCAGACATCGATTGCAGAGTTACGAGTCGAGATGACCGAGTTACGAGCAGAAACCCGGGCATCGATAGGGGAGCTGCGGGTCGAGATGGCCGAGCTACGAGCTGAAACTCAAGCATCCATAGGGGAGTTGCGGGTCGAGATGACCGAGCTACGAGCTGAAACTCAGACTTCGATTGCAGAGTTACGGGCAGAGATGAAAGCAGATTTTGCCGATGTGCAAAAGCAAATTGCAGGTCTGCATCGAGAGATAACAGCGCAGACTCGCTGGTTCCTGGCCGGATTGCTGGCGGCGGCAACACTCTATCCGATCATTTCACAACTGCTACAGCGGTTTCTCTAAAACGGCCTCTTACTCCGCCTTTGCCTGCGATTTCGCAAACAGGTTCAGGCCGTATTGAATCACAAAGGGGCCCAGAATCAGATTCACGCCCGGAAGCATCATCAAGATCTCCACAAGCAAAGAGGGCGGCGTCTTGAGCATGATCTCTCCGCGGCGGTAATAGCGCGCCATGATAAACGAAAGCGGTAGCAGCCCGCCGACCAGAGAGACAAGGATGAGCGTGAACGGATCGTCCTGCATCAGGCGCGCCGTGCGTCCGGTCCAGATCAACGTATAGAGCCCGCCCGAAAAGAGGACGAGAAGCAGCAGCACAAGCAGATTCATCTCAATCTTCGGGCTCTGCGCCGGGTCAAAGTTGCCGTTCCCCGCGCTGAGGACGCTTTTTATTCCGGCCGAAATAGCGCGACTGTCGGAGGTTAACCCCTGCCACCAGCAACTGACATGAAGAACAAAACGCTGCGGCCGGTACATGATCTCAAGCAGCCAGTCCGGGCCAGGTCGTTTCAGAGCAAGGAAGATCCAGAGAAGGATCTGGCCTGGCAGAAAAAGCGCAAAGGGCAGCAGCAGAAGGCCCAGCACGCCGAGCGTTATATATAGAAAGAGCGGGCCCGGAAATACGGCCGCCACGATAGTCCAGGCTGTAAAGAGAGCGTACATCAGAAGCGGCACGGAAAGGCGCGCAAGAACCTGCATACGCGAGAAATCCGAATCGATGCTGGCCGTGAAGCGAAGAGGCAGCTTCATCTTTTCGCGTCCGTGAATATCGACATGAGGCAGCTGCTCTCCGTTCAGAGATAGCAGAAGCTTCCAGCGAAAGAGATGTACGCGCATCAGGAAGCGTGTCAGCTCCTGATGATTCTGCTCTGTGATCAGGGCGTGAATCATGTTGAACATACAGGCCGCCGCTCCTGCCGCTTCATAGACGGGCCAGAGCAAAAGCGCCGGCAGATGCAAAAGCCATACAAGGTTGAAGATCAATAAGAAACGAAAGGGAAAGGTGATCAGGCCTTTCAGCTGATACATGTAGACCGGCTCGATCTCGCGCACATCGTCAATAGAGACGATGTAGACGCCGGCTGCAAGGGCCTTGAGCGATTCCGGAGCGGCTCCCTCGGGTAATTCAGCGCTGCGGATCTGGTAGCCCCACAGCGTACCGCGCAGTCGGTGCTCTTCGACGACGCCTTTGATTTTCGTGCCGTCCGTCAGCGTAATCGTCGATCGTTCTGTGGGCGTGCGAAGCTCGCTTTGAAACGGATACGAAAGCAGGCCGATCAGAGCAAGAAGACGAAAGAGGTTGATGAAGCGGGCGCCCGAAACGGGCAGTATCTGTAAATAGGGCACGCCTTATCTGACGGCTGAAGCGGATCGCCTGTCAAGCCTTTCTGAGTGCGCCCTGCAAACGACGCCCACATTGATTGATCAAGATAGGCCGCGAAAAACAATTGACAGACGTCTCTCTTATGAGGCAGATCTGACGTCATGTATCGTTCTCTCGTCCTGATTCTGATCGTGCTGTTACAGGCATCGTGCGGCGCCGAGCAGGCACCGGTTGAATCGGCGCCTCGAGCAAAAAAATCTGATCTGACCGGGGTCCCGGCCGCGGCAAAGCAAAGATTCGTGGCGACGGCCCTGCGCGGGCTTGCCGACTGGATCGCCATGGATCAGCCGGAATCCGATGACGGTTCACAGATCCTCATGCCTGCCTATTCTTACAGAGATCAGAAGATTGCCCGACGAGTTCTTCCGGCAGTCGACGCCCGCTTTAACGTCTCGCTTTTGTTCGTCGCTGCCTGGGCCGGCCTGGAAGGGGCCGGTCAGAGCAGGGGACCGTTAACCGCCCTGCTTGAAGGCCAGGGCCTCACGTCGTTTTACGATCAGGAAGAGGCTGCGATGGGGCGTTTCATCAAAGAAAACAGGCGGGCGATGATTGAGAATTCAAAGCGGCTTTTCGGGCGCAGCCTGATTCGCAAAGAGGAGCGGCTTTCGGCGCACGAGGTGCTCAACCACTATGATCCTGAGGTCGTCGAGCATGCCTGCTCTGCCATGTTTCTTTCTCCCGATGAATCGACGGGCGGTTATGCGCTACAGAGAGTCTATGACGAGGTGCTGCGCGAAGCGGTCTGGAGGCATGCCCTGATTCTGAAGCTGCTCCTGCATGATCGGTCTGCCCTGGCACGCGACACAGCGCAGTTTATCAGAGCCTTGCAGCAATCGCCCGGCCGCCTGGATCAATATCGGTACTTTGACGGTCTGGAGATGGAGCAGTATCCCTACGACGAATACTATTTTCTGCAGATTCCGCCAGATCCGCACCGTGATTCGATGAATAACGCTCTTCGAAAGATGAAGGCCTTCCTGATGCGCAGAGAATACGACGGATCTCTGCCGGCCATCCTGAGCTGTGCTGAGAAATACATGAAGGCCTACGACCCCGAGCTATACGAGAACTATATTATGAGGCCCGAGGATAGACCGCGGCCATGAGTGAAAGCAGATATACTCCACATCGGAGCTTTGCTTTTACAGCGAGGTCGTCTGGCAAGATAAGTCAGATCGGCCCTTATCTCCAGGCGCTTACGTCAGTGCAGGTCTCTGAGGATAAAAGAGGCTTTCGATTGCGAAGGAAAAAGTACTTACGGGAAAATTTTGTGCCTGAAGGCTTTTGGACCGGGGATTGGCCGGTATATCATATCCGATTTGTACTGAGTGGGATGGGCTTATTTTTCTACTCTACAGCCTGCGTCCTTTTTGGATTGAGCATCTTGTTAGTCGGGCTGCTTATGTTGCGGGCAATGTGGATGAATCGGGATCTTTTCTGGCCCCTTCTTATGCTTCCTTTGCCGTCTGTCGTTGTCGTGGCCGTTGCGCATGCGCAGGTTTATTTCGAGTCGGCCGACATGCTGGCTGCGATAAAGCGAGAACTGGCCGAATCAGCGCAGATTGAACTGCAGATCAAACGAGAAGATCTGCCTTGACCATGAAATACCCTGAACTGAGATTCTTCTATAATGTAACCGGTATGACACCCGAGATTACAATAGAAAATCGGATTATTTAACCGCTGATCCGATTTTTTTCCGGTGCAGCTTTTTGTTGACACGGATGTCAATCGGTGATCCGATGCGCCATGCCCGAAGAGACAAACAAACCGCAGATTATCTACGATCTGCTTGAGAGTGGCGTTCATGCGAATCCCGACGGACCGACCTTCTTGCGTCGTCGTCCAGGTTCTGATAACTCCTTCCACTCCTATACCTACACCGAGCTGAAGACGATGACCGATCAGCTCATTGCCGGATGGGTGAGCTCCGGATTGAAAAGCGGCGACAGGGTGCTTCTGCTCTGCGATCCGTCAAGCTACTGGTTCGTCACCGATACGTCGATTCTTTCTGTCGGAGCGGTGAGCGTTCCGCGCGCCACCGACGTTACCGACGACGACATCCTGTATATCGCCAATCACTCTGAGGCCTCTCTTGCCGTTGTTCAGACGGAAAAGACGGCCGAGAAGCTGCGTCGCCTTGCCGATAAGCTGCCGACGATAAAGCGCATCATCGTCATGGAAGACGCGAACTTCAACCTGTTTGAGGGCCCCGATACGCTGGCCTCGGTGATGCAGGCCGGAGTCAAGGCCCTTGCCGCCGATGCAAACCTGGTACAGCGCACGCTTGCCGGCGTTGATGGATCGGCTCTTGCAACGCTCATTTATACGTCAGGCACGACAGGCGCTCCGAAAGGTGTGATGCTCAGCCAGAAGGGATGGATAACGGCCGTTCTGAATACGCTGCCGCGCACCGGTTTTCAAAAAGGCGATCGCGCCCTGAGTCTGCTTCCGCCCTGGCATGCCTTCGAGCGCGGCGTCGAATATGCCGTCGTCTATCTCGGTCTTGCCTTTATGGTCAGCGACATCTCCTGTCTGCGCGATGATCTGAAGTGGCATCGCCCGACGATCTTTCCGTCAGTGCCTCGCATCTGGGAATCGGTGTATAACGGCATCCTCGCAAAAGTTAAAAAGGAGTCGGCTCTGAAGCAGGCGATCTTCAATGCCGGCCTGAGTATCGGCGCATCATATAATCGCTGGAAGGCAAGAGCATTCGGCTACAGGCTGCAGATTGAGCGACCGTCGGCGATCCTGTCGATGATCGAGAGGCTGGCGGCGTGGTGCGTGCTTCTGGTGATGGGGCCTCTGCGCGGGTTGAGCCTGCTTATCTTTCGTCCGATCCGGCAGGCGCTGGGCGGGCAGATTAAGTTCTCGGTTTCGGGGGGCAGCGCACTGCCCGGCGTCGTCGATCGTTTTCTTTCGGCGATCGGTTTGACCGTGCTTGAGGGCTACGGTATGACCGAAACGTCCGCCGTGATCTCGATTCGTAACCGTAACCGCCCGACGCCCGGAACGGTGGGAACGCCGATCGGGGGTTATACAATCCGGCTGAAGAACGAGCAGGGACACGATGTGAGCCATATTCCCGGAGCGAAAGGAACGCTCTGGGTGAAAAGCGATCAGATCTTGACAGGATACTACAGACGTCCGGAGCTGAACGAGGTCGTCTTTGATAAAGAAGGCTTCTTTGATACGGGCGACCTGATGCTGCTCACCCATCGCGGCGAACTGATGTTTGCCGGCCGCTCAAAAGATACGATCGCCCTTGCCGGCGGCGAAAATATCGAGCCCGTTCCGATCGAAGACTATCTGCTTGAAAGCGAGTTCATTGATCAGGTCATGGTCGTCGGCGATGAGCGCAAAACCCTGGGCGCTCTGATCGTGCCCGCCTTCGATCGTCTGAAAGAACATCTGCCGTCGCTTCCCGACTCCCGGGAACGCTGGAACGAAAACCTGGCGGTGCGTGCGCTTTTTCAGAGCGAGCTCGGTCGCCTCATCAATCACAACAAAGGCTTCAAGGCATTCGAGCACATTCCAAAGGATTGCTTTTATATCGTGCCGCGGCAATTTGATCTGGAAACCGAGATGACGCGCACATTGAAGATGAAGCGGCCCGTTATCAAAGATCATTTCGCACGGGAGATCGACGAGATGTACGGCCGATCAAAAGCGGGCGCATAGACTCTGGAGCGCCTCATAATAGAAAGAGAGTATAGAAAAACCGGGTAAGAAGCCCGGGTAAAAACTCAAGGAGAGTTGTATGAAACCAGCGAATTTTTATCAGATGCTCGAACATGCGGCGAGCGTTAACCCTTCCGATCGCACATTTCTGAGACGAATGGGCGACGGCTCTATTTCGGGGCGCACCTATCCGGAGTGGAAAGAGTGGACCGACGCCCTTGTTGCCGGCCTCGCCGACGACGGACTCAAACGGGGCGATCGCGTGCTCTTTCTCTGCGATCCGTCGAGCTACTGGCTTTTCACGAACGTGGCGATTATTACGGCAGGCGCGATCACCGTTCCGCGCGCCACAGACGTCACCGAAGATGATATTCTTTACATCGCAAATCACGCCGAGTGTACGCGAGCCATCGTGCAGAATCGTAAAACGAAGGAGCGGCTTGAGAAGCTGAAAGACCGCATCCCCACGCTGAAAACGATTCACGTGATGCAGGATGAAGGCCATAACCTGCTAACAGGCGACGATAGCCTCGTCGCCCTTACAAAAAAAGGAGAGGCGGCGCTGAAGGCGAATGCGCAGCTTGTCGCCGACATGGCGAAGCGGCTTGATCCGGAAAGCCTGTGTATGATCATCTATACGTCGGGAACGACGGGCGCTCCTAAAGGGGCGATGCAAACGCAGCAGGGCTGGATCGCCTGTGTGGAAAACGTCATCCCGCGGCTCCAGGCTCGCAAAGGGGATCGGGCGATCAGCCTTCTGCCGCCGTGGCATGTGTTCGAGCAGGTCATCGAATACGCCTTTTTGTACCTGGGATTGCAGTTCATGATCACCGATATCTCTCTCTTAAAAGAAGATTTAAAGGAGTTCAAGCCGACGATCTTTCCGTCCGTTCCGCGCATCTGGGAGTCGGTGTATAACGGTATCATTGGCAAGGTGAAGAAGGAGTCGGCTGCTAAACAGAAGGTGTTCAACTTCTTCCTTTCAGTCGGAGCAACCTGGCATCGCTGGCATGCCGTCGCCTTCGGCGACGATCTTCAAATCGAGAAGCCCAATGCGATCGCATCGCTTCTGCGTCGGTTACTGGCATTCTTCGTGCTTCTTCTACTGTCGCCTCTGAAGCTTCTTTCGAAGGTTATCTTTAAAGGCATCCGCGAAGCGCTGGGCGGGCAGATGCGCGTCTCCCTGTCCGGGGGCAGCGCCCTTCCGGGCGTCGTCGATCGCTTTCTCTCAGCCGTCGGTCTCAGCGTACTCGAGGGATACGGTATGACCGAAACGTCGGCCGTGATCTCGGCCCGTCTTATCGAAGGGCCCGTTTCGGGAACGATCGGGAAGCCTCTCGACGGCTATGAGATTCGTCTGAAGAACGAGCAGGGCGTCGATGTGAAGCATATTCCCGGAGCAAAAGGCACGCTCTGGGTGAAAAGCGTTCAGGTGATGAAGGGTTATTATCGACGTCCGGAGCTTAACGATATCGTCTTTGATAAAGACGGCTTCTTTGATACGGGGGATTTGATGATGCTCACGCATCGCGGAGAGCTTGTATTTGCCGGCCGCGCCAAAGATACGATCGTGCTGGCAAGCGGCGAGAATCTCGAGCCGGTGCCTCTCGAAGATCGACTCTTGATCAGCGATTATATCGATCAGGTGATGGTCGTCGGCGATGATAAGAAGTATCCGGCGGCGCTCATCGTTCCGGCCTTCGATCGCTTGAAAGAACACCTGCCGTCGCTTCCTGATTCCCGCGAGCGCTGGAATGAAAACCTTGCGGTGCGTGCGCTTTTTCAGAATGAGATCGGACGTCTTCTCACAAGAGAGGCCGGATTCAAGAGCTTCGAGATCGTTCCAAAAGATGCCTTCTATATCGTGCCCCGTCCGTTTGACCTGGAGACCGAGATGACGAAAACCCTGAAAATGAAGCGTCCGGTCATCAAGGATCACTTTCAGGCTGAGATCGATCGCATCTACAAATAGGATTCTCGATAAGATTCTGTTTGAAAGAGATCGAGGACTTACTGATTCGGCGGTTTTAAAGAGGCTCCGAGCAGAAAAACCCGAACATGCAGGCCGCTTTTTTTAAGCGGCCTTTTTGCCGTTCTCTTGTTTATATGATGGCCTGAACGGCTGCCCCGGCAGCCGGCGGTGCGGCTTTTTTTCAGACAGTGGTTTTTCGTTTGACCGCTGTCTCGTCGCATCGGGTACAGACACAGGGGAACCCATGCCAGACTTGAATAATCCGCTTATCGTACAATCCGACAAGACCATGTTTCTCGAAGTCGACAATGATCGCTTCGAAGACTGTCGGGCCGTCATCTCACGCTTTGCCGAGCTTGAAAAAAGCCCGGAATATATGCAGACCTATCGTATCTCTGCCCTCTCTCTATGGAATGCCGCCTCCAGCCGTATGACGGCCGATGACATCGTCGGCGCTCTGGAGGATTTTTCGAAGTACCCGGTGCCCAAGAACGTTCTGCACGAGATTCGTGAACAGATCTCGCGTTATGGCAAGGTGAAGCTTGTTCGTGAAGAAGACGGTGAGCTTTATATCACCTCCGAAGAAAAGGCCTTCCTGAATGAGATCGCCCATCATCGTTCGGTGCAGGAATATATCAAGGACGTACAGGTCGGCCGCATTCTTGTTAATAAGGATTATCGCGGTCATATCAAGCAGGCGCTGATTCGCATCGGCTATCCCGTTGAAGACCTTGCCGGTTATGATGAAGGAGCGGCCTACGGTTTCAATCTTCGCGGCACGACTCTTTCCGGTAAGAACTTCGTCATGCGCGACTATCAGCGCAAGGCCGTCGAGGTCTTTCATGCAGGCGGTAGCCGGCAGGGCGGATCGGGCGTCATCGTTCTTCCCTGCGGTGCGGGTAAGACGATCGTCGGCATCGGCGTGATGCAGCTGGTCGGCGCTCATACGCTGATTCTTGTGACGAACACGCTTTCTATTCGACAGTGGAAGAGCGAGATTCTTGATAAGACCGATATTTCAGAAGATGATATCGGCGAGTACTCGGGCGAGAAGAAAGAGCTCAAGCCGATCACCATCGCCACGTATAACATCATCACACATCGTAAGAAAAAGGGCGGCGCCTTCACCCATTACAACATCTTCGGCGAGGGCAACTGGGGCCTTGTCGTTTATGACGAAGTACACCTCTTACCGGCGCCTGTCTTTCGTATGACGTCGGAGCTTCAGGCGAAGCGACGCCTCGGTCTGACGGCGACGCTTGTTCGCGAGGACGGCCTTGAAGAAGACGTCTTTTCGCTGATCGGCCCTAAGAAATACGACGTCCCCTGGAAGGAACTCGAGAAGCGATCCTGGATCGCCAACGCGAAGTGTATCGAGATTCGCGTCGAGATGGATGAAGAGCTGCGCCTTAAATACTCTGTGTCTGACGATCGCGAGAAATACCGCCTCGCATCTGAGAACCCGGCGAAGCTCGACGCCATCGAAAAGATCATGGGCGTGCACGGCAGTAATAACATCCTGATTATCGGGCAGTATCTGCAGCAGCTCGACGTCATCTCGCAGCATTTCAATCTGCCGATGATTACCGGCAATACTCCGCTCATGGAAAGGGAGCGTCTTTATAAAGCGTTTCGCGAAGGACGCGAGCCCTGTCTCATCGTGTCGCGTGTGGCGAACTTCTCGATCGACCTTCCCGATGCCCGCGTCGCCATTCAGGTGTCGGGCACCTTCGGATCGCGTCAGGAAGAGGCGCAGCGTCTGGGACGGGTTCTGCGTCCGAAAGGCGAGGATAATATGGCCTTCTTCTATACGGTCGTGACCCGCGATACGACCGAAGAGCGCTTCGCTCACAACAGGCAGCTCTTTCTCGCCGAGCAGGGTTACGAGTATAACCTGCATACCTACGACGAATACTGCACGATGCATCCTGAGACTCCGAATCCGGGGCCGCGCAAGCCCATCGTCGTCGACGAGTCTGAGAAGTCCGAGAAGGCGAAAAAGACCGAGAAGGCGTCCAAAAAATCTTCACAGCGTAAAGAGAAAGAAGAAGAGAGCCTGGCCGGACGATGAAAGCTTCGCGCCGCACCGTGCTGATCACCGGAGCGACGGACGGCATCGGCCTGGCCGTGGCGCGAGAGCTCTGCCGGCGTAAGAGCCGCCTTCTTCTTCACGGTCGCAATCAGGAAAAGCTTGAAGAGGCGAGGAAGTCGCTTCAGGCCGAAAGTCCGGATTGCGACGTGGAGTTATACAGAGCCGATCTTTCGTCAATGGACGAAGTGCGATCTCTGGCCCGCCAGATCAAAGAGAAGCATGAGGCTCTTGACGTTTTGCTTGCGAACGCCGCAACCTTTGAGCGAGATTTTCATCTCACCGGCGACGGCTTCGAGCGAACGATTGCTGTGAATCACTATGCGCATTTTCTTCTGATTATGCTTTTGCTTGATCTTCTTAAAGCGTCGTCAGGTGCGCGCATCGTCATCGTCAGTTCGGTAGCGCACAGCAACGGTCGGCTTGAACTGGAATCGCCCGAGGCATCAAGGCATGACGGCTTTCAGGCCTATGCAAATTCGAAGCTTTTCAACATCCTGTTTGCAAACGCCCTGGCCGAGAGGTTAGACGGAACGGGCGTTACCGTTAACAGCCTGCATCCGGGTGTGATCAATACGAAGATTCTGCGTGAGAATTTCGGTATGACGGGGGCGGCGGTGGAGTCTGGCGCCGATACTCCGGTCTTTCTCTGCGTTTCGCCTTCGTTGAAAGATGTTACGGGCCAGTACTTCGTGAAGCGACGGATCTCTGAGGTATCTCATCTGGCGCGTGATAAGACGGCCCGAGAGAAGCTCTGGCATCATAGCATCCTCTCGCTCGAACGCTGGTTGAAAGGGCCCGAAGACGAAGAGATTGCCTGATCGAGCGCCGTCATTGTCCTCGATGTTATTGTCTTGAAACGCTCTTTCTCGCGCTCTATCGCCCGGCGACGATCGCCTTCAAGGCCTTTGCATCAAGGTCTTCATCGAAGCCAAAGAGCCGCGGATCGGCAAGGCGATCGACATAAAGCACTCCGTCAAGATGATCGCATTCATGCTGGTAGACGACGGCATCATACCCCTCGACAAGCTCTTCGTGCTTCCTGGCCGTCTCATCGAGAAAGGTCAGTCTGATGCGACGTTTGCGCTCCACATAGCCTGCCATGCCCGGAACGGAAAGGCATCCCTCCCATGAGCCAAGCTTTGAACCTTCGAGGATTTCGATCTGCGGATTAAAGAGAACTCGATCGATAAAGCTTTCCTGACGATCACGCCCCGAGCCCTCTTCGCGAAAGAGCCGTACGATAACAAGGCGTTTGAGCACGCCGATCTGCGGCGCAGCGAGCCCCTGGCCATGCGCCTTTTCCATCGTATCAAACATATCGGCGATGAGCGCCGCCGTTTCAGGGGAGCGGATTTCTTCTTCGGTGAATTCCTGCGAGCGTTTGCGCAGAAGCGGATTGCCCGCTCTCAGTATCGAACGTACGGCCATGATGTTACCCTCCGGAGGCTTCTTTCAGTTCAGGCTCGAAGCCGAACATCGTCGGGTCTTTCAGCCGATCAACATAGAGCATGCCGTCGAGGTGATCGCATTCATGCTGATACACGACGGCGTCAAAGCCTTCGATGATCTCTTCATGTCGGTTCTCGTCGGTATCGTAAAAGGATAGCTTGATTTTGCGCGGACGCTCGACGAAGCCTCGCATTCCTGGAATCGAAAGGCATCCTTCCCAGAAGCCCTCGCCGGGTGCTTCGAGCGCCTCGATTTCAGGATTGATGAGTACGCGTTCTTCTATGCCTTTTTGATCGGGATAGCGCTCGCTTTTTTCGAATCCGACGATGACGACGCGCTTGAGAACGCCGATCTGCGGAGCGGCAAGCCCGATGCCGCCGGCATCTTTCATCGTATCTCGCAGATCGCGAATCAGATTCTTAATCTCTTTAGAACGCAGCTCGGTCAGCGGCACGTCGACGGAGCGACGGCGCAGAAGAGGGTCGCCAAGTTTGAGAATTCTACGAACGGACATGATCCGAAAAGGAAATCACTGCAACGAGAATCGACCGCTCTTTCTCTGATCGGTTGAATCTCTTATCGTACAGAGATGATTGTGAGTTTGAGGATAATCCGAAAATCCCTTGAAAAACCTATGGAGACGAGGGGGATCGAACCCCTGACCTTTAGAATGCCATTCTAACGCTCTCCCAACTGAGCTACGCCCCCGATCGGATTGCGGCCAGCATTCCGATCGCCATGCCTCAGGCAACCTTTTTTCGCATCAGGCATCCGCTCCATAATCACGCGTTTTATGGGATGCTGTCGTTGCGATAAAACTTCTTGCTTTCCGATAATAACTGGAAAGGTTGTGGTCGTGGATCCTCTCGTCTTAGTCATCGTCGGCGTCTTCTTGCTGATCGCCCTGTTTCTCGGCGGCTATATTCTGCTCGGGCATCTGAATCAGGGGAAGATTGAAGATATAGAGGAGCTGATCGGTCGCGGTCGTTTTCGTGATGCCATGTCGCGGCTTGAGACCATCCTCGAAAAGGATGAAAGAAATCCGAAGGTCAATTTTCTGCTCGGAACCGTGCATGAGAAGATGGGCGGCTATCAGACGGCGATCTTGCAGTACCGTCGCATCTTGAAGTTCGGGCGATGGCGCGACGATGTCACCGAGCTACAGGTAAGAAACCACCTGGCCGAATGCCTGCGTCATGCCGGGAATCACACCGAGGCGAAGAACGAATATCTGATCCTGACCAAACTTGACCCGCAAAACTATGCGCACTTTTACGAAGCGGCCCGGCTTTTTCAGAAGGGAAAGGTCTTTCCCAATGCGCTGAAATTTTACAAACAGGCCGTCGCCTTGAACTCGCGTCATTTCGGATCGTGGTCGGGTCTCGGCCGCACTTATTTCGGTATGAACGCCTACTCCGACGCGAGAGAGGCTCTTTCAAAGGCAGCCGAGCTTGATCCGGGCGACCGCGAGAACCTCTATTATCTGGGGCAGGCCCATCGCTTTCTCGGCGAGCATGTAAAGGCCCTTGAGAATTTCGAGAAGTCCGAGCGAGACGAGTCGCTGCGTACCCGCTCCATCCTGGCAAGAGGCCTTGTGTTTATCGATCAGGGTTCTTATGCGCAGGCAATGACCGAGCTGGAACGCGGGCTGGCCTGGGCCGAAGCCGGTTCAGACATCTGGATGCAGTTTCATTATCTCATCGCCGCCTCGGCCGAGCGCTTGAAAGACGTGGGAACGGCGATCGAACACTGGGAGGTGATCCAGCGTCACGATGCGAAGTATCGCGATGTGGCCTCCAAGCTCAGGCAATATGCTGAATTCCGCACGAATGACCAGATCAAAGAGCTTCTCATCGCCAACCGCATGCAGTTTGAGACGATCGCCCGTTCTATCGCCGAGAACATGGGGCTGCGTATCAACGGCTCGAAATTGCATAGCGACGTCGCAATAACCCTCATATGTTCCGACAATCAGAGCTCGCAGAAGATGCGCGTCCAGAATACGGTCGTTCGCATTTATCGCGAGATGAGTTCGGTGAACGAGAATCAGATTCGCGAGTTTCATGATCTCATGAAGTCCGAGAACGCTGCAAAAGGTGTTTTCATGACCGTCGGCGAGTTCGCTCCGTCGGCGGTGGAGTATGCGGCGAATCGTCCCATCGATCTGATGGATGGAGCGGCGATGGTCCCCATAATCCAGGGAGCGCTTCATTGAATACCGTGCTCGTTAAATCCGAAGGGCGCTCGGTCATCTTTCAATGGACGTCGAACGTCGATCGGCTTGTGCATGTCGTTCTCGAAGAAGCGGCTCGTATCGGTGGTGCCGAAATCGGCGTACTCTATCGTTATAACAGAGAGGGAAAGTTAGTCGGATCATCGTTACCCGGATTGGCGAAATCCGAAAGCGATTCGGACGACAGAAAAGAGCCTGATCGTCATCGTATTGCCCGCCATACTTTGAAGACCCGATCGAGCTCCGTCTATCGGGCAGGCGCTGAATTGCGCGGGCGTCCGATAGGTCGGGCATCGGCCGCCATCTTGCTTACGATTCCTGAAGGCGACGTCGGCGTGATCGTTTTACAGAAGGCGGAGGGCGTCGATCATTTCTATGATAACGAGTATTATCTGATTCGTTCTCTCGCCGCTTCTTTCGCGCTGATCCTCAGAGGGGCGCTGTTCTTGAGCGATGGTGTTTACCTGAAAGTAGAGAACAGCCTGATGATGCTGCTTGAAAACACGCATCTCAATCAGCGCGCTCGTGAATCGGACGGCCGTTTACGGGCCGTTCTCGAGGTCTCAAACGTCATCAACTCATCGCGTCAGCTTGACGAGATGATCGAGGCGGTACTTTACAGCGCCGTCCATGTGATCCGGGCCGAAAGCGCCTCGCTCTTTTTAATTGATGAGACGACGGGCGAGATGGTCTTCGACGTCATCACCGGCAATCAGACCTTGAAAGGAATTCGTATTCCGCAAGGGGAGGGCATCGTCGGATTATGCGCTCGCGAAAAGAAGCCCATCATCGTTAACGATGCGGTGAATGACGGCAGGGTCTATCGTTCCGTGGACGAAGTTTCGCGTATGACGACGCGCAATCTGCTTGCCTGTCCTCTTTTAATCGAGGATGAATGCATCGGCGTCATCGAAGTCGTGAATACGCTGGGCCGACCTGATTTTTCGCCCGGCGATCTCGAGATATTCTCGAGCTTCTCGGACTCCGTCGCCATTGCTCTACAGCGTCGCCGCCTGATTGATAACATCGAAAGCACCAATCGCGAACTGGAGCGGCGACTGCGCGAGAATAAGTGTCTGCATCGTGTGACGGCGACGATGGTGGAGGCGCGTTCTGTCGAAGAGCTGTTTAACGGCGTGCTTTCCGTATTGACCGACGAGCTGGGCGTTCGCCGCGCCTCGATCATGCTATACGATCCAAAGAGCGATCAGCTGAACATCCGCTCAAGCGTCGGATTACCCATATTCGAAGACGATGATGTCGCTCCTCGCGTCGCCCGGCATGTTCTGGAAAAGCGCGTGCCTTTTTATGTGAGCGATATCTCGGAACATCCCGATCTTGCGCCCTATTCCGACAACAGTCGCTATAACTCCGGCGCCTGTATTTTGATCCCCATGATCGAAGGACAGGACGACGCTCCTGTCGGCCTGCTTTCCGTTTCTGATCCGGCGCAAGGCAGCTTTCACCCGGACGACTTTCGTATTATCGTCACCGCCGTTTCGCAAATCGTTAAAGGCTACGTCAGTTTCAAGTTATCCGAAGAGATCATCGATAAGCGGGCGATGGAGAAGGAGCTTGAGATTACGTCGCGACTGCAGCGCGATATTCTGCCGTCGACGATGCCCCGACACGACTCTCTTGAGGTGGCGGCCAGTTCGATTATGGCGCGAACGATGGGCGGCGATTTTTACGATTTCTTTATGGAGCATTCGGGAGGGCGTCTGACCGCTCTCGTCGCCGACGTGTCGGGAAAATCTCTGCCGGCCGCTCTGTTTATGGCCGTTTCAAGTTCTATTCTGCGTACGATGATTCGCACCGAAAGTGATCCGGCCGTCATGCTGCGCCGTTCCAATGATCTTCTTTATGAAGAGTCCGAATCGGGAATGTTTGTAACGGTTTTCTTGAGCCAGTTTGATCCGGAACGACGCCTGTTGCGTTTTGCCTCGGCCGGGCATAATGAGATGATCCTCATGCATCGCGATGGAACTTACGAGATTCTGCGCAGTCGCGGCGCTCCGCTCGGCGTGATTCCGTCCACCGACAGCTCTTATGAAAGCAAAGAACTGTCCTTAGAGGAAGACGACCTGCTCGTCCTTTACACTGACGGCGTCGTCGAGGCTGTGAATTCAAGAAATGAAGAATTTGGTCTTGACAGATTCATCGAGGTCCTGCGTGAATTGAGAGAGCGTCCACTTTCGGAGATCACATGCAGAGTGTATCAGGAAATTCAAAATTTTGCAGGGGGAGTGCCTCAATACGACGATTTCACCCTTCTTGCAACGCGCTACCGAAGTCCGGCCGAAGAGACGCGGCTGATGTTCCCGGCCAGACTCGATAGCATTCCGCTGTTTGTTGAAGAGGTCGCCACTCATCTTAAAAAGAGTGGTATCTCCGGGCAGGATCTGGACGATATGCTGCTTGTCGCCGATGAGGTTTCGACGAACATCGTCTCGTATTCGTTCGCCGATCTGCCCGTCGACGATCCCCGTTTTCATTGCGTGCTGCGTGCACACGCTACCGGCGTTTCCATGCTTTTCATCGATGGAGGAAGCCAGTATGACTTTGACAGCATGCGCAAACCCGACCTTGAAGAGAATTTGAGCGGCACTCGCAAGGGGGGGTTTGGAATCTTCCTGATTCGCACCCTGATGGACCGCTGCGATTATTCGCATCGGGACGGAATGAACTATTTGTACTTAGAGAAAAAAATCGGTTGATATCTGGGAGGGAATCTGAATTCCTTTCCTGTTTACGTCATACTGGAGTATGAGCATGAGTCTGGAAACAAGAGAAGCGAACGAGAATATGGTGGCCTACCTGAAGGGCCGCATCGACGTCCATATGGCGTCCGAAATTGAGGCGTCGCTTCAGAAAATCATCCGGGAGAATCCCGGGCATAACGTCATCCTGAACCTGAAAGATGTCGAGTATATGTCATCTTCGGGCCTGCGTGTTTTCGTATCGCTGATGCGCATGCTACGAGAGAACAACAGAGCTCTGAAGCTGACCAATCTTTCCGTCGCTGTGAAGAAGGTTTTTGAGGTCGTAGAACTCATGGATATGTTTGAGATCTACGATTCCGAAGAAGCTGCACTCAAATCCTGATTCATGAAGTCGGCCATTCGCAGGCACCTGGCGGGGCTCGTTCAGCGCTTCCTCGGGATTCATCCCGATGTGATCCGGCTGATCGGCGGCGGGTTCCGGCTGACAAACCCTTCGAACGCCAACTTCCCGTCCGAGAATCTTCCCCTGGCATCAAGGGTGATCGCCTCGGGCATGTGGAATTATTGCTTCTTCCAGTTTTACCGCAATTTTGCGGGGCCTTACTGGGTAGAGCGGCAGTACAATCCGCGCGACGATTCCTTCATTCCGCGAGCGGGCTCGATGATGAGTCTGAATCTCACGCATCGTACCTGGTGCGGATTTCGAGGTCCGAACTCTTCTTCCTTTGGCATGGTTGATCCTGCCGGCTCTCTTTCTCCCGTCATCGGCTTCTATTCAATTGAAATAGGCCTTGAGAGGAACGGTCAGCTGTATCTGCCGACGCGACGCGAGCTACGGACCTCCCAATTCCTTGTGGATGATCTACCGTTGCCCGTTACCTGCTATGAAAGGGCTGATGCTCGCATCGAATGGAAGGTTACGGGCGATCCGACCGATAGCGGTTCGGTACTGTCGCTGATCGATGTTCAGGTCGCCGAAGAGGGCTGGTCTCTTGTGATCAGCGTTCGGCCATTCAATCCTGAAGGCGCGGCTCTGCTGGATCATATCGAACACCGCTCCACCCCGGAATTCGACAGCCTTTTTGTTAACGATCGCGAAGAGATACGTTTTCTTGAGCGACCCGACGATGTACATGTCTCGAATCTGGAAACGGGCGACGCTTATTTTGTAAGAACAAGTCGCACGGAGGCAAGCTGTCCTTATGGTCTTGCTACCGCCCTTCTGCGCTACCGGTTGCAGGGCGGACATCGGCGTCTGGCCTTTCATGCCCGCACCTATGAGCAGATCGTTCCGGCGCAGGTCGATCCTTTCGATGATATGACGTCGGTCGAAGGCACACGAAAGACCGAGGTGCGCGATTTCGGAAAGCCCCGCCGCAAGATCCGTGCAAGCTTCGTTCTGAGAAAGGAGCTGCCCATCACCGATCGCTATCGTGTCGTCGACGACGTTACCGGCGACTTCGATCGATCAAAGCAGCTCTGGCAGGAGAAGGTGGATAACGCCTCGCACTTTCAGTCCGCCCGTGAAACCTGGAATAGAGCGGCGAAGATCCATACGGGTTTTGTGCTCAGCCTTCAAACTGAAAAAAAGGTGACGCCTGGCGTTTTCACCTACCGTCAGTTCTGGTTTCGCGATGCCGCCTACATGCTCTCGGCATTATCGGGCTGGAATCTTCTGAAAGAAGCGCGCACCGTGCTTGAAACGTATCCGGCGCGACAGTTCAAGGACGGCTTTTTTAAATCGCACGAAGGCGAGTGGGATTCTAACGGACAGGCGATCTGGACGATCACCGATTATTATCGCAAGAGCGGCGATAGAGAGCTGCTTGAAGACGTCTTTTCTTCGCTGGTTCACGGCGCCGGCTGGATCGTGCGTCATCGTAAAAAGGGTTATGCGCGCAAGCTGATGCCGCCCGGTTTCAGCGCCGAGCATCTCGGGCCCGCCGATCATTATCACTGGGATAACCTCTGGAGTATCGCCGGTCTTCGCGAAACCGCCTTTGCTGCCCGCGTTCTTGGCGGGGCAAAGGAGAAGTTCATCCGCCCGATGGAGGTGGAAGAGCGCCGTTACAGCGAAGACTTCCTTCTGCTGACGGCCGCCGAGCGCCAGCGTTACGGGCTTTTGACGGCCGCCCCCAATCGCGGTATCGACCCCGGCATAATCGGAAGCATCGTGCATCTGTATCCTCTTGAGCTCGATCTTCTGCCGCCCGATGAGGTGCGCAATACGGTGCGAACGCTGTACCGACGGTATTTTCAGAACGATCTTTTTTTTCATCCGATCATTCATTCGGGCTTTAATATCTATCTCAGCCTTCAGGTGGCGCAGTCCTTCCTGCGTCTCGGACAGCTGAAGACGGCGCGCCGTATCTTCAGGCGGGTGCTTCAGATGCGCACCGATCTGTGGACGTATCCCGAGGCCATTCATCCGCGCACGGGAGGCGGCGTGATGGGCGACGGCTTTCATGGCTGGGCCTCGGCCGAGATGCTTTTGCTTTTACGTGAATTCGTCGTCGGCGAAAGAAAGACGCGCGCCGGATCGGTGATCGAGCTTTTCAGAGGCATGAGAGGCCGTGAGCTTTTCGACGCTCCGCTGCTATTCGGCCCCTTTCCCATTCGAGGCGGCCATATCGTTATCCAGGGGGAGCTCACTAAGAAGGGAGGTCGCCTTTCCGTCGATCTCGAAGCGGTTTCACTCGATGGGCAGGATGCACTGGTTATACATCTCCCTTATGAAAAAGAGAAGTCAAGCGAGAAGGGACGTCCGCTTGATGTTTCGCGCATCCGTGTAAAGGGTGGTAGCTTTGAGCTGAACGAATCCGCTCTCACCATTCATCAGCCCGCGGCGCATGTTGAGATTGAGATACTGAAACCGTAACGCTGTCTCGTTAAGCAATAAAAAAGCCCCGTTTTACCGGGGCTTCTCTGGTGTTTGATCGATCGAACGATTATTCGCGATACATCGATTCGATCAGGTCGCGGTACTTCTCGGTAACGACGTGACGCTTGATCTTGAAAAGGTTCGTCAGTTCGTCGCCGACCTCGAAGGCCTTGGGCAGAATGCGCACATCGACGATCTTCTCGAAGGATTTGAAACCCGCCTCGTTTGAGATGAGTTTTTTCACTTCGTCGCGGATCAGACGCTGCACTTCGGCGTTTTTCGCCAGATCTTCGGTCGATGCTCCGTAGTCTTTCAGATGATCGACAGACGGAACGACGATCGCCGAAAGATACTTCTTATCCTGACCGACGACCATGCACTGAGCGATGAACGGCGATTCAAGCAGACGGTTTTCGATCGGTACGGGCTCGACGTTTTCGCCGCCCAGAAGAACGACGGTCTCTTTCGAGCGGCCGACGATTTTCAGGCAGTTGTTGAACGTGATCATACCGAGGTCGCCCGTATTCATCCAGCCGTCTTTCAGAACCTTGCCTGTGGCCTCGGGGTTCTTGTAATAACCCTTCATCACCTGCGGTCCTCTAACGTGGATCTCGCCCTTCACGCCGCGACGCTGCGGGCTACCGGCCTCCGTTGAATAGAGCACCTGACCGTTTGCGATATCGATCAGACGCAGCTCCGTATTCGGCCAGATCGGACCGACGGTTCCCGGCACAAGGCGCTTGTAGGTGCGCACGGCGAGAACGGGCGACGTCTCCGTCATACCGTAGCCTTCGAGAACGGGGATGCCGATGTTATTGAAGAACTCATCCACGTGGATGGGCAGAGCTCCACCGCCCGAAACCGAGCCACGCAGCACGCCACCGGTCGCGGCGCGGATCTTCTTGAGAACGATCAGGTCGAGCAGCAGGTTCGGGATCAGGAACGAGAAGAGTCTCAGGATGTTCCAGAGGCCAAGCAGCAGCGAGAGGCCCGGATTTCTACCGTGCGTATCAAGCTGACGTGAACTCAGGAAGCGAACGGCGCCTTTGAAATTGCGAGAGCAATAATAGGCGGCGTTGAAAAGCGCCCTGCGAACGGCCGGACCGCCTTCGACTTTGGCCAGGATGCCCTGATAGATGTTCTCCCAGAGGCGGGGGGCCGAAGCCATAAACGTCGGGCGAACGATAGCAAGGTCTTCCCGAATATTCCGGATATTCGTGTAATAGGTGCAGACGCCACGTGAAATGGCCAGCATCTCAAACACACGCTCAAAGACGTGCCAGACGGGAAGAATCGAAACGATGCGATCGCTCGGAGTCAGGTTGATATCGGAGGGCATATTGAGCACCTGCGAGACCATATTGGCATGCGTTAGCATTACGCCTTTCGGAGCGCCGGTCGTGCCCGACGTATAGATGAGCGTGAAAAGATCGTCTTCTTTGACCTGAGCGATTCGCTCCTCCGCACGTCGATCTCCCTGTTCGCGCAACTTTTTCCCTTTCTCAATCAGATCGTACATTGAAAGCACGCCGCCCGAAACGGGCGTTTCCCGATCCATCATGATGATGGTTTTCAGGTTCGGCAGCTGGCTCTGGTTTTTTTCGATCTTCTCGAGAACTGCTTTGTTCTCAACGAAGCAAACCTTTGCGTCGGAGTGCGGCAGGATGTAGGTAATGTCGGCGTCGGTAACGTCCGTTCCGCGGGGAACGTCGGCCGCGCCGGTAAGCAGAACGCCGTAGTCGGCAATGATCCACTCAAGGCGGTTATCTGCAAGAAGCCCGATGTGATCACGCGCCTGAACTCCAAGATCGATCAGCGCGGTGGCAAGGTTGATCCCCCTTTCATAGACCTCACCGAATGAAACCGGATGATATACTTTATTCTTATCGCGGGTGGCAAACGCCGGACGATCGCCGAATTTCTCGGCAGCTTCGCGGTACATTTCAGCCAGGTTTTTCGCTTTCATATTGACAGTCACCATCGACCTCCTGTTTGTAGCATCTCATAAACTGGCAATTTTCTTTCGATGTCAACCGTTAAATCTGAATTTCATTCACATCTCGATAGCATTCTCGAAAAGCGCGGTCCTCTGTGCGTCGGGCTTGATCCCGATATGGAGTTATTGCCAGCGGGTTATTCTTCCAATATACAGGGATTGGAAGAGCATATGCTCGATGTTGTCGAAGCGACATCCGATGTGGCCGCTGCGTATAAGATAAATACGGCCTTTTTTGAGGCATTCGGGGCAGCTGGCTGGAATGCGATAGAGCGGCTTGTGACCGCCATCCGCAAGGACAGTCCGGCGCTGATCATCGCCGATGCAAAACGCGGCGATTTGCAGAATACGGCCCGTTTCTATGCCCGCACTTTTTTTGATACGTTCGATTTTGACGCCGTCACGCTTCAGCCCTATATGGGCTACGATAGCCTCGAACCGTTTCTGGAAAGAACCGATCGAGGCAGCATCGTTCTCTGTCTTACGTCAAACAGAGGCTCCGAGGATTTTCAGCATCACGGTAATCCGCCGCTTTTCCTTGAGGTGGCCAGGCGGTGTGCGGATTGGAGTCGTAACAACGTAATGCTTGTTGTTGGTGCGACGCGCAATCCCGACGATATGCGTCGCATTCGTGATGTGGCGCCCGGACTTCCTTTTCTTGTTCCGGGCATCGGCAAGCAGGGCGGTGATCTCGAAACCGTTCTGAATATTTGCGGAAGCCGCCTGCTTCTGAACTCAAGTCGGGGCATCAGCGCCGCCTCTGCCGATCGCTCCACGCTGAAAGAGGCGGCCCGAGCCGAGGCCTCGCGTCTTGCCCGGGCCGTCGGGGATTTTTTCGATAAACGCTGATTTGAAGCGCTTTTCCAGTCCGATCCGTGCACCGATTGAGGTTTTTTTTCTTTGACGGGAAAAAGCCTCCGGCGAAACTCATTGTAAAATATATTAAAATTTATAAACCATTCTTCTCTCTGCCGGCACCGTCGGTGAAGAAGCGCGGGTTAAAATAGCGAAGAATACAAAGTTCTGCCGTTAACAGGAGATTTCTCAACAATGATTGCGAAGCGACTCTTTCAATCGTCGATCGGTCGTAAAACGGTCGTCGCCGTAACCGGGTCCCTGCTGGTGCTGTTCCTGATCGCCCATATGCTTGGCAACTGGAATACGCTCATCGGTGAAGAGGCCATGAACCACTATGCACATACCCTGCAGAGCATGCCGGGCATCGTCTGGACCGCTCGGATCGGGCTGCTTTTGCTGCTGATCGTACACATGGCGCTTGCCATTTCCCTCAACATCGAGAACCGCATGGCGCGTCCGCAGAAGTATGCGTTCACCGATACGGTAAAGGCCACGCTCGCTTCGCGCACCATGGTGCTGAGCGGACTCGTCCTTCTCTTCTTCATCGTCTTCCACATCCTGCATTTCACGGCGGGCGTGATCGACCCTGAAACCTTTCATATTCAGGATGCGAAGGGACGTCATGACGCCTATCGCATGGTTATCTACGGATTCATGAATCCGTATTTCTCTGCGTTCTACATCGTTTCCATGCTCGTTCTGGCCTTTCACCTGAGCCACGGCATTCAGAGCGTTCTGCAGACGTTCGGTATCGCAAACCGTCAGAATATGGAAACCGTCCGGAAGATCTCTATCGGTCTGGCGACGCTGCTGTTCGTCGGATTCAGCATCGTTCCGCTTCTCATCGTTCTTAATATCATCTCCCTTCCGGCTGGAGGCTAATCTGTTATGAGTCTGAATTCAAATATACCATCCGGGTCCATGGACCAGAAGTGGGATAACCACAAGTTCAATCTGAAACTGGTTAACCCCGCCAATAAAAGAAAATTCGACGTCATCGTCGTCGGAACGGGTCTTGCCGGAGCGTCGGCCGCCGCCACCATGGGCGAGCTCGGTTATAACGTTAAGGCCTTCTGTTTTCAGGATAGCCCCCGTCGCGCTCACTCCATCGCCGCTCAGGGCGGTATCAACGCGGCGAAGAACTATCAGAACGACGGCGACAGCATCCATCGTCTTTTCTATGATACGGTAAAAGGCGGCGACTTCCGCGCTCGTGAGGCGAACGTGCATCGTCTGGCGCAGGTATCGGTGAACATCATCGATCAGTGCGTCGCTCAGGGCGTTCCGTTTGCCCGTGAATACGGCGGATACCTTGCGAACCGTTCGTTCGGCGGAGCGCAGGTTTCGCGTACCTTCTACGCTCGCGGTCAGACGGGACAGCAGCTTCTGCTTGGCGCCTATCAGGCCCTGGCCCGTCAGATTGAGGCGGGCAGCGTGAAGATGTATCCGCGTACCGAGCTGCTTGACGTCGTCGTTGAAGACGGCCGTGCTACGGGTATTATCGTGCGTGACCTCGTCACCGGCGAGATCTCTGCTCATAGCGCTCACGCCGTCGTGCTTGCAACGGGCGGTTATTCAAACGTCTTCTTCTGGTCGACGAACGCAAAAGGCTGTAACGTGACGGCCGGCTGGCGCGCGTACAAGAAAGGCGCCCTTATGGCGAACCCCTGCTACACGCAGATCCATCCCACATGTATTCCGGCCTCGGGCGATTACCAGTCCAAGCTGACGCTTATGTCTGAGTCGCTTCGTAACGACGGTCGTGTATGGGTACCGAAGAAGGCCGGCGACAAACGTCCCGCTTCTGAGATTCCCGAAAGCGAGCGCGATTATTATCTGGAGCGTCGTTATCCGTCTTTTGGTAACCTCGTTCCTCGCGATATCGCATCCCGTAACGCGAAGATGGTTTGCGACGAAGGTCGCGGCATCGGTCCCGGCGAGAAGCCTTACGCCGTCTATCTCGACTTCGCAGACGCCATCGGCCGACTCGGCAAAGCGAAGATCGCCGAACGTTATGGCAACCTGTTTGAGATGTATGCGAAGATCACGAACGAAGATCCGTATTCCACTCCGATGCGTATGTATCCCGCTCCGCACTATACGATGGGCGGCCTGTGGGTCGACTACAATCTGATGAGCAACGTTCCGGGACTCTTCGTCATCGGCGAAGCGAACTTCTCGGATCACGGCGCCAACCGTCTCGGCGCCTCGGCTCTGATGCAGGGTCTGGCCGACGGTTATTTCGTCCTTCCCTATACGATCGGCGGTTATCTGGCGCAGCTCGGCTGGGATAAGGTCTCCAGCGATACCGACGGCTTCAAGCAGGCCGTATCGTCTGTGAAAGATCAGACGGCGAAGTTCCTGTCGATGAACGGCAACAAGTCGCCCGACGACTATCATATGGAACTTGGCAAGCTCATGCTTGAGAAATGCGGTATGGCCCGTAACGAAGCCGGACTGAAAGAAGCGCTGAAGCGTATTCCCGAAATCCGCGCCGAGTTCTGGAGCAATCTGCGCGTGACCGGTAGCGGCGAGTCGATGAACCAGACGCTTGAAAAAGCGGGCCGTGTGGCCGACTTCCTCGAATTCGGCGAGCTGATGTGCCGTGACGCCCTCATGCGTGAGGAGTCTTGTGGAGGTCACTTCCGCGAAGAGCATCAAACTCCTGAAGGAGAGGCCCTTCGTCATGATGACAAATTCTCGTTTGTCGGCGCCTGGGAATTCAAAGGCGTTGAGAAAGAACCCCAGCTCCATAAAGAAGAGCTGAACTTCGAAATTGTGAAGCCTTCGGCTCGCAGCTACAAATGAGAGATCTCAGGAGAGCATGAGGAAATTATGAAGATTACTCTGAATATCTGGAGACAGAACGGCTCCGAAGATAAAGGCCGTCTTGTTAAATATGAAGTGGACGGCGTCAGCGAACACTGGTCTTTTCTGGAAACGCTCGACGTATTGAACAACCGCCTGATCCATAAAGGCGAAGAGCCGGTAGCCTTCGACCACGACTGCCGCGAAGGCATCTGCGGCATGTGCGGATTTATGATCAACGGAACGGCGCACGGTCGCAAGTTCTCTCCGGAAGGAAGGACGACCGTATGCCAGCTGCACATGCATAAGTTCAAGGACGGCGACGAGCTCACGCTTGAGCCGTGGAAGGCGAAGGCATTCCCGGTTATCAAAGACCTGATGGTAAACCGTTCGTCCTTCGACAAGGTTATCCAGGCAGGCGGCTACGTATCGGTCAACACCGGATCGGCTCAGGACGGCAACACTGTTCCCGTGCCGAAGGGCGACGCCGATGAGGCCATGAACGCCGCCGAATGCATCGGCTGCGGCGCCTGTGTGGCCTCGTGCAAGAACGCCTCGGCGATGCTGTTCGTGTCGGCAAAGGTGTCGCATCTGGGACTGCTTCCGCAAGGACAGCCCGAGCGTGCTCGTCGCGTTCAGAAGATGGTCGCCCGCATGGACGAGGTCGGCTTCGGTAACTGTACGAACCAGTATGAATGCGAGGCCTCCTGCCCGAAAGGCATCAGCGTCAGCTTCATCTCTCGTATGAACCGCGACTTTATTTGCACGATGGCAAAGGATACCTCTGACGTCGGCGATAGCGCCGCCGGTTAATCGGCGGCAGTCATTGACTCAGAAGTGAGAAAGGCCGGAATAAAATCCGGCCTTTTTGCCCTCTTACCGGTGAATCATCATCAGATAGGATGGTCTCGTTATGCTCGTGGCGATCGCAACGCTACCAGAGCTTTCAAATCTGCAAATACCTCACTTGATTTACCTCCGCGCACCCAGAGTTCTCTGCGGTAAAAGAAAGAAGCCAATTCAACCACAGAGGGCACGGCGGGGAGAGAAAATCAGAAGGCCGGATTCCGAAATGCGGGCCCATTCCATTGCCTGAACAACCTAATCTTATTTTTGTCTGATTTTGAGAATAAGTCGCATTTTCATTGACGGTTCGTCTGGAGTGTGAGCACTGGCCTTCGGAGGAACTGAAGTGAGACTGAAAATCAATTGCAAAAAAGGACTTCTTGGTCTTTTTCTGCTTATTGCTCCGGCCGCTATCATGGCACAGGAGCCTGCAAACAAAGAGGATCGCAAACGCGAGACAAAAACAGGCATGACGGATCGGGAGCGTATCGAGCTTCTTGAAGAAGAGGTCGAGAACGCCAAGCTCAAACGAGCGACGAAAGAATACCGCAGCTATGGCGGCCTCGGGCCCGCCGCTTCGAGCGTTTACTACGTTGAAGAAGGCCTCTCCTGGGGCGGCTACGGCGAGGTAAAATACCAGAATAACCAATCCGCCTACAAAAAGGATACGGGCGACCTGCATCGCTTTATCCTTTACGCCGGATATCGCTTTAACGACTGGATCGTTCTGAACACCGAGATCGAATACGAGCATGCCGGATTCGAGGCAAAGAGCGTCTGTACAGACATTACAACGACGACCACCACCGTAGACAAAGGTGGAGTTCAGGACGACGCGACGGTTCTTGCCTCGGCGGCCTGTAAAAAAGAGACCATCCAGAAGGGCGAGGTCTATGCTGAGTTCATGTATCTGGATTTCAAGTTCCATGATGCCTTTCAGATAGCGGCCGGCCTGCAACTGATGCCTGTCGGTATCACAAACGAGAATCACGAACCGACGACCTTCTATTCGGTTGAGCGTCCCTATACGGAATCGCAGATCATCCCCTCCACCTGGAGAGATCTCGGCGTTATGATCCACGGAAATCTTGCCGGTGGGCTTATTTCGTATAAGACCGGCGTTTTCAACGGCATGAAAGGGGCGAACTTCAATGATTCCGGTTGGATTCGTGAAGGTCGTTATAAAGGCTCAAAAGCGGACTTTACCGATATCGCCTACGTAGCTTCGCTGGACGTTCACCCGATCGAAGGCCTGACGGCCGGCGGTTCGTACTATCATGGCTGGGCCGGTCAGAATGAAATCGCGAGGGCCGATCTCGCTTCGCGTCTCGATATGACTCAGGTCTTTGCCGATGTTACCGATGCCAATCTGAAAAGTCGCCTCACGGATTACACGCAGAAGGAGTGGGATCAATCTCGCAAGATTCGCCCGCTGGTGCGTATCGCTGAAGGGCATGTTCAGTTTGAAAAAGGGCCGTTCAGTTTTACGGGCCTTTTTGCTCGCGGCTGGATCGACGAAGACGGCGCTCGCGCTCTGAACATGAAAACCGGCAAGAACATCGCCACCGAGGTCGAAGGCGGCTACATCACGGTCGGTTACAACATCGCCCCCGTACTGGGATGGGCCCATAAATTCGTCATCTTCGGTCGCAACGAATATGTGAATACGGCAAAGAATACGGTGAAGGCCGGTCCGCAGCAGTACATCGAGAACGAGATTGCAAAGCAGTCGGGCGGACTTCTGAAAACGTCCGGAGAAAGCACCCTTCTTCCCGGAGCGCTGACCGTCGCCGAGGCGAAGAAATACGGTGTCGTCACCGACGTGTCGGATTTCGCCGAGTACGAAGAACCGGGCACGGCGAACAAGGTCAACGACCGTCGCATCCACACCGTCGGCTTTGCTTATTATCCGCATCCGAACGTCGCCATCAAGGCCGACTACGAATGGTGGGATTCTAAGTCGAATCTGTATAAAGACGAGGATCGTTTCAATACGAGCAACAACAAGATCGACCGCTTCAACCTTGCGGTGACGTTTATTTTCTGATCCTGTCGTTTGATGGTACGGGTTGGGGCCCTTTTTGCAGGGGCTCCGACCTTTTGCCGCCGCCGGCATTTCTGGCTGCCTCAATTCTGCTTGCCCGCAAGGATGGGAACGACAGTTTTGCAGCATGTCCAATCCGACCATCCAGGCCCGCATCCTCGACTGGTGCGCTCCTTCCTTTCCGCTCGAAATCAGAGACGAAGCGGCGAAGATCTATCAGCGCTTTCTTTCAGGGGACCGCAGCGAAGACGTCTTCGCATTCATGGAAGAGATCAAATTCGGCACAGGCGGCCTGCGCGGCGTGCTCGGCCACGGACCGAATCGCATGAACGCGTGGACGGTCGGAAAGTCGACTCTCGGCTTCGCTCACTATCTCAACAAGAATTTCAATTCGCCGTCGGTGGTCATCGCCCATGATTCGCGGCGTATGAGCGTCGAGTTCGCTCGTATCACGGCCGGCGTCTTTGCCGGGCAGGGCGTCAAGGTGCATCTGTTCGACGGCGTCACGCCGACGCCCATCCTGTCGTATGCGACACGTCGCCTGAAGGCCTCCGGAGGCGTCGTCATCACGGCTTCGCATAACCCTCCGGAGTATAACGGCTACAAGGTTTATCTCTCAGACGGTTCTCAGTTTACGGGCGATGACCAGGTTGCCCTGGAAAAAGAGATCGAATCGATCAAGGACTGGAACATCCCCTTTGTCGAGCCCGACGAGCCGATGTATCAGAAGAACGTCATGGTCGTCGGCGATCAGATCAAGAAGGCCTATTACGACGAGTTTGACGGCGTTTCATGGGTGAAGAAGCTTTCTAAGCCTCTGACCATCGCCTATTCGCCTCTGCATGGCACGGGCGGTCCGTATATGCCAGGCCTGCTCGAAAAATATGGAGCAAAGGTGATTCCCGTCGCCGAGCAGATCGAACCCGACGGCGAATTCCCCACCGTCGCCTTCCCCAATCCCGAGGAGGCCGAGGCGCTTGATTTATGCCGGCAGACCGCACTGAAGCATAATGCCGATCTTTTCGTGGCCACCGATCCCGATGCCGACCGCATGGGAGCGGGCATCCGGAACGCCGACGGCGATTATACGCTGATCAACGGCAACCAGACAGGTTCGATTCTCTGCGCCTTCCTCTGTGAGAATTATGCAAAACCCGGAGCGCAGGTCTTCAAGACGATCGTTACGACCGAGCTTCAGAAGCGTATCGCCGAGGCGCATGGAGTGGCCGTGCGCGACGTATTAACAGGCTTCAAGTATATCGCCGAACAGATGCGCTGGCTCGAAAACGATCAGGCCGGATTCGACTCTTCGAAAGACTATTACCTGTTCGGTGGAGAAGAATCCTATGGCTACCTGCCCGTAGAATTCGTTCGCGATAAAGATTCACTGGCGTCGACGCTCCTTCTGTGTATGGTCGCCGATCAGAAGGGTAACCTTCTCGATTATCTGGACGAGGTGTATCTCAAGTACGGTCTCTATCTTGAAGATCTGAAGTCGGTGACGATGAAAGGCCTTGATGGACTCGAACGCATGAATCGAACGATCGACGGTCTGCGCGCCACAGACATGAAAGGCATGAAGCTGGGCGAACGCACCATCGTCTCCGTTCTCGACTATAAACTGCAAACCGTCGACGGCAAAGCCGATGCAAATCGATTCGCCAATCTGCCGAAATCGAACGTCTTACAGTTTATCCTCGACGCCGAGGGTGTGTTAACGATACGCCCGTCGGGCACAGAGCCGAAAGTGAAGCTCTATGCGAGTCTGAAGCACCGCCTGCAACCGCAGAGCATCGAAGAGCTGCGATCGCTGCGCAAAGAGCTTGAGAACGAACTCTCAACCGTGTCGGGATTGTTCCTTGCAAAAACGGGCCTGACGGGTTAACCATTCGTTCTGGGTCGACGCCTGATCGGGCCATGTTCAGGACAGGCCTCTGATCAGGTGTGTGGCCGCCTTCAGGGGCGGCCGCTGAAAACCCGCTCCTGTTTGTGCCTGTCGTTAGTCGAGAAGACCCCGTAAAACGTCGACAGGCGTATGAGTTCTTAACGCTGTCTGTTCGATGTCGCCCGTCTCTGCGTGGATGCGCTTCAGAGCGGCGATCATCGGTTCGCCGATCTCGACGACGTGACCGTCAGGATCGCAGAGGCGAAAGAGCCGCTGTCCCCAGGGTTCTTCTCTGATCTCATGGATCAGAGAATGACCCTGGCCGAGAAGATGCCGGCGCATCGCCTCTATGTCGTCGCATTCAAAGCTCAGTTCGTATTCTATGTTCTGTAAGCGGGATTTCTCGCGTGGCGGCGCCTTCACCCCGGCGATTAATGCAACGGCCATCGGGCGCAGCCAGAGTGAGAATCCACCTTCATAAGAAACATGCGATTCGCTGTCGACTGTGACGATCTGCTGCAATCCGGATTCATAGAAGGCTCGACTGGCCTTCATGTCGTCGACCAGTATTGCGGTCAGGGATAGTTTTGCTTTCATGAGGCTACTGTATCAGATCAAAGACCGTCTGTCTTGAATCCGGGCGACAGCTTGCTGAAAATAACGGGAGGGAGGGGTGCCGACGATACGCCGGAACTCCCGGCTCATATGGGCCTGATCTGCAAAACCGCCGGCGAGCGCCAGTTCGGCAAAGGATATGCCCGGCCTGTACAGCTTTCGCGCTCTCACAAAGCGATAGATACGAATCAGCTCGCGCGGCGTGAGTCCAGTCGATCGCAAAGAGCGGCGCTCGAGCGTCCGTATAGAATAGCCCTGATCGTCGGCGACCTCAGCTATTGTATCGAGTAAGGGACGACTTTTCAAGGCCTTATGAAGAGCATCAAGCAGCGGATTTTCGCGGACCTGGCCGAAAAGCGGCTGAAGATGAGCAAGCGATAACTGTTCGGGCCCGGCCAGGGCAGAGCGGCTGCATCGCTCAAGAGCGTCCCATATTGGGGATTGCCGAGATCGCAGAAGCTCTGACAGGGCGAGCCGGCGATTCACACAATCCTTCATATCAGCACCGATCATTGAGGCTGCCGCCTGCGGCTGAAGCTGTATGCCGACATAGGTGAAGTTGCCTGGCGTGGCCTCGAAGGGTTGGGCAACCGTATCAAAGCCCGCAAATATGGAACTTACGATATCGCCTTCCTCTGAAAAACAGAAGATAAAATCGCAGTTTGCATCGGGCTCAATCTGACTTCTTTTACTCAGGGCAAGGCGTTCGGATCTGCACCAGACGGCTCGAACGACGGCATGATCCGAAAAGCGAGTATGGAAGCCCTGCATGACGTCATTGTCTGTTCTATGGGATTTCACACAAGAAAGACTTTGCCTCCGCAGCGGATGCGGAAAACTGTAACCGGGAGAATCCTATGCACGATCATAACCACGACCATCACGGCGAAACGGCGGCATCGCCCGACATCTGGCAGCCCCCATCTTATGAAGAGGTCGAAGAGAAGACGCGCCAGTACGTGCTGGGAACCTATACCCGTTATCCCGTCGCATTCTATTTCGGTCAGGGAGCGATGCTCTATGATTTAGAACAGAAAGAGTATATCGACTTCTTAAGCGGCATCTCGGTCACCAATCTCGGTCATGGCGAGGCCGACATCGTTGAGGCCATTCGTGAGCAGGCCGAACGAATCATTCACAGCTCCAATCTTTATTATAATGCCGAGCAAGCGCAGTTTGCCGAGGCGCTGATCCTGCATACGTTCCCGGGAAAGGTGTTTTTCTCGAACTCCGGAGCCGAGGCGAACGAGGCCGCCTTCAAGCTCATGCGTCGTCACGGACAGCTCAATAAATCGGGAGCGCAGCGTATCATCGCCACCGAGCACAGCTTTCACGGACGGACGGCGGCCGCCATGGCGATGACCGGTAATACGAAGATTCGCACGGGCTTCGGTAACCTGCTTCCAGAGATCTCGCATATTCCGGCCGACCTGACGACGCTCGAACGCACGTTCGAGCAGTATGGCGGCGAGATCTGCGGTATGATCTTCGAGATCGTTCAGGGTGAAGGCGGCATCAATCCGCTTCCCGTCGATTTTGTGCGTCGGGCGCGAGAGTTATGCACTCAGTATAACGCCGTTCTTGTCGTCGACGAGATTCAAACGGGGCTCGGACGTACAGGCAAGCTTTTCGCCTTCGAGCATTATGATATCCTTCCCGATGCGATGAGCCTTGCCAAATCTCTTGGCGGCGGGCTTCCGCTTGGCGCCCTGATCATTTCAGAGGAGCATGCGGCGACGCTTGAAGCGGGCATGCATGGCAGCACGTTCGGCGGCAATCATCTGGCCTGTCGCGTCGGTTTTGAGATCCTGCGCATCCTGGTCGGGCGAGAGATCGTCGATAACGTCAACGCCATGTCGGAGTATTTCTTCCAGCGTCTGAAGATGATGCAGGAGAAGATCCCCGCCATTCAAGAGGTGCGCGGCATCGGCCTGATGATCGGTATTGAGCTGGACCGGCCCTCGCGACCGGTCGCCGCTCGATGCCTGGAAAAGGGCCTGATCGTGAACGCCACCGCCGACACGGTCATCCGTCTGCTTCCGCCGCTGAACCTCGATCTCGATACGGCGGCTCGCGGACTTGATCTGCTTGAAGAGGCCTTTCTCGAACTGAAGTCCTGATTCTCGCACTTTCCGTTCAGGAAAATCCTGAAGCCCTTCGCGCAAGTCGGCCGATATTCAGGAGGATGGCGGGCATTCAGAACATCGATTTTTCGCAGAAGCTGTCGGGCGTCCCGGCCGGTTCGGCTCGCCCTGCCGCCCAGCAGAAGAATCCCATTGAGCTATCGCGAATTCTCGGATGGGGCCTCGCCGGAGCTATCCTCGTCTTTACGGCCGGCATTCTGGCCGGACTGAAGATCGCCGAGCTGCGAAGCATCGAGAAAAACCTGGTTAAATATCCCGATGGCAAACCCACGTCGTTTGCTAACGCTGCAAGCGAACCCGCCGCAGCTGTTCAAGAAGAGGAACGTCCCGCTGCGGTTCGAGAGCCGGCGCGGGCGACGCTGATCATTCGCATCGGCGCCTTCTCGGCGAAGCGTGCCGGAGAGCTGGCCCGATCGCTCAATCAGATGGAAGAGCTGGAGGGTATTCGCTTTCAGGCCTGCAAGGGCGTCGAGGATCTCAATCCAGACCGTGCCCATGTCTTTGCCGTACCCGTCGAGGGCTCTGATAGCCATCGCCTTTTTGCGGGGTGTTATGCGACAAAAGAGGATGCAAAGAAGGCTCTTGAGGCCCTGAAAAGCACCGGAGTCGCTTCACTGAAAGAAAGCAAGCTTTACGAGCTCGAATAGGCCTGAAATTGGCGAGTCGCCATAGAGGTTATTGACTTCCTTCCACGGTGTAAGAATTTACACTTGAATGCCTGAAGAACCCATATATACAACCGGCGAACTGGCCCGTCGTGCCGGCGTCAGTCAGCGCACCATCCGCTATTACGAGGAGCTGGGCCTTGTGAGGCCGACGTCGCGCCTGCCCGGCGGCCGTCGCCTTTTCACCGAAGATGCCCTGCAGCGCCTGCGCTTCATCAGCCGCCTGAAGAAGGTCGGGCTCAGCCTCGAAGAGATGCATCACATCAATCAGGTCTTCACCATCAATCAGTCGACGACGATCATGCTTCAGGAAGTGGACTGCATCTTGCAGGACCACCTGCTGCGCATCGAGCAGCAGAAGAAGGATCTCGAACAGGCCGAGAAAGAGATCGATGACTTCAGGCGGCAGATTCAGCTGCGCATCCGCAAGCTCGGCAAACCGGCAGAAAAGGCCGGGGCGGAGTAGGGACTGGGCGGCCAATACGGACAGCTTAATCGTCAGGCCACCTGATTCTTTCTATGCCCCCGGGGATATAAATAACGAACTGGCATAGGCACTGGTAAGAAGCTATGCCCTCTTTGCATTGCCCGGTGTCATCGTTGAGAGGGCAACAATCTCTCACGTGTATTCTTGAAGGGGCGTTTAATCTGAGGAATAGAGCTCCTCGCTCTTCCTGAGATTCCGTTCTTTCGTCTGCAATGAAAAGAGCCATTCCAAGATTGCGTTGGAAGTCTATGTCCCGCTTTTTTACAGAGTGGACGGCTTCCTGTTTGCAGCTCTGGAAAAGCAGGTTCGGATCCCTGACAGAGAGCATGGAGTTGGGTACGACCCATCCTCCATAGTAATAGAGGTATTCAGCTGTTTCGCCGTCTCTACAGCGCGGAATTTCAAAGAGTCCGTCGCCCTTCGTTGCACAACCGAACCCTTCAAAGACCTTTCTGTTTGCCTGGGGTGCTTTCACAGCTTCAGAGCAGGCTGTGGACAAAAAAGCTAAGCAAACCAATGTGGATAGACGGGGCATATCTTTTAGACCCTTTTCTGGCTTTGAGTGAGCATATTTTCTCTCTTGACCTCATCTTTACGTTAACGTAAACTGGCTCATGAATTTCGACCTGAGTCCGGAACAGGACGCCCTTCGCCAGAACGTTCGCAGCTTTGCCGAGGCAGAGATCGCCCCTCGAGCCGGGGAGCTTGACGAGAAAGAAGAGTTCTCGTATGATCTGACGGCTCGCATGGCCGATATCGGCCTCTTTGGTATGATCATTCCCGAAGAATACGGCGGGCAGGGGCTGGATTATCTCTCTTATATCATAGCGGTCGAAGAACTGGCCCGCGTCGATGCCTCTCAGGCGGCGACGATTGCGGCGGATAACTCTCTCGGCATCAATCCGATCTATTACTTCGGTAACGACGAACAGAAGCGCTACTGGCTTCCTCCGCTCTGCTCGGGCAAGATGCTGGCCGCCTTCGGCCTGACTGAACCCGATGCCGGTTCCGACGCCTCAGCCTCGCGCACAACGGCGGTGAAGGACGGAAGCGACTGGGTGATCAACGGATCAAAGATGTTTATCACGAATGCGGCGACCGACATCACCGGCGTGATTATCGTGCAGGCCGTGACGGATCGACGTCCTGACGGCAGGCCCGAGTTATCCTGCTTTCTTCTGCCGGCCGATACGAAGGGCTTCGAGGCACGCACGCTTCACGGCAAGATGGTCTGGCGTGCGTCGAATACGGCGCAGTTATTCTTTAACGACTGCCGCGTACCCGAGTCGAACATGCTCGGGCAGCGAGGCGAGGGCTTCAAGCAGATGATGCGTACCCTCGATGGCGGACGTTTATCCATCGGAGCGATGGGACTTGGCGGCGCCCAGGGAGCCTTCGAGCTTGGATTAAAGTACGCGAAAGAGCGTGAGCAGTTCGGACGGCCGATCGGCGAGTTTCAGGTGAACGCCTTCAAGATCGCCGATATGGCCCTTCAGGTTGAGGCGGCCCGCAACATGCTCTATCGCGCCTGCTTCTATGCCGATGAGGGACGTCCGTACGGACAGGCAGGCGCCATGGCGAAGCTCTACTGCTCCGAGGTGATGCGCATGTGCGTCTTGCATGCACAGCAGCTGCATGGCGGATACGGCCTTATGAAAGAGTATGCCATCGAACGTTTTTATCGCGACCAGAGGCTGCTTGAGGTCGGCGAGGGTACGTCCGAGATACAGCGTCTTGTGATTGCGCGCTCGCTCGGTCTGAATGTACGTTGATCGGGCGCCTTTGCGCATTAATTCGGGGGAAGCATGTCTGTACTGGAGAGCAAGATCCACACGGGATCAGAGCAGTTTCGCGAGAATACGGCATTTCATAAAGGATTACTGGCCGAGCTGAAAGAGCGATCGGCTGCGGCACGGGCCGGCGGTTCTGAAAAGGCCGTCGCCCTGCATCGCAGTCGAGGCAAGCTGACGGCGCGCGAACGCGTCGACGCCCTGATCGATCCCGGCTCGGCCTTTCTTGAGTTCTCGACGCTGGCCGCCTTCGATATGTACGGCGGCGAGGTGCCGTCGGCCGGTATCGTAACGGGCATCGGAATGGTCGAAGGCGTGGAATGTGTCGTCGTGGCTAACGATGCGACCGTTAAGGGCGGAACGTATTTTCCCATGACGGTGAAGAAGCATCTGCGTGCGCAGGAGATCGCAGAACAGAATCGCCTGCCCTGCATCTATCTCGTCGATTCAGGCGGAGCGCATCTTCCGTCGCAGGCCGAGGTCTTTCCCGATCGCGATCATTTCGGCCGCATCTTCTTTAACCAGGCGCAGATGAGCGCGAAGGGTATTCCACAGATCGCCGTCGTTATGGGCTCCTGCACGGCCGGCGGAGCCTATATTCCGGCGATGGCCGATGAAACGATCATCGTCAAAGGCAACGGGACGATCTTTCTGGCCGGGCCGCCGCTTGTGAAGGCCGCTACAGGAGAAGAGGTGACGGCAGAAGAGTTAGGCGGAGGAGACGTTCACACCCGCGTGTCGGGCGTCGCCGATCATCTCGCCGAGGACGACGCCCATGCGCTTGAGCTTGCGCGCAGCATCGTGCGCAACCTGAACCGGCGCCGGCATACCTGGCTCGATATCGTCGAGCCTGTCGCTCCGCTCTATGATCCCGAGGAGATCTACGGCGTGTTGCCGAAAGACCTGCGCACCCCGTTTGATGTGCGCGAGATTCTCGCACGCATGCTTGACGGATCGGAGTTCCATGAGTTTAAATCGCGCTATGCGACGACGATCGTCTGCGGCTACGGCCGGATTCATGGTTATCCGGTAGGTATCGTCGCAAACAACGGCGTGCTCTTTTCAGAGTCCGCTTTGAAGGCGGCGCACTTTATTCAGATGACCGATCAACGACGCATCCCGCTGCTTTTCTTGCAGAACATTACCGGCTTTATCGTGGGGCGAGAATATGAGAATCGCGGTATCGCCCGTGACGGGGCGAAGATGGTGATGGCCGTAGCGAACGCGAAAGTGCCGAAGTTCACGCTCGTTACCGGCGGGTCGTTCGGCGCCGGCAATTATGGCATGTGCGGGCGCGCCTATTCTCCGCGCATGCTCTATATGTGGCCGAACTCGCGTATCTCCGTAATGGGCGGCGAGCAGGCGGCGGGAGTGCTCTGGACGATCCGACAGGAGCAGATGGCGCGAGAGGCAGTGCAGGCGGGTAAAAATCCTAAAGAAGCGATGCCCGAGCCGGCCGAGCTTGAAGAGCAGGGCAGGCGCTTTAAAGAGCCTGTTCTTGCCACGTATGATCGAGAAGGCTCTCCGTATTATTCAACGGCTCGCCTGTGGGATGACGGAATCCTTGATCCGGCGCGCAGTCGTGAGGCGCTTGCTCTGTCGATCGCCGCTTCGCTGAACGGACCTCTGCCGCCTCAGGAAGAAGGCTTGAGCTACGGCATCTTTCGTATGTGATGACGCTTACAGGCGGATCTTGCGACAGGAGAATGGAATGGATTACAAACACATCATACTGAAAAACGACGAAGGGATTCACACTCTCACCCTGAACCGACCGTCACTTCGCAATGCCTTCAACGACGAGATGATCGCCGAGATCACCGATGCCTTCGAGCGACGCATCGCCGGCGAACAGGGAAGAGCCGTCGTTATACGCGGCGCCGGTCAGGCCTTCTGCGCCGGCGGCGACATGAACTGGATGCGACGCATGAAAGATGCCAGTCGTGAAGCGAACCTTGCCGATGCTAAGCAGCTCGACCGCATGTTTCATGCCGTGTACATGTGCGATCGTCCCGTCATTGCCGTCGTGCATGGCGCCACCGTCGGCGGCGGAACAGGGCTTCTTGGGTCCTGCGATATCGTGCTTGCCTTCGTCGAGGCGAAATTCGGCTTCACAGAGGCGAAGATCGGAATCTCACCGGCCGTTATATCGACCTATCTCATGCAGAAGATCAATCCGGCGCAGCTGCGACACTTTGCGTTAACCGCCGAGCTTTTCAGCGCCGCCGACGCCCTCGATGCCGGTCTTGTGACGCGTGTCGAGAATTCTCTCGAAGCGCTTGAAGAACGCCTGCAGCAGATTCTGGATTCTATCTTTCTTACCGGCCCTGTCGCCCTGGCTCGCACCAAGGAGCTTCTGCGTATTCAATTCGAGAAATCCTTCGACGAAAGACGTGCGGCGGCTACGGCGCTGATTGCCGAGCTGCGCGTCTCGGCTGAAGGGCAGGAAGGGCTGTCGGCGTTTCTTGATAAACGTCAGGCATCTTTCGCGAAAGTGAGACGGGAGAAAGAGAGAGCATGATGCGCAAGCTGCTGATTGCCAATCGCGGCGAGATTGCCATCCGCATCGCTCGTTCTGCCCGCGAGATGGGCATCCGCACCGTCGCCGTTTGCAGCGAGACGGACCGCAACGCCCTGCATACGGAGCACTGCGACGAGGTCGTCTGTATCGGCGGCGAGACTGCGCTGGAAAGCTATCTGATCGCCGATCGCATCTTTGAGGCGGCAAAGAAGACAGGCGCCGACGCCATTCATCCCGGGTATGGCTTTTTATCAGAGAAGGCCCACTTTTCGAGGCGCTGCAAGGACGAAGGCATTGTCTTTGTCGGGCCCGATCCTGAAAGTATCGAGCAGATGGGCGGCAAGATCGAATCGCGGGAGCTGGCCACCTCGCTTGGCGTGCCGGTGACGCCGGGCTATGTGCTGCCGGCTGAGATTGATGATGCGCTCAGGCTGCTTGAGGCGGAGGCCGAGCGCATTGGTTATCCGGTATTGATCAAGGCAAGCGCCGGCGGCGGCGGTAAAGGCATGCGCGTCGTTCATGATGCCTCTTCTCTTGAGGAGGCCTTTGATTCGGTACGCAACGAGGCGCGCAAAGCCTTCGCCGATGAAACGGTGTATCTCGAAAAGTATCTGCTTCAGCCAAGACATATTGAGTTTCAGATCCTTGCCGATCGTCATGGTTACGTCGTCGCTCTGCATGAGCGCGAATGTTCGGTGCAGCGCCGGCATCAGAAGATTATCGAAGAGGCGCCTTCGGTATTGCTGGATGACGACCTCAGAAATCGCATGGCCGAGGCAGCCGTTAGAATCGCGAAGGCCGTGAATTATGTGAATGCCGGAACGATGGAGTTCCTGGTCGATGCGAATCGTAACTTCTATTTTCTTGAAATGAATACGAGGCTTCAGGTGGAACATCCGATTACCGAGATGATCACCGGACTTGACCTTGTGAAGCTTCAGTTGCAGATCGCCGACGGCAGATCGTTAACAGAGCTGTTGCCGGGCGGAGTTCCCGCTATTCGAGGGCATGCCATCGAGGCGCGACTCTATGCCGAAGACCCGGCTGCGGGATTCTTGCCGTCCATCGGTAGAATCGACCAGTACGTGGAGCCGGTCGGTCCGGGTATCAGAGTGGATAGCGGTGTGCGCGAAGGCGATGAGGTCTCTGTGCACTATGATCCGATGCTTGCAAAGCTGATCGTCTATGATACGAACCGTGATAACTGTATCGAGCGTCTGAAGCGGGCGCTTTCGGATTACTGCCTGCTCGGTCCTCGCACGAATCTCGATTATCTGTATCGCATCGCCGAAAGCGACGGCTTTGTTTCGGGTAACTATGATACATCCCTCTGTGAACGAATCAATCCGACATCGGAGTCGGTCGATCTACTGTCGCAGTCGCTCTTTCATCTTGGAGCGGCGCTGCTTGGCGGAGCACGCACGACGTCTCGTACGATCGGCGTCGATCAGCGCAGCGTCTGGAGCGGAGGTTTTCGATGTCCTTGAAACAGAGCTTTGACATTCAGAGTCAGCTTGCTGCCGGCACTCTGCAACTGAGCGAGGGATCGGCTCGCTATTCCGATGAAGGGGCGAGTATCGAGTTTCGCTATGAGATTGTTAGCCGTTCAAAAAATGGCGTGCGCCTGCGGATCTTTTTCGAAAAGGACGGCATCGAGCGCAGCGAGACGGTCAGCATCAGTAGAGATCGCGATCAGTTTCAGTTGCGTCGTGCTGCGCTCACGCTTCATGGCCGCAAGCTCAGCGGCCGCTCCGTTACCGAAGAGGAGCGACACGACCTCTACTCGCCGATGCCAGGTTTTATTCGTAAGATCTTCGTAGCTGAAGGCGACGAGGTTAAGAAAGGCGATCGACTGGCCGTTCTTGAGGCGATGAAGATGGAGCATACGTTAACCGCTCCGTTTGCCGGTACGGTCGAGCGCATCTTCTTCGGTGAAGGGGATCGTGTGGGCCAGGACGAGATCGTCGTGAAGATCGGCTGAAAACGGGAAGAGAGCTGCTGGAGGCACATCGAGGAATATTTTCGTCCAGCTTCGGGTGAACTAACAAGCGCACAGTTTTCTTGTGGGCGATTTTTTTTAGCAATTCGGCTCTTTTTTGACCCATAATCTTCATGAACGAACAGACTCGAGTTGATTGGGAGCCCTACTACCGTTCTCGCTCCACTCTGTTGATTCCTGAGTCTCATTTTAAGCGATTCTTCTGGCGCAGCCCCTATATAGAAGTAGGGCATCAGGCACTTTCCTCGTATCTGAGCAGACTCATGGATGATCCTTTGCTCGAATACAAGTTGAGCTTTTTGGAATCGGGGAAGTGGAAAAAGCAGCACCAGATGGAAGGCCAAGAGCTGCGGCGGGTGAATTTTTATCCGGATGATCGGGATTGGGGGCGTCTTTCTGCGATTTCTAATGCAACAGGCTTCTCTCGCTGCTATATTTTCGTGTATCTGATGTTGATTGCAATGGGGGTGATCTCTCTTGAGAATGGAGGAACTCATCCCGCCTGGGTGCAGGGGCACTGGAATTCGATAGTTTTTTGTTCGATTACCGTCGATGCCATCACCAGGAAACTCACAAGAAAACTACAAACATAGCGCGGGCTGACCAAACCCTGTTAAAACCACCCTCTGCCCGTCGGTCCCTGCTCAATCGCCGTAGGCAATCGTGCAGATCTTCACGTACCCGATGCCGAAAAAGCGGACGATACGGAAGTCGATGGCCTTCACGTTCAGGATCGCCCCCGCGGCCGCTGCCTGCTTCACGCCGGCTTCACCCGTTGAAACAAGTCCCAGATAGCTTTCGGCACAGGCCTCGCCCGTGCGGCTGCCGATCTCGGAGCCCGGAGCCATCATCACGTTCATCGTATTGGACTGATAGATGTAGCCGGCAGGCGGCGTGTAGGCGTTCTGATTATCAAGGGCGGCGCAGGAACTGAGCAGGCCGGCAAAAATCACGCCTGATAGAAGGACGGGCATAAGCCGGGCATTGAAGGCGATGGAGCGTATCATGGGGAAAGCCTTACATTATGTCGCATGGGCGCAATCCTTTTTCGGCCCCGCCGGGAGGTGGTGGAGCGAGGGCGGGGCAAATTAGAGTTGCGAGGTATGAGCCCTGCGTACCGTAATAGGTTGTGTGGCCTGCGAGAAGGCAGCTGAGCGTTCGGGGCTTTGCTACTGCTCGGATGCGAAGGGGACAGCACATGAATAGTACCATTGAAGACATCTATCGGCAGCTCGGCATGTATACGCTGGCCTGCGCAGAAGAATTGAATGGAAAATTGCTGATTTACGCAGAGCTTGAAGAAGGTGTCATATCTGCGGATATGTTTTATCATGAAGGAATTCAAAAATCTGTGAGATTTCGGTTCTGTCCAGAAGAGATTCGGGAATTGATCAAGGAGCTATGGAAACAATGGAAGAATGTGAAAGGAAACAAGGAATGGAGGGCTATGGTGTTTATTCTTGAGAATGACAAATTCAGTATAGAATTCATATATCCGGATCAGATGAGTAAAGATGAAGAACTATCGGATCGCCGACCCAGAGTGGTAACCGACCATTTTGGCACAGCAAAGGTTGATTATTCTAATCCGTAGACGAGAAGCCCATCATCTTCCTGATCTACAGGCGCTAACGTTGTTCTTTTGCACTGATACAGATATGAATCCCCAGGCGAACATCGCTCGATCGCTACTCAGAGATCGAGCTTCGCAAAAGAAGAAGGAAGAGGAAGACGAAGTGCGAGATATTCGATTCGAATGAAGCCTATTATAACAGGAAGAGAAGCCACAGTTATCCGGGCTATCGCTTGCCGGCGGAATTTGAAATTAAGAAAGTGGCGTGATGGGGTATCCGATGAGATGGACTTTGCAGTTTAGTGCTGTGGACAAGCAACAGATTATCGAGATCGAAGAGACCCTTGGAGTTGTGTTTCCGAAGGATTTTTCGGACATCCTTCGCCAGTATCCGCTGGGGTCCTCGGAAGACGAAGTAATTGACTTCGGTCAATTCAAAGAGAAAGTATTTGCCGGTTTGCTGAATGTTGGCGAGCCGGACGATCTCATCACCGTGGCGAAGAGCATGGGTGATGCTTTGCCAGAAAACACCGTACCGTTCGGTACCGATCCGTTCGGCAATCTTTTTTGTTTCAGATGGATGAACTCAGGTGAACCTCAAGTTGTCTACTGGGACCACGAAACCTACGGTCGAACCGAAGATATAGAAAAGAGCGTCTTTTTTGTTGCCGCTTCTTGGAAGGAATTCCTGTCGAAGTTGTACACGCCAGCGTGACCTGTTCCCCTCCCCGGTCGCTCTCGCCCTCTATTACTCCAGCGCCCACTTCATACCGTAGCTGATGTAGTTCGACCCACAGGCCGGATCAGGCGGGCAGTAAAGACCGAATACTCCGGAGCGATGATGGATGCGCATGAATACTGCCGGGCTGTGCGGCGCATCGGTAATCCGGTATTGAGCCTCGACCATCATATAGTTCAGCAGGCGTCGCGATTCGATCGTATCAAGTTGCAGCGAGGCGAGAAGAAGAGGGAAGTCGGGGTTATTTCTTTGAATCAGGTAGGCCTCTGTAAAAGAGAACGTCGTTTCACCAAAACGGAAGCCCTTTGGCTTATTCTCATAGTCGGGGTTACGACTGGCTGCCGAGAGGCCTTCGCCGATGGCGAGCGTGAACGGGAGCCCGAAGAGCGGAGCGGTGCGCGCGATGAGGAATCCGTTTGCCTCAATATGTTTCATGCCTCCGCTGTGAATGCCAAGCTGCGCCTCGGCTTCAAAGTCGATCCAGCGTATGTTCGTGTTGAGCGGATGGCTGTAGCCGATAACGGTAATGTAGGCGTCTCGGTAATCGGTTCGCTGACTGAAAAGAATAGGAAGCAGATCGGTTTCCGTGTATTTGCCGTGATAGAAGACGATGTCGCCTGTGGGTCTTCGCCTGGCGGTATCACGTCTATCGCGCGCTTCTACTGAAGAGAGGATCGATAGGGCGGCGACGACAATAAGCAGCGGCCTTGTGATGCCGAAGCGCTTTTTGTTCCCTATCACTTCCTTCCTCATACCGCCCCCTTTCATCCCCCCCCCTTTCATAACCCCCCCGTGCGCACGCGTTTCAGAAGTGGATCAGATGGAAGATAGGCAAGCATCGGTTCAAGCTCGGGCCAGAGCGAGTCGAGTGTGACTTGCAGGAATCGTCGGTACTCGTCGCAGATCTGATCTCGATCGCCGTCGAAGAACTCGCGCAGCTTCCCCGGTCGCTCGTCGAGACAGTATCTCTGTAGATGTTTCGGATCTCTATATCCGTTCAGGATCGTGCCCATATTCGTGCCGGCGAATCCGGCATAGAACGGAAGCACGAACCAGTAGCCGTCGCGCACGTGCAGCGTGCCTTCGTTGATTCGCGTCGGATTCAAATCCAGCGTCAGAGCATAGTCCACCGTCGCCGAATGAGAAACGAAAAGGCCCGTCGTGAGGGTTAACAGCGAAAGCCCGTTGTTACGAAAGAGATCATGCGATGTCTCTTTGATCTCGAGATGGATGTCGAGCACAGGCCCGGGGCCACAGAGCACTCTCTTGCAGATCAGCTCGACAAGCATCGGGTCAGCGGACGTAATCTGCACCGGACGCGAGAGATCGGGCTCGGGTTCGGGCTGCAGCTCGGGCGTCTGGCAGCTCAGGACGATGGCCAGGGCGAATAATGGTAGGTATCTGTACTTTCGCTTCATGTCTGATAAATGATGACTTTTTAGACAGAGCCCCCGTGCTGTGGATCATTTTTTCTCGGCTTTACAGGGGCGCCGTCTTTCCGATTCTGCTTCTCATGGAGCAGGAACAGATACAACTTTTTACAATCATTCGCGACCAGAGTCGCACACTCGTTACGGGCAGAGACGAAAAGGCCCTTCTAAAAGCAGTTCCAGGACTTGCCAATAACATGCTCTGGATTTTCGGCCACCTCGTGCGCACGACCGATTTCCTGATCCTCAAGCTCTCGGGGCATGCGATGAACTTTCCGGCCGATCTTGATCCTTATTTTGCGAAAGGAAGCTCGCCGGCGGATTGGAAAAGCTCGGATGGCCTTAAAGATCGTCTGCTCGCCGCCGAAGAACAGTGTCAGAAAAAGGTCCTTGCCTTTCTCGAAACGGCCGATGCCTCTGCCTTTGCAGAGCCCTATAAAACGAGCTCGGGCTTTGTGCTCAGTAGCGTGAAGGAATCCCTGCGCTATAACGTCGTGCATGAAGGCATTCATCTCGGGCAGCTTCAGCTTTTTAATAAACTCGTCGGCTGATCATAGCGGTATGAGCGTGTTGACTGTACAGAGAAACGGGAAATCATGAACGCCGGCATGAGAAATGCGCTGTATCGTTTCGCTTTGATCGGGCTGCTGGGTCTTCCCGTCGCCTGCAATCAGTATTCGACGGAGACTCTGCCGATGAATCCCGTCATTTTACTCGGTCCGCCTGATGGGCAGACGAGTTATACTGGTATCGCGGCCATCGAACGCATCTCGGGCGGCGGGCATCTGCTTCGCGTTTCGGCGCAGAACTCCGAACTGCTCTTTCAGGGATACCGCATCTATCAGGCGTCGTCTGAGGCGGCCGTGATGGCTCTTTCTGCCGATGCCGGCACGGACTGCGGGACACTGTTTACCTACCCGGTGCTCGGAATCGTCTATACCATGGAGGCATCGACCGCTCCGAAGCTGACGGCCGATAATCTGCTGTGTAGCTTTCCCGTCGATCTTACGCCCGGTCAGTATGTTTCCATTCGCGCCGTATATCAGGCCGCCTTCGGTCAGCCATCGACGACGTCGCTTCCGTCTAACGCGCTGATCGTTCCGCCATGATCCCTGACTAACGCCTGCACCACGGCCGCCGCGCAGAAAGAGCCGAAGACCCAGGGCATATACGATATCGTGCCGACGATGGAGGCCTTGTTGCGCGATCTTTCTTCACGCATCGCCTCGCGATCCGGACGCTCGTCGGAATAGACGACGGTGACGCCCGACGTTAATCCCTCACGCCGCAGAATGCGTCGCACCGCCTTTGCAAGCGGACAGAAGCGCGAATCTGAGAGGTCGGCGATGCGCACCATCGTCGGGTCAAGCTTCGCTCCCGCTCCCATCGAGCTGACGACGCGAATGCCGTTCTCATGCGCTTTATGGATTAACGCCGTTTTGCAGGCCAGCGTGTCGATAGCATCGACGATGAAGTCCAGAGTCTTTCCCTCTATCGGCGTGAGTACGTCATCAACCGTTTCGGGCTCGATGAAGTCATCCTTTATGTCGAGTATGAGTTCGGGGTTGATATCGAGCAGGCGTCGGGTAATGATGTCTACCTTCTTCATGCCCTCCGTTGAACTGAGAGCGACGATCTGTCGGTTACGGTTCGACGGCTGCACCGTATCGGCATCGATCAGACGGATACGTCCGATACCGGCACGAGCAAGCAGCTCGGCAACGACGCCTCCGACACCGCCGACGCCGGCCACAAGTACGGCGGCATCGCGAAGACGATTCAAGCGATCGGGCGTCTTAAGCATGAGAGTCGTGCGTTCAAGCCAGGCGGAATTGCCGCGAGCTGTGTCGTCGATGGTGGTCTGTTCTGTCATGGTCGTGCCGTGATTCGGAGTGGAGTTCAATGTAAGTCCTCTTACGATATAAAGATACGGTGAAAGTTTGCTTCTGTGATTTGCTTCATCGCTTCTTTTGAAATATGACGGAGGGCCGCCGCTCTTTCATAGAGATCGTCGATGTCGATCTCGCAGTCGTCGGTTTCAAGGAAGATGCGATCGGCGGGAGCCGCTCGAAAGGCCTCTTCTGTCGCCGTGTCTTTGCCGCCGAGCAGCGCAGGGCCGAACGATAGATAAAGACCGGCCTGGAAAAGCCGTGAGGCAATATCAGCCGCTCCGCGAAAGCCGTGCATGATCCAGGTCTGTTCGGGGAATTCTTCCCGTATGGCAAGAACCAGATCGGCGGCGCGCACGACGTGCAGTATGACGGGTTTTGAAAAAGCTCGAGCGATACGCAGCTGAGCTCGAAAGGCGGCCAGCTGTTTCTCAAGACGATCCTCTCTATCGGCTAACCCTTTCAATACGAAAAGATCAAGACCGCATTCTCCGACGGCATCGGCGACCGGCATCGCTTCTTCGATCCTGCGCAGGGCGACGTCAAGATCGGCAGATGCCACATGCCACGGATGAAGGCCGACGCTCAGGCGGGCGTTGGAACGTGCGGGCTCGCTTCGTTGCACCTGCAGGGGCTTTTTAAAGGAGGGTAGTACGGCATCATCAGCGACGCTCATACTATAGAGGCCGGTCTCATCGTCATGCAGCGGACGGTGAACATGCAGATTGACCGTCATCGGGCCATTTTTTTCGTCAGAGCGGCCCGTTCAAGCCGTGTGCCGGTGAACTGTATGAGTATGACGCAGGATTGTTCCTTCATAGTCGGCAAGCAGTCGATCAAGCACCGACTGCCAGCTGCGACCCTGCGCTGTGCGCAGCGCGCCATCTCTCAGTTGGCCTTGCAATGCCGGATTATACAGAATGGCCTGCACGCGACTCGCAAATTCCGTCTCGTTTTCGGGAGCAAAGAGCAATCCGTTGCGGCCATGATGCACGAAATCGAGCGGCCCTCCCGAGGCGGCGGCGACGACGGGCAGCCCCGAGCTCATCGCCTCAAGGCCTACGTTACCGAACGTTTCGTTCGCTGCGGGCAGAAGAAAGAGATCGGCCGATGCATAGGCCGAAGCCAGCTCGTCGCCGTGCAGCATGCCGGTGAAGACGGTCCGCGTTCCACGAAAGTGGCGCTCAAGCTCGCCGCGTGCCGGACCATCGCCGACGATGGCAAGCGCGCATTCCGGATGCCTGTCGAGAATCGGGCGCAGCCAGTGCAGCCTTTTCTCGCGTGAGAGGCGTCCGACGGAGAGAAGCAGCGGACCCGGCGAGCCGCCGGTAAGACGCATCCGCATTGCTTCGCTTCTGTAATCGGGCGAGAAGCGATTGCGGTCGACTCCGCGGCTCCAGATCTTCAGCCGTTCAAATCCCCGCGAGCGCAGCTCCATAAGCACCGACCACGACGGGCAGAGGTTCAATGCAGCCTGGTCGTGAATCATGCGTTCATAGCGAGCGATCGTGCCGCTGAAAATCCCCCATCCCCAGCGCTGTGCAAAACCCGGCAGGTCAGTGTGATACGAGGCCACAAGGGGAACCCGATGCAGGTGAGCAAAGCCGACGCCCGATAGGCCGAGGCTGATCGGATTGAGGACGTGTATCAGATCGGGCTTGAATCGTCGCAGCGCTTTCATGGCGTCAAGCGACGGCGGAGCAAGGCGCAGCTGCGGATAAAGCGGAAAGGGAAGAGCGTCAAAGGCAGCGATCGGAGTGTCGGCATAATATGCTGGAGCACCGTCGGGGCAGAGAAGTATGGAATCGTGCCGGTGTCGGGCCAGATGTTCAAGCAGATAGCGAAGCGTGTTGACGATGCCGTCCGTTTTGGGCAGGAAGGTCTCGGTGATGAGAGCGATTCTCATAGCCGATGCATACGCCCCCTTCGCTTCAATTTCAGGACTTCACTGTGACAGATAGGTTTTCTACAAGCAAGAACAACGACTTACCTGCTGGATGTTGATCGACGCTTTTTAAAGGCTGTCATAATTTCGTTATCTCTCTGTCATAAAAGATTGCCCCTGAAAACGGCCTTCGGTTACTGGTTTGCATCTATGCTATCCTTTTTCCTGCCTCGATCCGAACCCTACTTCGCCCACCTCGCCGAGATGGCGGGCAAGGTACAGATGGGGGGCGAACTCTTTCAGGAGATGTTCGTCGATTTCAAAAACAGAGAGAGCTACTCCGAACGCATCAAAGAGATCGAGGTCGAATGCGATCGCATCGCCGATCGTATCCTTGAAAATCTGAATACGACATTCATCACTCCGATCGACCGTGAAGACATCCACATGCTCGTCACCGAACTCGACGACGTCATCGACTTCATCAACGGCCTTGCGCGAAAGATGGAAATCTACGGCGTGAAGAAGATAAGGCCCGAGGCGGCTCGTCTGTCGGCCATCCTTGCGCGGTGCACGGCCGAGCTTGCCGGTGCATTTGCGCTTCTCGAAAAGAAGCAGGACATCGCAGGTCATGCGCGCACCGTCGATCGACTCGAAAAAGAGGCCGATCAGATCTATCAGGACGCCGTACGCCAGCTTTTCAAAAAAGAGAAAGATCCGATCGAGGTCGTTCGCTGGAACGCCATCTTTGAAGCCCTTGAAGACTCCGTCGATCGATGCAAGGATCTTGGAGGCACGCTGACGTCGGTCGTGGTGAAGAACAAATGAGCGGTGAGCTGCTTTTCCTTATAGCGTTCATTATCGTCGCTCTGATCTTCGACTACATCAACGGATTTCATGATGCGGCTAACTCTATCGCTACCGTCGTCTCAACGCGCGTTCTTTCTCCAGGTATGGCCGTCGCATGGGCGGCCTTTTTCAATTTCATCGCCTTCGCCTTCTTCGGAACCTACGTGGCGAAGACGATCGGAGCCAACCTCGTCGACATCAATCTCATTCCAGAGCAGTTCGAGCATACGCGACTGTGGGTGCTTATGTCGGGCGTCATCGGCGCCATCGTCTGGAATCTGATTACCTGGTATTACGGTCTGCCGTCGAGTTCATCGCACGCTCTGATCGGCGGCTATGCCGGTGCGGCGCTGACGGCGGCCGGTGGTTATACGGATGGTCTATTAATAGCGAAAGGCTGGATCAAGACGGTGAGCTTTATCGTTATCTCTCCGCTTGCGGGATTTGCTCTTGGTTTTTTGTTCATGGTCGTCATCTTCTGGCTCTTCAAGCGTTCGAATCCCGATAGAGTCGACCGTCATTTTCGTCGGGCACAGCTTGTTTCGGCCGCCTTATTCTCGCTCGGTCATGGCGGTAACGACGCGCAGAAGACGATGGGTATCATTGCCGCCGCTCTTGTGGCGACGAACTACAATCCGACTGCGACGCAGGATATTCCGTTCTGGGTCGTCATCACCTGCCATGCCGCCATCGGGCTGGGCACGCTATCGGGCGGATGGCGCATCGTTTATACGATGGGCTCCCGTCTTACCAAACTGCGTCCGGTCGGAGGCTTTGCCGCCGAGACTGCCGGCGCCTTCACGATGTTCATCGCCACCTTTGTCGGTATTCCTGTCAGTACGACGCATACGATCAACGGTTCTATCATTGGAGTCGGGGCGACGCGAAGGTTATCCGCCGTACGCTGGGGCGTAGCGCGAAGCGTCGTCTGGGCGTGGATTCTCACGATTCCGATCTCGGCGGCTATCAGCGGGCTATGCTTCTTGATTGTGCGCGGCGCTCATGGCCTCTTCTGATCTTGCATCGTCTCATCTTTAATAGAAGATTGCCAGCACCGCGACAGCGATGAGGTTGATCGCCAGTATTGAAAGCAGGATCAGCCCGCCCGCTACGGTGTTGCGCAGAGCCGACCAGATGGGAAGGTCGTGTCCCAGAACCATCGTAATCCAGAATATATTGATAAAGAAGATTCCCGAGGCGTCGACGGCCGGGCCTTTATTCCAGTAGCGATTGACGATTAAAAGGGCGATGCCCAGAAGCAAAACGGCAAACTGTAATAAATACGACGTCAGATTCCCTGTCATCGGTGGATCTGAAAGGAGCGTTTCCCAATGTCAATAGATTTTCGTTGCGGATCCTTATCGGGTGATCGCGTGAATCGGGCTTGAGTGTCTGTCATAGACTGCGAGCATGGTCTATGCGAATGCTGTTTTTGTGTCTGGCCGTCTCTGGCTGTAGCTCTTCGCCTGTCGCCGATTCCGAGGATTTCCGACGTAACCCGTATGATACGGGAAATCAGATCGAGCGCAAAGAGCAATGCCCGCAGGAGAAGATCCGCTGTCCGGACGGTCGCTGGGTGGGACGCGATCCGGCCAACAACTGCCAGTTTGAGCTCTGTGAGTAAAGAAATGTCCTTATCTGATTGGAGGCTGGTGCGAGCTCTTGCCGGCATCTTGCTTATGGGCTGTTCGACCTATGCCTTCCAACCGGTCCCTCCAGGCGAGGCAGGAGGATGGAATGCCGTAAACTCCGAACTGCTCAGCACGCAGACGATGCAGTATCTGCGCGGCGAGAACTTTATCGGCGCCTGCGAAACGTCCCGGTTAACGTGCCTGCTCGATCTCGATACGCGTCTGCATGTGACAGAGAAGCGCATGATCGCTCTTTACCTGGCCGAGTTGAGCTACGACGCCGGTCGCCGGGAGAAGCCGGGCTCCGAAGCCTTCGCGCGCTATCATGCCTCGGCCATCTTTTATGCGAGCGCCTTTCTCTTTAACGAAAAACTGAAGCCTGCGGCCGAGCCCTTTGATCCTGCGTTCCGGACGGCCGTCGACGTGTACAACGCCTCGCTTGGCTCTTTGATGCGGCACGAAAAAAGCGTGCGGCGTCCTTTTAAAAAGCAGACGATCGTGTATCCGCTTCTTCGCGGCGAAATGCAGATACTGCTTGATCCGAGCGATCTTGCGTACATGCCCGATTCTTTTCTCGGTGTCGGCGTCGCCAGCGACTATTCGGCTTCCGGGTTTCAGAATCATCAGCGACAGTACGGAATCGGCGCTCCGCTTATCCTCTTTCTCAAAGGCAATGATGTCGATCGTCGCATGAATCCGTATCGTTTTATCGCCGGCCTTGATCAAACGTATGCGGCGACGGCCGTGCTCGTGAATCTGCAACCCTGCTCGAAAGATTCTTCGCAGACCTTCTGCGCCGATCTGGCCGTCGTCGATCCTCTGAAACGAGATACGGTCGAGTCGGGAAAGCGGAAGCTGCCTCTGGAGATCGATCTTACGTTGCCGTTAACCGGAGTGGTCGCTCAGCTTGAAGAAAAGGCCGGCTTTTTCAGTCGGCTTGATGGCGACGAGATCGACCAGGAAAGAGGGTTATACATGATCGGCCCGTATGACCCGTCGAAGACACCCGTCATCATGATACACGGATTGGCTTCGTCGCCGATGGTCTGGTTTCCCATGATCAACGAGCTGCTTTCTGATCCGGTGATCCGCAGCCGGTATCAGTTCTGGGTTTACTGGTATCCTTCGTCGAGCCCCATACTGTTCTCGAATCTGCATTTTCGCACGACGATGAAAGATGTGCATCGCCGCTTCGGCTTTAAATCGACCATTCTTGTGGGTCACAGTATGGGCGGTCTTCTCGCCCGTCTGGCCGTGCAGAACTCTCGAACGACGGAATGGTTGCACGCCGCCGAGATCAAGCAGGAGGAGTTTGATGCCGTCGAGCCGCGCATACAAACAGGGATGCGCGCTCTGCTTGATTTTGAGCCACTGCCCTTTGTGAGTAGAACGATCTATATCGCCACGCCTCACCGCGGATCCACTCTGGCGACGGGCTTTTCAGGTTATTCGGGGCGCTGCGTCATGAGCGTACCGGGTCAGATCGTCGAGGCCTCATCGACGCTTTATAAAGCCTTTCAGGATAAAAAGAACGTACTTGATAGATTAAAGACTGAGGGTGACGGAGTATCGAACCTTTCGCCGGCCAGTCTGCTGTTTCGTGTGATGCCTCCCGAAAAAGGTCAGTCCGTTCCCTTTCATTCCATTATCGGGAATCGGCGCCTCACCGATCTTGATTGGTTAACCGATAGCGTCGTCACATATAAGAGCGCTCACATTGAAGGCGCCGTCTCAGAGAAGCTGATCGATTCGGATCATTCCGTCGAGGAGCATATCGAGGCCTTTCTCGAAGTCAGACGCATCCTGAAAGAAGCGGCACCGAAATAGACGCAGAGATGTTATCAGATGGATCGGACGAAGATTGCGCTCATCGTTATCGCCGTGTTGCTGCTACCTGTTAGTGGTTCAGCCTGCCTTATATTCTGGCTTGAGCGACCGGCAAGAGCCACAGTGCATTTGCCCGCTGATCTGTCTGAACGAGCGCAGCCGGTGCGGTTTGGGACCGACCATAGAATCCAGGGATGGTGGATCGTATCGTCGGATCAGCGTGCGCCGACCGTCATCTTGATGCACGGAGTACGATCAAACCGGATAAGTATGGTCGATCGTGCGCGCTTTCTGACGAAGGCCGGGTATAACGTTCTGCTGTTTGATTTTCAGGCACATGGAGAAAGCGCCGGAGATCGTATCACATTCGGAGATCTGGAGAGCGAAGACGCAAAAGCGGCGGTGCGATTCGTTAGAGAGCGAAGCAGCGCTCCTGTCGGTGTGATCGGCTCATCGCTTGGCGGTGCCGCTGCCCTCAATGCAGAGCCCGCTCTTGAAATTGAGGCTGCGGTGCTTGAAGCCGTTTATCCGAGCATCGAGGAGGCGTTTTCGAATCGTCTGCAGATCGTACTGGGGCCACAGGCAGAGCATCTTGCCGGGCCCGCACTCTGGCTGATGCAACCGTTTTCAAGGATTGATCTTGATCGCTTGCAGCCGCTCAAGCATATGCAGGCCATTCAGTATCCCGTTCTTTTTCTTTCGGGCTCTTCAGACGATCGCACCACGATCGAACAGGCCCGCAGATTTTCGGTCTTCCCTACGGTTACGTTCCGCGAGGTTGCTGGAGCCGGACATGTCGATCTTCATCGTTACGCCGCTGAGCAATATGAACAGTGGGTGCTGGAATTCTTCCGGCGCTATCTGCATCCTGGCGACTGAAGCCTCTTGAGTTAGGTGACCGACTCCTATCAAAGACCGAGCTTCTTCAATTTCGGAGCGATGACGTACTGACAGTATCCCGCTTCACCGTTATCGTTGTAGTAATTCTGATGGTATTTCTCGGCCGCGAAGTAGTCAGTCAGCGGAACGACCTCGGTGACGATCGGATCCTTAAATCGTGCCTGAGCGCGCCCGATTGCTGCCTCGGCCTCGGCCTTCTGTGATGCGTCGGCGAAAAGGATGATGGAGCGGTACTGTGTTCCCGTATCGGCGCCCTGCCTGTTCAGCGTCGTTGGATCATGCGCCATGAAGAACCGGTCAAGCACGTCTGCCAGTTTGATTTGATCCGCTTCGTATGTCACCCGGACGACTTCGGCATGGCCCGTCGTTCCCGAGCAGACCTCTCTATAAGTGGGGTTCGGCTTCTGGCCGCCTGCATACCCCGATTCCACATGTACGATGCCGGGAATACGCTGGAAGACGGCCTCGATGCACCAGAAGCATCCGCCGCCGAAAACAATCTCTTCTGCCATACACGCAAGTAAGCGAAATCAACGCCTCAGGGCGCTCTTTTTGGTGCGTCGGCCTCAGGACCGGCGGCGGCGAACTGCTGCAGGCAATGATGGCAGAGACATCCCGTATAACGCTCGCGCAGGTATGCAAGCGTTTCGGTGTTGAGCGTCAGGTCATCACAGTGACAGCGAGCGTCGCCGGCAATGGAGCCGCAACGAAAGGGGGCGCTGCAGCGGGCGCAGTGCGTGTTGGGCCCGCTTATATCAATGGCGGATTCGTTCATTCTTCAGGGTCTTCAGGCTTCGGATCTTTGCCGATGGGAACGAAGTTGCCGTAGTACTCGACAAGAGAGGGATTGAGGATCTCGAATCCTTTTCGCGTTTCTGCGATGAGGTCTCGCTTCTTGAGCAGCTTGAGGCCGATTTTCAGAACCTTCTCGGGTCGCGTCTCCTGCACCGTTCCGGTGTAAGAAGCAAGGAAGGCCTCGATCTTCGCAAGCAGCTCATCACGGTCGATCATACCCGGATGATCGTCGAGGATGCGAGCGACGATGAAATGAGGCTGTAGCCTGTAGGCCTGCTTCCAGTTCTTCAGAATAAGTGAGGCGATTTCATGAGTCGGCTCTTCTTTATCGGCAAAATCCGATACGCGAATCGGCTCGCCGAGGTCCATATACGTGCGCCGTCGTCTGAAGACATATGTCCAGAAGCCGGTATCGTTCGCCTGATTGTTAAAGACCTCATCTTCAGGAATCCACTGATGCGAGATCGATATCGGCAGAATGATGATCTCATGTCCGGATTCGCGAAAGGCATCGATGGCCGTCGACAGCAATCCCGTTTTGATCGACTGAAACTCGCCCGTGCGGCTGCGCGTGCCCTCGGGGTAGGCGAGAGCGGGGATTCCCGATTCAAGCATCATCGTCGTGTATTGCGTGAGCACTTCAAGATAGAGGATGTTTCGAGTATTCTCGCGATCGACGGCGTAGGCTCCCATCGACTTCAGAAAGGCTCCCCAGATCGGATTCGACATGAGGATCGAGGCGGCGGCGAATCGCGGCAGCGGAAAGCCTTTGAAGAAAAGGCCGTAAACGAGCTCCACCGAATCGATATGCGTGCGGTGCGTCGGCACATAGAAGACGGGATAGTTATCCACCAGCTTGCGAATCTCTCGAATGCGACCGTTGACGATGGGGCCGACGCTGCCCCGACGGAAACCGCCGAGAATCCAGCGAAAGGGCGAGACGAAGCGCATCAGCATCGTGCGCGCCGCCGGAACATAGTAGTCGGCGATGGAATCGGCATAGAAACGAACAAGCTGTTCGATGTATTGCAGCTCCTCCTCTTCGCGGCATTCGGCCAGCTCCTTCCAGAGCATCAGCTCACGACCGAAGTTCTTCGCGTCGTTGCGTTGCTTTCTATGCAAAGCCTTTGCCCGCCTTTTTTCAAGGGAGGAGATGATATGGCCGCTCTGCTTTTTGATGCGGGCCTGCATGCCGCGCGTCAGCGTGATGCGGTGAAGAATCCGCTCGCGAAGGTGATCCGAGATCATACGGCCCGAGGCGATCAGCTCGACGCGGCCCTTCTTCTTCACGACGGGAATGCGGTTGCGTCGTTCCGTCTTGCCGGTGAGTAGCGTGATGATGTCTTCGGGCGATTTGCGGCGCAGAAAGATATCATAGAGCACTCTGTTGAGCGGAACGTCTATGTTGAACTCGGTGGCGATCTCTATGATCGGTGTGATGGCCAGTCCGCCCTCGGCGAGGTTCTTACTGGAAAGCACCTCTCTTTCGATGAAGAGAGAAGGAACGAGAAAGAGCTGTATCTGATCGATCAGATTCGGACTGAGTTCGCCGCTGATCAGCTTCTCGGTGAAGCTGCGTCCATACGATCGGTTGCGTCCCTGCGGGCTGAAGTATGTGGCCGCGAGATCGGCGAGGCCCGAACGTCCGAGAATCGTCTCTTCGCGTCCGCCGAGCGCGGCGTTGAGCTTCTTCATCTCGGTGAATCCGGCCGCCATCAGTTCGCCGAGCAGAGAGCTCGTTACATGCGGCAGCGCCTCAACCATGCCGCCGAGAATGGCCAGAGGGTTCTTCATGATGCCGCCGACCTCGGCGCCGATGATATCGTCGGTGGCCGACCAGTACACCTGTTCGCCGTTCAAACGATCGACGATGGGCTGCGTCATCGAAGGATCGTCAGAGGCGACGACGAAGAAGACATAGTTGTTGTGAATGATATCGTAAAGCAGCGACGGACCCGTAACAAGAGCGACGGAAAGATTCAGATGATGCTGCTCGCGCAGAGAATAGAGCAATTGATGGAAGAGATAACATCGATGCTTGCGTCTTGAAAACGATGAGAGGAATCCCTTGGTGATGTTCGCGGCAAAGTGTGGAAGCGATCGGTCGAGATGATAGAGGATGTTTTCGACGACCTCTTCGTACTGTCGGGAGGGGATCGTCAGAAACAGGAAATGCGAACCCTCTTTGAAGTGATCGTAGCCGGTGATGATCTCGACGTTAAACGGAACGTTGAACGAATACTCCCCTACCTGTAAATAACGCTCGCTCTTCCATTTTTTGTAAGTGCGAGCGTCGGGTACCCAGAGATAGACGGTGCGCACGTTGCGTGCGATTAACGAGGCAACGGCCAGGCCCATCGGTCCGCCGCCGACGACGGTCGTGATCTGTTGATCGAGAGGACCCGTTTCTGGAATCATCGTTCAACGATCGACCCGCACGGGGGGCCGTCAAGTCAAATGCCGTCCAGATGGCCGCGGGCGTTACGGCCGCGGCTCGGTTTCGTCTTCTTTCAATGTGAGAGAATGGTCGTCCAGAGTTCGTCGTGCAAAGGCAATCTGTTTGTAAAAGAGTCCGAACGGATCTTTGCCTTTTTGAATGGTGAAGCGATCGAGCACGCCCGTATACGTCTTTGTAACATCGGGCGGATTGGCGTCGGTGGTGAGCAGAAGTTCGTATCCGGCATCTTTCAGGCGCTTCTCAAGATACGGCGAATGGTAGCCCATCGGATACGCGAAGCTCCAGATCTTATGACCGAGGCGGTCTTCCAGTACCTCTCGTGAATGAAGGATTTCTATATCGACACGGGCCGCATGCTGATCTGCACTTTCGCCTTCACGTGGAACATGAAACGCCGTATGCGTATGCGAGTGGTTCTGAATGTCGAAGCCTTCTTTCTGCAGGCGCCGCAGGTCTTCCCATGCCATGCCCTGGCGGGGCTGGTCGGTGACGTTCTTCGTATAAACGAAAAACGTGGCCGGATAACCGTACTCCCGCAGCATCGGAGCGGCGACGCGCACGATATTCTTGAAGTCGTCGTCGATCGTGATGACGACGGAAGGGCGTTCGGCGGGCAACTTCTTCTGCATCATCTCATGCAACCTTGCAAGGGAGATGACCTGTATCTTCTCTTCTTTGAGGATGTCGAGATACTGCCGGAATTCATGCCTGCTGATGGCGTAGGGGCCTTTGCCGTCGACGTCGTGAAATAGCAGAATGGGGATGCGCGGATACTCGCCTCGTTTTTCCGCTACACCGGCCTGCGGCTGGCGAACGAAAAGGTACAATCCGACGGCGAGAAGAAATGCAGGTATGCTATACAGGAGTCGTGCAGACATCGTTTTCACCGGCCACAGGCAGCCTGTTATTAGATCGGCCTCTTGCAAAGAAAAATCGAATGCTTCTTGAAATTAAAGCCTTTCTTTGAGATGTGGAATGGCGGGGCGACCCGAGAGGAGCGGCGATGCAGCAGCAGATTGAAATCATGGACACGACTCTGCGTGACGGTGAGCAGACGGACGGGGTGTCATTCTCTTCGTTCGAGAAGCTGCAGATCGCCCGATTCCTGCTCGAACAGCTGAACGTGAACAGGGTCGAGGTGGCCAGCGCCAGGGTATCGAGCGGTGAACAGCAGACGGTTCAGCAGATCTTTGAATGGGCGGCGACAAAGGATTATGTCGATCGCATTGAAATCCTGGGCTTTGTCGACGGCGGTCGCAGCATCGACTGGATCAAGAGCGCCGGTGGCCGCGTCGTCAATCTTCTTACGAAAGGGTCGCGCAAGCATTGCGAGCTTCAACTTGGAAAGACGCTTGCCGAACATCTGCGGGATATCGAGAGTACGGTTCGCTATGCTCAGGATCAGGGCGTGCGCGTGCATGTTTATCTTGAGGATTGGTCGAACGGCTTTCTTTACTCTGAGGACTATGTCAAAGAGATGCTTTTCGCCCTTGTTGATATGCCCATTGCCCGCTTCCTGCTTCCCGATACGCTCGGTCTGCTCTCTCCCGACGAGGTGCAGCGAGGCATCCGCATGGCGCTTGATCTCTTTCCCGACATGCATATCGACTTTCACGGGCATAACGATTACGGCCTTGCCACGGCCAACTGCCTTGCCGCCGTTCAGGCCGGCGTGCGCGGCCTTCATGTCGCCGTAAACGGCCTCGGGGAACGCGCGGGAAACTCGCCGCTTGAGGCCGTCGTCACCGCCGTGCACGACAAGCTTGGAGTAAAGACGACGGTAAACGAGCAGGCGATCACCGACGCCTCGAGGCTTGTAGAAACCTTCTCACGCAAAAGAGTATCGGCGAACCGACCCATCGTCGGCCACGACGTCTTCACGCAAACGGCGGGCATCCATGCCGACGGCGATAAAAAGCATAACCTCTATGCCAATCCCATCCTGCCCGAGCGCTTCGGTCGACAGCGCGTCTACGCTCTCGGCAAGCTTGCCGGCAAATCTTCGATTGAGATGAATCTCAAAAATCAGGGTATCGAGCTACCACCCGATCAGGTGGAGCGGCTCTGGCTGCGCGTGAAAGAACTCGGCGAAAAAAAGGCCATCGTCAGCCCCGACGATCTGCCCTTCCTTATTGAAGAGCTGTTAGGCGACACGCAGGCTCACACCGTATCGGTCATCGCCGCCGATATCCATACGCGAATCGGCGCTGCTCCGTCGGCTTCGATCCGGGTGCGTATCGCCGATAAAGAATACCAGGCCGAGGCGACGGGCGACGGCGGTTACGACGCCTTCATGAAGGCTTTAAGCCGCATCGTAACCGAGGCAGGGTTATCCGTGGCCGAACTGAAAGATTACGAACTGCGTATTCCTCCGGGAGGGCAGACCGACGCCCTTGTCGAGACGATCATCACATGGGTGACGCCCGATCATTCGATCTTTCGCACGGTAGGCGTCGATAGCGATCAGATGATCGCCGCCATAAAGGCGACCGAGAAGATGCTGAATCGTATGACGACCGATTCAAAGCGCACGTCGACGGTGGAGCAGGGGAAGTCGGTTTGAGGCGAGCAGGCATAGCACCTTTTCACAGAAGCAGGCTGATGATTTCAGACGCCGTAAAGACGGCAGTCATTGGACTGTCGCTTTTTCTCTCGTTGAACTGCGCCACGCCGGCCGTCAAGCAGTCCGAGATTTCGACGCCGGTAGTTACCGTTGAAAAAGAAGAACCTGAGCTGCCCATGGCCTTTCAGTGGGTGATCCTTGCGGGGCTACGCGGCGAGCCCGATGCTCCGCGCTATCTGCTCACCGAAAAGATCGGCGTGGTCGATCTTGCTCATGTTCGCTCATTCTTGAATCTGACGAATGAACTTCATAATGTCGTTACCCGAAAGCTCTCGCAGGCGAAGTCAAATGGAGGCCGGGCGTTTTATGTTCGTCTGCGCAGTCCGCATGGGGCGGGGCTCACTGCCGTATCAGATATTAAAGTCGATCTTGAAGAGCGGCCCGATCCGCCGGCCGTCGACCTTGTGCGTGATCTGGCGATGACGCATGGCTATCTTGTAGAACTCAGGCAGGGCGATGTCTTCCCGCCGATGTTTCTCTCTGGATCTTCCTTCTCGCAGGAGGATCTCCAGTCGAATCGACTGGGAATTGAAATCGCCTTACTCTCATCGTCAACAGGACAGGATGCCGGTCGAGCAGCGCTGACGATCTTTACGGATTTAAGGCCTGTGTCGATGACTGCGACGAAACCCGCCTCACAGGAACGCTCTTACAGCTATCTTCCCTATATGAATAGCGGAACACAGTATCTGCCGCAGTGTTTCCAGTACAGTCCGGTCATGGTATCGGATCAGAGCCGCATCCGCGGTATTCAAGCGATTCGATCGGCATGGGAGTGGCAGAGCAGGCCTGCTCCTCTGGCACAGTAGGCGTCAGAGAGCCGAGTGAGCAAGGCAGAGTTCGCTTATCTGGCCTTCTTGCGTGTGGGGATCGGTATTTCAATCGTGAAGATCGTGCTTTTTACGGCTGATCTGTACTGAATCAGGCGACTGAAGACGATATCAACGTCGAAGGGTTCATAGCCTGCTTTCAAGAAAAGAATGATGCTTCGAAGCCCCGCTCCAAAACCGCCGCCTGCATGGTCGGCGCTTTTCTCATACAGGTTGACGGCCGCTTCAAAAGGATGCGCTCCGGCGCGAATGAGGTCGTCTTTAATGCGTTCGAGGTTATACTCGACGCGCTCGCGGTCGATGACGGTAATCGGCGAATTGTTGATAACGTTTACGATGAGGATGCGCTGATCGCTTTTCTTCTGCACGCGCAGCGTAAGCGTGATCTTTTTATGAAAGCGCTCCGATAATGCGAACGAATTCGTACGATGCTTCTCGATCAGCTTGAGAATGGATGCTGTCAGGTCGATGTTATCGAGGCCGTACCTCTTAAGAACGTCGGCCTGGTTATGCTCGATGGCCGATTGTACGTCTTCGACGACGACCTCGCGATCGGCCGACGGATCTTCAGCGGTCACACGCTGCACAAGAGCGCTTTCGAGCAGCGCCCAGCGGTTATTCGCCTTATTGGCGTTATTGATCAGTTCGCCGATGGACCAGAAGGCCCCTTCTGCTAAGAGAAAGGCATCCTGATCGTCGCCTTCGGCGTCAAAGAGGCCGTAGATCGTATTCCGCAGCAGCATCTCGCCGTCGGGAATATAGTCGCGCCCGACTTCGAGAACCTGGTCCTCTTTTTCAAGATCGGTACTTTGAAATGACCGTAACATTCAAGCTCTCCGGACTATACAATTGTCGAGCGATCGTTCCGCAACTTTTTTTCAGACTGAGCGTACACAGCTTCCGCTTGGCGATAAGACGTAGTGTCGATGAAAAAGCCTGGTCTGTGATCCCGGAAAAAAATATGATCGTGGGAGCCTGTGATTCTCTGCGCTGAGCCGTCGTATTTTGAGATGGGATCTCAGTGAATCTTGACGTGCTATCGTTGCCCGAAAAAAGGGGCAATGCAACGCCGCAGCAGCGTGGGAGTGCTGCTTTTCATCCTGATACTTGATCTGATGGGTTTTACGCTCATCTTTCCGCTTGTCCCCGATCTACTCGCTTTTTACGTTCATTCGACTCCGCATGCGATCGATTCGTATCTGCCTTCACTGATTCAAACACTGCTGCAATTCGCGCCCGGTATTGGAACAGGCGAAGAGCGCGAGATTATTCTGCTGGGCGGCATCCTCGCCTCTGTGTATGCGCTGCTTCAGTTCTTTCTATCGCCGTTCTGGGGGCGCCTGTCGGACCGTATCGGCCGTCGACCTGTGCTGCTTCTTACAAGTTCCGGCCTTGCTTTTGCCTATCTGCTCTGGGGATTTTCGACGACCTTTACCCTGTTTCTGATCTCGCGCGTCGTGGCAGGAGTGATGGCGGGCAATCTCGGAGTCGCCACCGCCGCGATGGCCGACCTTTCGACCGAAGAAGGGCGCACAAAAAGCATGGGTCTGGTCGGAGCGGCGTTTGGCGTCGGTTTTATCGTCGGTCCGGCGCTTGGCGGAGCCCTGTCAAAGCTTGATCTGAGCGGTCTACCCTTCGCCTATCATCCGTTTTCGGCCGCCGCCTTTGTATCGGTCGCTCTTTCGCTTCTGAGCGCCGTCTTGAACTATTTCTTTCTTCAAGAAACGCTTCCCGAACATCTGCGCAGTAAGGGACCGCTTCGCATCGAGTATCCGTTTCGCGTGCTTTCTGAGCTAAAAGAGCCGACCTTCCGGCGCATGCTGGCGCTGAACTTCGCCTTCATGTTTCTGTTCACCTCGTTTGAGTTCACGGTAACGTTCTTCTATAAAATCGACTTCGGGCTGATGCCTTCGCAGATCGGCCTTGTCTTCTTTTACCTGGGGCTGCTTCTCGCTCTGGGGCAGGGCGTTCTTGTCAGGCGACTGTCGGGCAAAATCTCAGAGCAGAGGATGATCGTTGCCGGCGTTATCCTGATCGCCTTCGCTCTGCCGCTACTTGCGCTTTCCTCTCCGTCGGTGCCGCTGTCGCTTCTGGCGCTTGCTCCCGTCGCCATCGGCTCATCGCTTCTGCAACCGGCGATGGCCGGCCTTGCCAGCCGGTCGATCTCGGCGGACAGACAGGGGTTAGCCATGGGCAGCTTTCGGTCGATGGGATCGCTTGCGCGAGGCGTCGGTCCGATCTTCGGATCATACGTCTACGGATCGGTCGGTATAACGGTGACGTATATCGTCATCGGCGCCCTGCTGCTCGTATCGTTCGCCGTCGGAGCAGGCACGCTTCGCCAGGCTCAGAGCGAGGCAAGCAGAACGTAACGCCCCACACGCAGAGCGAGAACGACGGGAACGAACAGACGAAGTGAGATGCGCGCGAATCCGGCCAGCACGGTGATCGGATCGCCGATGACGGGCAGCCACGAAAGTAGAAGCGTCAGCCCTCCGAAGCGATGCAGCAGAGACCAGGCGGCGTTGCCTGATTTCGACGCTCGAATCTTTTCGGCGGCTAACGCTCCGCCTTTATAGCCCAGCCAGTAATTAAAAAGACAGGCAAGGCCGTTTCCGACCGACGCATAAGATACGGCCTGTACGGCGGGCAATCCTGCATGAAGCGCAAGAAGCAGAGCAGCCTCAGAGCTGAAAGGCAGCAGCGTGGCCGCAAGAAAGGAGACTGCGGCGAGCCCGGGCCCGCCGTAGTCGGTAATTAGAGCGTCAATCATCGACCGACATCAGTTCCGTTCGCGCCTCCATGGTCACGCCGTTACGAATCCACTTTACCGGATAACTGATGCCGGTGCGCGCATCGTTGAGAAAGCGCATCAGATCGTGAATATCGCGAATCTTCTGCGTGCCGATCTCGACGATGATGTCGCCGTCCTTGATGCCCGTGCGGCCGATGGGCGCTCCTTCGACGACGCCTCCGACAAGAAGGCCGGGCATTATTCCCGTATCATACGATCCTGGAATAATGCCCAGTCGCACCTTAAAATCGAAGTCGTTGCGTTTCGGCTCTTCTTTTACCTGCTGGAATACAGGCGGCGGCGCGAAGGCCAGACGACGGATGATCTGTTCGCTGAGAGTCGTCAGAGCATACAGACCCTTAAAGTTTATAAGAGGATAATCGTCCTCGGGACGATGGTATTCGCCGTGAGATCCGGTGAACAGAAAGACGACGGGAACCTTCTTGCGATAAAAGGAAGCGTGATCGCTCGGACCGAGCCCGCCCTTCATCCAGCGCGCCTCGGGACGCTCTTCATCGGAATAAAGCCCGTGAACAGAGGCTGCATAGGCCTCTTCGACGATGCGCTTCAGCGAAGGATCGGCCGTATCCATGCCCTGAATGAAAAGTCCGCGGCTCTGGCGAAGGCGACCGACCATATCGACGTTGATCATCGCTATGGCGCGCGTCGGATCAAAGGCGGCGCTATCGACAAAGCGTGACGAACCGAAAAGCCCGCGCTCCTCGGCGTCAAAGTTCAAAAAGACGACGTTCACGTCGACGGGCAGATATGCCGGATCGGCATCGAGCTTCGCCTTCATCGCGGCGGCCAGTTCGAGTATAAGTGTCGTTCCCGAGGCGTTATCGTCGGCTCCGTTATAGATGGGGCCCATCGGACCCATTGACGATCCGGGCAGGCCGTGGCCAAGATGATCATAGTGACCGCCAAGGTAGATGATGCGCTGACCCGGAGCGATGGGACGCAGCGAAGCGCCGAGGTTATACCCCGTGCGCTCCAGAGCGGCGAAGTCGATTTCAAGTACGGCCTCTGCGTTTTGCTTCGCGGCGGCGAGAACGGCATCATCCTCTGACGTAAAGGCGGCTCGCGGCGCCGAAGAGGAGGCCTCTTCGCGCAGCTGCTCGGTGCGCAGCTCGTCGCCTTTGCCCTTGAGAAAAAGAAGGGCGGCCGGTTTAAAACGCTTCGCGTTCTCATATTTCGACTGGAATGAGATCAGGTTGCGATAGGTGCGTTCACCTCGCTCTCCGTCGGGGCCGTGACGCCGACATATCAGTATCTTGCCTTCAAGAAAGCCCGCGCCTTTCTCGTTTTCGATGGCGGCAAGCTCATCGACCCCTTTATGCGCAGGAAGACAGAAACCCGCATCGACAAGCCGGCTTTCGATGCGGCCGGGTGCGGCAAAAGGAAGCGGAACGGTCGTAATCGATTGGCCGTCGATCGTCATTCGATTGACGCCGCGTGCCTCCATTCCGTCGCGAAAGGTGAAGGGCATGCGGTAATCGGGAAAGAAAGGATGCAGGCCGGCCTTTCTGTAGGCCTTTTCAATATAGTCCATCGTGCGCTGCATGGCCGGAGTGCCCGTCATGCGTCCTTCGAGCGCATCTGAAGAAAGGATACCCAGATGGTACTTCAGATCGTTTTCAGTGATTTCGGGACTCAGCGGCCCGCGACAGGCAGGCAGAAGAAGGGCGACGAACAGGGCCAGAAGGCCGGCTCGCATTCTGGAAACCTGGATTGCGTTTTTCATTGACAGCAATATAGCGAGCCTGCGCTTCCCGTCATCCAGAAATGTTACCCGTGTCGATCAATTTCTGTTCGCCACCTACTGGCCCTCTTTCTCTGATATACATCATGAACGAAAAACGGGTTTGCCTTCTGACCGGAGCGAGCGGAGGCCTTGGCCGATCGATTCTGCGTCATCTGATAGAAACCGGCTACTGTGTTATCGCCACCGATGTGAAAGTATCAAGCGTGCGGCAGACGGTGAACGAACTTGCCGATGCGTTAGGCGAATCTGTAAAGGATCGTATTCGGCCTCTGGCTCTTGACGTGCGTTCTTCGGCGGCATGGTCGACAGTCTGGAAGAGCAGCGAACGGTATTTCGGCCCGATCGATATTCTGATCAATAACGCCGGAGTGCTGGAGCCGGCCTACACCGTCGACCTGATACCCGAAAGCATTGATCGGCAGATCGACGTGAACACGAAAGGAACTCTCTATGGTATGAGCGTGGCCGCTCGTTCTATGAAAGAGCGACGGCACGGCCATATCGTCAACGTCGCCTCGCTTGCGGGCATCAGCCCGGTTCCGGGCATGTCGGTGTACAGCGCCTCGAAGTTTGCCGTGCGTTCGGCCTCTCTTGCCGCCGCTCGTGAGCTTCGCGAATACGGCGTTTCTGTCAGCGTCGTCTGTCCGGACGGTATCCATACGCCGATGGTCGACGGCGCGAAACATCTGGATGAGGCGGCTCTTATCTTTTCAGGGGCCGCTCTTCTTCGCGCAGACGACGTGGCCCGGCTGATCGTTCAAGACGTGTTGAAGCGTCGTCCCGTTGAAGTGCATATTCCGAAGCTGCGCGGTTGGCTGGCAAAAATCGGTTCTGCCTTTCCTGCTCTGCATGCCTATCTTGCTCCGATGCTCGTTCGGACCGGATTAGCGCGACAGCAAAAATTCCGCGTCTCTGAAAAAACTTCTGGCGATTTATAGAAGATAAAAGAATATAACTATTATGTTCACGCCGGAGCTTCTTCGATCGCTGCGCACGTATTCGATGCGTCGATTCGCCAGCGATATAAGCGCCGGGTTGATCGTCGGTATCGTCGCCCTGCCACTTGCCATCGCCTTCGCGATCGCTTCGGGGGTTTCGCCGGAACGCGGTCTGATTACGGCCGTCGTCGCCGGTTTCTTGATCTCTGCCTTTGGAGGCAGCCGCGTGCAGATCGGAGGCCCGACGGGAGCCTTTGTCGTCATCGTTTATGGCATCGTACAGGAGTTCGGGCTGAGCGGCCTGCTTGTGGCGACGTTTCTGGCGGGGCTCATGCTTTTAATGATGGGTTTCGCCCGTCTTGGCTCGGTGATCCGCTATATTCCGCATCCCGTCACGGTCGGATTCACAAGCGGCATCGCCGTCATTATCTTCTCTTCGCAGATGCGCGATTTCCTGGGCCTGCCCGTCGTATCGTTACCCGCCGACTTTATCGGGCAGTGGAAGGTTTACTGGCAACAGATTGGCGCGATCGATCCCATTTCGCTTGTGATGGCCCTTCTCTGCACGATTACGCTGGCCGTCTGGCCGCGCATCACACATCGCGTTCCGGGCTCGATCGTCGTCATTCTTGCAGCGACGCTGATAACGGTTCAATTTGATCTTCCTGTCGACACAATCGGTTCGCGGTTCGGCGAGATCCCATCACACATTCCGGCGCCGGCTTTCTTTGAGATCGACCTGAATACCGTACGCAGCCTGCTTCCGGCGGCATTTGCCATCGCCATGCTTGGCGCGATTGAGTCGCTCCTTTCAGCCGTCGTCGCCGATGGCATGACGGGCAGCCGTCACAATCCCGATGCGGAGCTGATCTCTCAGGGCATCGCCAATATCGCCTCGCCGCTTTTCGGTGGTATTCCCGCAACCGGAGCGATCGCAAGAACGGCGACCAATATCAGAAACGGAGCGACCAGCCCCGTTGCCGGTATCGTGCATGCGGCGACGCTTCTGGCGATCATGCTGCTTTTCGGATCGTATGTAAAGCATATACCGATGCCCGTTCTTGCGTCGATCCTTGTCATCGTCGCCTATAATATGAGCGAATGGCGTACCTTTCTCGGTATTCTGAAAAGTCCGCGAAGCGACGTTATTGTGCTTCTGGCCACCTTCCTGCTTACCGTCGTCTTTGATCTTGTGCTTGCCATTGAGGTGGGCATGGTGCTTGCCGTTCTGCTTTTCATTCGTCGTATGTCGCAGGTCAGTCAGGTCAGGGTGTTATCGCAGGATTCTCTGTCAGGTGACGATCACGAAAACACTGACGATCCAATGGATATCAGGCATAAATCCGTTCCGGCCCGCACCGAGGTCTACGAGATTAACGGGCCCTTCTTTTTCGGAACGGCTAACCTTTTCGCAAGCGCCGCTCGCATCGCCGCCGATCCGCCGCTTGTGCGCATTATTCGAATGCGACGCGTGCCGGCCATCGATGCGACGGGCATCCACATGCTTGAGAAGTTTATACACGACTCCGGTCGTGACGGCATCCATGTTTTGCTTTCGGGCGTGCACAAACAGCCGCTTTTCGCCCTTGAAAAGGCCGGCCTGCTCGCTCAGGTGGGCGAAGAGAACATAGCGGAGAATATCGATGTCGCCCTGAGGCGTGCGGACGATGTCGTCAAGCAGGCGATCAGCAAAGAATCAGCGAGCTGATCGTTCCGTGTACTGTCTCACAAAGTCCTCCTGGCGACGGTTCTCAACCATGCGCGGAGAGCGAGATTCGCGCACGACGTCGATGGCTTCATCGACGGACAGCCCGTCACGGGTCGTCAGATAGCATGCGGCGACCGTTCCCGAGCGCCCGAGCCCGCCGGCACAGTGTACGAGAATGCGTCGCTGAGCGGCAAGCGATGAGTCGACAAAGGCAAGCATGGCATCCATCTCTTCAAAGGAGGGAATGGCCTGATCGACGACAGGCGCATGCATAATCGTGAAGCTGCAATCAGCATATCTTGTAAGAAGATCAGGCACCCCGTATAACTCAAATTCGTTATCAGAGAGCAGACAGAGCACAGAACCGATGCGCTGCTCCTGCAATTGGAGCAGATCCTGTTCGAGATCGCGCTGACGATCACGACGGCCGGGAAGCAATGTGATGCCGATCAGAGAAGCCGGCGTCTGAGTTTTGAGAAAATCAACGCGCAGGCCTCGCGTTTCAATCAGGCGATAGCGGATGCGCTGCAGAAAGAGCGAGGCGGCGTATAATGCCCAGCGCTTCTGAAAAACGGACGATTCGTCAAAAGAAAGGGTATGTATGGCATACCGGGCCATGGCGCAATCCATCTGATATGGGTCGCGATCATGCTGCACGAGGCGGGCATACCGGGAGCGCAGATGCCGGATCGTCTGTTGGGCTTTTTCAAGGGCCGGAGGCAATCCGGACAGCGCATCGGGTACGGCCGCCGCATCTTCATATGAGAAGAGATGATCGGTGAGGGCGATGGCCAGCCTCAGTTCGCCTTCATCTTTTAATTCAGTAAAGATATAGAGAAGATCGTTTTCAAGCTTTATGAAATCGCGAAGAATATGTCCGCGATGCGTGTGAAAGAAGTCTATGATCCAGACGTTCTGCGACGAATCGAGAACGATATTGGCTCCGTTCAGGTCGCCATGAACCCATCCGGTAAAGTGTTCGCGCGTATCATGTCCGCGCAGTTCGGTCAGATCCTTCTCGTAGAACAGGGCAGGATGTCGCAGCGTCTTTCCGGGAATGACCTCAATCGTATCGGCCGGTGCGCCGGGCAGCAGCTCATCGACGCGCTTTCGTATGCCATCGGCGAAGCGCGGTTGGAAATCATAATAATCAAGCAGATTGAGAGGCTCCGAGACCGCCGCTTCATAAAATCGACCGAGGCGATCGTCGAATACGGCTGCAAGCACCTCGCCGATCCGGTCGGTGTTATCCGTCGATGCGTAGAATTTCTTAAACGTCGTCGTCTGCTCGCCCTGCATGGCCGCATAGCGGTATTTGACTGCGCCTCGATCCTTTAATTCGACCGTATCGATGATAGACGGAGCTGCGTTACCCAGGGCCTCCTGAATGCGTTCGAAGGCGGCCTTCTCTTTTGCGATCAGCGATCGCTCACCGAGTTTCACCACAAAGGGCGGTAGCCGATGCCCGTAGATATCGCGCACACGTGCTCGCAGAACCATATTGCCCGAAAAACCTCCGGCCAGCTTCTTCAGATGCACCTCGGGCGTATCTCGAAATAGAAAAAGAAGCATATCGCGATCTTCATCGGCCGGCGTATAATCGTCTTCGAATTTGAGTTTCTCTGTGTTCACAAGGGCGCTTCGCGGAATGGGAAGGTCGACGGTTTCGCCGGTCAGGTAAGAAGAGAAGTCGCCGATCGATGAGATGATCGAGACGCCGAGTGTGCTTCGCATCTGTTCGAGAGCGATAAAATGCATGGAGCGTGAGGAGCTGGCCGTCAAAGCCTCGCATACGGCGATCTCAAACTCGGGGTATCGCGTCGTCAGCTCATAAGCGAGAAAGAGAATCTTTGCGTCCGTCCAGACGCCGATCAAGCCGATACGAAGAGGGGAGCCGCGGTATGGAGCAAGCATCGATTCCAGATCGGTCTTGTAAAAGTCGTTCAAGCCAGAGGCGTCAACGATGAGATGCCGTTGATCGGCAGCCATATCGTCGGCATAGAGGAAGGACGCTCCGGGGGTATTCTTGAGACAGTGAGGACCGAACTGAGAAAGATGCTCTCGCTGCTGCTCGTCGTCTGCATCATGCCAGTCTCTGATATGAATGATCGGCATGGATGTGTTTGCAAGGGCCCACTGCATGAATCGTCGCAGCGGACCTTCGTCAGGGCGCTCGCCGAGCAGCCGCAGCGATTCGGCCGCTCCGACATGAAGCTGGTTGGGCAGAGGATCATAACGATTGATGGGTTCGACGAAGTCACGTTGCAGACACTGGGTGATGAGAAGAGAGCGCATCACTCCCATCTGAAAGCGGGCGGCGTGGAGAACAAGAAAAAATGGACAGCAGAGGCATCGTCAAAGGATTGGAATTATCCAGGGCCTGATAACGGCTCCTTACATAAAAAGCCTGCTACGGAGGCCGATCAATGCATACCATCGGTTTCAGAGCAGGCCTTTACTTGAAACTCATCAATAACGCGACAGGGAGAAGTGCATGGAACTTGTAAAATGGGAGTCCGGCTACGAGCTCGGTATAAAGGAAATCGACGAACAGCATCGTAAGCTCGTTGATATTCTGAACGAAGTCATTCATCTGAAATCATCGGGAGCGGCGGCCCGCAAATTCGAGCAGATCATCGAAGACCTCGTTGATTACACCGACTACCACTTCAAAACCGAAGAGCAGTATATGGAACGCTGCGGATACGAAGGCCTTGCTGAACACCGTCGCGTTCACGACGGCTTCTCTGACAGGTTGCGTGTTCTTTACTTGAATACGACGCTTGGCGATGCAGAACGCACCGACGAGGTTCTGGATTTCTTGAAGCGCTGGCTGCTGCATCATATCATGAAAACCGATCGCGACTACGTTGGCCTCATGAAGGAAAAAGGACTGAACTGAGGCTCAACTTCAGAGGTCATATGCTCCGGTCGATTTTTCTACAATCGACCGGGCTATGAGATGCGTTTCTTCGCCTTCGGATCAACGGCCTCGCGAATGCCTTCAGAGATAAAAGTGGCCATCAGCAACGTGAAAAATAGAGACAGCACCGTCGAAACGGCAATCCAGGGCGCCTGAAGATTTTTCAGCCCCTGGTCGAGAAGCTCTCCCCAGGACGGAGTCGGCGGCGGCATGCCGAAGCCGAGGAAGTCGAGAGACGTAAGAGCGCCGATGCCCGAGATCAGCGTGAACGGAAGTATGGTGATGGCCGGGGTTAACGCATTCGGAAGAATATGCCGGAACAGGATGCCGGCATTACTCACGCCGACCGCACGGGCCGCCCTGACGTAGGTCATATTCCGTATCTTGAAGAACTCCGCTCGCATATAAAGCGACAGGCCGATCCATGAGAAAAGCGAGAGCACGGCAAGAAGCATAAAGAAGCTCTGCCCGAAGATCGAGCCGAGCAGAATCACCACGTAAAGAAAAGGAAGCGCCGACCAGATCTCTGTAAATCTCTGGATCAGAAGGTCGGTTCTACCGCCTGCATAGCCCTGAAGCGCTCCCATGGCGATGCCCGTTACTCCCGTAATCACCGTAAGAATGATCGAGAAAAGCATGCAGATACGAAAGCCATAGAGCAGCCGGGCGAAAACGTCTCGCCCCGAACCGTCCGTTCCGAGAGGATGGCGCCATGAAGGCGGATGCGGCGGCGCTCCGGATTCTTCAAGGTCGGATTCAAGAGGCGAGTAGGGAATGAGCGGAAACACCGCCCATCCGCTTTCCTGAAAGGCCGGATCGACTCGCAGCAATCTATAGTCGGCCTCGGTTTTCTGCGACTGTCCGAATCGCTCGCCGGCATAGAACTTAATGATGGGGAAGTGCAGCTCTCCGTTATACGAAAGCAGAAGAGGACGGTTGCCGGCTACGACCTCCGAACCCAGACTGACTACGAAAAGCACAGAGAGCACGATAAAAGATACGAAGCTTCGGCGTATGCTCATGAATCGACGAAACGCGCTCATCGCGATTCTCCGAGCTGAATGCGTGGATCGATCAACGTGTAAACAAGATCAGAAAACAGCCGACCCAGCATGGTTAGCAGGGACGTGATGAAAATTACGGCAAGCACGACGTTATAGTCGCGACCGACGATGCTCGTCCAGACGAGCAATCCCATGCCGTCGATATCAAAGACGCGCTCGATCAGTAGAGCGCCGGCAAACATCAGAGTGAAGATTTCAGACAGTCGCGTCGCAATCGGCAGCAGGGCGTTTCGCAGGGCGTGTCTTCGCGCGGCGGTGGCGAAATCCATGCCTTTCAACATGGCCGTGCGCATGTATTCCTTCTGTGTTTCTTCAAGCATGCTGTTTTTCATGAGCATCGTCAGAAAGGCGAACTCAGAGGCCATGTAACAGATGACGGGCAGGATCATATGATGCAGAAAATCGCCGACCTTCGCATGCCAGGGAAGAAGCTCGAAATGATCCGATACGATGCCTCCTGGTGGAAACCACTGGAAGTAGCTACCGCCGGCGAAGAAAAGTATCAGCAGAATACCGAGCGCATAACCCGGCATAACGTAGCCGGCAAATATGACGAAGCTGGAAACGGAATCGAACGTCGAGCCGTGTTTCAGCGCCTTCTTCATGCCAAGCGGAATACAGATCGCATATGAAAGAAGAAAGGATGTGAGGCCGAAGAAGAGCGAAACGGGCATACGTTCGAGAATAACCTCAAGCACCGGGCGACGGTAGACGTAGGATTCGCCGAAATCGCCGGTCATGATGTTCCCGACCCAGATCAGATAACGCTCATGCACGGGTCTGTCAAAACCGAAGTAGGCGCGGATGTTCGCGATCTCCTGCTCGGTGAGTATCCGGTCGGGGTTGGCTCCGCTCTGCGCCGCCGCCTGCTGGACCTTTTGTATATACTCCTCGACAGGACCGCCGGGAACAAGCTGAATCAACGCGAAACAGACGACGGTAATGCCGAACAGCGTCGGAATCATAAGCAGCAATCGTCTGGCGATGTAGGCCTGCATTCGGGACGAGCTTACGCAGGCTTCGAGTCAGAGCAAGCCTTTCTCGCAAGGCCCGGACCAACTCTCACCTCTCTCCTGAATCCTCCGTGCCCTCAGCACTCACTGTTATCTGCTCTGTGTCCTCCGCGCCCTTGATTAAGAAGCATCACCCAGGCACGAGATTGATCAGCGGCTTACCCGCCTGCCAGTCATCGATATTGCGAAGCGTCGTCTGAGCGATCTGTTGCATGGCCGTGTCGGTGAAGAACGCCTGATGCGCCGTCACAAGCACGTTCGGAAACGTCAGCAGTCGTGCGATCGTATCATCCTGTAAGATCTTACCCGACAGATCCTGAAAGAAGAGGCCTTCTTCCTGTTCATAGACGTCGATGGCCAGTCCGCCTATATGTTCGGACTTCAGAGCTCTTACGACGGCCTTCGTATCCAGCAGGGCGCCGCGGCTTGTATTGAGGATGATGACGCCTTTTTTCATCTTCGCAAGCGTTGTCGCGTTGATGATGTGCTGCGTCTGTGGAAGTAAAGGCGTGTGCAGCGAGATGATGTCGGATTCGGCAAACAGTCGATCGATATCGACATAGAGCACGCCGGCCTGTTCAAGCGCCGTGTCGGGGCGAAGGTCGTATGCGAGGACGCGGCATCCCATGCCGAGCATGATGCGCGAGAAGATCGCTCCGATCTTGCCTGTACCGAGAACGCCGACCGTCTTCCCGTGGATGTCGAATCCCATCAGGCCGTCGAGAGAAAAGTTGCCCTCGCGCACCCTGTTGAAGGCGCGATGCGTTTTGCGACAGAGCGTGAGAAGCAGGGCAAGCGTGTGTTCGGCGACGGCGTACGGCGAGTAGGCGGGCACTCTGACGACGGGAAGGCCCAGCTCCGCCGCCGCTTTAAGGTCGACGTTATTGAAGCCGGCACAGCGCAATGCGATGAGTCCGATGCCGTTTTCTTTCAGGATCTGCATCGTTAGCCGATCAAGGTGATCGTTCACGAAGGCGCAGACGACGCTTGAACCCGCGGCGAGCCGGGCCGTCTTCTCGTCAAGCGGAGCGTCCAGATAGTTAAGCGAATGCCCGCTGTTTTCTCGATCAAAGAACGTTCGCTCATAAGGGCGAGCGCTGAAAAAGGCGATACCGGCCATACGATCTCCTTGCAATCTACTGCGTTCTGTCGGGGCCAACTTGCCGATGGCGTGTCGAAAGGCCTCTACTTCCACTGAACCTGCGCTTCCATCAGCCGGGCCCACGCCTGTCGCAGATCGGCGTAGTATTCGGGCCTGTCATACGAAACGGACTGGATGGCCATGCCGCGCAACAGATAGATGGTCAGGTTCATCAGGGTGCGCACATCAGAGGCCTGTTCCGTGCCCTTCAGATGATCGGCCCAGACGCGATCCAGAGAGGTATGGAAGCTTTCGAGGATGGGCAGCAGGCGTTCTTTAAGCTCCGTGTCGGTGCGCGCCGCGTTGTTAAATTCCAGCCAGACGTCGCGATGTCGTCCTGTATAAAAGTTCTCCCAGATAAAATCGAGGATGACCAGAAAGTTCCCGCCGCTTTTCAACGAGTCGGCCGCGGCCTGTGCTCGCTGGATGGCGTATTTCAAGATGGATTCGGCGGCCTCGGCCACAAGATCCTTCTTGCTTTTAAAGTGATGACTCCAGGCGCCTCTGGAAACGCCGGCCTCGTTCAATATGACGGAAAGCGAGGAGCCATGATAGCCATGCCTCTGTAAGCAGACGAGCGTCGCTTCGATGAGACGGGCTCTCATTTCGCGCGAGCGCTCTTCCTGTGTTCGAGATGTCTGTATCTTTTTCTCTGTCTTCATCAAGTCCGCACCGTGTCGTTCAAGTGCTTTGCTTTCGCTGCGAGCACGTTTTTTCTCAGCTTGATCTATGAACGCGGATTGCACCAGAAAAAAAAGAAAGCGGCCGAAAAAAATCCGACCGCCTTTGCTCGCTCGATTGTGAGAGTCGAGAATGCAGGGCTATCTTGCCCTGATTAACCTGTCAGTTTTCGCCAGAGTGCTCGCCCGATAAAGCGGAACTTATCGCCGATCGGGAACCGCTTGAGAACCGTTCCAACGACGCCTTTTGTAAAGCGCGTACGTTTGCTGTAGTCGATCTTTACGTCGACGATAACGGGACGACCGCTTTCGGCGATGCGCAACGCCTCTTCGATCTTTGATCCGATCTCTTCGTTGGAGTTCAGTTCGACATAGGCGGCGCCGGTGGCGTCGGCAATGCCCTTGAGGCGGATGTTGCCGAGCACCGTGCATGTTTTACGGTTGTAGGGGATTTCCTGTCCCTGTGAGATCTGCGAAAGCTCTCCATCATAAAAGACGAAATAGGTGACGCCCAGTCCGTGCGAAGAGGCGGTGATGATCTCAAGTCCCGTCATCAAGAAGGCTCCGTCCCCTACGATCGAAACGACCTGCCTCGACGGAGAGGCAAGCTTCGCGCCGATGGCGGCCGGGACGCTGTAGCCCATACAGTTGAAGTCGGTGGGCGAGATGAATCCGACCGGATGCGTCACCGGAAAGAGTTCGGCGCTCAAGAACGTATGGTTGCCGTCATCGACGACCATAAGCATGTCTTTATCGGCCTTGCTTTTCAGCTCGCGAAAAAACAGATACGGATTCACGCGTTCGTTACAATGCGCCTCCCATTCTTTATAATAAGCGGCCTTATCGCGGGCGATCTGTGCCGCCTTTTTCTCATAACGATCTGTCGAAGAAACCGACGCCTTTTTCAAGCGTTCGAGCAGGGCGTTCAGTACGATGGCTGAATCGCCGTGCAGGGCTACCTTCGCGCGATGGTTGCGATGAAAGACCTGTGAGTTGATGTCGACGTGGATCAGATTCTCGGGCACTTTCGCGCCGAAGCTTCCCGTCGGAATCTCGGCGAAGCGCGTACCGACGGCAAGCATGCAGTCGACGTCGGCGAAGGCGTTCTCGGCTGCCGGCACCGAATGCGCTCCGAATCCCATGCCCGTATGCATCGGATGGTCGGCCGGGAATACGGTTAACCCCTGTAGCGTCGTCGATACGGGCGCACCGAGCAGATCGGCGATCTGAATGGCCGCCTCACGGGCGCCTTTCGCTCCCCATCCGAGAAAGAGCCCTGGCTGTTTCGACTTCAGAAGAAGGTCTACGGCGCGATCAAGATCGGCATCCGATGGTGCGGGCTGTGCCGGCAGCTCCTGATAGACGGGAAGCTCAGCGACCTCGCCTTTAAAGAGCTGTATGTTCACCGGAATCTCGACGAAAACGGGGCCGGGCTCGCCCGAAACGGCATGCCGGTAGGCCTCAAAGATCGTCGGTACGATCTGATCGTGACGCTCCACGCGCTTTGCAAACTTCGTAATCGACGAAAGCAGGCGCGGAAGGTCGAGCTCGTGCAGTTGATACGAAACCGGAATATCGCTGCGGATGCCGCCCGAGATGACAAGCATCGGAATGCCGTCGAGGAAGGCCTCGCCGATGCCGCTCATCGCATGCGTCGTTCCGGCGGCGGGCACGATCAGAAGCGTGCCGATCTCATCTGAAGTGCGGCTGATGCCGTCGGCCATAAACGCACCGCCGCCTTCATGCGTGACGAGGATCGGCTCGATCTTTTCGGATTTGTTGATTTCGTCGTACAGCTCCGTATTATGAACGCCCGGGATGCCGAATACGTGCTTCACCGGAAGCTGTTCGAGCGCATAACGCGCAAGATAGGCGCCTGTAAGGTTGCCGCCTTTTATTTTCGTCGTGCTCATTGTCTTCCCCCTGCCGTGTTGCCGGCCACTCTTCCTGTAATGATGCAGCCTCCAAGGAACGTCCCTTCAAGGGATCGCATCCCGTGGATGCCGCCTCCGCCGTATCCGGCCGCCTCGCCTGCGGCGTATAACCCTGGAATCGGCTCGCCGCTCTTATCAAGCACGCGGCTCTGCAGATCGGTCTGAATGCCGCCCAGGCTTTTTCGCGAAAGGATGCTCTCGCGAAAGGCCACAAGCGGATACGCCTTCGCGTCGTCGATCTTCTGCATCCAGCTCATACGCATGCGATCACCCCGGTAGGTGCGATGATTCAACATACGCCGCAGCTGCTCGTCTCCTATATATTTTTCTCCGCGTTCGATCTCGGCGTCGAATTGACGGATCGCACCCGTCAGCTTCGCCTTATCCATCGTATACTCTTTCTCGACGGCATTGATAGAAGCAACAAGCTCATCTATCGAGCCGGCGATAAAGACGTCGTCAGATTCGCGTTTGAGTCTTTCAAGAAGCGCTCTGTTCCCGAACAGAAGGCCTTTGATCAGGCCGAGCTTGCTCTTGTTACGAAAGGCCGTCATGTGTTCGCTGCCCGAAACGGCCAGTTCTTTGATGGCGATCTTATAGTTCATCACCTGATACGAGAAACTGCCCGGTTCTTTCAGGATGTTCTGCACCAGATAATGCGTATCTGTATAACCGACGTTTGGATGCGGCCCGATGCGATCGCCATGTGCGTTCACCCACAGAGCGGAGCGAGGAGGCACAAGGCTCAATCCATGATGCGGAACGATGGGCTCTTTTGTGGCGATGCCGGCGGCATAATGCCACTGCTTCTCAAGATGCGTCAGATTCGCTCCAAAGCGTAAGGCCGCCTCGTGCACCGTGCCGTCCGCATATCGATGTGAGCCGTTTAACAGTCGCTTCGGAGCATCGCTCCACTTTGTTCGTAGATAGGAAAGATCGCCTCCGCAGATGCCCCCGGCGGCGATGATCAATGCATCGCCGGTGGCGACGAAGGATGCGCCGGCGTCAGGAACGTCTTTTTCGAGCGCTCCGCGGCAGCCGATGCCATCCGCTTCGCGGATCAGCTCTTCGACGCGATGGCCGTATTCGATGCGCAGCTTGTTTGAGTTTTGATGGGAGAAAAGATGCTTCACCACCTGTTCGATGATGCCATACCCCGTGCCCCAGGCGATATGCCACCGCGGCACGGAATTGCCGCGCACGAACATGCCGCGTTCCGGCCAGTTCACGACGGGCAAAAACTTCACGCCGATGCCGTTCAGGTATGAGTAAATCCACCGGTCGGATTCGTTGACGTATTTCTCCACCCAGCGACGCGGCCAGTGCTCCGATTCGGGAATCTCGCCGTATCGGAACCAGTCCGTCATGGCTAACTCTGCCGAATCGGCGATGCCGGCCTTCTTCTGGTAAGGCGTGCCGACCATGCAGACGCCTCCGAACGAAAGCTTTGCCAGGCCGCCGAGATGTTCGGGAAGATCTCTCTCTATTATAAGAACGTTCTTGTTCTGATCCAGCAGCTCAGACGCCGCTGCGAGCCCGGCAAGGCCTGCTCCGACGATGACGACGTCTGCTCGATACCTTCTGTCTTTCGCATCTCCCATCTGGGAACCTCTCTTTCTTTAGTGCCGTCGATCCTGCCGTTAACGTAAACTTAAAGACCGATCAGTCTGTAATGTGCTATCGCACGATGCCGCATTTCGTCAAACAAAAAACTTCCGTTTGTTTTTTCCCGAATGGGGGCCCGCCAGGAGGCATGAAAAGGGCGGAGCTCCCACAAGAAGGCAAAAGGCCTGCTACGAGCTTACAGAGAAGCGGTCGAGCCTGCAACTGTAAAATGCCTTGACTTTGAACTTCCGTCGGCTATACTCAGGGTGAGCCCGCAAAGGCTCCTTTATGCGAAACTGAACGATTCTATATCCCGATTTCTGCGAACGACTGAGTGGGAACGCCTCTGACTTTTATGCAAGTCTTTGTACGTTTCCATCCGCCTCTGTCGGTCGTCACGAGAAGTCTCAGAGCCTCTTTTCGAAGCTGGCTCGCAATGAATCCGGAGGTTTTGCATGATTTCATTTTCCAGCCTGAGTGCCGGTGCGCTCTTTTCTAATCTACATCTGTCTCTCGTAGAAGGGCGGCTTATCTGCCTGACCGGCCCGAACGGCGCCGGTAAAACAACACTTCTCTCTCTTCTGAAAGAAGAGGCGCAGCGACGTGGTCTGCACTGTGAGCTGCTATTTCAGTCGGATTCTGATCCGTTTGAATCGGACAGGCAGACGTTCGAACAGGCCAGCGCCGGCGAGTTACGCGCGAAACGGATCGAAGCGCTGATGCGTGCACAGCCCGATTTGCTACTGCTCGATGAACCGACGAACCATCTTGATACGCCGTCGTTCCGGCGACTGCTTGCCCTGCTGCGACGCTTCAAGGGGGCGTTACTTGTCGTCAGTCATGATCGTCGTTTGCTTCGCGAGGCCGACCGTATCGCGCATCTGGAGGCCGGCCGCCTTGAAGAATACGGAGGCGGATGGCAGCTCTATCAGGAGCAGCGTCGTCTTGAAGCCGAGGCCCGCCTTCGCGAGGCGGAGCGTCTTGATCGCAGGGCCGCTTCGGCGCAACGCCGGCTTGAGACCTCTGTGGCCCGTCAGGTTTCGCGTCGCAATCACGCAGAGGCGGTGAACCGAACGCAGAAGAATCCGAAGTCGCTTGTGAATATGCAGCGCAACAGAGCGGATCATACGAAGGCCCGGCTTGAGACGCATCATAAGCGTCTTGTGCATGAGGCCGAGGCAAGCGCCGCTGAGGCAAAAGAGCGGCGTCTGGCGCAGGGCAGGCCGCTGGATCTGCGTCCGCATGGTGAACCGAACCGCTTTTCACGGCCGCTGATCACGGTGCAGCAGTTACAGCTCAGTCGCGGCAATGCAGGCTGCCTTTCGTTTACCGTGCGGGCCAACTCGCGTATTGCCGTCGTCGGGCCGTGTGGCTCGGGCAAGTCGACGTTAGCCGGGGCGATCCTGTTCGGCCGTCATATCGCCTCGGGCGAGATCATCGGTCAGGCGCGGCATCCGCTTTTACTGGATCAGCAGCTGAGCCTGCTTGCGCCGTTCTCACAGAGCGTCGTAGAGTTTTTTACCGCTCACTATCAAGGCCCTGATGCCCGCACGCTTCTTGCCGCATCCGGGTTTCCGGGTGAGATCCAGCGACGTCCTGTCGCAACGTTAAGCGGAGGCGAGCGCATGCGCCTGGCCCTTGCGATGGCCTTCGCTTGCAAGGCCGACCTGCTGCTTTTCGACGAGCCTACGAACGATCTCGATCAACGCGCCCGGGAAGAGCTGGAGCGAGCCCTGCTTGCTTATAAAGGAGCTCTGATCGTAATCAGTCACGATATGGAATTCCTTGAAGCGATTGACATCGAGGAATATGTGAGCTTAGGTTGAGACATGGGACTGCGGCGAGGCGACGGTATCAGAGCGGGCGGCTGTATTCTGATGGAGTGATTCGCATAGATCTACAAAAAGAAAAGCTCATGTATCGAATCGATGCAAATGGCAGGTTCCAGTGAGTCGGGATTGAAGAACAAGAAGGAAGGCTTGCCTGTCGAAAACTTGTGCCGCTTCTTCTTGCTATGAAGTTCGAACTGATCTCATCGCCCGACGAAGAGCTGGTCGCCGATCTCTGGAGGCGTCTGCACGAAGTAGGACTGGCGCGGCTGGCCCGCGCCGATATGCAAGAGACGGCTTTTTATGCAGGGCTTCTGAAAGAGGGCGATGCTCTGATCGCCGCCTTCATGGCCTACATCTTCTTTCGCGGATGCAACTTACAGTATCTCTATGTCGACGAGAAACACCGCTCGGCCGGCCTGGGCACGCAGATGCTTGAGCGAGTGGAAGAGCTGGCAAGACAGCATCAATGTACCGTCATCTTCGGCTACAGCTTCGGCTTCCAGGCGCCAGCCTTTTATACCCGGCTGGCATATACGGAGTTCGGTCGCATCCATGATTATCCGGAAGGGTATGACTGCATCTTTCTAAAGAAAGATCTGAAATAGAAGGCCGGCCTCCGGATTCTTTTGCGACTGCTCCAGAGAATGGCCTATTGCGCCTCTATAAACGTGCCGGTATTACAGGAGTAGGCGTATCTGCTTTCGCCCATGCTAATGACCGTCTGATCGCAGGCGCCGGTCGACTGCACCTGAGGTATGCCCTTGCACTGATCTGCCATTCCCTGCTCGCAGCCTTCGATAGAGGTGCCTGTGCTCAGAGATCCGTCAGCATTCGACAGAACAACACTTACAAATCCGTTGCCGCAGCAGTCTCCGCTGACGATGATGTCGGGCGTTCCGGAATTGTCGATATCGGCAAGCGAGACGGTATGCGACGGATAACCAAAGGATCCATTGCCGTCGCCGGGAAAGACGGAGGAATAAGGCATCCACTTTCCGCCCTGCGCCAGATATACGGTGATGGAGTTATGCGGCTGGACGCGAGGATCATCTACGTAGACATTGCGCACCATGAACCGTCCGTCTGTCTGTACTTCGGCCCGGTTCGCAGAGGTAAAACCGCCAAAGACCCAGCCTTCGCTGCCTTCGGCCTCCACGCGCAGCCACTTCCCGGGTTTTTCGTCGATGGTTTCTTCTCTGCCCTCTTCAAGAACAAGCAGCTCCGCCGTATCAGAAAGCGTGGTGATCACCTCTCCGCCGATGTGCGTTCGCATGCGAAGTCCGGATGGCGTATCGACGTATGCCGTATAAAGAACATCTGTTCGTTTTTCGGGGGCGTCTTTTTTGCACTGGCAGAGCGAGATCGCACAGAGCACGGCGATGAGAAGAGACAATCGTTTCATGGGGTGGAACGGAAACGCCTCTCCTTTGCGGCGTCAATTTCATTTTACAGAGAATTCCGAGAGCACGCCTGCGAGAAAACAGGGATATCATACCGCTCTGGGGGAAAAATTCAAAAAGCACTGGCATTTTCTGGACGGAATTTCAGAATGCAACATGCGCTGTAATCGGTCCATACTCACTGCGATCCTCTTTTCTATCGCTTTCATCGCGTTTTTTACACCGGCAGCTGTTCTCGCTGATATGGTCTACATGCGCGACGGACGTATGCTGATCGGGCGGATCGATGCCCAGAGCGCCACGACCATCTCACTTGTTAGCGAAGGCGGGCGGCAGGTCTTACCGAAGGGGCAGATCCTGCGTATCGAATATGGCGATCCGGTAAAACAGACCGAAGAGAGAAACCGGCGTCTTGCCCGCGATGCAGAGATCGCAAGGCAACGCGCCGAAAGCCAGCGGCTTGCAGAAGAAAAGAAGAAGGCCGAAGCGGAGGCCCTGCGGCTTGCCGAAGAGAAGAAAAAGGCCGAGAGGCTTGCCGCTGAAGCGGCCGAGGCGGAGGCCAGGAATAAGGCCATCGAAGAGGCGAAGCGGCTCGAAGAGGAACAGCGTAAAGCGGCCGAAGAATCCCGCAAGCTTGAGGAATCGAAGGCTTCGGTCGATCAATCGACGGAGCAGCTCGAAGAAGAGAACGAGATCACAACATCGGTCCTCACCGTGCGGACAGGGCGTTATACCATGCAGTCGGCCGTGCTGCGTAACGGCAGTCGGCTGCCTTATGTAGGCGATGCAAATCGCATAATCAAGGGCGGGCTTTCCTTTAATGCCGTATCTGATCCTGGAGCCGTGCAGCTTCCCTTTACCGCATTTCGCGAGCTGCGCTATGAAACACACAGACATCGTAGCAGAACGGGATGGGTGCATACGTTCGGTTATCTTGATGCCAACGGTTCGCCGTACTATGTGTTCGGTCAGGAGAACTCGATCGGCAGCGTCTTTGATGGAGTGACGAATCTTCCCTATACAAGTCACGTTGATTCGATAGAGTTGAAAGACACGCCGCGACTGCGTTCGGCCGAATACGATCTGCTCTGGAAGCTCTATCCGTTCACGCAGAACTATCTCGATAATCTGCATCTTCTGATCGGTGGCGGACTCTCTGCGTCGCACATGGCGGCGAAAAACGGTCTGCGACAGACGGACACGACGGGAAGCCTTGACCCGAGTACGGTCAATCCGCTCTTCCCGGCTCATGGCATTCAGCTGCGTAATTCGTCGACCGAATACAGCGAGGGAACGGGTTATCTTCATCTGGGAGTCGGCTATGTGTATCCGTTTCTTGATATTCATGCACTGGACGTGCGTATCATCGCCTCGGCAGGCAAAGGCGGAGGTTACCTGAAGCATGAAGAGAAGGCCATCATCGACGTCAGCGGCACGCCGCTGATCTCGGAGTCGCATGTGAGAGGCAACTCCGAGATGAATGCCCGCCGTCTTGATCTGGAGGCCGGGTATGCGATCACCATTTACGATATTCGCGTCCGCCTTTTCGCACGCATGAGACAGGAACATCTGACCATTTCGTCGGCCGAGATGCGCACGGGTAACGGCCTGGAGAAGATGAATGCGGCGTTAACGCTTGCAAGCGGCGGCCAGCCCGACCTCACGCCTTTTCTGCTCGAAAAGATGAAGAATCCGGCTCCGTATCCTGAAGCCGAGGGGTATATTCGCGGCATCGGAATCGAGGCCGGCATCGTGTTTTAGGCTATGGGTTTTTCGGTTTTCGAGACATGGTTTTCCCTGTTAGAACACGTCTCACCCTCCCGTCGGTTGTTTTGGGGGGGTGAGACGGAACCGGCTCTTAGTTGTTGAATGGCATGATCAGAAGGTTATGTCTTGATCTTTCGAAGGTCTTTTGCATACTGTTGCCCTTTCTGAATGATCTCTTCAGGTGTCATGTCTTCAAAAAGAGGCTGTCGCCATTTCGTATAATCAAATCTCTCCCTGTTGATGAGCGCAATAAACCTCTCTGCCTCCACATTGTCCATGTTCTTAAAGAGGATATCGAAACCTTCTTTTCGTATCTGTTGATCGCTTTTCATTATCAGCTGCTCTCTGTCAGAATAATAAAATCCACGGGATTGATTATGACAATTTGTTTGATCGCATCTTTCCTTTTGAGAATGCCATCATCGGTCGTCAGGAAATAATCACACTCGCTTTCGATGGCGCAAGCCAGATGGACAGCGTCCTTTTTCTTGATGCCGCATCCCATAATTTCGAGGGAGAGCTCCAGTGTTTTTGTTGAGCCAGTAAAAAAGTCCTGTGCCACATCGGCCCAGCGAGCTATCTCTTTCTCTTTCAAGGCGTCAACATTCTGGCTATTCTCAAAGTCAAGCATGAAGGACCAGGCAAGAATCAGCTGCCCTTTTTTTATTCTCGATTGGATTTCCAGTTTTGCCTCTGCTTCAAGGCGGATTCGAACCTGCTCCTGATCATCAAAGGGGCGGTTGAAGCAGCAGTTGTCCAGGTATAGTTTCATGTCGTTTCGGCAGATTAGTGAAATCTGCTTTCTTTGCTTTGTAACTTTGCGGTTATTCCGGGACGTTATCAAGTCATTTCTTTAGCCTGGTATGGTTTTTTTCGGTCTATCCTCTTCAAGCTCACGACATGGTCGATTCTATAGAAATCGATCGGCTCTGATTCCGCTTGCCTCGGTCGCAGCGTGGCAAGAATGCCGTTATGGTTGTTGTTGTCCGAATGCTTCAGGCCCTTGCGCCGGCTCTGTATCACTCGTCGCCCGATGTGCGCGTCACAGGCGTGGCGCTTCTTATCGCAAACGTCGTTCCGCTTCTCGGCGTGATCTTTGCGGGGTGGAATCCGTCTGAGATCCTGTATCTTTACTGGTTGGAAAGCCTGATCGTCGGCTTTTTCACGCTGCTTGGTATTCTCGGGTCGGGCATGGTGCGGCGCGAGAACGACGCCTTGCGATGGGGCATGCTCGGCTTATCCCTCTTTTCGGCGGCCTTTTTTACCGTGCATTATGGCGGATTTAACTTCGGCCACGGCATCTTTCTCGCTCTGCTGGATACCTTTTTGCAAAGCGTCATGCAGGGCTCGTCTCCGCTTTCGGATAACGTTTCGATGGATGGAATGAATTCCGTTTTTGAGGGGGATGGGTTCCTACCGCTGAACCTTTTCCTTTATGTCGTAGAGCGAACGGGATTGCACCCCGAACACTGGTTCTCGAAGCGTTCGATTTTTCCGGCCGTCTTCTTCCTTGTCTTGAGTCACGGATTCAGTTTTTTCAAGCACGATGTGGCTACCGGTAGAATGGCGCAAACCATCCCCATGGAGTACATGTTCCGTCCTTACGGGCGTATCTTTCTCATGCATATCTTCATCATCGTCGGCTTCATGGTCTTCCTGGGCGGAATCGTGCTGATCGGTAAGTGGGCAACGATTCCTTTGATGATGCTCTGGATCGGCATGAAGCTTTCCGCCGACCTGAAGGCGCATGCTCGCATGGCCGCACCTGCAACGTCAAATCCGGTGCAGGCAGACTGATTCGGGCCTTCCTCAGTAAGAACCTGGGGCTCTTACTGAGGAAGGGTGAGGGTTATTCTCTGATCTCAGCGGGTTCTGCGGGCAGGGCCGTACCGTTTTTCATGGCTTCTTCAAGCGCCTTTGATTTATCGGCGTCATACCACCAGTAGGCCTGGATTGCATCTTCTCTGTTATAGAGGCCGAACGGCTTTTCGGGATGACCGAACTTATTCCAGTAGAGGATGCGCGTGGCATCGCTCTGCCAGAGAAGGATATAGGGCTGCAACTCCACAAGGCGATCATCGAGCTGCTTTAAGAGAGCCGTGCGACGGTCGGAGTTGGTTTCCTGTTTCAGGGACTCGATCAAAGCGTCGACCTTTGCGTCTTTGACGCCGGGAAGGTTGGCGCCGGCCTCTTTGTCGGCCTGCTTCGAGTCATAGGCGCCTTCGGGATCTTTCAGTCGGCCCGAACCCCAGCTGATCCAGTAAAGATCATAGTTGTAGTTATTCAGACGGTCGCGAATGCTCGATTGGCTGAGCTGCTCGATAGAGGCGTCGATGCCCACTTTTTTCAGGTCTTCAACGTAAAGATTGAGATGGCGTAAATCGCTCATCGACGTCAGGAAGCTCACCTTCAGTACCTGTCCGTTTTTCTCGAGTTTTCCCTGTGCGTTGACCTTATAGCCGGCCTCAGCGAAAAGGGCGGCCGCCTTTTCAGGGTTATACGCCGTCACAGGCCGTGCCGGATTCACGTATCCGGGATAAAGATCGGGGAAATACGAATTGAGAAGAATATACTGGCCATACATCAGCTTTTCGTTCATCGTCTGACGATTGAGCAGCAATCCGAGCGCCTGACGCACGCGCAGATCCTGAAACCTCTCGCGGCGCAGGTTGATGGCAAAGCCCTGAAATCCGCGGGGCTCGCGGTTATGAACGGTCTGTTTTATGATCCAGTTCTTCTTCACCTGATCGAAATCGGTCTGCAGGGCCCAGATCTTCGCCGTGTAAATGGAATAGGCATCGAACAGGCCGCCTTTAAAGGTTTCAAGCGCCTTGTCGCGATCTTCCATGAAGCGATAGCGAATGTAGTCGAAGTTATACTTGCCGGCGTTATAACGCAGCTTTCGTCCCCACCAGTTCGCCTGCCGTTTCAGCAGTACAAAACGATTCACCTTGTTCTCGGCGACCTGATACGGTCCGCTTGTGACGGCGAACGTATCGACTCTGTTGAAGTCCTTGCCTTCGAGATCGTGAGCGGGCAGGGCCGTCATGCCGGCCACGGCCCAGAAGTTGCGCCAGTGGGGCTCTTTTGCCTTCATTATGAGCGTGCGATCGTCGGGCGCCTCAGGCCTTTCAAAGCGACTCATATCGATGCGAAAGACCGTCGTCAGGTTTTTCGGATTCATGATCGTATCGTAATAGAAGACAAAGTCTTTTGATGTGATGGGGCGACCGTCGCTCCACTGCGCCTCGGGCCGCAGCTTGAAGGTGAAGGTGCGTCGATCAGGCGATACGGTCCACGACTCGGCCAGTATTCCGATGGGCTCGTCTTTTGCCGAATCCATGACGACAAGAGATTCGAATTGCAGGCCCATGATGTCAGACGATGTACTGTTATTATCGACAAAGGCGTTGAGCGATCGCGGATAGGCTGATCCCCATACGCTGTAGACGCCGCCTTTCACTGCTTGCGAGTCGGCCATCGTATCGGGTGGGCCGATGAGCTCTCCCGAATACGGCGTCTCTTCGACCGGAGGCAGGCTCACATCGACATCAGAACTGCATCGGAAAGTCGCGGCAATGAGCGTCACAAGAATAAAGGCACGAAAGATCATGTCGCGCATGCTGTTTGCCCGGGCCGGTATGTCAACCTGATCTCTCGCTTTAAAAAAGATAAGATATGACTGTGCGCGTTCTCTGGAAAAATCCCGTCGTGGTTTTTGTCGGCGTTGCTGTTGCTTATGCCGTCACCGGCCGACTCGGGCTTCAGCTTTCGTTCGTGAATTCCAATGTGACCCTGGTCTGGCCGCCGACCGGAATTGCTACGGCCGCCCTTCTTCTGTTCGGGATTCGTTACTGGCCGGCCGTCTTTGCCGGCGCCCTGATCGTAAACCTCTGGAACGGAAACCAGGCGGCCGTGGCCGCCTCCATCGCCGTCGGCAACACGGCCGCCATCGTCGCCGCCTGGTATTTCCTGGGCCATCGCTTTCGCATTCATCATGACCTCTCTCGCGTACGAGACGTGATGGCGATTCTCTTCTGGGGAGGCTCGATTGCGCCGATCATCAGCGCTTGCTGGGGAACGGCGACGCTTGTGCTTTCGGGAATCGCTCCGGCCGAGGATGCGGTCAGCGTCGCCCTCGTCTGGTGGGTGGGCGACGGCATGGGAATCCTGCTTCTTCTGCCCCTGCTGCTGGTTTATTCACAGAGGCCGTCGCAGCGTCTCGACTGGCGTCGTCTCACCGAGTGGGTGCTTTCGCTTGCCATACTGGCCGCAGTCGGGGACGTCGTATTCATCGGTCCGTTCGGCCAGCTTTCTGGTTATCCGCTCATCTATCTGCTCTTTCCTTTCATGATCTGGCTTTCCGTTCGCTTCGGATCGCGCGGCGCCTCGGTCGCTCTCTTTCTCACGGCCTTTTTTTCGGTCTGGAGCACGCTTCGCGGATTCGGTCCTTTTCCGCGTGAAGACGTTCATGAGAGTCTCATCTTTCTGCATACCTATCTGTTTTTTACCGCCCTTTCGACCCTGTTGCTGGGGGCCGTGATCGAAGAGAAACGACGCATCATGCATCAGTTGATGCAGGAGCGGATGCGCTCTGAAGAGGCGAGTCGGTTAAAGAGCGAATTCCTTGCCAATATGAGCCATGAAATCCGCACGCCGATGTCGGCCATTCTTGGATACGCCGACCTGCTCGAGTCGGATTCGCTCGAACCATCTACCAAAAGGAGCTACGTTCGTACCATCCGTCGCAACGGCGAACATCTGTTGCAAATTCTGGATGATATTCTCGATATCTCGCGTATCGAGTCGGGAAGGTTAACCGTCGAGCCGGTCGATATATATCTTTCAGAGATGATGAATGAAATGGCCGAGCTGTTTTCGATGCGAGCCGAACAGAAGGGCCTGGCCTTTCACGTCGCCGTTGATCCGGGCGCTCCGGTGGTGATCAAATCCGATCCGCTGCGATTGCGGCAGATTCTCGTAAACCTCATCGGGAACGCGATTAAATTTACCGAACACGGATACGTTAGCGTTGCCATGAGTTCGACGGAAACGGCGGATTGTTGCGAACTGCGTTTTACGATCCGTGATACGGGCCCCGGAATATCGGGCCCGGAGCGCGAGAGGCTGTTTCAACCTTTTGTGCAGGGGAATAGCACGGTCAGTCGCAGCTTTGGCGGAACGGGTCTCGGCCTGGCCATCTCGTCTCGTCTGGCAGCGGCGCTGGGCGGGCATATCGAACTCGAAAGCGAGCCGGGACGCGGATCGACGTTTACGGTTCAGCTTCGCATTCCCGCCGCTCACTGCATCCATGAAATCACAGAGGCGACCGATGTCCGCTCGACTACAGAGAACGGTCGGGAATCGCTTCGTGTGTTGCTTGCCGAGGACTCTCCCGATTTACAGATCCTGATCCGCCACATGCTGGAATCGACAGGGTGTACCGTCGAGCTTGCCTCAAACGGGCAGGAGGCCGTCATTGCCGCTCAGGCCGCCCCCTTTGACATCATCTTTATGGATGTGCAGATGCCGGTGATGGACGGGCTTCGCGCCACGCAGGAGCTGCGCCGATCGGGCTACGCCGGCCCCGTTGTCGCGTTAACCGCACATGCCATGACCGAAGAGCGAAATCGCTGTCTGGCCGCCGGCATGAACGAGCACATAAGCAAGCCGGTGCGACGTCAGGCCCTGATCGATGTGATCGGCCGGTTCACTGTTTCGGCTTCAGATTCCAGGTGAAGAGAAGAAGCAGAATCGCGCCAAGAAGGCTGCCGCCAAGAAAAAGAAGGACGGCGTTCCAGCCAGGGCCGTCGGCAAGCATACCGAGTATCTTGCCTTCGAAGGTACGTCCGGCGTAGCCGAAGAAGCCGATAAAACCCGCCGCCGTTCCGACAGCCTTCTTCGACGTGAAATCAAGCCCGGCCACACCGAGCAGCATCACGGGCGGATAAATAAAAAATCCGATAATCGAAAAGAAAAGCAGATCAAGCCACAGATAGCCCGGCGGCGTCATATATATTCCGGCGAGAGAGCCCGATATGGGCAGAAGGCAGAGCAGGCTGACCATGCCGCGTCGACCGCCCAGGCGATCCGACAGCCATCCCATAAGAAGCGTGCTGATGATGCCGGCGAATTCATAGATGAGCGTCGACCAGCCGCCGTCGCTCAGGGAGGCTCCTTTCGCTGCCTTTAAATACGTCGGCCCCCAGTCGAGAAGGCCATAACGCACGATATAAACGAAGAAGTTGGCCGAGGCAAAAAGCCAGAGCACGGGGTTCGAGAGAACGTCTTTGAAGAGCAGCTCGTAGGTCGTACGTTCGCGTTCCGCGTCTTCATCGACCTTCGCATCTTTGTAATCCTCGGGCTTGAAGTCCTCGATCGGAGGCAATCCCACCGATTGAGGTGTATCGCGCAGACGAACAAACAGATAAACGGCGCCGACGGCGGCGATTGCCGCCGGAATATAAAAGGCCGATCGCCATCCGAAGTAAAGAGCGCTCTGCGCGGCGACCATACCGACAAGGCCACCGCCGATATTATGGGCGATGTTCCAGATAGCAAAATAAGTGCCCCTCTCTTTAATAGAGAACCAGTGGCCGAGAGATCGTCCGCACGGCGGCCAGCCCATGCCCTGAACGAAGCCGTTCACGGCCCAGAGAACAATCTGTAGCGAATAATCTGAAGAGGCGCCGAAGAGAACGTTGATGATGGCGGTGAGCGCAAGACCGAAGGCCATGAAGACCCTTGGGTTGCTGCGATCCGACAGTATGCCCATCACAAACTTGCCGAGGCCGTACGAAAGCGCCGTCGCCGCGAGGATGTTACCGAGCATCTCGTACGAATAATGAAGCTCGGCGCTCATCTCTTTGCCGACTACGGGCAGGTTGTTTCGCACAAGGTAATAGACTGCATAACCGATGAACGTAGATTCAAGGATCTGCCAGCGATAGTGTTGATACTTAGAGGGAATCTCAGAATCAGGCAGTCTCGGAATGGCCGGTGCCGGCGCAAATAAACGGCGGAGCAGAGTCATGCAGCCAGATACGCGCTGCCCTCTTTCAGAAGCATCTCGTTTTTCGAACGGTGTATTGAGTTCGCCTGCTATCGTTCCTTCATATATAGAGAGATTTAAAGAGCGCTACAGGCAGATCGAATCGCAAGGACGGGGCCCGTGGCAGAGAGTATTCATCGCAATATTTCGATGAAAGAAACGGCAAAACTGCCCTGTTTTTCAGTAATTTTGTTTACATCTTGCGCAAACCGTGTTCGTATTGGGTAATTCCTGATAGGGATTCTAAGTTCCTCTCAGGAGAGGCCCGCAGGGTTCGATACAATGCGAAGTTCAGGGTCGAAACAAAAAGAAAATGCAAACCAGAAAGCCTGGTTTCGCGGAAAAGATTGACGGTGCCGGCGGTTTGTGATATAGTGAGTATTGAAGACTTGAAAGTACTAAATAACTGTCCGGTTCATGCGAAACATAGGCCGGCTGTAAAAAACAGGAGATCCAGATGAAAAGAGCAGTTCTGGTTATCGCGGTCCTTGCACTTGCCGCGTGCAGCAAGCCAGCTGAAGATGCAAAAAAAGAAGAGCCGGCTTCGTCCAAAGGCGTTGGGCCGGTGCAATCCGTAACGATCGGCGCCCTTGACGCCGCAATGGCTGCGAAAGGCGAGAAGCTTTTTAACGACAAATGTTCGGCCTGCCATAAGATCGATGAAAGATATGTCGGCCCCGCAATCAAAGGTGTTACGACCCGTCGTTCTCCGGAATGGGTTATGAACATGATCATCAACCCCGTTGAGATGACGCAGAAAGATCCGACGGCGAAAGAGCTGCTTGGTGAATACATGGCTCAGATGACGAATCAGAACGTAGGCGAAGAAGAGGCCAGAGCCCTTCTCGAATACTTCCGCAAGGTGGACGGGGCGCAATAGCCCCGTGTTTGTTCTCTTTACATAAATTTTCAGAAAGCTCCGGAGCTCGCAGGAGATCCGGAGCTACAAACACAGAAAGCAGACAGGATAACAGGAACCGCGAACCGATTTTTTAAAGGTTTAAATCAAGGGTTCAAGAGTACAAAAAATGAAGACTGACAGGACAATATTCAGAACAGGTGCAGTCTCTGTTCTGGTACTTGCTTCCGCCATCTTTTCCGTCGTAGCATGCGGCGGCAAGGGCGGAAAAGAGATGCTGGCCAGCGATGCGGCACAGCGTGTGTATGTCGCTCCAGGAGATAAAGACGAGGTTTACCTCTTTACCTCCGGCGGCTTTAACGGACAGGTCGGCGTTCAGGGCATTCCCTCGGGTCGTCTGATCAAGGTCATTCCGGTGTTCTCCGTATGGACTGAGAACGGCTACGGTTTTGACGAAGAAACGAAGATGATGCTCAATACGTCGCATGGCTTCCTTCCGTGGGATGATAGCCATCACCTTCAGTCGTCACAGACCAAGGGCGAGCAGGATGGCCGCTGGCTCTTTATCAACGGTAACAACACCCCTCGTATCGCCCGAATCGGTCTTGAAACGTTCGAAACCGAAGAGATCATCGAGATCCCGAACAGCGCCGGTAACCACGCCTCTCCTTTCTTAACCGAGAACACGGAGTATGCGATGGCCGCCACGCGTTTCTCTATTCCTATTCCGCAGCGCGACATTCCCGTAGAAAGCTATGGCAAAGGCGAGTTCAACGGAACGATCACGATGGTTGCCGTCGACAAGAAGACCGGTGCGCTGAGCGTTAAGGCTCAGGTTCTTGTTCCGGGTTATAACTACGACCTCTCGCATTGTGGTAAAGGCCCGTCGACCGACTGGTGCTTCTTCACCACGTATAACACCGAGCAGGCCCACAAGATGCTCGAAATCGAAGCATCCAAGAACGACAAAGACTTCATCCTTGCTTTCAACTGGAAGAAGGCCGAGGCCTGCGTCGATCAGGGCAAGGCGCGCACCGTTCCAGGTCCGCACGTAATCAACCGTCGCGGTCATAACAGCAAACCGGCAACGTCCGAAAAGGTCGCCACCGTGAAGATGCTGAATCCGACCGACTGTCCGGGTATCATGTTCTACATGCCGACTCCGAAAAGTCCGCATGGCGTCGACGTCGACCCGACCGGTGAGTACATCGTCGGTGGCGGTAAGCTGGCCACCGTAATTCCCGTTCACTCCTTCTCGAAGATGATCAAGGCCATCGAAGATAAGTCGAACTTCACCGACGAACGCATGGGAATTCCCGTTCTGAAGTATGAATCGACTCTGGCCGGCGAAGTGCAGAAGCCCTGCCTCGGTCCTCTGCATACGGAGTTTGACGGTAAAGGCTACGCCTATACCTCATGTTTCGTAACGTCCGAAGTCGTGAAATGGAAGCTCGGAAGCTGGGAAGTCGTTCAAAATATGCCCGCATGGTATTCGATCGGTCACCTGAGCATCGTCGGCGGCGATTCGGCTAAACCTTATGGCAAGTATCTGGTTTCGCTGAACAAGATCACGAAGGACCGCTATCTGCCGACCGGCCCCGAGCTCGTGCAGTCCGCACAGCTGTGGGACATCTCGGGCAGTAAAGCAGAGCTTCTGCTGGACTTCCCGACGCTGGGTGAGCCTCACTATGCGCAGATGATTCCGGCCGCTCTTATCAAAGATAAGACGAAGCAGATCTTCGAGCTTGAAAAGAACGAGCATCCTTACGCTGCAAAATCCGAAAAAGAAGCGAAGGTTGTGCGTCAGGGTAACGTGGTTCATGTCTACATGACGTCGATCCGCTCGCACTTCAAGCCCGATATCGTCGACCTGCGCGTCGGTGACGTCGCCTACTTCCACGTAACGAACCTGGAGCAGGACTTCGATATTCCTCACGGTTTCGCCATCTATGGCGCACCGCTTCCCAACATTCTGATCATGCCGGGTCAGACGCTGACGGTGAAATATGAGCCGAAGCAGCCTGGCGTATATCCATTCTATTGCACGGACTTCTGTTCTGCGCTCCATCAGGAGATGCAGCAGTACATCCGCGTCTCTCGCTGATTCTCACGGGGGCGAAAGCCCCCGTTCTTTCTCATGCACCGGAGGTGTGTCATGAAATTTCTCAACAATAAGATAAGCCCTCTTCATCGCAATCTGATCCTCGTCATCGCGGCGCTTATGGCCGTCGTATATTTTGTTCCGTTGTGGTACATCAGCCTGACCGCTCCGCAGTATCCGGAGGGATTGAGCATGAGTATCTACGTACATGCCATTCAGGGCGGCACGCCGCACGATTTAAAGAACATCAACCTGTTGAACCACTATATCGGTATGGCGGAGATCGTCGAAGAATCGATTCCCGAGCTGGCATTTATGCCCTATGTGCTCGGCTATATGATCTTCGGTGCTCTTGTTACGTTCCTCTGGCCAAGAGCGTATATGATCCTTCTTGGAATTATCAATCTGGGTCTTGTCGCCATCGCCGGTCTGTACGACTTCTGGAGATGGGAGTACAATTACGGTCATAACCTGAATCCCGACGCTCCGATCATCGTTCCCGGTATGACCTATCAGCCGCCGCTGCTCGGGTGTAAGACGCTTCTGAACATCGAGGCCTGCAGTATTCCGCATTTCGGTGCGATTCTGCTTTTTGTTGCGGTCGGTATTCTGGCGTTTATCCTTTATACGGAGAAGAAAAAGGGGGTCGCATGATTCTCAATGCTGCCCGATCGGCTGCTATCGGATTCTTACTGCTATTCGCCGTTTCCTGTGCTCCGGACGGGCCGATCGTCGTCAATCCGGGGCAGGAGCGATGTGCGCACTGTCGCATGGATGTGGCCGATATGCGTTTTAACGCGCAGCTGATCACTGAAAAGGGAAAGCGATATCACTTTGATAGCATCGAATGCATGGAAGCCTGGATCATCGAAAACGCCGACCAGAAGGTCGCCCATGCCTATGTGAAGAACGTCGCTCAGCCCGATCAGTTCATCGAACGCGAGAAGGCGCTCTATGTTAAGTCCGAGCGTCTTGCCTCACCGATGGGAGCCTATCTTGCCGCGTACGGAACAGAGGAGCAGGTTGCAAAGGCGATTGCCGAATACGGCGGCCGCGAGTTACGGCCTGATGAACTGAAGGCTGTCGCCGATGATTGGAAGCGCAGCATGCACGATCACGGCAATCATTGAGTAGAGCATATACAGGGGCTTTGCTCCAAAAACCGTCTCGGTCCTGAAGCCCTTCCTGAGTTTCAGGACCGGCTCTTAATGAGGAGGGAGATTCCGTGAAAAGGATTGCAACATGGATGTCAGGAACGCTCTTTCTTTTGAGCCTCTGCCCTCTTGCAGCGCAGGGACGCGAGCTTCGCGTCTGCGCTGGTTGTGAGTTTACGTCGCCGGGTGAGGCCATAGCGGCATCGCGGGACGGCGATACGGTTTTGATCGATGGCGGCCTGCATCAAGTCGGTACGCTCGCGATCGATCGTTCGATCACTCTCAGAGGCATCAACGGAGCGACGCTTGATGGCGAGAGCAAGGGGCATGTGATCGACATGCTGGCTGACGGGATTACGATCGAAGGCCTGATCATCGAGAATCCGGGCGTCAGCGATATGAAGGAGTTTGCGTCTATTCACGGTGAATCCGTGCATGATTGCAGATTGCGCTACAACGTACTTCGCAACGCCACCTATGGCATCTATCTTGCTCGAAGCGAGCGATGCACGATTGAGCGGAACGTATCGCTTGGCAACGCCAAAGACGAGGTGCTCGGCGGAAACGGCATCCACCTGTGGTACAGCAGCAACAACAGTCTTTTCGGTAATACGGTCATCTCTCATCGTGACGGCATTTATTTTGAGTTTTCTGAGAATCTCGTGGTGAAAGATAATTCCGCGCTGGAGAACATCCGTTACGGTTTACATTTCATGTTCTGTCATCGCTCGCATATCGAAGGGAATCGGTTTTATCAGAATGCGACAGGAACGGCTCTTATGTATTCGCGGTATCTTGAGCTGGTCGGTAACGCATTTAACGACAGCCAGGGGCCGAGTATGCAGGGATTGCTTTTGAAAGACATAACCGACAGTGTCGTGAAGAGAAATACGCTCACGCGCAACACGACGGGCGTGCTTGCCGATAACTCTTCGCGCAACAGGGTGGAAGAGAATCTCTTCGTTCAGAATGGACGGGCCCTTGAGGTGTTCGGCAACGCTCAGAAAAATACGTTTCACGGAAATATCTTCTTTCGCAATACGTTCGATGTGGCGACCAATACGCGGGATAACACAAACGACTACGACGGCAACTACTGGGACCGCTATCAGGGGTTTGACCTGGACCGTGACGGTAAAGGAGATGTACCGCATTCGCCCGTGCAGATCTTCAGTTTCTGGGTCAGCAAATACCCGGAGCTGTCTTTGCTTGCCGGATCGTCAATGCTGAATTTCCTTGAAATCATGGAAAAGGCCTTTCCGGTGTTAACGCCCTCGACGCTGAAAGATAAAACCCCTCTCATGCGACGCCCGCAGCGCGAAAAGGACGGCTTATAAGAATGGAATCATTTCTATCGCTGAAGAATATCAGCAAAACCTACAGAAAAAAGGCCCGCCCGGCTTTGCATGACGTTTCTATTGACATGCAAAAAGGACAGGTCGTCGCTCTGCTCGGGCCGAACGGTTCAGGAAAGACGACGTTGATCAAGATTCTTATGGGACTCGTAAGACCCGACGAAGGATCGGTGCTTCTGGTCGACGGTCGTCCGGTGCCGTTTGATATTCCGGCGCGCATTCCGACCGGATACATGCCGCAGAATCCCGCATTTCCCGATAATCTGCGCGTATCAGAGATCGTAGAGTATCTTATGGGATTCTCGAAATCTGACCCCGTTTATTTCGACGACCTTATGAAGCGCATGGATCTTCATGCCTTCTATGACCGGCGTTTTAGAGAGTTAAGCGGAGGTATGAAGCAGAAGCTCAGCGTCTTTCAGGCCTTTCTGTATGAACGTAGAATCCTGATTCTCGACGAGCCTTCTGCCGGACTGGATCCGTTTCATGCAACGTCGCTCAAACGTCTCATTCGTGAGCGAAGGGACGCCGGTTCGCTCGTTCTCATCACCTCGCATGTGCTCTCTGAAATCGAAGAACTGGCCGACATGATGATTCTTTTAATAGACGGCACCGTACATGTACAGCAGAGTCCGGCTGAGTTCGTAAACGCTCGCAAAGCGAGAAATCTTGAGGAGGCTCTCAGTGGTATTCGCGAATATGCTTGAGTCTGCAAGGCGCAGATCCGCCTTTTCTAACATCGTTCTTTTTGAGTTTGCCGACGCACTGCGCAGTCGATGGTTGATCGTCTATGCGCTTTTGATCTTCAGCTTCTCGTTCTTTCTTCTTTCGCTCTCGTCGGGAGGCGGAGACGTCGCCGCCTCGCTTCTGAATTTCGTGCTTTTGCTCGTGCCGCTCTTTCTGCTCGTTTATGGCACGGTGGCCTTTCATGGCTCGCTTTCGTTTCAGCGGGTGATCCTGGCCCTCGGCGTTTCGCGTACGACTCTGTATGCCGGGCAGTTTGTCGGTCGGCTGCTGGGGCTTCTTCCTGGTTTTGCCGTCGGATTGTTGCTGGCGTTCATTCTCGCCAGTTCCATCGAGGCCATCGGTTCGCTTTTCCTGATTCTGACCTATGGCCTGCTTTTGAACGCCGTCTTCCTGGCGTTATCCTTTCTGCTCTCGCAGCTTTCAGAGCGTCTTGAGCTCTTGATCGCCGCCGCAATGGGAATCTGGTTTGTATTGTATGTGCTCTATGACTCGCTTCTGATGTTGATGGTGATCTTTTTCGGCGATTTTCCATTGCAGAATGTTCTTCTTTCTATGACGCTTGTAAACCCCATTGATACGATGCGATCGATCGTGCTGATGCAGGGAAATCTGCAATCGCTGATGACGCATTCATCGGCCGTTTACGCAAAGGTGCTTTCTGGTTACACGGGAGTTATCGTCGGCACGATCGTGCTCTTTTTGCAGGCCGGTGTGGCCGCCTTCATCGGTCTGCACCTGTATAGAAAAAGGGATCTGTGAGACGCTGCGTAAAAGTGGCACAGGCAGCGCTGCAGATTCGGGATTAAGCACCTATTTCTTTCGGCCTGAGATGGTGCGATGAACGACGGTGTAGAGCTCGGCCGCACGCAGCGGTTTAGCCACGTAATCGTTCATGCCCGTCGCCAGGCATCGCTCTCTGTCGCCCGACATCGCCTGCGCCGTCATGGCGATGATGGGAATATCGGCCACAGGCACCTCGCCCGAACGAATACGGGCCGTTGCCTCAAAGCCGTCCATCTGCGGCATCTGTATGTCCATAAGCACGAGATCGAATTTTTCCGTGCGTAGCCTTTCGATGGCCTCCGCTCCGTTCGCGGCAGTGTCGACGGTGCATCCTTTCTTCTTCAAGAGAAGAATGGCCAGTAACTGGTTTTCGGGCGAGTCCTCGGCGAGTAAAATGTGAAGCGGCCCGCATTCAACGAGATCTTCCGCCGCGGTGCTTGAAATTCGTTCAGAGGCCCCTGTTAGAGTTTCGCTCGACGAATCCCCTGCATGAAGTTGTTCAGGATGCTTCATCGGCAGTTCGAACCAGAACGTCGAGCCTTCACCGACTTTGCTGGATGCTCCGATCGTACCGTGCATACGATGCACGAGTTCGCGAGAGATGGCAAGGCCCAGGCCTGTTCCTCCGAAGCGCCGCGTGGTCGAGCTATCTGCCTGTGTGAAGGGCTGAAAGAGCCTGCTCAACGCCTCTTGGGGTATTCCGATACCCGTATCTTCGACCTCGAAGCGAATGACGGATTCCGTTCCGCTGTCGCGAATCGTGCGCACGCGCACATCAATCGAACCACTGTCGGTGAACTTGACCGCATTGCTTAATAGATTGAGTAGCACCTGACGTAATCTCAGAGCATCACCGGACGCGATAGCGGGAACATGCGAGTCTATATCAAGCATGACTCGCACCCCTTTTTCGCCGGCCTTCAAGGTCAGAAGGCCGGTCGTCTCTTTGATCAGAGAGGGCAGATCAAAGGGGGAGTCGCTCAATTCAAGCTTGCCGGCTTCGATGCGCGACAGATCGAGGATGTCGTTGATGAGTGACAGAAGCGCCTCTCCGCTCTGCTCGATGATGCCTGTATAACGCTTCTGATCGTCATCCAGATCGGTTCCAAGCAGCAGAGAGGCGAAGCCGAGGATGGAATTCATCGGAGTACGGATCTCATGGCTCATATGAGCAAGGAAACGACTTTTCGCCCGGTTTGCTTCTTCGGCGGCCGTACGGGCACGCAGCAGCTCTTCCTCCATCTCTTTACGTTCGGTGATGTCGGTGGCCACCCAGACATAGCCGCGCTGTGGATCCAGCGGATCAAGGAAACGCCCGCCGACAGTACACCAGAGCAGTTTGCCGTTTTTATTGCGGAACTGCCAGTCCAGCTGCACCTCGCCTTCGGCATTGATCTTCGCGTAGGCAATGCGTGCAAATTCGGTGAAGCTATCGGAGTCGGGAAAGATCATCCGGGAGGATTTCCCGGCGACTGCATCGGACGTATAACCGAAGATGCGAGCGAACTCCTCATTCGCCTCGATGATGATCCGATTATGATCGAGAACGAGAATAGCCGCTCCGTTGTGATGAAAGATCGTCTCTTTCCAGTTCAGAGATTCGCGCAGTCGCTCCTGCGTATCATGCCACTCGGTGATATCGCTGATGTAGCCGTGCCAGAGCGTGCTGCCGTCGGGAAGCCGTTCGGGAACGGCGTCTCCGCGTCGCCATTGTGTGCCGCGATCCGGAAGGATCACACGGAATTCCAGCCGCCAGGGTGTCAGGAAGCGCGCCGACATGTTAATGGTCGACGTTACGGTATCGTAATCGGCCGGATGCAGGCGGTCAAAAACGGCAGAGGCATCATCGCGAACGTCTGCAGAGCTCAATCCGTAGATGGCCATCATGGCCTCGCTGGCAAATGGGAAGCATGCCGTTCCGTCGGGCCTGAGCAGATATTGATAGATCATGCCCGGCACGCGTTCTGAGAGCTTCTGTAAAAGTCGGTCGCGATCGGCAAGAAGCTGTCCTTTTCGCTCCTGTTCCGTTCTGTCATGGATAATCGAATAGAGGATCTTTCGGCCTTCCATTTCTACGGGACCGGAATGAACTTCGACCGTGCGGACTTCGCCCGTCGCCAGTCTGTGCGGAAAGATAAAATAAGTGCGCTTCTCGCTGAGGGCGCTTTGCATCTCTTCGCGAATTTGTTCGTCCGAGAGCGTGTTTATCTGCTGGATTCTCATCGATTGCATCTGCGATCGAGTATAACCATAAAACGAACAGGCGGCCGGATTCGCATCGACGATGCGGCCCGTAGAGGGTTCGACGAGAAGCTTGATCGCCTGATTGCGATCGAACATGGCGCGATGCAGTTTGTCGCGTTCACGCAACGCTGCAAGCGCCTCGGCGCTGCGCCGGCCGACGACAAGAAACCCGATATAGAGCAGACAGACTGTAAAAATACCGGCGATCGTAATGAGTCGCGTCGTATGAACGGTCTCGTTCCATTGCCTGCTCGGAATCATCTCAAGTAAAAGCCGATTTTTCACATCTCCGGGAATGGGCTGACCGATGACGATCCATTGTTCGTTAGCCGAGTCCAGCGACATGACAAACGGCGTCGCCGAAGGCGGGATTCTCTGAAGAAGCTCCGCTCCTGGATAACTGAGAGAAGCCTCGGGAATGGGCGTTGCGCCGTCGAAGCGCAGAATCTGAACGCGGGCGAATTCGGGTATGATGCTTCGAAGACGCAGCAGGCTTTCCGTCATGTCGGCGGAGTCGCTCAGGATGGCGGCGCTCAGACGCAGCGTGTGAAAGGACTCGCGTCGCTGGCGATCTTCTTCTCTTCTTCCGGCCCATTCGGTTAACGTAAATCCTGCCGTTAGAATGACGAAAAGCAAGGCGGCGCCCGACCATTTGAATCGCGGCCGGATGAGAGGACTCGATTCGCGAAAGAGCCGTCCGTAATGAAGCCACAGGATGAAATTCAGACTGAACAGTATTCCGGCGGCGGCGATATCACAGGAGAAGACGGCGTTCGGCGTCGGCTGCAATATCTGATAAACGGGACAGACGAGGTGCCGGATCAGAATATAGAGCATGAGAAGAGACAGGCTTGATTGCAAAGATCGGCGCACCTTCTGTCGCCAGAGGGTGATGCCCGCTGCAACAAAGAGCGGTAACGTGGCGGCGGCGATGCTGCTTTCCAGAAATAACAGGCGCTCCCGACCGGTGAATGGCAGAACAACGGCAGCCAGTGCAAGCACCGGAGCGGAGTAACTCCACAGCGAGGCGTTCAAAAACTGGCGGGCGAACTCAAAGAGAGACAGCAGCGAAAGGACGGCGATAAGGTAGGCAAAGGGCTCAAGATCGGGATCGGAGTATTCAAGCAGGCGCATCCAGTGCGACAAAGTCTGCAAGAAGCCGGCGATAATCAGCCCTTCCCAGGGGATGGCCGCCGTCTGCGCATCAAAACGCCGCATGCCTCGCTGCATGGAGGCGAATAGCGACAGTAGAGCGGCCCCCAGGCCGTTCACAAAATATAGATAATCCAAGACTGACTCCGGCGCCGTTGTTCAGGTTGCGCTTGTTCGACCTTTTTCTATATGACGGGCGAACGGGTGCCTTCCACTTTTTTTATCTATATTGGTGGCGGAAGCATCCCTGAGAAAGCACTCAGGGATGATCTGTCAATCTTTATCGAGGCAGAGCGTTTACAATCTGCAGATACTGCTCGGCCATGCCGCGCACAACGTCGGCGGCCGGCGTGATCTGCTGAATCTGTGTGACCCCCTGGCCGGCCGACCAGATGTCTCGCCAGCGCTTGTACTCCTCTTCTGTGTGCGACTCGCCTGCGATGGTGCCGGGCTTGTTGATATTGGCACGCTCCACGCTCTGCTTCAGCCAGTTGGCCGGAATGCCGCTGATCTCGGGAGTGTAGACGATGTCGGTGTATGTGGAGTCGAGGATCATCTGCTTGTATCCCTCGGCTGCCTTTGCCTCGGGTGTGGCGATGAGGCGGGTCCCCATATAAACCGCCTGTGCTCCCAGTGATAAAGAGGCGGCCATCTGACGGCCGTCGCTGATCGCACCTGAGGCGATGACAGGCAATCCGATCTCGTCCACAAGCTGCGGAATAAGGACATACGGGCTTACGCTACCGGCATGGCCACCGGCGCCATGTGAGACCGCAATCAGAGCGTCGGCGCCTGATTTTGCGACGATACGCGCATGCTTCAGCGTTGTCACGTCGCAGAAGACCTTTGATCCTGCTGCCTTCGCCTCACTTACGATGGTGCGCGGTGATCCGAGCGATGTGATAATGAGCTCCACCTTGAACTCGAGGCAGACTTCGAACTGGCGGGCCCAGTTCGGATTATGCTCTTTATGGAGGATGAGGTTGACTCCGATCGGTTTCTTTGTTCGGGAGCGTATCTCGGTAAGACCTTCGCGTAGCTGCTCGACCGTTCGGTAGTTCAGAGCAGGAAAGCATCCGATACCGCCGGCCTCTGATACGGCAACGACAAGGTCGGGCATCGACACAAGGAACATCGGAGCGCCGATGATCGGCAGATCGATGCCAAGCATTTCTGTAATCTTTGTTTGAATTTTCATGGTCCTGCAAACTCCCCGGGCGTCTATGGCTCTGCTGTCCAGGCTCCGGTTTATGAGATTGACTGTAAAGTCAAAAAATACAGGCGTTAACGCATACAGTCGGCAGAACGGCACAGGTCCCTTTGCCTCGTTGTTTTCTGCGCCATGGCCTGAGATTCGTCCGCTTGTTGCCGCCTCTCTCGTTTATTTCTTCTTCTTCCTGGGGCATGGTTCTTATTTCACGACTCTGAGCCCGCATATGCTGTACCGCTTTGGCGATGATGCGCGTTATGTTTTCTTTACCGGACAGCTGTTGTATCCTTTTGGCTACTTCTTCGCCGGATGGTTCTCTGATAAAACGCGACGCATTCGTTCGGCGCTCGTCGCCTTCTTACTGCTTCAGACGCCCTTCCAGTATCATCTTTTTTCGCCCGATTTATCTCTTATGGGATGCATCGTTTCGGCGGCGGTGACGCGGTTCTTCTTCGCGGCGAATACGCAGCTGCTGACGATAGCCGCGCTTGAAAGCCTGAGCTTTCGCGGCTTCAGCGTCAGTCGTTCGGCGGGCACGTTCGGATTTTTCTGCATTCAGATCGGCATGCTCCTGCTTGAGATGTTCGCCCTGAGCGACGCGGCGCCCGAGATACAGGGCGGACGAGGAGGGCAGTGGGGCTCGGTATTCATGCTTGTTACGGCCCTCTTCGCGTATCTTGTTCCGGAGCGTCGTCGTTCGCATACGGAGTATTTCTTTCGCGATGCCTTTTCAGCTCTGAAGAAAGAAGGATTCTTACCGTTTTTCATCGTATCGTTCGTGTTCTACTTCTCATATCAGGTTGTGGACTATTATCTCGGCGGTTATCTAAGGCAGGCGGGAGGGATGTCTTACGTCTATGGCGGATGGGGGCTGGCCGTTCTTGTCGAGATCCCGCTGATGATCCTCGCCGATCGAATCGCCGGTCGGCGCGGCGTTCGTTTTCTCTTCTTGCTTGCCGTGATGAGCGGAGCGATCAGGTTCCTTATTCTGGGCCTGGATGCGGTGATCGGACTTCCCGGCCTCATATTATTTCAGCAACTTTTGCATGGCATACATTTCACAGGATACTATATGGGTACGGTCTATCTGTTGCGGCGTAACTTTCCCGAACATCTTTATGGCACGGGAATGGGCATCTACATGGTCGTCAGCGTCTCGGCCGGGGCGACGATCGGCAATCTGCTTACCGGCATGCTTTTAAAAAGCGACAGCGGATTCGCCGGTATCTTCTTCGTTTCGCTTTTACTGCATCTGGCGGTGTTCTTTTCTTTTCTTTTTTTATCGCTTCCCGCTCGCAGCATGAAAAAAGAGGATTCGGCCCATGTCTGAGCTTCAACGAAAAATACGATCTTTACCGCTGCGACTGAAAATCTGGCTCCTGACCGTATTCGTCCTGGTCCTCGCGTATCAGGTCGTCTTTTCTGCGCCGGTTGTGTCTTCGATTCTGCGTATGGCGATGCCCGCGGCGACGGAGCTACAGGTCCATGTACGCAGCAGCTCGCTTTTTTTCGGTTTTGTCTTTGACGATGTCGTTTTGAAAGACCGTCTCTCAGGTGATTCCATCTTTGCCGCCGATCAGGTGCGCCTGAAATGGTTCCTGCCCGGTTTCCTTGCCGGACAGATCGGCGTGCGTGAGATCGGGCTGCGCAATCCTACCGTATCTTTGATCAAGCGCAACGATCGCTGGAACACCGATGCATTGAAATCCGATCGGCCACGCAAGAAGACCGAGGAGTCGAAGGAATCTTCGCCGCGGCCGCCTGAGATCGAGCTCTATCTGCCTGTGCGCCTTTACGGCGCGGTGCGCATCGAGGGGCTTCGTTTTCTGCTTGAAGACCATTCGGGCGAGAGGCTGCGGCGGGTGGATCTTTCGGACGTCGATCTGCACCTCGGCTTTGTGACCAAGACCTTTCACACCATTCCGCTTAACCTCGATTCTCTGCAGCTTTTCGATTCGTTGTTTTTCGCCCTCAATCCGATCCGTCCCGTGCAGTTTGAGTATTCGGAGTTCGACAGCGTTCAGGGAAGACCGACTCTGATGCTGAAGCTGTATCGTGAAACGCTCGACAACGGTACGGCCTTTCTTTCACGGCTGCGCATCGATGCGCGTGATCTGTCGCATAGACGATCGGGTATGGATATTCCCTTCGGATTGCGGCTGGAACATGATATTCAGTACGATCCCGCGAAGGAGAGGTTCCTGATTCGCAGATTCAGGCTTGAATCGGGGCCTGATACGTGGCTTTCTCTTACGGGGGATTTTCGCCGTGATGAAAGCGGCTTTCATCACATGGAAGTGCGCATGCAGGAGTCGAGCATCGATCTCGACCGCATCGGACCTTTTATACAGAGGTTAACCAATAACGCCGTCGAAACAGGCGGACGACTTTCTCTTTATCCGCTTTTGATTACCGGTCGTCTGGATCGACTGAGCGCTCATTTCGGGTTAAGCGGCAGTAACGTGCGCGTGCGTACCGGAAAGTCGGTGCACGGCGTTCCGGCGGCGCAGATCGACGTGCGCGGAACGGTTGATCTGTATGCGCTCGGCCTGCTTCCAGTCCCCGAAGGCTATTCGGCCGATCACAGCCTCGCATATGGAGTCGTTCGCGAAGCCTACATCGATCGTCTCGAACTCGGGTACAACGGCGCCTCACTGAGCGGAAAGGGATCTCTGCATCCCGATCAGGGCATCGTGCTTGATCTCGATCTCAAGAATTTTGCGCTCGGTCAATTCACGGCTCCGCATCTGACGGCGACGGGATCGGCAAGTTTGCGCGCTCGCTCGGGTACGGATTTCAGTCGCATCACCGTACTCGGACTGGTGCGACTTGATGCTGCGCGTTATCTGATCGATCGATCGCTATCCGGCGTGCAGAACGTGGCGCTCAATACCGATCTTGACCTTGTCTTCCCCGGGCGAGGAGTGCGTCTTGACATCAGAAAAGCGGATCTGACGGGAACGAGCATGAAGGGGGCGTCATTGCTGCGGCTTCTTGCGGCAGGCGAGCTGAGTTTCGCCGGGGGCCAGAGTTATACGGTAAGGCTGTCGGGCCTTGACGTGGACTATGAAAAATTGCATCCGCTGCTTCCAGGAAATCTGCGATCGGATCTGGAAGTGATCCGACCGTATCTTGAAAAAGGAGCTCACCTTGACGGAAACGCGCAGATACACATGGAGAAGGGAAGCGGTGTGATACAGGCCAGCGCCGCCCTTCTTCTTCCGTCAATCAGCGCAGAAGGATTGAATCTACAGGCCGACATGAGTACGGCGCCGGACGGCGTTCGCTTTCGCCGAATTCACCTGCACGGACTTCGTGGAGCGCTTAACGCCGATCTGACGGGATCATTAACCGGCCCGCCTGGAGCAAGGCAGCCCTATCTGGACTTTCGCCTTAATCTTTCGCGGAAGGGAATGCTGCCCGTGCATGAAAACGTCCGGCTTGACGGAACGGTCGATATCAGCGCGCAGATCCGACCGGAACAGATAGCGGGCAATATCGACATCCGACGATTCAACCTCATCTACAGCAATACGGCCTGTGTGCAGAAAACTGCGGGCTGCACATATTACAATATTGAAGATTTGAATTTCACGCTTCCATTCGTGCATCGAAATCAGATGATCCCCGTTCGTTATGAAACGATGATCAATCCCGATCTCATCGATCGATTTCCCGATCGGCCGAATCTAACCCTGAAATCGGTATGGTCAAATCGGAGCCCCGACGGCCTTGTCGTCGATCAGGGCTTCTACTTCCTCGGAGCGCCGGCCGGCGGGGCCCGACCGGCGCTTGAGGCAAACCTTACATACAAACGCAATATTCTGGAAGGCCGCCTGCTTCGTATCAGCACCTACAGACCCTTGAAAGCGGGCGAGAAGACGATGGCGCCCGTGTACAGAACGGCTTCCGGTACGGGCTACGTCTCAAACGGAACGATCGAACTGCGGAATCTGTTCTTTAACGTTGCCGATATGAAGCCGGCCTCTATGGAGTATGGCGCTCATCTGTCCGTTCATGACCTGAACGTCGAACCGTACTTTCCAAAGGCCGATTCTTCGTATGACGGCATTATCAGCGCGACGGCTAACGTGCGAGGTGCGAACCTTGCCGACGCCGTTCGCAACATAAACGCTCGCCTTGCCGTCTATCGTATCAGCAAGGACTTCACAGGTCTTGCCGTGCGTATCATGGTGCCGTCCGATATTCTGGCGAAGCTTGTGAATAACACCCTCGAAATACCGGCGATGTCGGCCGAGCTTCGCGGCGGACTTGTCTATACGACGATACAGGTACGCAGTTCCGGAATCGTATCGTTCTCCAGGCTCGTCAAGCCCGCCGACGAGATGATCCGGCAGGAGAGAATCCCGCTGGCCGAGTTCCTCGAACGAACCCGTAAGGAAACAGGAGAATTCCAATGAAAAACAGACCAATCCTTTATTTCTTGCAATTCTGCGCCTCGCGGACGCATGTTCCTATCATTCTCTGCCTGACTTTACTCCAGTGCACGATCTATCAGAGGTTAACAGATCCTAAAGAGAACCCGCTTGCCGACGTCGCCAACCGATGTGCGATCGTAAAGGTCGACGTTCCGCCGATAACGCTGACGCCTGAGCGTACGGCCGCCGAGCGTCAGCTGATCGGCGAAGAGAAGGAACTGCTGCCAGATGGGTGGTTGATCTCGTCGTCCAGCTATCTGCCGCCTCAGCCGTCGGCCGTCAGTCATCTGCCCGAGAACGTGCGCGCAGAATACCGAATGCTTGTTCTTTACGACGATATTCTGCTGCGATATCGTTATCTTGAGTTCCTGGGCGAGGGGCGCGACGGAGAAGTCTTCTTTGTTCCGGAAAAAAATGCCGGGCGACGGTTAAATGGAGAAGAAAGGATTCGACTGCAGGCCATCGTCGCCGAAGTAAATCGGGCGCGAAAGCAGATCTATAAATACTATCTTGAGAATAACGAGACCCAGGCCGAGGATTTCAGGCATTCCTTCTTTCTTGCCGCCGGTCGTAACGAATGGGTGCGCGACGAAAGCGGACGCATCGTGAAGAAGGCTTCTCTATAAGGCGGTCGTGATGTCTCTCAATAAAGGAATCCTGTTTTTTCTGGTTTCGGCTCTTTTCTCTTCCTGCGCCTCGGCGAAGATCACCGAGCCGCCGGCGTTTGATTATCCGAATCTGCTTGATACGTTCTTTAAAAAGAATCCGGGCGGACATTTTCCCATCATCATTCAAAGAGGAATGAACACCGATCCCTCGGTATCGGCTGCCGGCTATTTATTTTATGTGTCGGACGTTCAGGGCTCTCCCGATATCTGGATGAGGCAGCTTCGAACTACGGTTAACGTCCCCGTTGTGGAACAGGAGGCGGTTCAGAATTCCCCGGCGATCAGTCAGGACGGACAGCATCTTGCCTATGTGAGCTATGATCGTGACGCCTCTGGCGATATTCTTTTAACGAAGATCAACCCGGAGCGCATCGCATACGATGTGATGCGTGGAAACGCCATCCCGAATCACAGCGCCTCTTCTTTCAGCGTTTCGGATTATATCTCGGAGCAATTCAGCGAAAGCCGCGACGGATGTGCGGGCGATGCCGGCGAGCTTGATCCGGTTTTCTCGGCCGATCGCAGAACTCTATTCTATGCCAGTGATCGCTGTCAGCGAACAGTTTTCAGACTGTGGAGCCTGAAGCTGAACGAAAGCGGTCGCCCTGAAGGAAAGCCGGTACTTCTTTCTACGGAAAGAGCAATCCAACCTTCTGCAACTGCTCGCACCATTGCCGCTACGGCTCTGGATGACCGAGGGTTACCCGAAGGCTTCCTGTTGATCTCTCTCGAATCGGGCAAAAGCCAGCGCATTGTTTACAGAAATGGAGGGATGGCGCTGAGGCCCATTCTCGCCCAGGACGAAAAAGAGCTGCTTTTCCTTGCCATCGACGAAGATACGAACGGCGATGGTCGGCTGGATCTGAACGATCGTGGCGCTGTGCATCGCATGTCCCTGAAAAGCGGATCGGTACGGCATGTAACCGACAGCACGATGCCCGTTTACAATATCGCGCTATCGCCGTATCTTGGCGGCGGTATATTGTATGCCGGTTATGATAACGACGCCGGCCGATCGCGAATCTTTCTTTCGCGTCCCGATGGACTGATTCCGCGCAAGAAAAACGCCCTCGACCAATATGAATTCGCGCAGACTTTTTCGGGCGACCGGCGGCAACTTGCACTGGAGAGCGTTATCCAGTATTTCTCGGAATCGCCTGAATTCATTCTCGTAGAATATGACGTGCTCACCGATCTTCTGCGCGGATCTACCGACGGCGGGGATCGCAGCCGATACACGGAGCAGCTTCGAAAGGCCGAGCAGCAGAATGCCTTCAGCGAAGCGGCTCGAATCGCTCGTCCGGGAACGGCCGCTGCTATCGAGCTTGCGCTTCGATCAAAGAGGCTTTCCGATCTCGACCCAGTTCGACATCGGCTTGCCGTTTCTTATTTGCGAGAGCGTCTCGTACAGGCAAGAATTCGGACCGGGATGATCGCCGTCGCTCTTTCCACCGTGCAGCAACTGAACGCCGAAGATCCGGGCTATATCAATCGCAACAATACGCTGCTGACCGAGGCCGCTCTGCAGATTCGCATGAACGGTCGCGTCCCGGATCGCTTTCGCGCATTGCTCTCAGCTCCTGAAACGGAGCAGGCGCTGCGACAGCGTATTATTCAGGTCGTTTACGAAGAGATTAACCGGAACGCTGAAGACATGATTCCTGATCCGACGAACGAGTCTCAGCCGATTCTGCGAGGGCTTTATTATATATTGCAGGGAGAGAGGCTGTTTCGCGAAAGGCGATATCACGACGCCCGGTCTCGCATTCAGGAGGGTTTGAAGTTCACCGGCGAAGGCAATGTGGCATATACTATCGGATGGAAGCTACTTGCCGCCATTTATGACATCGAGCAGAATCAGCAGCTTGCTCTGGATGCGCGTCTGCGTTTCTTGAAATCGTATAACCGAGATTGGAATCTTGACGTCGATGAGGCCGACTTTCTTCGTTTGATCGATGCTTCGCGTTCTTATATCGAACAGTATCGTCGCTCGGCGCAATCCATAGCCGAAGACGTCGAGGATCGACTGGACTACCGTTTTTTCTTGATCGGCGAGATACAGACGGCCGTCGGCAGCGAGAGGATCCAGCTCGATATGGTCGACCGGAATATGCTCGTTCAGTTTTGCGCCTCGGATTCTGCGGCGGGGTTGCTGATCAATAACCTCGGTTATAAAGACTATATCGAGCGTTACGCAAAGATCTGTCGCTCCGTATCTCCTTTTTTGCAGGGCAAGGCGGCGTCTATCTCCCTTGAAGAGGGACATGAAGTCAGTCAGCTATTCTATCTTGTCAGCTATGCGAATGCGACGCTTGTTAACATTCTCTTTTTGCAGTTCAGAACGGCCGGGCTTTTCGACGAATTGCATGAGACGTGGTCCGTGCATTATCATCGCTGGAAAACCGACCTTGCCATTGAGCGATTGAAGCGAAATCTCACATGGGAAGAAAAACGCAGCCGGATCATCAGTCGCGATACCGTGCAATCGCTCTTTCTGGAGAAAGACCCGTTTGACGCTCAGATATTCAACGAAATCCTGTTCGGCTATAACTTCGCCGAGCAGGACGGTCGTCGTTATTTCGATCATTCTCTGCTCTACGGTCATGCCTATCTTCTGATAAGAAAAACCGAAGAACGGGAGCGGTTCTATGATTCTCTGTTGAAACAGGGAGTGCAGATTCCCTCCGCTGTGATGACGGAACGCAAGAAGGCCATCCTCGATGATTTAAAGCAGGCAGAATACAGACTGCTCTATATTCTGAACGTCGATCCGGGTTTTGTCGATGCGACGCTGCTTCTTTCCTGGCTCTATCAGTACATCGATAGCCGCAAGCAATCCGAGATATTGCTTGAGCCGGGCTATATCGACAGAGCCTTTATTTTTCTGACGGGCGTTCGACCGAGCAGCGTTCGTGACGGTATTTTCTATCGGGCAGAATACCAGAATACCTTTAACGGACGTTATTATGAGAAGAACGTCGACATGTTGAATGCCGCGATAGAAGAGATCAACCAGAAGATTAACCAAAGCGTCAGGCAGACCGGAGGACGTGAGCGTGATCTGGCGCTTCTACAGTTAAACCTCGGTAACAACCACTTTCAGCTTGTGAATTACAGGGCTGCCACAGAGGCGTATGATCGCGCCGAGAAGCTTTCCACCCGCAGCAGAACGGCTATCTTTGAAGACGATATGCAGAGAATCCTGTTTCATATCAATCGAGGCCGTGCTCGCTTTTATTCGGGGCAGGCGGAGTCTGCGGCCAGAGACTTTGACTTCGCCGTCGATAAGTTGCGACAATCCGACTACTGGCCGAAATTTGAAGCGGCCAATCGCGCCGGATACAAATCGCTCTCTGAGCCTGATAACGCATACCTGAAAGCGAGAAGTGAGAGAAAACAGGCAGAACTCGTTCAGAGCCGTTACAGGCTCGCCTTCGCCCAATCGCTTCGCGGACTGGCTCATCAGGACGGCGGCAATGCCCGCGAGGCGATACAGGCCTATTCTGATGCATTGCAGATCCTGTATGGTCGTGAGCCGTTTCCCGCTCAGGGAATGGATAGAGCCGGTCTCGAGAACTATATAGCTCTCGCCTTTCAGGATCTTGAAGATTTCGATCGATCCGATCTTGCCGCTCGCGAGGCCGAAGAATCCTCGAAAAGGCAGGGGTTAACGCGCAACGATGATCGCTTTCAACCTCAGACGGTGGGCGGGCGCATCTTCGGCCTTCTGCTCGGATACGGCGAAGACTTTTCGGTAATCGGCGACGGACGTACTCCGTATGGATTCTCTCCGCTACGACAGTTCGAGCTTTCTCTTGGAATTCGATTTCGCAACTTCATGCGTCAGGGCGACCTCGATCGAGCGGTGGAAATCCTTGCCCGCCGTATCGAAGTATTCAGCAAGCAGGATGGCGATGTTCGTCTCGGCAGTGAAGGGCAGATCTATGCATTCAACCAGAGGGCCGAGATCGCTCTGAATCAAAGAGAATATGATAAAGCTTTCGAGGATTATCGATCGGCGTCCGATGCCGCTCTGTCGGCCGGCATGCTCGATTCGTTTCGTCGCAACTTTCGCAATTCGTATATCGTTCTCTTTCAGCAGTTTGAAGCGACGGACGGCGATCCAGCTCTGAACGGTAGAATGCAATCGGCTCTGAAAGACCTTGTCGCCTTTCGGCAGAGTTACCGGGAAGCCCTGAAATCCGCATATATTCGACAGCGGGAAACCGAAGATCCCGATTTCGAATACACCGAAAGCCACGATGATCCGGTACTGGAAAAGATGATGGTGCGGGATCTATCGGATTTCTCGGCCATCGAAGGTCTGCTGGCTTTTTATCTTCATCGGCAGATGAAGCGAGCGGGAAAACCCGACGATCGCAATATGCTGCTCATAGCCGAAGAAAGGCTGGATCAGGCCTCGTCCGCAGACGCGGGCGCCCCGACGCTTGCCGGAATTCGAACGCGGTTAAACCTGGCAAGGGTGCTCATTGAAAAGGGAGATCGCACGAACTTCGAACCGTTGCTGGAGCGTATCCAAGAGGAAACGTTCGAGTTTCACGCGATTCCCGAGCGATTCGAGTATTTCAGAATTCGCGGCGACGTCGCCGCAATGGACGGCCGCTTTGACGAAGCCCTGCGACATCTGAATAGTGCGAATGCCCTGCTTGTTGAGTTTCCGTTTATACTGCCGCTCGTTGCCGAACGAATTCATCCGCTTTTTGAGCGAATGGCGGAGCTTGAGATTCGATTGGGACGACCGCAAAGGGCGCTCGTCTTTCTGGAGCAGGCTCGCCTGTACGGATTGCAGATCGAATTTTATCGTTATCCGCTCGACTTTTCGCGGCGGGATTCCGTCGAGATCCATCGCATTCTGAGACAGAGCCGCTCGAAACTGCGTAGCCTGCTGGCCGAAGAAACCCGACTCCGGCTTCAGCGGCGAAATCCGACCGAAGTCGTTAGAATGAGGCAGGAAGAAAGGAAGCGCCTTGACGCCATGCAGAAGGAGATGCTTCTTTCTGAGCCGTCGCTCCGGGATTTCATCGTTGCAAGCCCGCCGGCCCTGCCGTCGTCGCAAGATCGACAGCAGTACGTGAGGTTATTCTCCACCCCATCGTCCCGATATTGCATCCGTGTGTTCGGGCGCATAGCGACCGCATCGTCTGACGTCGATTCTTGTGGCCTGGCCGTTGCTCCGACAGTGATAATCGCCGACTGGCGCAGCGCCATAGACGGAATGCTGACCGCCACACTACAGCGCGTCGGACCGGAGCGCGTCCTGCGTACGACGATGAGCGACTCCTCAAGTGTTATGATTCGAAGCGCGTCCGATATTGCGAAGGGGTATCGGTTCTTTAACATTCGCTCAACAGGCCCGGCCGCCCATGATAACGTGCTTCGAATCGACGATGTGCCGGCTTCACATTTTTTTGCGCGCCGTTCGGGAAGGGTTTTCTCGGCGGTGGACTGGATCTCGCGGGATCGCCGTGCCGCTCTTGCGCTGATCGCATCGCGATCCGACGGACTGCTTCCGTCTACAGAAGAGGACAGTGAAGCCTTCCGTCGCTGGTGGGCGGGCATGATCTTCAGCTATGAGGTATTCAGGTCGACCGGCGGCGGCATCTTCCTGATTCACGGGAAGAATCCGCCCGCAGATCCGTCCCTGTTCGGTAAAGAGGATTCGCTGGCCTTCGGTACGCAGGGCTTTGACAGGTCCGCCTTGCAGGAGTATCTTACGGCCAGCCATCGTGAAGCAATGAGACGCGGGCTGGCTTCTGTGAAGGACGATCGCAGGACTGCTTTACGGGAGTTTGAACTGGCGGACAGTCTGCTTGAAGGGTTACCCGACGAGCAATCGATCGGCGCCAAAAACAGGGTGTATCTTGCTCGATCTTTAATCCTCGTTCGACCGGACGAAGGCGAGACTTTTTTCAAAGAGCTGCTTTCCGCTGAAAAACAGCGTCTGGAGCGGTATGCCCTTTACCGATCCTATATCGGCGGACTTGCCACGGTCGGTCGATATCAGAAGGCGCTTGAAGTGTATGAAGAGAGTCTGCGAGAATTCCCCGAACAGCACGAGAGAAAGCAATCCGAAAAGGTCGTTCTTGAATATCTGAACGGGCTCAACCAGGCCGAACCTTCGGGACGCGTCGTGAATACGCCTGCCGAGCTTTATGATCTATTTCAGAATGATCGCAGCCTCGTCGAGGCGGGCGTACAACTGCTCTACCGACACGGAAGCTTCGATCTGGCCGGCTCTCTTATCACGAAGGCCGAGCGCGAAAGTGGATTGCGTCCTCGTATCGCTCTTGAATCGGCCCTTCTGCGAGGCGAAGGTATCGATGAAGCCATAGCCCTGATTGAAAAGTCGAATCTTACGGAAAAAGATACCGATCTCAATCTGATCCTCAGCGCTTACAGAGGGCGCTGGAAATACGTCGAAGATCTTCTGAATGGAACGGCCGGTTCCGTCGGCCGCTCGCTTTTCGAACAGAGAAGGCTTCTGTTGCGACAGATGCGTCAGCGCATGGAAGAAGGTCGCACCGGCCTTGATAGCCTCACCTGCCTTCAGGGACCGCCGAATACGTCCCGGTTGTTGGATTTCGTTCCTTTTCGCGATAAGACGTCCGATAGAGAATCGGCCTGTTCGCTTCTCTCGCAGACCGAGCAGCTGCTGCAGCTGCGTATGGCTCTGGACTCCATCCCCTTCGACGGCAATGATCAGGTAAAAACGATCCTGCATCAGATGATCGATGGAGCGAAGGTGCATTCGACGCGGCGAGCGTCGCTTTTTGCGCTGCTTGCGGCAAAGGCGTATCTGCTGGATCGTCGCCCTGCGCTTGCCGCAGAGTTCTTAAACCTGCATGCATCCCTTTCCGGTGGGCGTCCTGTGCCGGCCTCCCTGGCAGAAACGCAGGCGTTTACGACTCTCTGGTTAACCGCTCTTGGATGGAAAACGCCGGAAAAGCAGCTGGAATATGCTATGCAGACGGAGTACGGAGCGGCGCTTTTCAACAGCGTTGCCCCCGTCGTAGCGTCGCCTCTTAACAGTAGCGTGCTTCCGGCGATGAGAGATGCGCTCAAGCGACCCGCCTTTTCTGCGGAGGACTCGCTTCTGGGTTTATATCTTCTTGAAGAGAAAGCGGTGAAGGCCGGCGATGCGGAGCTTCTTTTTGATCTTCTGATCGCCCAGAAAAGGATGCAACAGGGAAGAGACTGGAACATAACGCCCGTTGCAAAAGAGCTGAGAAGACGGATCCCGTCCGAACAACAACTGACCGTTCTTCATGATAGCGGAACGGTCTTCCGGCTGTTGCGTATAACGTCCGACGGGATCACGATGACGACTCTGCCCGGTAGCTCCGTTTCGCTGCGAAGCCGACTGCTTGAGTTCTTTCAGAATTCGCAGGGGCGCGAATCGGCGGTGGCGCTTGCCGGCGAATACGATGCCATGTTGCCCGTTGCCGGCGAAAAAATGCACTATCGATGGTTAACAGGAGTGCATGCTCTTGCTCCGCTTTCTCTGTCGGGAAGCGAGGTTCAGATCATCGATCCGGAATCTCTACTTGATTCGACACGTAATGATGGTCGATTCCGACCTGACTTCAGGGTCAGACTGAAGACGCAGCAGACGGCCCACCCGTTGAATGAGTTGTACCGCCGCACAATAAAGCAGCTTGTCGACTGGACCAACCTCGAGCTTGAACGCATGAATCGTCAGAGGACGGGTACCGTTCTTGTGCAAGAAGGATGGGAGCCCGTTTCTGGAGCCGGCGTCTGGGTGATCTATGAAGAGATGAGCCGACCCGTTCAAGACTTGACTCCAGGACGTCGGCAGCCTCTTCTCTATGGCTTTGGCGTCGCTCCAGGCGTATTGCAACACGGTTCTGGAGTCATCGGTCGTATGCCCGCCGGTAGCCTGGGATTTGTACCCGGCTTTGTCAGGGCATATATTAAAGCCGACCTGCCTTCGAATTCGGCCCGTCAGCGCTTTGATTACGCCCGTCAGCAGATACAGGAAGGAGAGGGTGCTGAATACCTGTTCTTGAAACCGGCTACGTCCGCCTTCATCGAACAGCCCCTGATCTCCGTGAAAAGCGGACGATGAAGGTAATGCCGACCAGGTCAAAAGGGCAAAAAAAACCCCCGGGGGGGAACCGGGGGAAGGAAGAGTGTTCATGCGAAAAACATTAGCACCTGCGGCGCTGAATGCTACAGTCAAAATATTCAAAAATCGTCGCCGGTCAAACATTTTCCAGACCAACGGTGCAGAAAAAAGGAGAATTCGTGCCTGTTTCTAGTACGCCCTTACAGAGAAAACGCAGATTGCTCGGGCCTTTTCGAGCGGATTCTTACAGAGTTCTCGGCGCCGTCATCCTGCATGTTATTTTCCAGGGATTTTTTCAAGGCAACCTTCACGGCGAAGGAAAACAGTCTGAACAGTTTCGCCTTTTTGCCGGTGCTGGCGGCGGAATGTTCAGAAACGGACTGGAAGATCGACTGTATGCCGACAGGTTAGATGGATTGCTCATCCATGCTCCGACCGGCCTTCACGCTGATCGGTATTTCGGCGCCTCTTCCCTCACCGTAACCTTCCAGTACAGGATTGGCCCCTGGCTTGCGGCGCTTGACGGGCAGACATTGCGATCACGGTCTCATCATGCCGGATCGGTATGGCTGAATCCCGTTTCTGCTCCATCTCTGGAAGTCGTTCAGGGACGACATTCGCGATGGAACGCGCAGCTTGTCGGCGGCTACAGCCCTTTTTCATGGGCGTCGAATTCCGTCATTTTTCTGATAGGCTTTGACTTTACAGGAGCTTACACCCAGCTCGAAAGAGCCCGGCTGAGTCAGGGGGGACGCAGTGAGGGCGATCGTATCGACCTCCTGCATACCGGACGTCTTGTCGGGCTTGAGTATCGATTCGAAAACGAGCGCTTTGGAATCCAGGCGCGCTACCTCTACCAGTATTCTCCCTATGGTCGATGGGAGAGTGAGCGTAAGACGTTTTATCTAAACGGACAGATGGAGATTTACTCTGAGCTTGGCCCGATACATACAGAGGGACACCGCGCCGCCGTTGGATTTGATTACGCCCTTTCGCCTGCATGGATGATACGCTTCCAGTATACGGCAGGTCTCACGAAAATCTACGATCATGGCTTGAACACGACATGGACGGGCACCAGGACTTTTCAACCCGAAAGATATATGTTGAACCGTCTACTTGGCGAACGAACGGCTGTGAACGGAGAAAGGTTTTCGTTATTCGAAATGGGAATAGTGTATAGATGGGAGAGGAAATAGCAGCCACTACCTCGAAAGGTAGTGGCCCGGTATCATTTACCGTTCACGATCAGGCATTTCTGTAGGTATACAGAACCGAAAACCTGCGTATTGCTGTAGTCGACAGAAGTGACTTCGGTGATTTTTCCGTCAGCCGCAGCGGCTTTCAGGCTCATATCGCCGACCTGAATCAGACCGAGTACGGCCGATGCACAGGCTTCTCCTGTTTTCGTTCCAACAGGCTTCCCGTCTTTTTCAGCGGCGCAGCCACCTTCACCGCCGGCATAGCAGTTCAGGTTTGCTTTCGTTCCGCTGTAGATGGCCGCAGAACCAAGAGGCGGATCAATCGGACCTGTCGTACAGCTGGCGAGGGCGATGGCAACGGTTCCTGCCAGTGCTGCAATCTGGATTTTCATCATTGATGGAAACTCCTATAAAAAATGTATTCGTTAGAATGAGCGCTGTTGTATGTCTGTAAAGCGAAATTCTGTTTACCGGAAAGCATATCCGTTAAGAATAAGTCAGCATGCCTTCAGCAAGGTTCATTTTTTTTCTGTTTATTATATTTTTTGTAGCGGCCTGCTATTCCGATCAGCCGGCCGTTGTCGCTCAAGAACCGAAAGCCGTTTCCTGCATGGAACACGACTATGAGATTGCGAATCTATGCGAGGATGAAAAGCAATACCTTGACTGGGCGCGAACGTACCGGCCTGAACTACAATTCTCTAACCTGTCAAACGAGCATCTGGTAGAAATCATCAGAGAATCGAAGGATGTCGATAAAGCCGCAGCTCTTTTTTATCACAGACTGATAACGGATTCGCGCAATCGATCGTTCTTAAATCAAATCAAGAAGATCGAGGGCAGTGTTGCTAACGACGGATCCCGAATAGGAACGGGCATGATGCTTGCCGTTGCACCGGGAATGTTCTATAAAGATAATAGCGGGGAGGTGGATGCTACAGGCGCCAGTCTTCGTGATATTGCGCGAGATATGGGAATGACCGAAGGGATCATTCCGACGGAGCAAACGGGCACTGTAGAGCAAAACGGTCATATCATATGTGAATACGTCGAAAAGATTCAAGAGAGCGCCCGGGTGAGCGGTCTGATTATCGCCTCGGCCAGCAAGGGAAGCTCTGATATGAAGATGGCGATTCGCGAATGCGGACATCAGCCATGGTTTCGCGTCGTTCGCGGTTGGATTAATATGGGAGGCATCCTGAACGGCAGTCGGCTTGTCGATTACATCTTGAACAACCCCTCCGCTTACTGGCGAGCGCGTTACTATTTCTGGCGCAAAGGCTATGACTGGGAAGGCTTGCGCTCTATGCGTCATGGCGAAGATGCCCCGCTTGCCGGGCCTGTCGATATTCCATCAGGCATGACCGTGATCAACATAGTTGGCGTTCCTCTCTTCCGGCACGTAACGACAAGGGCCCGCCCTTTTTATCTGGCGATGGTTCCGCTGGGGCCAGGCGACGGTATTATACTGCTTACCGAGGCGCATATACCAGGCACGATTACGTACGCCTCATTTCGTAATGACCATTATTTTCAATGGCCGGTGCCAGAGTCACGAATTAGAGCCTTTCTAATTTTTCTGATAGATCAAGCTCGTTGAAGTATCATGAAGATCCCGCCGGCGAGCGATGGCTTCGAAAAATAAAGGCCATGAATAAAAAAACAGCAAAAATGATTTGACTGATTTCCCGGATGGGTTGAATCTCAATTCGCTCCAAGGAGCATTTGAAATTCTGGAGGACGATTGATGAAAAAACATCTATTTGTAGCTTCTGCCCTTGTGGCAGGTGCAGCTATGTTTGTAACACCTGCGAAAGAAACGACTGCCGCTTCTTACGGCATGGCCGGTTGTGGACTTGGTTCCGTGATTGGCGTCTGGAAGAACGACATCACTCAGATCTTCGCAGCTACGACAAACGGAACGTCGGCAAACCAGACTTTCGGTATTACGACCGGAACGTTGAACTGTACTCCCGGCGGCGCTGCCTACCGTGAGAAGCAGCAGGAGATCTTCGTAACCGTTAACTTCGAAAGCCTCGAAAAAGAGATGGCTTCCGGAAAAGGCGAGAAGATCGACGCTTTCTCCAACCTGCTCGGTTGCAAGTCCAGCACAGAGCTTGGCCGTATTTCTCGCGAGAACTACAGCCGCTTCTTCGGCCCTGAAGCCACCCCGGCTTCTCTTCTGAAAGAAGTAAAAGCAAAAGTCGGCGAGTCCTGCACGCTTTAATGTGCAGAACGGGAAGTCGGCCGCGTCAGGCGGCCGGCTTTTTTCTTCTTTATGTTCAGAGCGTTCATCGTTATCACTATACTCTTCTGCATTTTTCCGGTTTCGCTCATGGCTGCGGATCCGGCTGAAATAAAGCGACTGGCCATAGATAAAAAACTCCACGAAGACCCTTACTGGCATGTTCTTCTGCACTATCGTAAGACATGGAGCGGATTTGAAAGCGAGGTTGACGGAGAACTGTTTTTCCTGTCGGCGCGAGGGAAAACCGATCCTGCCGAAGAGTTGAGCGCCACCATCGACGGTTTCTTCCTTCCACTTACTTCGATTCGCAGAGAGGATATTGAAGCGCATCCGCGTTGCGCCTTTCCAGCTCGCTACAGGTTTATTCGCGACAGTCTTGGCCTGACTGACGGCGATTTTCCCTCTCTTCCGTGCCGCAATTTCGACGTCTATCGCGCCGATTTCAACGCGCGATCGGTCTCTTATATGTTCGCCTCTTATTATATGGCGGCGCCCGCTTCCATATACGGGCATACGTTTATGAAATTCAACACGGATCGCGCAGACCGTGAAGAGCTGCTCGATTATGCTGTCAATTTTGCAGCGAACCCGGGCGATCTGGATTTCTTTCGATACGCTCTTTACGGCCTGCTCGGCGGATACCACGGAAACTATTCGCTGCTTCCTTATCACATGAAGGTGCGCGAATACAACGATATGGAAGATCGAGATCTCTGGGAGTATGAGCTGAATTTAACCGACAGGCAGATTTATTTATTGCAGTTGCATCTGTGGGAGCTGGCCGGCCGCTCGTCCTTTCGCTATTACTTCGCCACTGAAAACTGTTCTTATCAGTTGTTAACGCTGCTGGAAGCTGCCGCCCCCGAGGCCGAGCTCAGTTCGGAGTACGGGGGCTGGGTGATTCCGTCCGAGACGGTTAAACTTCTCGTGAATCGAGGCCTTGTTCGAGAAGTGAGATACCGACCGTCAGCTCGCAGTGCTCTGCGTCAGCGCATGAAGCAGCTCACCGAGTCGGAGCGTGATTATGTGATGGCAGTCATCGAGAGTCGGCTTGAACCGCTGCTGCCGCCGACAGAGAAGAACACATATCTCTATGACACCGTACTTGCAGCCCTGCTTTATAAAAAAGATCAGGGGGATTGGACGGAAGAAGATCGTCAGTACTACCGCAAGCTTCTTCTGCGAAGAACGCAGATGCCTTCTTTCGAGGATAACAGAAAGTATGAGCCGGAATCGACTCGTGTGGATCAGGGCCATGCGCCGGTTATGCTGCGGCTGGGCATCGGGCAGGACAGAGACGGACTTGCGTCGCGTTTTGTATTTCGTCCGATCTATCAGGATTTTCTCGCAGCCGATACGGGCTATATGCCTTTTTCAGAGATCGAAGTCTTCTCTTTGAGGGTTCGAGCGTCGCAGGAGGCGAAGCCGCGTATTGAATCGGCGCGCCTGATGTATCTGTATTCGCTTTCGCCTGCCGATGGCATCTCGCTTGCTCCCTCATATATGGTCGATGTGGGGATGCGCACCGTTCGAGCGCGTACCGTTCAGAGATCGCCGGCATTGACTTCGGATGCTGCGCTTTTCATGCAGAGCGAGACGATAAAAGAGGCAGTCGAGCGCGACAGACATCCGGAGCTAACGCTTGCCCATGAGCTCCTGCTTGGCATTCGCGAAGAGACGGTATACCGACCGGTTGCCTATGCTGACGTCCTGTACGGTCTGTCGACGGGGAACGTTTACAGCAGCTCGCGCTTTCGCTATGCGACGGGACTGCTCGGAGGCGCGACGGTTGAGAGCGGAAAGGCCAGTTATATCATTCCGCGAGCCTCGGCCGTCTTTGTCGGCGGCACACAGACGATGCGCAGCCATCTGCAGGGAAACTGCTACGCCGGCAACGTTCGCAACGGCTGCGAGATTCAGATGGGGTTTGGCTTTACTCCCATGAAAAACCATGAGCTGCGATTGGAAGGAATCTATGGTAAAGAAACTCGCGAATATTTCGTTTCTTACTCTCATTATTTTTAGTCTGTTCGCTGGCTGTAATACGACGTTCTTCTATCATCCGACGAGACTGGAGTATTTCAATCCTGATCGAATGGGATTTCCATCCCGTGATATCTGGATTAAGTCAAATGACGGGACGTCCTTGCATGGCTTTCATATCGGCGCGACGGGCCTATCAGCGTCAAAGAATACGCTCGTGCTTTTCTTTCACGGGAATGCCGAGAACATCAGCAGCCATTTCATTTCCGTTGCCTGGATGGCGGACCGCGGCTACGACCTGATGATGTTTGATTATCGCGGATTTGGCAGATCGGATGGAGAGGTCGCTCACAGCGACGTTCAGGACGATGTTCTGGCGATGCTTCGAGCCGGCGATGATTTCGCACGCCGGAAGGGAATGAAGTTCGTCGTCTACGGCCAGAGTCTCGGAGGCATCCTTGCCGCGAACGGATTGATTCGTTGGAAGTCTGACCCGTCATACAGGCAGCCCGATCTGCTCGTGCTGGATAGCACGTTCAGCTCTTATTCTTCGATCGGCGCATCTAAGATGAGAGGCTGCCTTCTGCCGGCATTTATTTTACCATATCTGATTCTATCAGACAGGCATGCCGTTAGCGGAAGGTTAGGCTTGCTGGCGCCGCTTCCTTTGCTTGTTATTCATGGGGATGCTGACGATACCGTGCCCGTATCATTCGGTAGAGAGCTCTTTGACGAAGCGGCCGAACCGAAACGCTTGATTATTGCGAAAGGCGCATCTCACGCTTCCTGGGCCGGCCTGGGTCGTTCGCCGATCGTATCCGATTTTCTGTCGGCTATGGGCGAGATGTTACAGAGATCTCATTGATTGTTTGACTATCCAGCGTTAAAGAACTCTCAGCACTTACTGATCTTCGGATTGTGTATGAGCGTACATTCGACCGGCTTCGGTAATCAAGAATGCGGCGGCCTGTTCGCGGTCCAGTTCGATGATGCGTATATCGGCGCGGGAGAAAGGTGCCCGGTTAAATATTTCAATGGAACGAATCGATGTTTGTCCGCTTCTTATATGTAAGATGTGCCTGTGGCCTTCCTGCTCTTTCAGATGGATCAGATAGAAGCCCGGAGTGAGCTTCAGATAAATATACTCACCCGTATGCAGGGAGACGCTTTTCGCCAGCGTTTCGCCTCCCTGGCTAAAGTGGCCCGGATAACGATAGATATCAACGTCAAATGAGTATATTGCGAGAATGGGGGAATTCGGTCTGAGAATGTATAGCCCCGTTTCGTCCGTCTTCGCAAATCGCTGGAATTCTTTTCCGGAGCTGCATCCGATAAGCAGAAGGCCGATCAGCAGCCAGACAATGCCAGGTCGCAGAGCCAGATGCCATGCTTTTGAAAGGCCTCCGTGCGTTTTCATCGCTGCTCTATCGCCTGCTCCAGCGTGTTCCAGGAGAGCGTGGCGCATTTGACGCGCACCGGATAACGCACCACGCCCTTCAGGGCCTCAAGATCTTCGAGATCGTCCGAAAACTGCGGATCTTTCTCTTCGAGAATCATACCCTTGAAGCGACCGATCAGGTCTCTTGCCTCTTCGAGAGTTCTGCCTTCGACGACGGTGGCAAGCATCTCGGCCGAGGCCGTTGAAATCGAACAGCCCTGGCCCGTAAAGCCGACCGTCTTGATGATGCCGCCTTCGATCTGCAGATGCAGCGTCACTTCGTCGCCGCAGCTTCGGTTCACGCCTTCTTCGTGAATCGTGCAGCCGGCGGGTTCGCCGAAATGCTTCGGATTCTGCGAGTATTCGATGATGATATCTTTATACAGATCTTCGCTGAGAGACATGAAAACCTCGAACCCTGAAATACAGGTTAAACAAAACGGCGCACTCCGCCGCGTAAAGCTTCTTTCTCTTCTGTTGAGGCGATACGCTTCTCACGTGAACCGTCGCCTGTTCACTTCAAACGCCTGCCGGAGTCGCAACTTTAAAGATAGAGGCCACCTTCTTCAGGCCGAGTACGAGAGCATCGACGTCTTCGGGGCCGTTATAAAGATAGAAGCTCGCCCGTGCCGTGCCGGGAAGCCCTTCTCTTTTCATGAATGGTTCGCAGCAATGATGCCCGGCGCGGATGGCGATGCCCTCTTCGTCGAGTATAGAGCCGATATCATGCGGATGCACGCCGTCGATGAGAAAGCTGACCACGCCTCCGCGCTCCTGCATATGCTCCGTGCCAAAAAGTCGGATTCCGGGCACCTTCTTCATCTCTTCAAGCGCATACGAAGTAAGGGCCATCTCATGCTCGTGGATGTTTTCAAGCCCGACCTGCTTCAGGTATTCGAGGGCGACGGCAAAGGCGACGACACCGGCGATGTTCGGCGTGCCGGCCTCGAACTTATTGGGAAGCGGCGCCGGCTTGAAATCATCCTTTGATACGGTGAGGATCATATCGCCGCCGCCGAGAAAAGGCTCCATCTTTTCAAGAAGCTTTTTGCGTCCGTAAAGCACGCCGACTCCAGTCGGCCCGAGCATCTTATGCGCCGAAAGAGAATAGAAGTCGCAGTCGATGGCCTGCACGTCTACGGGCAGATGGCAGGCGCCCTGAGCGCCGTCGACGGCGAAGACGGCGTTTACGGATCGCGCCGCTTCGCCGAGCCTTTTCAGATCATGAATGGTGCCCACCGCATTCGACATATGGGCGACCGAAACGATGCGCGTTCGGTCCGAAAGCACCTCATGCAGTCGTGAATAATCATACCGGTAATCGTCGGTTAACGGGATGTGGCGCAGCACGGCGCCGGTCTTTTTCGCAGCCATCATCCAGGGAACGAGATTCGAATGGTGCTCGAGCTCCGAAACGACGATCTCGTCGCCTTCGCGCAGATTGTTCATGGCATACGAATAGGCGATAAGGTTGATGCTTTCGGTCGTGTTCCGCGTGAAGATGATCGATTCAGGTTCGGGCGCTCCGATGAACTTCGCCATCTTGCGCCGCGTGCCTTCGTAAAGATCCGTGGCCTCGTAGCTCAGGCGGTAGGCGCCGCGATGGATGTTCGCGTTGCGGCATCGGTAATAGTCGGCGAAGGCTTCGATGACGCGCTGCGGCTTCTGGCTGCTTGCCGCCGAATCGAGAAAGACAAGCGGCTTTCCGTTCATCAGCTCTTTCAGAATAGGAAAGTCGTCGCGAATCTTTTTATAATCGAGCATGTAGAACTCCTTTCTTGCTCTCGGTTCAGAAGCTTCGAAGTCGAAAGTCTTCTTTTTCGTCGTCAGTGAGCGGCATCTGACCGAGCACCTCTTCAAAAAATCCCTGGATCATCAGACGGCGGGCCTCATCTTCGGGAAGCCCGCGGCTCTGTAAGAAAAAGAGGGCGTCTTCGTCCAGATCGCCGACGGTGGCGCCATGTTCACAGGCGACGTCTTCAGCACGGATCACCAGCCAGGGCCTTGATTCGGCGCGAGCCCTTTTTGATAGAATCAAGTTGTGATTCAGCTGGTGGCTGTTTACTTTTCGTACGCCGGCCGGAATCTCAAGATTCCCGAGGAATACCGTATGGGAATGGTCGGTCATCACGGTCTTATAGAGCAGCGAGCTCACGCTATGATCGGCAAGATGCTGAACCCCCATCTCCAGATGAAAGACCTGTCCGTCGCGGCCCGAGTAGAGGGCCTTTCCGTGAAACTCCGCTCCGGTGCCGAGCATCGAAGCCTGATAGAACGTCTTACCCACGCTGCCCCCACTCTGTAAGAGTCCTGCATCGACGTAAGCGTCCCGCTCGACAAGAAAACGAACATGATGAAAGTGCGCGCTCTCGCCGTCGTGGTGTATCTGTGTATAGCGCAGACGCGCTCCTTCTTCGACGACGATGATCGTATTCCCGCTTCGCAGCGCCGATGCATCTTCGGGAAACTCTTCGACAACGGTAGCTTCTACGCCGCCGGGCACGCGAATGACCGTGCAGGGTAGGAAGAGAGAATCCGACGGAAGATGGCGAATCGTTAAGCGATCGCCCTGTTCTGCGACAAGAACGACAGGATTCGAGAAGGCGAGGTTGATCAGGGTGAAGACGTTTCTTCGAAGAAAGGCCGCCGGCTCGTTTCTCGCCTCTTCTGGTTGCATCAACCTCTCTTCGAGCTCTGAGTAGGTGGCCAGGGCGTCAAGCAGTCGCTCTTTTTCTTCGGCCGGCGGTACCGTATGCGGTCCTTCCAGCTGACAGTTCACGGTCGGCGATTGGTAAGAGGCCAGTAGATTGGATAGAGCATCCCACGGAACGGAAGAAAGATCGACCTTGCGCCACGACTCATCTTCAGAGGAGGGCAGGATGGACTCCCACTCCCCCGGAAATGACAGCAGCAGCTGCCGGGCGCGCTGTCGTGCTACTTCATAGGAGACGGTTAACTGCGTCGTCATATCAGGCTTCCTGAAGCAGCCGTTCGTAGCCGCTTTCTTCAAGCTGTTTCGCCAGCTCTTTGCCGCCGCTCATACGAATGGTGCCGCCGACGAAGATATGAATGCGATCGATGGTCAGATAGCTGAGCAGCCTCTGATAGTGCGTGATGAGCAGCATCGAACGCTCGGAGGAGCGCATCGCTTCGATATTCTGCGCGATAATACGGAGGGCGTCGACGTCAAGGCCCGAGTCGATCTCATCGAGAATAGCAAGAGCGGGCTGGATCAGGCTCATCTGGAGGATCTCGTTTCTTTTCTTCTCGCCGCCCGAGAAGCCGTCGTTCACGTAGCGCTGCATGAAATCCGTTTTCATGTCGAGTTTTGTCAGCGCCTCGTTCACCTCTTTGCGAAACTCGCGCACGGGAACGTCCTGTCCGCGAATATTCTTTAGAACGTTCTTTAAGAAGTTGAGTCCTGTAACGCCGGGAATGGACGTCGGGTATTGCAGCGAAAGAAACATGCCAAGTCGCGCACGTTCATCGGGCGTCTTATCGACGATCGATTCCCCTTTGAAGAGGATATCGCCTTTTGTAACCGTGTATTTCGGATGCCCGAGCAGCACATAGGAGAGCGTGCTTTTGCCCGATCCGTTCGGCCCCATCACGGCATGTGACTGCCCGGCCGGAATGACCAGGTCGACGCCGTTCAGAATGGGTTTGCCGTCGATTTCGGCGTGCAGATTTTTTATTTCGAGAAGATTCATTGTTCGTTCCTTGTCTTACAATCGGTCCTGTCGCAGTGCGTGGGCGTTAACAGGCCGGTCCCTGTTGCGTCGCCGATGTTCCCGTGATCGCCGGAGCTTTGCGTTCTATGGCCTTGCCGTCTTCGAGAATCATGCGGATCAATCGGCCGATCTCTACCGAATACTCGACGTTCAGGTCGCGCACGACGCCTTCGCAGAAGCCGTTTACGATCAGCAGCTTCGCCTCGTCTTCGTTGAGTCCGCGCGTTTGCAGATAGAAGAGCATATCTTCGTCGATTTTTGAAACGGTCGCTTCGTAGTTCAGCTTACCGGCGTCGCCCGTCACATCGTTATACGGGTAGGCGTGGCTCTGCGAGCGTTCATCAAGCATCAGTCCGTCGCATTTAATATGCGATACGGCCCCTTCGGCCTTTTTATCGAACTTCACAAGTCCGCGATAGCTATTGATACCGCCGTCAAGCGAGATGCCTTTTGCGAGAATGTTGGAGCGGCTGCGCTTGCCGACGTGGATGATGCGCGCACCCGTATCCTGGATCTGCTCGCCGCCGGCGAAGGCCAGCGAAAGGATATCGCCGGTCGAATCGTCTCCTTTCAGGATGATGCCGGGGTATTTAATCGTCTGCGCTCCGATGTTGACGTCGTTCCAGGTGATGTGCGCACGTTCTTCGGCAAGGCCGCGCTTCACCGTCCAGTTGAACATGTTCTTCTTCCAGTTCTGGATCGTCGTATAATGGATACGTCCTTCCTTTTTCGCGATCAACTCAACGACAGCCGTATGGAAGTTCGTCGCCGAATCTTGCAGCGACGTGCAGCCTTCGCTGTAAACGATCTCGGCGCCTTCGTCGGCGATCAGCAGAGTGCGCTCGTACTGCCCCGAAGATGCGGCCGTAACCTTGAAATAAGCTTGCAGAGGCATCGGCGTTTTCACACCTTTCGGGCAATAGGCGAACGATCCACCCGAGAAAACGGCGCTGTTCAATGCGGCGAATTTATTGTCGTTCGGCGAAACGACGGTGCCCAGGTATTTACGAACGATTTCAGGATACTCTCTGATGGCCGTATCGATGTCGCAGAAAAGAATCCCCAGGTCGGATAACTCTTTCTTAACGCTTGCATAGACGGTTTCGGAGTCGTTCATCGCCTCAAGCCCGGCCAGGTAGCGTCGCTCATGCTCGGGGATGCCCAGGCGTTCGAAGCTCTCAAGCACGGCCGGATCGACCTCGTCCCATGATTTCTTTTTACGCTGCCCTGATCCGACATAGTGAACGTAGGAGTCGAGATCGATGTTGAAATGCGGAATAAAGCCCCATTGCGGCATCGGCTTCGCTTCGAAGATAGCGAGCGCCTTCAACCGAAACTCCGTCACCCATCCCGGTTCGTTCTTGATATGCGAGATGGACTCAACGACCTTCTTATCGACACCGCGAGGGAACGCATCAGGCTCGTAGTATTGCCGCTCGGCCAGTTGTTCTGCGACCATCGAATTCCTCCAGAATCTTCCATAAAACACGAACGCCGTAGCACGATGCTGGGCCGGTCATGCGGGAGACAGTTTAGAATGATTCTAAATGCTCTGTGTTAAAGAAAACTGCGCCGGGGGTAGGTGACAAGTAATAATTGATTTTGAGATTGAATGATTCGGGTTTGATCCTATTAAATCATGCGATTGCCGACGGTCCTTTCAGCACCGGAATGTGAGCTCGCTCTGCGCTCTTCGCAGTCCATCCTTATTCCGCCTGCTTTGCAGGGGCGCTTTTTCGCTTGATGAGCTGGATCATCTCCTGCTGCGATTTCACCCTGCGTAGCTCCTCAAAATCGGCCGGGGTCCAGGGAGTCAGCCCCGCCTGAACGGCCTCGTCTGTCGATGCACCGACGTAGAGGCGGGCATGCTCGGTATAAAGAGTGCGACGATTCAGGGGGTCGGTCACTCTCACATAGTGCAGATCGGTGTAGTAATTGCGGACGAATTCAAGGATTTCGGCAAGTTTCTCGTAGGGGAAGGCATGGCCGACGATAAGCACGGCGTGGGAGTTGTGCGTGAACGGCATGGATCCGGCGGGTGCCACAGTTATGGGAAGATCCATATCGCGCACCAGAACGACGATCTGCGGAGCTTTATCGTGAAAGGCGATGACTACATGCGGTTTCGTCTCTTCTCGCAGGAAGGGAATCCACTGCTTGAAGGTCGTGCAGGAGCTCAGGGCAAGAAAGGAAAACAGGATAAGAGCGTAAGGATGCAGCCGCATGAGCCGGTATTGCTTGCCGCTTTATGCTCTCAACCGGAAAAATTGTGTTCGCTCATACTCCGGACAGTTATTTTGAGAGAGATTATCATTACCGGAGCTACCGATGCAAGCAGAGATGCAGCAAATTCAACCCGACATGACAATGGAACAGATCCTGAACCTGTATCCATCGGCCCGTCGTGCCCTTTTTCAGAAATACCATATTGGCGGATGCTCCAGCTGCGGCTATTCGATGAGCGATACGCTGGAACAGGTTTTGATCAAGCACAATCGAGCTCAGGCTGTCGAGCAGGCCGTAGAAGATATCTATGAAAGCGCCCGTGTCGACGAGGCCATGCAGATCGAGCCGCAGGCCTTGAAGCAGGCTCTTGATGCAGGCGAGACCTGGCGCATCATCGATGTGCGTGATCCGTTCGAGACCGAGATTGCCACCATTCCGGGATCTGAGCTGCTCAGCCGGGAACTGGCGATGGATATGCTACAGAAGTGGCCGAAAGATACGAAGATCGTTTTCTTCTGTCATGCCGGCGTTCGTTCGCTTGAAGCGACCTCTTATTTCAAGGGGCATGGACTTGTAAATGCGAAGAACCTGAAAGGTGGAATTGATCGCTGGTCCGAAGAGATCGATCCCTCCATTCCGCGTTACTGAGACTCTCAAAAAAAAATAAATCCTGTCAGACCGGCCGGCCGAAAGGTCGGCCTTTTCTTTTTCTCCATGCGCCGGCCTGCTCTCCTGCCGTTTCAGGCTGCCGCTCAGGTGGATTCGGTTGCGATGCAGTACTGCTCTGAGTTCCAGCGAATCCCGTAGCGACCCTCTTCTTGATAGATGAATTGGCTGATTTCCAGCAGGGCATGCCTTCCCAGGCGGCCGGCGATACCGATCTGCGTCGGATGATAGAGCTGCCCCGAGGCATCGAGTGTAAGGGCTTCGGGCGTGAAAGGCTGTAGCTTCTGCCCGGCATAAAGTAAGAACGTATCGTTTTCGAATGTCATCAGTGCCCGGAATACGATAGGCGAGCTGGACTTAATATAGTTCATCTCTCGTCCACAGGGAGAGAGAAAGGCGTATTCGGAATGAAGCGGGCCCGGATTGGGTTTGAGATGTGTGAAGAAAAAATCGAGAAATCGCGTATCGGTAAGCTCGCTTCCGTCATGAAAGAGACGGCCGTCGGCATCTATCTCGTAGAAGTATTCGCGCTGCGGATTCACGGTTCTGTGGCCTGAAGGCCCGTTGGGCTTCAGGCTGAGAATCAAACAAACGGCAAGTAAGGCGACCGTTATTTTTCGAGCATGCCGTCAAAGCGCTTGAGGAAGGCCCGACGCTCGGCGTTCATACGACCGAAGATATTGAAATAGAGGATGTAAAGAATGGCCCAGATGCCGTCTTTCATGCCGATCTTTTTGCCTTCTTCGTAGGTACGGCCATAATACGAAATCGGAACCTCATAGACGCGCACGGGCATCTTGCCCACCGTCGCCGTGATCTCTACCTCCATGCCGAAGCCTTTGCTTGTCAGCGGCATATCTTTAAAGAATTCCGTGCGGAAGGCCTTATAGCAGGTTTCGATGTCGGTCATGTTCAGGTTGGTGAATATGTTCGAGAGGTAGCTCAGGAATTTATTCGCCAGATAATGATAGAAGTAGAGTACGCGCGATGCCTTGCGCACAAGGAAGCGGCTACCGTATACGACGTCGGCAATCTCGCGCTGAATCGGATCAAGAACCTCTTCGAGCTCATAAGGATCGTACTCAAGATCGGCATCCTGAATAACAAGGATGTCTCCGGTGGCCATCTGCTTGGCCTTGCGGATGGCCGCCGTCTTGCCCGAATTCTGCTCGAGTTTGAAATAATCGATTTTCTTCGAGCGTATGGCAAGTACGGCATCTTCGGTTCGATCTTTTGAGCAGTCGTTTACGACGACGATCTGGGTAACAAAGGGAAGCTCGATGAGCTTTTTCAGAATGATGCCGATCGTTTTCTCTTCGTTATAGGCGGGCACAAGCACGCTCACACTCAGAGGGTAGGGATCTCGTTTTGTCGCAGTTCTTTTCTGTGTGGCCATTGGAATTACTTTTCCTGATCGGTTTTATCGGTGGCAGGATCTGATGTCTGGCCGAAGGCGAAGCGGTCAAATCCTACAAAATTAAAAAAGAGTATAAAGGCGATACTGAGCACGGTGGCGAACATCTCATGCATACCGAGATAGGAGAGACTGGCGAAGATAGCCGTTCGAATCGTCAGCGAACCGGCCGAGACGAGATGAAATCGCCAGAGCTTTGACCAGATCGAACCGAAGCTGTGTCGCCATGTCAGCGAGTTGTGGATAAAAAATGATATGACGACCATGAACTCGGTCGTGATCAGATTGGCGATATTCTCGTTACGCCATTCGTTCTCGGACCACTGCACCTGAAACATCGCATAGGCGAGGATCAGGTTGATGCCGAATATGAGCGATCCGTTTATCAGATAGAGAACGCGCCGGTCGCGCAGAAGGGGCAGAAGGCGAGAGAATCGTTCCATCATAGAATCCGGCTGCATCCTATCATTCCCGGGCCTGCAACGGATCAACCCGGTTTTTCTCGACCTCCATTACAGTCTGAAAAAAATGCCTGCATGTCTGAATCGATCAGCATCCCCGTTTCCATTCTGCTTGGCTTGATCCAGGGCCTTACCGAATTCCTGCCCGTATCAAGCACGGCCCATATTCGCATCATTCCGGCCTTTTTCTATATGCCCGACCCGGGCGCCGCCTATACGGCCGTCATCCAGCTCGGGTCGCTTGTAGCGCTGCTCTATTACTTCCGGCGTGACCTCACCGCCTTTGCGCTGGCCAGCCTGAAGGCCGTCGATTCTTACAGAAAAGGCGAGCCTCTTTCGCATGAGGCCCTGATGCCGGTGTATCTGCTCATCGGCACCATTCCCGTTTCGGTGTTCGGGTTGCTCTTAAAAGACTATATCAAGGGTCCGTTCCGGTCGCTTTACGTGATTGCTGGCAGCCTCATCGTTTTTGCCTTCTTTCTTTTTATTGCCGACCGGATGGGTAAAAAAGACCGTCAGATCAAAGAGATGAACTGGAAGGACGCCGTCTGGATCGGCCTCGGCCAGGCCTTTGCCCTGATTCCGGGCGCCTCCCGGTCGGGCACGACGCTGACCGCCGGTCTTCTACTTGGTTTTGACAGGGCGGCGGCCATGCGCTACTCGTTCTTGCTCTCGATTCCGGCCATCGCCCTTTCGGGCTTCTATGAGCTGATCAAGGATTTTGGCGAACTCCAGCAGCAGGGCCTTGTCTCTCTTCTGGTCGGAACGCTGGTTTCTGTCGTATCGAGCTATGTGGTCGTAGCGGGACTTCTGCGTTTTCTCAGGACGCATACGACGATGGTCTTTGTCGTGTATCGCGTCGTTATGGGGCTATTTATCCTTGGCCTGCTGTATACGCAGGTCCTTGAACCCTGAGAGGCGCTCCGGCAAGGCGCTACCCGGACTCAGAATCGCGCAGAAGTCGTAAAAAACGTTAAGGCCGTTTTCCGTTTCGCCGATTCTCTGATTACGGGAGAATGTTATGGCCCTTGCCGGGAAAAAGCACTTAGACGCGTACAAAGATACTGAGATTCAGACGGCCGACCAGGGAAAGCTGATTCTGATGCTCTATGATGGAGCGATCCGCTTCCTGAATATTGCCATCGAGAACATGACTCCCCGCCGGTATGATGTCGTGAATACGAACATCATCAAGGCGCAGGATATCGTGACCGAACTGATGCTTTCTTTGAACATGGATCAGGGCGGTGAAATCGCTCAGAATCTGTTCAATATTTATGCCTACATGAAAAAGCGTCTGCTTGAAGGCAATATTGCCAAGGATGCCGAGATCCTGAAAGAGGTTGTTACGCATCTGAACGGCCTGCGTTCCGCCTGGGATGAGCTCTCCCGCAAACAGCCGGTACAGCAGCCTGTACGGCCGACAGGCACCTACGGCGGATTTTCGATTCAGGGCTGATCGGGCCGTGCCCGAATTCACCGAAGAGGAGTCACGGAGGCTGCTTTTGCAGTATCGCAGGCTCCTCTTTTCGCGTTTTCGGGCCCTGCACGACGGCGATCTTGAAGGCGCTATTGCGCTCAGCTCTGAAATCGAGCGTCTTGAATCCGATCTGCTTCTTATTGAAAGACTTCCCGCATCACAGAAAAGATTGCTCGATCAGTGCGAAAGCTGGATGGATCGCGGCGAGCAGGCCCTGCGCACGGTTCGTCGTCGTGCCGACGGCATGCTTTTCCGCGAAAGAGCCGACCGGGAAATAAAAAACTTCTTGCGAAAAATGTTTCAGGACGAAGCCTGAAGCGTGAACCTTGATGGAATCCGTTCCGTCCAACTCTCACCTACCTCTACCGGGAGAAATCCATGATTTTGAAACGTACACACCTCCTGCTGCTGGCCCTGCTTTCCGTCGGGCTGTACGCGGCCGGCCCCTCTCTGGAGGCGAAGCGAATCGCCGTCATCATCGGCACGAACTATAAGGGGAACGATGCGGGCATTCCGCCGCTTGATCTCTGCGAGGCCGATGCAAAGCTGATGGAGCAATCCCTGAAGGCGCACGGCCGCTACGACGATGCGAAGGTGCTGCTCGGTTCGATGGTCACCGCCTCGCGCATTCAAGAGGCGATGAAAGAGGTGGCCGCAAAATCTTCGGCCGATGACTCCGTTTTCTTTTATTTCTCGGGCCACGGAACGTATCAGCGTGATTCAAACGCCCCGAACGGCCTGCGTAACTACATCGTCATGTTCAACCGACCGCACGTCTCTGATAAAGAGCTGTCGGACTGGATGAGCGGCATCAAAGGTAAGATAACGTTCGTCTTCGACTGCTGCTTCTCGGGCGGTATCGTGCAGAAGGGACGCCGCGGCGTCGGCGATATTCCCGTGGCCGAGAACTCTCCAGGCACCGTCATCGAAAACGGCGGTAACGATTTTTATTTCAAAGATGCCGTCCTGATCGGATCAAGCGACGCGAACGAAACCTCGATCGAGATTCGCGGCTCGGTAAATCACGGTGTGTTTACTTACTATTTTGCGCAGGGTCTGAATCCGGCAAACGGCGATTTGAACTCCGACCGATCGGTAACGCTTTATGAGGCCTTTACATGGTCTGCGAAGCGCGTTACCGATCATGCGAAGAAGTTTAACCACAAGCAGACCCCTCAGCTTCGCGGTAACGCCTCGGGCTATGTCGTAACCGGTCAGGTCGAGCCGGTGAAGCCTCCTGTACAGGATAACAAACCCGAAAAACCCGAAGATAACAAGCCCGAAGTCGTAACTCCGCAGCCCGATGTTTCGCCGCAGAAACCGCCTGCCGATCCCGTTCAGCCCGCTGATCCGGTAACGAACGACGAGCCGGCCGTTGTGGATAACGGCCCGACGCAGCAGGGCGGATTCCAGATCTGCACGACGATTCTGAAAAGCCGTCAGGCAGGGCCGACTCCTCTTGACCCGATGGTGTTACTCAAGAAGAAAAAGCTGGGCGACGACGTGCGCAAGATTCGAGTGCTTCTCTCTGAGAAGGAATACAAGACGTCGATTCAGTGGCTCGATGAAAACCAGTTCAAGGCGATCTGTGGCGAGCAGGTGCCGCTTGGGTTCTACTCTTTCAAAGAAAAGGTGATCAAGAATCAGGTCGCTCTTCTGACCGTTTCGGGCATTCCGGCAGGCGTTCATGAATTGAAAATCGAGGCCGATGACTATCCCGAAATCAAAGAGGTTCTCGGCGTCGAGAAACGTCAGACCGGTAAGATGCTGGTCGTGGCCAGCCTTGCCGGCTTTGGAACGATTCGCGGAAAGGTCTTCTACAAGAACTTCGAGCAGCCGCTTCCAGGCCAGGAGGTCTGGATGCCGACGACGATGACGACGAATCAACAGTATAAGATGAAAACGACCTCCGATGGAGCGTTCTGGTTCCTGAACCTGCCTCCTTCTCGCTACTACAATATCAAGGCCTCCTTCCTTGAGAATCTGGACCTTGATAACAAGCAGCTTGAGGTGAAGGCCGGCGCCGTAACGACGGTTGACGTTGTCCTCAGCCGAAAAAGCGTGAAACAATGATCAAATGGCTCATTCTTGCCGCTGTTCTGTATCTGCTGTATCGCCTGATCCGGGTCATTTTCCGGGTCAGGCGTGTGCTGCATATCGTGCGTGACGGCGCCGTCCCGCGACCGCAGGCACACGGCTACGACAACTACGAGAAAGATATTACCGACAGAGCGCGTCCCGTTAAATAAGCGTTCTCGCTCTGATTGTCCGTTTAGAGCTTTCGCGAAGACGATTGACATGCGAAAAGCATCCTGTTTCTTTAGCGGGATACCTGAGAGCGAGTCGTTCTCTGGTAGCCTGGCTTTATACAGAAAAACAGGAGTCTCTGGCATGTCAGCAGCCGTTCAAAAGCAGGATATCGATCAGCTCGGGCCTGTGGCCCTGAATCGAATCCGCTTCGTCCTCTCCATCTTCTACTTACTTGCATCGTTTATGGCCCGCGATATCAGCACGACCTTCGAGGTGATGCTGTATCTGGCAGGCGGCGTTATCGTTATGTCATATACGATCCTCATTGAGATCGCCCTGCGAAAGAAGAGTGTATCGTTCTGGGCGCGAGAAGGAGGCGTCATCGCCGACTGGATGCTCACCAGCCTGATCATCATCGGCATTGCCGCTCAGAGCCCGGAGCGAGGAGCTTATGTCGGTCGGGCTCCAGCTCTTCTTTACTTGCTTACATTCCCGCTTGTTGGTGCCGGTATTGCTGCCCGTGCTCCGCGCTTTGTCATCTGGATCGGGGCGGCCGTATGCGCGACGACGCTCGGCATTCAGGGAACGATGGCTCTGACGGGCGTGAAGTTCTCCAATGATCCGGCCGTCGCTCTTGCCGCCGATGGAGCGTATCCAAATACGCTTTTGATCATGGTATTCTGGTTTGCCCTTGTCTCTTTCATCGTCTATACCTTCCTGCGCATCTCAAGCCGTCAGCGAAGTAGCATAGAACAGGAGAAGACCGAAAGCGAGCAGGGCGCGGCCAGCCTGTCCGAGGCCTACGGGCAGATGGCGTCTGTGGCCATGGAGATCGACACCTTTGCCGAAGGCTTTCGTACCTTTGTCGAACAGTTCGATCGCGAGATGCAGGATCAGGGAGCGGCCGTCGAAGAGATATCGGCGACGATGGAAGAGGTATCGTCTACGGCGCAGAAGGCCTCGGAACAGGTCACAGGCCAGTACAGACTCATTCATTCGATTACAAACGATACGGGCGAGTTGCAGACGGTGCTGCAACGTATCAATACGTCTTCGAAGTCCCTCGCCGGCGAGGTTGGCGTTATCCGCGACCAATCGCAGCTTGCCGACCGTGCCATGTCAGATCTGCAGAGCGTGATGGAGGCCATCGGGGCCTCTTTTGACCGCGTGCGCGAGGTGACCGAGATTATGGGCGAGATCGCCGATCGTACTAACCTTCTTGCGTTAAACGCATCCATTGAAGCGGCCCGTGCCGGGGAGCAGGGGCGGGGCTTCGCCGTCGTCGCTCAGGAGGTGAGCAAGCTCGCCGACTCAAGCTCTTCAAACGCTCGTAATATCGCCGACATCATAGAAGAAAGCGGCCGGCAGGTGGAACGAGGACTGCAGAGCGCCCTTATGACGGGCCGACACGTACGAGAACAGGGACAGGCCTTTGAAAAGAGCGTTATGTTCTTTCAGGATCTGGAATCACAGCTGCAGGAGCAGCTACGTCGCAGCTCTGATCTGGTAAAGGCCATCGATCAGCTGCAGAAGATGAGCGCCGAGATCGAGACGCTGAGCCGTGAGCAGACGGGCGGCGCCGAATCGGTCACGAAGGCCCTGAGTATGATGGAGCGTTCGGCCTCTTCGCTTGTTCAGAAGTCGTCGGAGCTGCGTAACAGGTTGGAACAGTTTCTTTCTCTTGCGAAAACGCTGCGCAGCGTTAAGCGGCAATGAAAAGGGCGCCACAGCGGAAAAAGACCCCACAGCGGACGAAGGCCACAGCAAAAAGATCACGGCCCGTCTATCTCATGCTGCGTGGTCTCGGGCGCGAGGCAGGGCACTGGGGCGCTTTTCGAGAAGAGATAGAAAGTCGTTATGAGATCTATGCCCTGGATCTGCCGGGTGCGGGCAGCGAGCGACATCGCGGCTGTCCTTTAACGATAGAAGAAATCGTCGACGATATCAGAGAGCGCTGGCTGCGCATCAAAGAAGAGCGTCAGTTGCGCGATGCAGGGCTCTTTGCCATTTCGCTTGGCGGTATGATCGCTCTCAGCTGGATATCTCGCTATCCCGACGATTTCAGCCGGCTGATCCTCATCAATTCCAGTTCCAGACTCAGTCCGTTTTATCGCCGGCTTCGCCCTGCATCCTATCCTGATTTTGTGTATGCTATGCTTACCCGACACAGAGAGCGGCGCGAGAATCGCATGTTCTCGCGAACCTGTAACAGCGACGCCGATCGCGAAAGCAAGGTGGGCGTTTGGATTCGAATGTCGGCAGAGCGGCCGCTCAAACGGTCCACATTCTTTCGTCAGCTATGGGCCGCCTCGCGCTTTGTGTTGCCCGAAAAGATCGATTTGCCGTCGCTCTTTCTCGGCGCATCGCGAGACAGGCTTGTTCATGTGCAGTGTTCGCGAGATCTTGCCGCACATTATGGAGTCGATCTGATCGAGCATCCCTGGGCCGGTCATGATCTTACGACCGACGACGGGCCCTGGGTTCTCGATCAGATGAAGCAATTTGAACAACGTTTGAATGCCCGGCGTTAAAGTACCCGTTTGAAGCGCAGCTAAAAGAACCGGCTCTTTACATCAGATAAACTTTTCCGTGGCGATCCTTTTTGCGTGGATCGGCACCGGCTGCAAGCAGCATATCGGCAAGATCAGAAAGGCCATGAAACGAGCGTGCGAGGTTCAGACACGTCACGCCGTCCCGGTCGCCCAGGTTAACGTCGGTGCCGGCTTCAATAAGCAGCTTTGCCATGTCGGGCTTGCCCAGGTTCACGCACATATGAAGCGCCGTCTCTCCCTGCTGATTCTGTAAATCGGGGTTGGCTCCTTTGGCAAGAAGCAAGGCCACGATGCTTGATCCGGTATTTTCCGTAACCGCCGTCATGAGCGGTGTGATGCCGAGCGTGCTGCTGCTCAGATCGGGATTCGCTCCGCATGAAAGGAGCGCTTCGGTCATCGCCGCATCTTCGTTCTGAACGGCGACAAACAGAGGGGCGGGGCTTCCAAATACGCCTCTATTCGGATCGGCGCCGCCTCTGATATGACGGGACGCCGCAGCGGCATCGCCTCGATTGACGGCTCTATGAAGGAGAAAGTTTCGCATGAACATCAGAACAACGTAATCGAAGCTTTTTTCGAGAAAAGAAGAATAATCGGCCGCTTTGCAGTCGGCGGTGGGTTTTTAGCGTTTCGATGCCAGACGAGCGGGGCTGGTTTTTATTTTGAGTCGAGGATCTGTCGTGCTCTGCGCATCAGGTCGCCGCTGACCGGAACGCGCACCATGCCATCGGCGTCGGTGCCGACGTAGCGGGCCTGAGGGTGATTGCGAGCCTGGAACTCGGGCTTCAGTTTGTCCTGACCGATCCATTCGCCGAGAGCCGACACCATACGACGGTGCAGGTCTTCGATCTTATCGCTGGCGCCGGCTTTTCTATAATAACCGTAGGCGAGAAGCGGAAGACGCTTCTCATACATATAATAATCGCCAAGGCGGATGAGGCCGTCGCCATAGCCGGCCTTGATAAAGCAGTCGCGGGCCAGGGAATAATCGCCGTTATTGAAGGCCTCGTTGCCCTTGCGGATGAGTTCGATGCGTTCCTGTGCCATACGTTATTATCATCTTCCCGAATAGGGCGGCGCTTGATTCTTTTTTTCAGGCGCTGATTCTGTTAATCGTGCACCGACCTTCGAAGATCGTGCCCTCTTCGACGATAAGACTCGGCGTGATAACGTCTCCATAAAGGCGGCATGTGGAGAGAAGGACGATCCGTTTTTTTGCGATGATGTTGCCGCGCACCTCGCCGCCGACGACGACGATGCCCGCCTGGATATCGGTGTCGACCTCGCCGGTGCGGCCGATCAGCACCTTGCCGTCGGTCAGAATCGTACCTTTAAAATAGCCGTCGATGCGCAGCAGGTCTCTGATCTTGAACTCCCCTCGGAATTCAGAGCCTTCACCGATGATGGAATTGACGATCAGGGATTCTGTGGGTTCAGCCATAATGATTGCAGGTGATTGAGGAATGCGTGTGGATTGTAGGCCACGGTTCCGATGTGGATCTCATAGTAAAGCATGTTCGACGCGGGGTTGGCCGAGCGACCGACCGTGCCGATGACCTGCCCTTTCTCGATCTGATCGCCGGCGTTGACGGTAACTCGATCGAGGTTGGCATAGAAAGTTCGGATGCCGACCGGATGCTCCACCCACATATAGAGCCCGAATTGTTTGTTATAGCTGATCTCGGTGACCTTGCCGGGGGCCGTAGCGAAGACCTCGGCGCCCGGAGTCGCATGAAACCAGACCCCGCGAAGAGGCTGTCCGTTGCCGCGATGAGCGTCAAAACGCGAACCGTACGGAACGGCAATCGATCCGCGTACGGGCCAGATGTTCGGGGTGATCTTGAGCAGGTGCTGCTTCTCGGGCGTGTTGAGGTCTTCGATGATCTTATCGGTGATGTCGATGGCCTGTTTCAGCTTTTCGTTATCGAGGATGGAAAGATAAAGGCTGCGCCGCAGAATACCTTCTATTCGGTGTTGCTCGCACTGCTCGCCGGCCTGCTTGCACTGCTCGATCATCGCGCTCAGATCCTGGATTTCGCGCTCCACCATCTGCTCGGCGACGCCGCCGCGAGCGGGCAGATCGTCCGGCCGACCGCTCAGTCGCGTATGGATGCTTGCAATCGTGTTCGTATAAATACTGATGCGCTCGTGCAGGGGGATGATCTCGTCGGCAAGTCGGCTGCTCTGAATATGGAACTGGCTGTTAGTCAGACCCATATCGTAGAATTGAATGGTTTCGGCGCTTCGGTTGATGATGGTGATCAGCGATGCGATGAGAAAAACGAAAATGACGCCGGCCGTACCAAAGAGGGCGTAGTTGGAGATGTGCAGATTGAGGATGTTGCTTTCAGTATGCGGAACGATCATGATCGTGATGCGTTCTCGCCCTTTCCGGTGGATCTTGTATCGCAGCTCGTTCCACCGACTCAGCCAGTCTCTGCCCTGTTTCGGGCCCGTATCGGACTCGTCGAGGTAGCGGCGCAGATTCGAATCGGCGTCTGTCGCTTTGCTTTTTCTCTCTTTTGCCATGGGCCGCTGCAAGAAAGGCCGGAAGTTGCCGGAATCCTGCTTTTCGTTGAAGAATCCGGGAAGCCCTCTGAAATTCAACTACAATTTTGGATGCCTGGTCCCGCTTCCCTTCACCGAATCGCAGCTTCCGCTGTCAGTTCAATGAGCCCGGCCGAACGGACGGTTCACCTGGTCGGACCCGGCTGAAGAAATCCGACTGCTCAATAGACGCAGGGATGCAGCGATGCAGGAAATTTCGCCGTTTTGTTCTGTGAAGAGCGAAAAACAATTTACAGAACGCCGTCTTCGAACGAGCATTCAGCCCGTATGCATGACGACAAAGACACAAAGGCAGGCGAAACACACGCCCCCTGGCAACGAGAATTCTTTAAAAACATCGAGGCCTTCATCCGCTACGGCGTCCCTGAAGAGGAGGCGAAGCGTCGCCTTTACACCTTTCTGAAGCTATCGGTGGAAACTCCTCTACCCGCCGTCATGGACACCTTCAAAGATCCGACGGCGCTCGAACGCGTCGGCGTGCATACGCGACAGAACCCGGAGCTGCGGGATTTCGTCGTATCGTTCCTTGATCCGCTGATGACGAATTTCACGTTTGAGGGCGAGGAGAATCTCAAGTATATCCTGCCGCTGGCCGGCAAATTCCCCGTCGTTCTTATCTCGAATCATATCAGCCATCTCGATGCGCCGGCCATCTACCATCTGCTGTACAGGCAGGGAGGCGAGGCCCGCAAGGTCGCCGATCAGCTTGCCTTCATCGCCGGACGCCTGGCCTTCGAAGAGGACTTCGGCCGTCTCGGGCTTTATATGTTCGATACGCTGCTCGTCTGCTCGAAGCGTGACATGACGCAGAATCCGGGCCTTGCCGATACGATGACGCGCATCAACATGCGTGCCTTCAGACAATCGCAGGCCTTGCAGAAAGAAGGAAAGGTGCTGGCCATCTTTCCCGAGGGTACGCGCAGCCGAACCGGATCGCTTCTGGGATTCGTCGACACGGTCTATCATTATGTGGCGAACAAGATCATCATCCCCGTTTCGCTTGAAGGGACCGATCAGATCCTGCCCGCCGATTCGTTTCTTTTTCAGCAGGCGCGCGGCAAGATGTCGCTCGGCCGTCCTGTTCTCGTCGGCGAGCTTTCGAAAAAGCTCATGGCCGAGTTACCCGACTATGTGGACAGGCTTCCCGTGCCCGAAGAAGGCGATAAGAAGCAGTTCATCATTGATAACCTTGCCGCCCTTGTAGGCAGACAGCTGCACCGGCATCGTCACGGAACGTATCGCAATCTCTATCGCGGGCTTGATCCGACCGAAGAGAACACCCTGATTCGCATGCCCGCTCAGCCACAGGAGAATATCCTGGTCGTCGGCCATTCTCCGGCGGCGACGGCCATCGCCTGTGTGCTGGCGAATCAGAACGTAACGGTGAGCATCTATGTGCTTGAAGACGAGCTCGCCGCCGAATGCAACGAGATGCGCGTCGATCGAACGCACTTCCCGCTTTTCAAGCTCCCGCCTAACATTCAGTTCACGACGAATCCGCAGACGGCCGAGAAGGCGACGATGGTCTTTCAGTGCGTGCGCCCGTGGGAGCTCGATCGCTATTACAGTCGGCTGAAGCTCTATCTTGCGAAGAACGATGCGCCGATTATCAGCGCCGTAAAAGGATTCACCGGCTCGCCGCGCGGGCTCATTCTCGACGACCTTGCCGCCGATTACGATCTTGATCCGGTGCGCTTCTTTGCCATGTCGGGGGCGAATTATCCGCAGCAGATCATGGAGCGCAAGATCACCGGATACGAAATCGCCGCCGTGTCGCGGCTCGATCGCATAGAGTATCTGACGAAGCTCTGTTCGAACGCCTATATCTTTGCGCGTCCGGCCGTTGTGCCGTCCGACGTGAAGGGCGTGCAGCTGGGCGGAGCGTTAAAGAACATCTATGCGCTTGCCACCGGCCTTCTTGACGGCTACTACGAGAAGAACCTGGGCGGCAACAACGACAACTCCCTCTTTCACGTATCGAACCGCTTTTACAGAGAGATGACGGCCATCGGAACCGCTCTTGGCGGTAAGCCCGAAACGTTCTCAGGGTTATCCGGACTGACCGATCTCATGCTTGCCTGCTTCGGGCAGGAATCGAAGGACCGCCAGTACGGTCATGACCTTGTTTACGGAAAGGCCGACCCGTCGCATAAATCGTCGGGTCTTTTTGGAATACGTTCTCTGCCCAATCTCATCGACTTCAAACCAGAGAAGTATCCTGTAGCCTGGGCCGTGCATGCCATCCTTGTCGAAGGCCGCTCGGGCGAAGAGGTGCTGGATAAGATCGTGTACAATCTGCGTCGAGTCTAGATCGGTCTCGCACCCACCCTCAACCGTGCGGGTGGTAAGTCACGCCCACACCCACCTTCGGCCGTGCGGGTGGTGCTTTGTTGTTGGGTTGAGCACCAGGCCCGGCACGCTCCGCTCTCAGGTGGGTGTGGGCGTGACGGTATTGGTTATACGTGGAGTTCGCAGGTGTTTCGCGTGTTCCGTTTCTCCACGGTGTTCGGGAGGGGGCGAGACCGATGGGATTGGATTAGGCGGGAGATGCGTGAGCATACCAAGCGTTCAGTTTTCTCGGTCCAGCCAGCCCGCTCCCCTTTCTGGAGCAGGAGTGCGGGTGCTGTTGTCTTAATTCTGCAAAGTAGGAGTTGTATGAGATGAGCTTTTTGCGCATCAACAGAGCATGTCAGGGGACATAGCGCCCATTCAGAGGAAGCAATTCCTCAAAATCGCAGGCAACAGTGGCGCTAATTGTAGAGTCCATGAGACCCAAAAAAAGTTCCCTGGCGATCCCTAAGAAAACTTCGAAATCAAGATCTGCTTCAGCTTCCAGTTCAAGATAATAAGGGTAGTAAAGGAAGTTCGTAGGATCCAGATTAACTTTTTGCTCATCGTGATCCTTATTCTTGATTACCGTCAGAGAGTATTTTTTGCATTGGATGACCCGTCTCTGCCTCTCTCCGCCCATCAGCGAAAGCAAAAGGGCCATTAATTCTTCAAACTCCAACGTAGAATTAATAAAGTATTTAGAGTAATTCTCCATAGCCTGCCCTTTACCGCATGGAAGCAAATGGTCTTCGTCTCCAATCCCCGCCGACAGTGCGATCCCCCGCCACCCCCCCCCAATAAAAAAGGCGACCCGGAGGTCGCCCTTGCCATGAAGGCATACGTAAGAAAATTTCAGTAGTCCTGATTTCTACGTTCGCGGAAACGATTATCACCGCGTCCGCCGCCGCCACCGTTACGCTCAACGGGACGAGCTTCATTTACTTTTAACATACGGCCCATGAACTCAAATCCGTTCAGGCTGTTAATCGCCTCAGAGGCCTCGGCATCATTGGGCATTTCCACGAAGGCAAAGCCTCTTGAGCGGCCGGTTTCTCGGTCGACGGGAATGGTTACGCGGGCCACAGTTCCGTGGGCTGCGAAAATATTCTGTAGCTCGTCGGAGCTGGCTCGGAAGGGAAGGTTCCCTACATAGATGTTCATACAGCAATCGATCCTTTCAAAAAACAAATCAAATTGAATCCAGGTAAATTGCAAACGTGAAAAAGTCAACAGCTTCCTTTCACTTTTCCGGAGATCGGCAGCGGTTCCAGAGACGCCCATCCGCTGCGTTATGTCGTGTTCAACTACCCCGCAAACTTGTGGAATTTCGTCAGGTTGTCTTTGATGACGGTGAAGATCTGCGGCAGAGCGGACTTCGGAACCTTCAGATCCTCGTTCAGGACGGCGCCGACGAAATGGCAGATGATGTCTTCGACATCCGGCGCTCCGAAGATGTAATACACGAAGTTGCCGTGTTCGGGTTTGTCGACGGTAAACGAGCCGTAGCTTGTGTACGGGTCTTTGGACATAATGATGCGGTCGCGTCTCGGCAGGTCGACGATGACGCATTCGTTGAAGCGCAGCGGAACCTGGGCCGCTCCTTCTCGCAGATAGGGCTCCATAAAGCGGAACTGGTAGTTCATCGGCTCGAAAACGACGAAGGTTTTGAATCCGTCGGAGTGGAAGGTAACGCCGGATGACGTGCTCTGGATGTTCTTCACGTTTTTGAAAGAAATCAACTCCATGACCGCATAGGGACTATTCGGATCAAATCGGGTGACCACGATGTAGCCTTCCTGCTCGAAGGGAATATCTCCCTTCATCAATCCGTCGAATAGCTCGATCCACTTCTTCTGCATATTGAACTCCTCCCTGTTTGTCGTTATGAAACAGTAGACGATCGAAAGCTCCTGTAAACCCTTTTTGCGCCAGCTTTCGTTACGAACCTGTCCTTTTTTGCAAGAAGCGATACAATCTGAAGAGGATGCTACGGGTCGTATATTCGCGTACGCGTTCGCGATCCATGGGATAAAAGAGCTTGAATGCGATGCGCTCGTTTGCTGTGACGATGGCCGAATAGACCGTTCCTACAGGTTTTTCGGGCGTGCCTCCGTCCGGGCCGGCAATGCCCGTTACCGAGACGGCTGCATCGGCATGAAAGGCTTTGAGCGCCCCGTCGGCCATGGCAAGGGCGCATTCTTCGCTGACGGCGCCGAACGTAGCGAGGATGTCTTCCGGAACGGAAAGCAGGTCCTGCTTGCTCTGATTGGAGTAGGTGACGGCCGATCCGGCGAAGTAGGCGCTTGAACCGGCGCGATCGGTGATCGTTTTCGCGAGCAATCCGCCGGTGCAGGATTCGGCAAACGATACGGTTATCCCTTTTTCAAGCAGCCATTCAGGAAGCAGTTCTTCGACGCTGCGATGCAGAAAGCGCTCGCCGTAGTGACTTTGAACGGCCTGCTCTAATTCTCTGATAACCCTTTCATCGGTTTCATGTTCAAAAAAGGCCTTCAGAGAACCGGGCAGAGCGGCCACTCCCCACCGAAAGGCCGGATCGCCTTTCAATGCATCAGCAGCAAGGCCTCCGTCATTGAAGACGGTCTTTTGAAAGTCGGATTCGGGCTCTTCATAGACATGAAACTCAACGCGATGCACGGGAGTGGCATGGATCTTTTCGCGCAATCGGTCGATGGCCATATCGCACATGGGGCGCATTTCTGAGGGCACGCCGGGCAGAGCGCAGTACCAGAGCGGTTGCGTTTCGCGCGCAACGGAGCCGAGCACTCCCGGTGCAAGTCCGGTGTTATTCGGGATAACGTCGGCGTCGGCAAGAACGCGAACCTGTCTGCGCGCGGTTTCGATATCGATGCGGCGTCGCAGACGGGCAAAGGCCTCCAGCCGGCGCAGAGCAGGTTGGTCTTCAATAATGGCTGAGCCTGTCCACCTGCCGAGCACGTCGATCGTATGATCGTCCGACGTCGGACCGAGTCCGCCTGTCATGATCAGCGCGGTGACGTCGTTTCGCGATTGCAGCCATTGCAGATATGCCAGTATGATTTCAGGATCATCGGGAAGGATGGATATGCCGATTACATCGAAGCCGAGGTCGGCGAGTTTGCGAGCGATTTCAGCGGAATTCGTATCGCGAGATCTTCCCTGGGCGAGTTCGGTGCCCGTCGACAGGATCCAGAAGGAGGGACGCATGACACATCGTTTTTGCACCTCTTTGCGTGAAAAGAACGATTCATCTTTCCGCTTGACAGTCGTTTCTCTGACGAGAATCAGAGATATGTCCTCACCGGCCCGTTCCTCAGAACGGACTTTACGGCTTGTCGTTCTCTTCCTGTGTATCGTGCTCCTTTCAAGTTGCGAAAAGCCGGTCAACCCGTTCGGTCCTCCGCTTTTTTATGTTTCGACGATCTCGGGATTGAGCGTGCGCGAATCGGCCGGTCTTGACGGAAAGCTCATCGATCTGCTTCCCTACAACGAGGCGGTTCAGATCGTCGAGCGTTCCGCCCTGCCCGAAGAGATTGCCGGCAATCGCGGCTTCTGGGTTAAGATTCAGTATTCTGACGGGGACGAGAAGAAGTCGTCGAAGCAGGGATGGGTGTTCGACAGCTTTCTCTCTGATCGTCCGCTCGAACGATATTTTCGCGTGCCCACGCTTGATGGCCTTGATCTGCGCGAGAAGCCCGATTTGCAGGCGAAGATCGTCTCGCGTCTGCCCTATGGCACGATCGGCCTTATAGAAACGGCGGGCCGTCGTATCGACACCATTCGCGGAAGGCGCGGCTTCTGGTTTCGCACGACCTATGATGATGTGAAGGGATGGGCCTTTTCTGGCGCCGTTCTACTGGCCGGGCGCCGTTATGACCTGGAAACCGAGAATGAACTTGATATCGACGATCGCGAGCTGGAAGAAAGCGATGCTCTTCTTGATACCGTTCTCGGCGCAGCCGTCAGCATCGAGGTGCATGATCTGAAGGATTTTCGCGTTCATGCGGCGCGTTTCCTTCTGCGCGATCATGAGATCTGCGATCGTCAGGAAAGCATTCTTGTTTTCGAGAGAAAGCGCGATGGGCAGCTCTTTCTCACAGGCGGATTCTCGAGTCGTATAGAGAAAGAGAATTATCCGTTAAGCGGAGCTCTGCTGATCCGCAGTCGCGACTGTGCCTGCTGTTCGGCCGGCGAGAAATTGCAGGCCGTCTTTCCCGATCGTGCCGGTCCGCGCATCATCGACTATCATAGAGAGAATCTGGAGGCCCGCTGCGAGGTCGATCCTCCGATGCGCAGGACCGTCTTCCGCTCCGAGAACCGCATCGATCCGGAATCGGGCGACCTTTTTCTCTTCTGGCAGGAGCCGGATTGTCGTTTTGAAGAAGAGCTGCTTGAAGAAAAGGAAGCGAAAACTGCGAAGAAGAAGCCTAAGGCCGTCAGAGTGCTTCAGGAGTTCCGGCATGATATCTTCGCCCGTGTTCGCTTTGTCGACGGACGGCTGCGCATTGATCGTTATCAGGACCGCAGCATCCCTCCGTCGCTGCGAGAGGCGTGGGAACGATCCGATCCACTGTAAGAACACGTCTCAAAACCGGCTCAAGGCCCTGTTTCGATCTGACGTATAACTCTCTGTTGAGACCATCTGGCCGGGAGGCAGTATGCAGACTGACGCTCATCGCATAACCGCACTCAGGCAGAAGTGTACTGTGGAATACCTGCATGCGATGACGACGGCGCTGATCGAGGCGCATCGTTCGGGAAGGCGCGCCTTTCTGAACGATGTCGGTCGCAAAAACGGCCTGGAGATTGAGGGCCCTCTTCTTTTTTCAAAACTGATTCTACTGTATCATCCGGATCGTCTGCAATCCTATTTAAAAACGATCGCCGATATCGAAGGCGGACAGAGGGCGTCGCTTGAAGATATGGAGCGCGTCTTCTCGGTTGATCCATCGGTGGAACGATCGATTCGCGTAACGCCCGACCGCGATGATTACGAAGGCGCCGATGAAGAGTGGGAGTACGGCGAAGAAGATTTTGATTCCGTGCGCTCCGCGTGGTTCGACAACGAGGTGGACCCTTATGGATCTGACGGTGGCTCTGATCTCGACGATATTGACGATCTCGACTATGGCGAGACGGCCGATGAAGTGCGCACGCTTTTCGAGGCGGTACAGGCCAGAGAATACGGCGCCCATAACGTCGGGCTGGAACCGCATCATCTGGATTACTTTCAGGGGACGATGGACCTCTCGGATTACGAAATCGACGATCTGGCCGGGGCCGAGTATCTGATTCATGTTCGTGTGCTTAACCTGAGCGCCAATCACATAAGAAGCCTGCGCCGCCTGCGCGGCCTCGTAGAACTGGAAGAGCTCTATCTCGCCGGTAATGATATCGATGATCTCTCGGGCATCGAATCGCTGCACCGTCTGCGACTGCTTGATCTGGAAAACAATCGTCTTGAAGATATTGAGCCGCTTCTCGATTTGCCCGCTCTCGAATTTGTGAACCTGCTCGGTAACCGCATCGACCCCTCGCTTATAGGGCGCCTCAGAGAGAGAGGCGTGATCGTTCTCACCGATGCATTGCTGCTCGGCTGATGGCAGGCGGCTCGCTTCTTTTTGCTTGTATCGTTGTATCAAGGGCGTGGAAAAAGCTTTGCGTGTAGAGGCGTGCTGGATTTTCTGCGACGATGAAATTATCCGTTACGGTTCGTTCTGTCGTTTGTTTCGCCGCGCTGTTCGTACTTTTTTCCTGTCAGGGGTCGCCGGCTACGACTCCGAAAAAAGAAGGCGAACCGGTTCTTAAGTTTATCGTATCAAACGCCATTCAGTCCTATCTGCCCGATCTCAATCCGCAGAAAATGAACGCCTCTCCCGTCGAGGCCTTTGAATATATGCGCAGTCGCAGCGATGCGTTCTGTGAGCAGGTCTGGAAAGGTCGTCGCCCCACTCCCGATCTTGTGCCCGGCTTTGTAACACCCGCTGCCTTCGAGAAAGAGGGCCCTTTCGCGAATCTGGAATCACCGGTTCCAAAACTGATGGCCGGATGCTGGAACTTTTTCAAGATGAACGACACACGCCCCGATCTTGACTTTGCTCCCGTTATGGCGCTTTTCCCGAAAGAGAAAAAAGAGTGCTTCAGTGTCGGCCTGATTCAACCCTATCTGATGCATTCTCTTCTTGACTGTAAAACGTTAACCATGCTTGATATCGACTGGCGTATCATCGATGCCCATCGTCAGATCCTTGCTCTTTATGGCGCGGGGGCGATGAAGGATGAGGCATCTCTAACCGCTTCGGTGACGACGCTGAATCTTGGCTGGTCTGCGCGTTTTGATGGCAGGCCCATGGAGAAACGCCTGACGGCCTCACTCGACGCTCTCTGCTTTGCCGGCGAGAAATCTCGCTGCGTGCAGACGCTGCTTACATTCCAGAAGAAATACTCCGCTCTTGAAAGCGTGCGTCTGCAGATTTCGTCGCTGCATGAAGCCGATTACAGCATCGCCGCCGATTCGATGGGCGTCGTCTTCTTGAGTAATGCTATCGAAGATCTTTACACGCCGCCCGAGCAGTTTGCGTTGATGATGGAGAATATTCAAAAGACGATGAGGCAGGGGCAGCGTATGCTTTTCGTTCATCATGCGGCCGGTCGGGCGCAGTTCGGGCTCTATGTCGTCGAGAAGGCCGATCAGCTAAAGGTGACGACGCTCTGCAAGGATAACTATCTTTCGTCGCCTGTCGGGACCGTGTATCCCTATCGCACACATTTCGATCGTATCAGCGAGACGAAGGCCCCGCCGCTCTGCGCCGGCTGGCGACCTGTTACTCCGGCTCCGCAACCGTAATGCGATTGCGGCCTTCTTCTTTGCTGCGATAGAGGGCGTTATCGGCCTCGTGAATAAAGAAGGCCGCTGTGTGTTTTGCCCGCGGGAGAAGGCTGACGATTCCGATGCTCAGCGTTACCCATCGCGAGATATCCGATTCCTCATGTCTGATTCGTAGCGCCTCCACATCGGCGCGTAGCTTCTCGGCCAGCAGCAGGGCCTGGAAGGCGTCCGTTCCGGGAAGTATGACGGCAAACTCCTCGCCGCCGTATCGGGCGGGTAACTCACCGGCCCGACGGAACAGAGCGGCAAGAAGATGACCGATCTTGATGAGGCATTCGTCGCCGGCCTGATGACCGTATCGGTCGTTGTATTTCTTGAAATAATCTACGTCACAGAAGAGAAGCGAAAGCGAGCGTTTATCACGGCGAGCCCTCCGTATCTCGGCATCAAGCGTTTCGTTAAAGAGTCGCCGATTGGCCACGCCCGTAAGCTCGTCACGTGTCGCCAGCTCGATCAATCGAGCGTTCGCCGATTGCAGCTCTTTTGTGCGGTCCTTTACGCGACGCTCCAGCTCCACGTTAGCTGCATGCAGCGCTCGCTGCGCCAGCATGCGTTCGGTGGCGTCTCGGGCTATAAAGAGCACCGTATTCGCGCTGAGCGGAGAGATGCGCGCCTCGAACCAGTGCTCGACGCCGTCCACAATGAGAGAATACTCGACGGTTAACGGTTGATGCACGTGCAACGCTTTTTGAATGGAACCGAGGAAGAATTCCGTCTGCTCCTTCGGGAAGAAGTCGGCCAGTGTGGCGGCGTCTGCGCCTTTCTGCTTCAGCAGATCAGACGTTGTGGGCGCCACCTCATCGAGAGAGCCGTCGTCGCGAATTACCAATATGACGTCGGTCATCGAAGAGAAGAGCGTTCGCAGCTTCTCTTCAGAGCGTCGCAGCGCCTCGGCCGCTTCGCGTTGCTGCGTGATGTCTTCGCCGATGCTGACGACGCCGGTAATCTCCTGGCCCCCTTCCATGAGAAGAGTGTTCGACCATCGCAGGGTCAGCGTCTCGCCTGCCTTTGTGCGAATGGTCTGTTCGAGCTTCGGCTTGATCTTGCCGGATCGCATCGCTGCAAGATACTTCTCGGGCAGCTCGGGCCTCTGCGGAACAAACTTTTCGAACCAGTTGCGCTCGATGATCTCAGATCGTTTCCAGCCCGTCTTTTGCAGAAGGGTCTGGTTCGCGTAAACGATGCATCCGCGCTGATCGAGAACGACGGCTACCAGGGACGTATGTTCGAGGATCTGGCGAAAACGTCGTTGCGACTCGCCGACGGCCTCTTCAAGCAGTTCGCGTTGATGAATCTCGCTTTCGAGCTTCTGTCTTGATAGTTCGAGCGATTGCGTCCTTTCGCGCACCCTGTCTTCGAGTTCGTGCTGATATCTATGCAGCTCTTTCTCGATCTCTTTCTGCTTCTGATTCTTTCGTTCAAGCAGAAGGGAAAGGTGAACGGAGTCTGCATAGCCGGCCATCGCCTGTTCGGCCAGGGGGCGCAACTCGAAATCCGTAGCTTCAAGACCGAGATAGGGGAGCGGCGAGAGTCGTTCTCTGTGCTGAACCTGTTTACCGTGTGCAGTAAGCTGTACGATCAGAGTATCCTGCTCGATGTGCAGATTGTTTCGTAGCCCGGCCGTACCGAAATCCGTATCAAGCTGCAAACCGGGAAGCGCCTGCCGGATCGCCGCTGGCGAGATGTCATCGGCTACAAGGGCTGCCTTTCTCCAGAGATGAATGGAATGGCGAGCGCCCGTGGCGGCGATACTGGCGTCTGGATGTGTGCAGAGAACGAAAACGTTATCCGTATTTGAAGAGTAAGATTCGCCGTTCAGAGAGGCAAAGGCCTGAGCGAAAGAATGTTCATTGAGCAGTCTCTGTAGCCGTGCCGTATCGTTACCCGAGCAGCTTACGGCGACAAGTTCAGTATCGGCGTTCAGGGCTTCGAGTATGGCCTCTTCTTTCTGTTCGTCTTTGAGCGGTTCCGGTATATAGAATTCCCCGGCAAAACGAACCCCAGATTCGAGAGCAAGCAGACGCAGCATGCGACCGAGCACGCGCTGATACACCATATCGCTGCCGAGATGAAAGATGCTTTTCTTGCCCGTTGCTTTCATCCAGTGAAAGAGAGGCAGCAGTTGCTGATTCAGGGTCAGGCCTGTGTAGACGATCGAGGGAGAGGCTTCGAAGCCTTCGTGTGGAGCGGGAAAGAAAAGCAGGGCGCCGGCATCCTCGATAAGCGGACGCACGGATTTTCTCGAAACGGAGCTGTAGCCGCCGGCAAAAAAGCGGATGCCTTTGCCGAGAAGCTCAAGCGTGCGCTCGGCGAATATCTCGGGCGAAGAGCATCCATCGGTGATGACGGGGTCAACGCGAAAGCCGAGCAATCCTCCGGTAGCGTTGATCTCGTCGATGGCGTCGAGGGCGGTCTGTAAAACGGCTCGCTCCGTCAGCTCCATAGAGCCGCTCAGTGAATGCAGAAGCGCTATGGGAATCACCTGGCTCATGAGATCTTTTCCGCGACGAGCAGGTTCGTTCGTTTATCAGAGACCGAGACACGGGCCACAGTGCCCGAGTTGAATTGCATGAAGTCCCACTCCATGCCGTCAGAAAAGATGACTCCGCTTTCTGGCATATGACTTTCAAGAACAAGATCTTCTCCTTCTTCGATGAAGCCGGCGACGATATCGGTCTGGCTGACCTGACTGCGAAAGGGCTCGCGAACGAGAAAAAGCAAGCGGCGTTCTTCCCATGTGAGACGCGGCGCCGCAAGAGGCGACTGTGAAAGAGACGACGGTGCATGTGCGCTGTCTGCCTTTGTTTTCTTCTCGATTTTTTGCGATATGCTCTGCGGCTGCAATCCGGCGAACTGTGCGATGCCGGCCGTCTGATTGTAAAGCGAGCTCATCCAGCCGGTGCTGCCGGCCGGCGTCGAGACGATGAGTCCGCTTGAGGAATGATTCTCGACGGCGTTGCGATACCGGATCGAGTATCGGGCGCTCGTATGCGTTTTCGGCCCGATAAAAAGATCGTTGAAGGCGAGAAGCTCCTGGCCGTCGTTAAGCGCGGCCTTTGCCATCGTTATCGGACGCACGCCGAGCGCATCTGCCTCGTAGGCCTCGATGGTCTTCTGAACGTCGTCGACCTTGAAAGGCAGAAGGATTCCATCGAATCGCGCCGGATCGGGGTTCACGGCGAGAATGTTCTGTCCGTCGAGGTATTTCGCCGTGTTGACTACGAGGCCGTCCTGGCCGAGCGTGAGCACGAGATCGTCGGGAGCGAAAACATAGTTAGGAAGAAAACTGCGGTCGAGTTCGAGGAATTTCACGCTGCGCGGAATGGCGCGAAGCACCGCCTCGCGCGCCTCGCTGTACGTCATGTCTTCGAGCTCGTAGTCGTCGAAGGACTGGCCGCGGCTCTGTACATAGAACTCCGCCTGCGACTTCGTGTTGAAGCGCCGTTTCAGCTCTTCAAGCCGCGTCGGACGCCTGACGACGATGATGCGTTCCAGCTGCATGCCTTATTTTTTCGGCGCCCTATCGATGAGGGATTCAAGAAGCTCGGGACTGATGTTCAGATTACCGATCTTATCGGCGTTGCGCGAAAGGTCTCGCATCGCGCGAGCCACCATGCTTCCTGCGTCCATGTGATTGAGAAGCAGCGCCTCGACCAGTTCCGGACTGAGGTCGCGCAGCAGAGCGAGCTCCATGCGCGTCGCCTCGGATTTTGCCTTCGCCTGTTCGATCAGGTTATGCGAGGTGTTGGCGACGAGTTCACGACGGCGTTCTTCAAGCTGAATCTCGGCTTCGAGTTTTTCCTGTTCGATCTCTTTGCGTTTTCGTTCGAGGCTTCGCGCCGATTCCATCTTCGTCTCTTCGACGACGCGCACCTTCTCCTGCACGGCGATCTCGGCGTTCATCTGCTCTTCGCGAATGATGCGGTTCTTTTCTTCGACGGCGATTTGCGTTTGCAGCTCGTTCTCTTTGATACGCCGCTCCTGCTCGACGGCGAAGTTGCGTCGCTCGTAGACGGCCTGATCGGCCTCTTTAAGCAGCATCTCTCTTGCCGTCGCCTCAAGCGCTCTTGCCATATCGGGCGTGGGGCTGATCTGTAAGATGGTAAAGTCAAGAAGCTCAAGACCAAGCGCCGTCAGCGTTTCGTTTTCTTTAAGGCGTGTGCGCACATGTTCGACAAGCATCGTTCCCGAGGTAAGCGCCTCGCGAAGCGTCAGGCTTTTGAGCTTTTCTCGTAGCGTGATCTGCACGACGTTCGTAAAACGGACGGGAAGCTTTTCCATGCCGTCGCCGGTGTAGCGTCCGTGAATATCGACAGAGAAATCAAGAAGCGTCGCAAGCTTCAGCGGATCAATAATGGAGTAGGTGAACTGCCCCTGGATGGCGACGTTTTGGAAATCGGCGGTCGTTTCATTAAAGATGCAGTTCGCATCCCGGCTGCCGGCCGGAACGATGACAAGGCTTGAAGAGGGAGCATAATAGAAGAAGCTGAGAGCTGTACCGTGGCGCCGGGCCCTTCCGTTGCGAAAGAGGATGACGTAGTCGGTGGGACGTGTTTTTATAAAGCGAAATCCAAGCATGCAGGAATCGGATGTCTTTAGCGAAGAAGTGTCAATTGCTTTTTGTCCGTGCCTGCCTCTCTATCTGTGCAGAGATGTGTGAAGAGTCGATACGCGAAAGGGCGAGTGGCAAAGGAAGCGACGCCAAAAATGCTGGCCGATCTGACCGTATACCCGTATAGTGTATAAATGTCTGTTCATTTTGACACCGCCGCGCAGACGTGGGATGAAAACCCCGGGCGGTCAGATCGGCGTCATCGACCTCGAAACCGAAGACGGAAGCTTTCACGATGATCCGAATGCCGGCGAGCTGCATCATGGCTTCTCAAAGGATCAGCTTGAAACGGCAGCGTTAGCCGCCGGCTTTGACGATGTGACCGTCGAAACGGCCTTTGTACATCTGAAGCAGAAGACGGGGCGGGAATATCCGATGCTTCTTTTGAAGGGGCGACGCTAAACATCTCAGTGGCAGGCGGCGTCTGACGATTCGCCCGCCAGATCGGCAAGGATGGGACAATCCGGCCTTCCATCGCCGTGACAGTGGTTGATCAGATGATTCAGCGTCGTCGCCATGCTCTGCATCTCAGCAATCTTCTGTTCCAGTTCTTTCAGATGAGCGGCGGCAAGACGCTTCACATCCTGACTTGCACGTCGGCGATTCTGCCATAGGCCGAGCAGATGTTTGATCTTTTCGAGGGAAAAGCCAAGGCCTCTGGCTCGTTTGATAAAGCGAAGCGTGTGCACGTCGTTGTCGTTATACAGTCGGTATCCGGAATCGTTACGACCGGGCTTGCGAATAAGCCCGATCGATTCATAGTGTCGGATCAGCTTCGCGCTGACTCCGGATCTTGCGGCCACACGTCCGATGTTCAGGCCCGCTTCAGAGGATCGTTCACTGACTGGCATGGTGCTTTCCTTCGTACTATTAATGAGCTGGCCTCTTCTCTGTCTGCATGCTTGCAGGCTTCCAGCGACGCAGAAGCAGGGCGTTGGTAACGACGCTGACGCTGGAAAGCGCCATCGCCAGGCCTGCAAGGACGGGGCTCAGATACCCGGCGGCGGCAAGAGGAATGCCGATGACGTTGTAGATAAAGGCCCAGAACAATCCCTGTCTGATCTTCGCGTAAGTTCTTCGAGAGAGCTCGATGGCGTCGGGAATCAGCAGCGGATTCCCGTTCATCAGGGTGATGCCCGACGACGACATCGCAACATCGGTTCCCGTAGCCATAGCCATACTGACGTCGGCGGCGGCGAGTGCCGGAGCATCGTTGATACCATCGCCGACCATCGCCACAACCTCGCCTCTGTCGCGACGCTCTTTTACGACGTCCGCCTTTCTTTCGGGTAAGACGTTGGCGATGACTTCGTCAAGAGGCAGATCTTTCGCGATACGATCGGCGCTTGCTCTGTTGTCGCCGGTGAGCATAACTGTATGGATCTTCAGCTCTTTCAGTTTCTGTACCGTTTTCAAGGCCGTCGGCTTTATCGTGTCGGCGAAGCCGAGAATGGCGAGTATGCTGCGGCTATGCACATCGACAAGAAACGATACGGTGCGCCCTTCACGATTCAGAGGCTCGACGATTTCGTCGGCGGGCAGCGTTATCTGCATCTCCTCAAGCATGGTAGCGCTTCCCAGGCGCAGCAGCGATTCACCGACCTTTCCTTCGATGCCGCGACCGGGCAGGGCTCTGACCTCTGTCGCTTCGGGCACATCGATACCGGCCTTCTCGGCCGCTTTTACAACGGCATGCGCAAGCGGATGCTCGCTTGTCTTCTGTAAAGCGGCGGCTTTTTTAAGCGAGGCCAGTTCGTCTTCGCTTACGGGAATCAGCTCGACAAGCTCGGGACGTCCGATGGTTAACGTTCCGGTCTTATCGAATAGAATCGTCGTGATGGCATGGGCTCGTTCAAGAGCCTCGGCGTCGCGAATCAGGATGCCAAGGCGAGCGCCGAGTCCGGTACCGACCATGATGGCCGTCGGAGTGGCAAGGCCCAGGGCGCACGGACAGGCAATGACAAGAACGGCCACTCCGTGAATCAGCGCCTGCTCCCAGTTACCGGTCAGCAGCCCCCAGGCGAGGATGGTAAGCACGGCAATACCAAGCACGACGGGCACAAAGACCTCGCTGATACGATCGACCAGTCGCTGAATCGGAGCACGCCCTGCCTGCGCCGTTTCGACAAGTCTGATGATGCGCGAAAGCATCGTTTCGGCGCCGACGGCTGTCGTGCGTACAAGCAGCATGCCGCTTCCGTTTACCGATCCGCCTGACACGGCATCCGCCTTTCGTTTTGATACGGGTAACGATTCGCCGGTTAACATCGATTCGTCGATTTCGCTTTCGCCTTCTTCGATGACCCCGTCCACCGAAACCGTCTCACCGGGTCGTACCATGACGACGTCCCCGCTGCGGATCTGTTCGACGGGCGTTTCGATGAAATCGTTGCCTTTTTGAACGCGGGCCATGGCCGGTCGCAGCTTCTGCAACGCTCGAATGGCCTCTGTGGTGCGGTATTTTGCCCGGCTCTCAAGAAACTTACCGAGCAGAACAAGCGTGATCACCGCCGCCGAGCTTTCAAAATAAAGGCCTGCATGATGGGCATGCTCGCCTGCCGTGAGCAGATGATAGAGCGAAAGTCCGAAGGCCGCCGACGTGCCGAGAGAGACAAGCAGATCCATGTTGCCCGATTTGGCGCGCACCGCATGATAGGCCGCTTTGTAGAAACGAGCTCCGAATAGAAACTGAACGGGCGTGGCCAGAAGAAGCTGCCACCAGCCCGGAAGCATCGCCGCCAGACCGAAGGGCTCAAGAAGCATCGGAAGAACGAGCGGAAGCGTTAACAGAATGGAAGCGCCAAGAGTCCTTTTCTCGCGTTGAAGTTTGCGCTCCGCCTCCTGCTGACGCTCTTCGGCCGCCGACTGAGAGCTCACCGGCAATTGTGCCGTATAACCCGCCTCCTCCACGGCGCGAATCAGATCGGCTGTCGACACGGCTCCGACCGGAAAACGCACATGGGCCTGTTCGGTCGCCAGATTCACAGAGGCATCAAGAAGGCCGGGTAGTTTGCGAAGCGCTTTCTCAACGCGAGAAACACAGGAGGCGCAGGTCATGCCGCCAATCTCCAGATCGAATTCTTCGAGCGGAACGCCATAGCCGCTATCTGTTACGGCATCGATGGCCGACTGTAGCGCCGCATTATCTCGCAGCGCCAGCTCGGCCTTTTCCGTCGCCAGGTTGACCGAAACGCCTTCGACGCCGTCGGCCTTTGCGACGGCGCGCTGAACACGTCCGACACAGGCAGCGCATGTCATGCCCTCAATCGGAATAGATATGGGCAGCGAGGTCGGAATCGAGACGGGCACGGAGCCCGGAGTGGGTATCGTTTTCGCTACCTGGTCGTCTGTATCGGTTTTCATAGGGTCTTCCTGCAGTATTCCGGCAAAGCCGCTGGCTTCCCGTCATCTTCTCGTTGATACAGTTCAATGTAAACCTTCCCATGATGGGAAGGTCAAGCGCGGGCGAAAAAAAATGCATCGCTGGCATCTACAGGCAGGAATACCAGAATCCGGGGCGTCCGTCGAAACCGGTCATGATATTCCCCTGAAAGGGATGGCTGACGCTATTGAATGCAAAGGGAACCGTTTCCATCGGGCAGTTCATTGCGAAAACCCGCGTAAAGAAGATCGTCATAGAGTAGCTATCCTGACACGGAAAAAAGCGAATACGCTCGACGCATCCTTCCACATCGCTTCTTCGAAGTAGTATCGACTTGTTCTCGGCGTCGAGGCAGAGGGACTGCTGCAGGGCATAGGCCTCTGCCTCGACCGCTTCGGGATGGCAGCGAAGAACGTTAGAAAGAGCGGCCAGTTTCAGTTCCTGCAGCGCCTCGCCCGTCGATACGGTCTCGTCGCCATCAACGCCGAACGTGCAGCTTGATAGGATTACGAAAACAAGAAGAATGCGGCGCATCAAAGTCAACAGTAGATGATCTGTTTGGATATGTCAAGCGGCAACAGAGAGACTGCTCAAAGGTTTTCTCTTCGGTTTTATCTCTGTGCCCTCAGCGGCCTCCGAGGTTCATTCCCTCTGATCGCACTTCAAAGTGGATTTTTTCTTCTTCGACGCTTGACCTTCCCACCGTTGGAAGGTGTAGACTGTGCTTGAGAACGGAAAAATCCGGTCTACAGGAGCTTGAGATGTACGAATATACCGTAGAAGGCATGAGCTGTAATCATTGCGTGATGGCCGTGAAGAAGTCGGTCGGCGCCGCTGATCCGGCGGCGAAGGTCGAGGTCGATCTGGCGACGCAAACCGTGAAGGTCGAATCGACGGCGGCGAAAGAGGTCATCGCCTCTCGCATCGAAGAGGCCGGTTATCCGGTGCTTGCAGGGAAGTAAGCCGGCCTAAAGGCATCCGTAGTAAAACGGCGAGGCGCTTTCGCCGCCAAGTGCCGTTGCGACGGGAATATTTCCCTGAACGGGATGGTTCACGTCGTTCAGCAGAAAGGGCACCACCTCAACAGGGCAGGCAAGGGCAAGCTGCGTGGCGAAAAGCCCGGTCTGATAGGGGTTCTCCATACAGGGCAGGGCCAGCACGAGATCGGAGCAGCGGTTAACGTCGCTTTCCAGAACGAGCAGATCAGGGTTATTCGCGGCGATGCAGAGCGTTTGTGCGAATCCCATGAGTATGGGACCCGACTGAGCCTGTTGAGCATCAGGATGACAACGCATCGCCGTCGCCGTCGCGGCGATGCGCAGTCGTGAGGCCGCTTCTGCCGCATCGATGGTGGCGTTTCCGTCCACGTGCAGAATGCAGGCAGTCGCAGAAAACAGGATTACGAGTATACAGAATGCCGATAATGTCTCTTTCATGGGCTCATCCTCGGTGAGGGAATCGGCGATGAAATCGGTGCAGCGTGAGAATGGCCGTAAAGAAACTCGTCGATTACGCTGTGAAACTGATCGCTGTGACTTATATACGGAAAATGACCGGCCTCATGCAGCGTAACGCGCTTCGCCTGCGGGTACGTACCGACGAGCATCTCCCGTAATTGCTCGCTCACAAGCGGATCGTTATCCGAATCGACGATGAGCATCGGTGTAAAAGGGGCGGCCGGCTGAAAAGACTCCATGACGCAGAGGTAGCGAGCATAGAGCTGCTCTTTCGTCATACGGCCCGATGCAAGCGTCATCAGATGGGCCCGCAGAAGAGGCGAATTCTGTGAGGCGGGCAGGACGCGCTTTTCAAGGCCGGCACGATAGATGCTGAAAACAACAGGCTCGGGCAGAAGGCGGAGCGCCCATCCCTGAAGGCGATTCTGCTCGGCGATGATGTCATTCGGCGGAAAGGTGTTCAGAAGCGCGGCACGCTCAAAGCGCTGCGGATGCTGCGCCAGAAGATACTGCGTCAGGTAACCTCCGAGCGATGTGCCCATAACGATCGTGCGGTCGATATTCTCGGCGTCGAGTATATCGATGATGCCTTCGCTTAACCCCTGTAGCGTGCGCGCAGGAGGATAGGTAGGAACGATGACGGTGAAATGCTTTTCGTAGCGCTCAATCTGCTGCCACCACAGATCGGCCTCACCGCCCATGCCATGCAATAGCAGAAGCGCCGGACCGGTGCCATGCTTGCGGTAGGTCCAGACCTGTCCGTTACGTTCGAGTCGTTTGACGGGACGCTCTCGAAAGGCGCTGTAGGCTGCTATAGTCTCGGGGGCGACTTGCTGACTGAAATCGGCAAACGAAGCTGCCTCGCGCATCGACGAGGGAAGATTATACAGAGCGGCGACGAAAAGAGCAAAAGCGGCAGCTATGATATAGAGGATCTTCTTTAATCGCTTCATGATTTCGCTCTCCGTCGCTCTGCATCTCGGTTGCTTACGTCTGGAAGAAGATATCCATGGCCTTCTTTTCGAAAAAGACTGCCTGGTGATCGAGAGCTACGTTCAGGCGAAAGGAGCTGGACGTTTCGGTGATGATTTCGTATAACCGCTCCAGCCGCTCCGCTCCGAATCGCTGCGCTTCGTCTGACAGGCGTTTGAGCGCCTTCTTCTGAATAAAAGGATGTCGGTTTTTTAATCCGACTGTTGCAAGAGTTTCTTCTGGTGAGAGATTGAGAGCTCTGCAAATACGATAGCGTCTCAGTTCGTCGGTACGATTCAAAAGCTGCTTTAACAGAGCGAGAAAGTTATCCTCGGGCGGGCTGAACTTCATCATCTCTCGTGAGAATGTGTAGATGTCGCCCGTGAAGCAGGCGTCGACAAGGCGGAACATATCCCATCCGGCCTTAGGAAAGAGGATGTCGCGCACCTCTTCCAGCGTGACGGCATGATTCTTCGTATGCATCTCTTTCAGACGCTTGAGGGCGTCCTGGACGGCGCCTTCGCGCGGAGGCACGCGTTCGCGAATCTCTAAAAGCGCCTCTTCGGTTAGCTCCAATCGCAGATGCATGGCCGCCCGTCGAATGGCCTCTTCCATATTCTCAGCATACAGGTTCTTCGTTTGCAGATGGATAAGCCGATCGCCGAACAGCTTGAGCATGGCCTTTGTCGGCTCTCCCTCGAAATACAGGGCCAGCATGGTGCGCTCGGGCAGATTGCTGAAGTTCTGCTGTTCGGGAGAGCGTTCGTTAGACAGAATATACCGGAAGATGGGCTCGGCGTTTTTTACGATAAACAGGCGATAGGGCGAGAAGAGCGGCAGATTGAAGGCTTCGGCGACGAGGACCGCTGCATCGTTCTGTTCGCCCGTCAGCAGGGTGAGCTCGACGGCCTCATGCTTGAGCAGCTGGCTGCGGATGAAATCCTCCGTATGGTCGAAGATGGACGGATCGGAGCCCGACACAAGGACAACCGGAGGCTGGCTGATGTCGATGCCTTTGAGCTTTGCGAGCAACTCGTGAGAGTCCTTTACCTGCACAGTCCCAGGCTGAGATGATCCTGTTTGCTCGCCAGCGATTTTTACTTTTCAGGACGCTCTGTGACTCTAATATGGAGGAATCGCGCTGTTCTGGCTGCCACAGGGCAGAGAGCATGCGAGACCTCAGACAATCTGAGAACCATTCTGAGAGCAAACCTGCGAGGATATCTGCCATGAAAAAAACCGGCGCAAAACTGATGGTCGATCTGATCCAGTCTCACGGCTTCGAGCTTGCCTTCGGATATCCGGGCGGAGCCATCCTGCCCTTTTACGATGAACTGTATCATTCCGGCTTTCGCCATATCCTTGTGCGGCACGAGCAGGGGGCCCTGCATATGGCCGAGGGCTATGCCCGCGCAAGCGGACGTCCGGGCCTCTGCATTGTAACAAGCGGTCCCGGAGCGACCAATGCGGTCACGGGCATCGCCGATGCGAAGATGGATTCCATTCCTATCATGGTGATCTCAGGGCAGGTACCGGCGGCGGCCATCGGCAGCGACGCCTTTCAAGAGGCCGATATGTTCGGCATTACCATTCCGATTACGAAATACAACGCCCTTGTGAAAGATGTCGATGAGCTGGCCGATACCTTCGAAGAGGCCTTCGCCATGCTGACGGCAGGCCGTCCGGGGCCGGTTCTGATTGACTTCCCGAAAGACGTGCAAACCGGACAGACGGCCAATGTACGCGGCACAAATAAACTGAGCGAACGCTTCCGTTCTTCGCCTCCCGTTTCGGGTGATATCGAAGGCCTGGCCGCCGCTCTGAATAACGCGAAGCGTCCGCTGCTTTATATAGGCGGCGGGGCGATTAACGCAAAGGCCTCTTCTGAGATCCGCACGCTTGCAGAAAAGGGGATGATTCCGGCGACGTGTACCCTGATGGCCCTTGGCGCCTTCCCTGGAACGCACATCCTGTCGCTGGGCATGCCCGGCATGCATGGAACGGCGACGGCGAATAAGGCCATTCTGGAATGCGACTTTATTCTCTCTCTCGGCGCTCGCTTCGATGACCGCGTCGCCGGCGTTCCGGGCGATTTTGCCGCCGGCGCCGTGAAGGCTCATATCGATATCGACTCCGCCGAGATCAACAAGCGCGTCGAGGTCGATTATTATATTCATGGCGACCTGAAAGAGGCGCTTCAGGCCATCATTCCTTTTGTTGAATCGAAAGATCGCTCGGAATGGGTGAATCATCTCGAGGAATACAAGAATCGTTATCCTCTTGAATTCGAAGACAGCGAAGAGGTGATCAAGCCGCAGCGCTTCATGAAACGCTTTTACGAGAAGTCTGAGGGCAAGGCCATCGTCGCCACCGACGTGGGTCAGCATCAGATGTGGTCGGCGCAGTACTATCTCTTTGATCAGCCGAATCGCTGGCTGACCTCGGGCGGACTGGGTACGATGGGCTATGGCCTGCCTGCTGCCATCGGCGCGAAGTTCGCGAAGCCCGACGATCTCGTCGTATGCGTCACCGGCGACGGCTCGTATCAGATGTGTATTCAGGAGCTGGCGACGATTCGCCAGTATAACCTCGGCGTTAAGATCGTGCTTCTGAATAATACCTTCCTCGGAATGGTGCGTCAGTGGCAGGAGCTTTTCTATGAAGAGCGCTTCTCGGAATCCGAATGGCAGTATAACCCGAACTTCGTGAAACTTGCCGAGGCCTATGAGATTCCGGCCATGAGCATCGCCTCGCCCGACGAGATCGATCAGGGTATCGACTTCTTGCTTGCCGACGACGGTCCGGCGTTTCTTGAAGTCGTGATTCCGTCTGATGAGAAGGTCTTCCCGATGATCCCGGCCGGAAAATCGCAGCGTGATATGATTCAGTTCTCGGATCTTTTCAAGCAGAAACAGAACGTGAAGAAGTGATTGGAAGCCATTCTTGATATAGCCTGTAGAAGCCATCTCAAGAATGGCATGGTGCCACTCAAAAGCCGGCAGCGATGCCGGCTTTTGAATTTCCCCGGAGAATTCTTCTTGCCTTCTTTCTGGCCTGAACCCAGGGTTGCGTTATGCATCTTCTTTACTGGATTCTGCCGCCTGTTGTTCTTCTGCTGATCGTTTATTTCGGGTTCCCCGGCCTGCTCTATGGCCTCGTGCTCTGGTTCGAGCGCTTTCGCGCCGGCTGGAGCGAGAAGATCGCTACGATTGAAAATCGTCCGGTTTATTATCTGGATTCCGATAAAGACCCGGCACCCGATCGCGACATCCTGCTTTTCGTGCATGGCTTTGCCGGTGACCGCGACAACTGGGGGCGTCTTGTCGCTCATCTGCCGCGTAGATACCGTCGTGTCGCTCTTGATCTACCTGGTTTCGGCGCAAGCCCTCTGGATAACCCCGATCAAACCGTCCTCTCAGCGCAGATCGAGCGGCTTCGCGCCTTCATGGATGAGCTGGGTCTTGACCGCGTTCATCTTTTCGGATGCTCGATGGGCGGTCATCTGGCCGTGCATTTTGCCGTGAAATATCCGCAGCGTGTGCGCTCGCTTCTGCTTTTTGACCCGAGCGGGATCGAGCAGGGGCGGCATTCCGATCATTTCAAGCTGCTGGCACAGGGCGTTAACTGTTTAGCGCCATCCGACTTGAAAGGGTATGATCGCATGTTCGAGATGCTTTTTACGAAAAGGCCCTTTGTCCCCGGACCTCTGAAGCGGTATCTTGGCGAACAGGCCATCGGTCATTCTGCCTTTTTCTTGAAGGCCTGGCAGGTCGTCTTTCATGATCGCTATGAACCGCTTGAGCCGGTGCTGCCTGCACTGGCCGCCTCTAAGATTCCCGCTCAGATCTACTGGGGGAAGCAGGATCGCATTATCGGCGTCGAATCTCTGCCTGTGTTAAAGACGGCCCTTCCAGACGCCGAGACCCATCTTTACGAGCAATGTGGTCATCTGCCGTTTCTCGAACAACCGAAGCGGACGGCGAAGCTCGTCATTCCCTTTCTTTCAAAGGTAGAACAGAGCGGTCGTTAACCTCTCTGTTTATGAGCCATTAAGGTATACGGTCGGCGATCAAAAGATGCCGAGCATCATCTGCACTTCTTCGCTGGCCATCTCGCGCGGATTCCACGGAGGTGAGAAGACGATCTCGGCCTGCGCCTCTTCGACGCCTTCGACGCGCTTGCAGGCGTTGTAAACCTCTGTCTGCAGATACGGGCCGGCCGGACAGCCGATCGACGTAAGGGTCATGACGACATGCGCCTTCTTCGTTTCCTCGTCGAAGCGAACGTCGTAGATCAGGCCCAGATCGACAAGAGGCAATCCGATTTCTGGATCGATGACGCCGTAGATCTCTTTCCAGAGAGCCTTTATCTTCGGATCATCGCCTTCGTAGCGGGATGTCAGATCGAATGTTTCGGGCTGCGCTTCACTCATGGATTCAAGATAACTACGAATGGATTTTCGGGCAACTGAATCCGGAACTGCATACCGATAGAAATGCATGTTTTCTCAGGAGCCGAAGCGACGAAAGGCGCGGCGAGTCAGCTCCCGTTATTGAATAAATGCGTCTGATCTTGATCTGAATGACTGAACGAAAACGCAGCCCGAGCTAAAACCAGGAAAAATCTGAAAAGATACCGTGCGCGATGGTTAGCAATATACATGACGTACCCACATTTGCGGCGAACATACCGAAACACTCTTTGTGTCGTCACTCTTTTCTTTCTGACGGCCTGTTCCGATGCCTCAAAGAATATGGACGGAGCGCTCTTTGCTTTGCTTCAGCCGACGTCGGGGGAATTGCCGAATGAGAAGCCCGTTTTGAATGCGCTTAACGTAACGACTCGCCTGGACGCAGAGCAGGAGTACCAGTTCGTTGAAATCGAATATTCCTTCGCCGCAGCGCCTCCTGAAGGTACGACGGTCAGGGCCTATCTCGGGCGTCCCGGCTATATGGCTCTTCTGAGCGACGGCAGCGTGTCGGGTTTTATCAAAGAGGAGTTTGAATATAATGCCGGAGAGTTCCTTTTCCTTTCTCCGGAGCTCTGGGCTTCGTACAGGGTGATCGTTGTTGCCCGATCGCCGTCAGGTTTTGGTGCAGCACAGGCCCTATCCAATCCACCTCCGCCGCCTCCGTCTCCTTGCGCTGGCGCAGTGGCCGCCCCGGCTACGATCGGTGACTGCGCCACTCATTGCATTCAGGTATCTCAGAATGGTGCGATGATGGAGCTGACGGCTTCCTACATTTCGCCGGTTACGATGGACTATGTTTACGTTGATTTGAGCACCAGCACGGCAGGCGGCGCCGGCGGACCGACCGCAACGTCTTACAGGGAGGAGTTCGCCGGCACGCCTGGAGACCTTCCCACAGGGTTATACTCGCCGCCGATGAGCAGCTTTAATGTGAATGATTTTAACGATGCCTGTGTCGCCGTGAGTTCCATCTATACCGTTGATGCAGCCGGCAATTTCGATATCGGCTATATAACGGGCAAGATCATCGTTCCCTGATCTCGTGTTCGATACGATTCCGAGGAGAGACCGGGCGAGCTGATCAGATAAAGAGGCTATCACGGGCAGGCTCTGACCGCCTGTTCGCATAAAAAAACCCCACCTGCAAACACAGGCGGGGTTTCGTAAATGGCTAACTCTGCCGATCAGATCTTGATCAGAGGAGCGATGACCAGAGCAACGACGCTCATCAGCTTGATGAGGATGTTGATGGACGGTCCCGATGTATCTTTCAGCGGGTCGCCGACCGTATCGCCGACAACGGCAGCCTTATGCGGATCAGATCCTTTCTTGTAGATCTTACCGTTGATCTCGACTCCGCCTTCGAACATCTTCTTGGCGTTATCCCATGCACCACCGGCGTTGGACTGGAAGATGGCCATCAGAACGCCTGCAGCCGTTACGCCGGCAAGCAGACCGCCGAGAGACTCCGGTCCGAAGATGAAGCCTACAATAACGGGAGCGACGATGGCAAGAAGACCGGGCATAACCATCTCGCGGATGGCAGCTTTGGTCGAGATCTCGACGCATTTTGCGTATTCAGCCTTTCCGTCGGCGGCGTCAAAGATCTCGCGATCTTTGCCTTTCATGTCATGCGGATCTTCGTACTTCTGCATGACGGCCAGAGCGGCCTTCAGCTCGGGAATCTCATGGAACTGACGACGTACTTCGTTGATCATGTCCATAGCGGCACGACCGACGGCACCCATTGCCAGAGCAGAGAAGAGGAAGGGCAGCATGGAGCCCACAAAGAGGCCGGCCATTACGTCGGGTTTGGCGACGTTGATCGACTTGATACCGGCCTGGCTCATGAAGGCCGAGAACAGGGCAAGGGCCGTTAATGCAGCCGAAGCGATGGCAAAGCCTTTACCGATGGCAGCGGTCGTATTACCGACGGCGTCCAGTTTGTCGGTGCGCTCACGTACTTCAGGCGGCTGCTCTGACATCTCGGCGATACCGCCGGCGTTATCAGAGATCGGACCATAAGCATCGACGGCAAGCTGAATACCGGTATTGGCGAGCATACCAAGAGCGGCGATAGCGATACCGTAGAGGCCGGCAAAGTAGTAGGCGACGATGATCGAGGCGGCGATGATGAGGACCGGGATGGCAGTGGACTGCATTCCCGTTCCAAGGCCGGCGATGATGTTTGTCGCGGCGCCTGTCGAGGACTGCTTCACGATGTTCAGAACCGGCTTCTTGCCTGTGCCCGTGTAATGCTCGGTGACGAACCCTACGGCCACACCGGCAACAAGACCCGCAATGGTAGCCCAGAAGACGCCGATCGCTGTGAAGGTACGGGGCGTTCCGTCAAGGATGCCCGTCGCCGTCCACTCAGACGGAAGCAGCGTGTCGATGGCAAACCAGGCACCGATCAGCATAAGGACGGCGGCTACGATCTCGCCGACGTTCAGGGCAACCTGTGGGTTGCCTTTTTCGCCTACGCGAACGAAGAACGAACCGATGATCGATACGACGATGCCGATGGCGGCGAGGGCCAGCGGAAGAAGAACAAGCGAGAGACCCTCGAAGGCATCCTGACCGTCCAGTTCCGATATGAATACGGCGCCCAGTACCATCGAGCCGAGGATCGATCCAACATAGGATTCGAAAAGGTCAGCGCCCATACCGGCGACGTCGCCTACGTTATCGCCTACGTTGTCGGCGATGGTGGCGGGGTTCAGCGGATGGTCTTCAGGAATACCGGCTTCGACTTTACCGACAAGGTCGGCGCCGACGTCGGCAGCCTTGGTGTAGATACCGCCGCCCACACGAGCGAAAAGAGCGATCGAAGAAGCACCCAGCGAGAAACCGGAGAGAACGTTCAGAACCTTTGTTGTGTTTTCTTCTCCGCCGAATCCGAAAAGCAATTCGTATCCAAGGAAGAGGGAGCCGAGGCCGATGACGCCCAGACCGACGACGCCCATGCCCATGACAGAACCGCCTGCGAAGGCGATCTCAAGAGCGGGAGCCAGACCTTTGCGGGCTGCATTGGTGGTGCGGTAGTTGGCCTTCGTTGCGACGCGCATGCCGAGAAAACCGGCCAGAGCGGAGCAGAGCGCACCGACGACAAAAGAAACGGCTACGAGCCAGTGAGAGCTTTCTTGATTTGCTGTGACGCCAAGCAGGATCGCTACGGCGACGACAAAGATGGACAGGACCTTATATTCGGCCTTCAGGAACGCCATGGCTCCGTCGGCGATATATTTACCGATCCGCTGCATTCTCTCGCCGCCGGCATCCTGGCGGCTGATCCATGCAGTTTTCCAGAAGCTGTAAAGCAGTGCAAGAACACCGGCGCCCACAGCTGAATAGACAATGTACATGTGGTCTCTCCTTTTTTTGTTGCTAACAATTACATGACCTGCATGCAGGTTTCTACGGGACTGAACAAATAGAAAGCAATGCGCCGGGAGTCAAGCCTGCTGTCAATTCGAAATTCTTTAGATTGTTTACTATCCTGGAGGCCCTCTGCGAAAGCCTTCTCGACTTTTGTAAAACCTGCGCAGGCTCTGCCAGACATTCTGCCAGACATTCTGCCCGGCTTTCTATGGAGGCCTTGCGCTTCTCTGGCTCTTACATCCGTGTTATTCGGACTACCGATCTCCCTATCCGCTGCTCCGAACCTGGTCGATTCAGCCGTTCAGTCTTTTCGCAAAGGTCAGCTGGATGACGCCGCTTTTCAGCTGGAGAGAGCCGAGCAGGATGATCCGTCTCTCTTAAAAGACGAGAAGGCGCGACGATTGCGTCTGTTTCTGCATCTGGCAACAGGCCGCTTCGATCGCTTTGATCGCCTGGCGCAGGCGGGAACGGACGATCCTATGCTGGCCTATCTGATGGCGCTGCGCCGTCTGAACCTTCGCGACTTTGAAGGCGCTGCGAAGCTGTATCCGGTCGTTCTGCAGGGGAAGAGAGACGCCGACCTGCGTCGTCTGCTCTCTGATCCGGCACGGTTGCGTTCGTCCGTGCCTATGCCCTTTGCCTGTAGCGATTCCACCGAAGCCGGATGGGATGCCTTGCTTTCTGACGTGAATCGCATCATCCGAATGTATGATGAGAGGCCGGGGCCTGTTGAGCTTGCCGTTGTTTTCTTTCTGTGGAAGAGTCGTCAGTCAGGGTGGAGCGGCGTTTATACAGGCGTTCCCGAGAAAGAGATGCCGTCTTTGCCTCCGGAGTCGGCCCCCTTTCTGTCGCTTGTTTTCAAGCCCGATAAAAAGAAGCTGCTACGCTGTTCGGCTGAGCTCAGCCGCAGCCGGCCCGGTTTTCGTCGCAACTCGTATCGCATTCTTTTTGATCTGATGATGCGGGTCGATGATTCTCCATCCACCTATCGCCAGATCGCCCATCGCTACCTGAACGAGCCCGTTGCCGATGAAGGTTCGGCCATACTTGCCATCGAAGCCCTGCACGCTCTGCGCGCCGGACTTGACCGGCTGCCACCGCTTGAACAGGCCGGTTCGTCGCATCTTTCAAATGACGACCGACGGGCCATAGAGGAACGGCTCTTGATGTATCGATTGCTCCTGCAGACCTACGAACGGTTGAATCGCAGCGCTGACGCCATCCAGCTCGCTCAGGTCGCTGCGGTGCTCGAACGCTATATCGCAAGTCCGCAGGCCTTCCCGCGCAAAGAGCTGCGCGACCGCACGGGCGAGGATCTCTATCAGAGGGAGGGGCTCGTTCTGCGTCTGCAGCTTGCCGATGCGGTCGAGGCGGCGCAGATCAAGCGCAAGATCGCTCAGTATGATGCGCGGCGGTCCGAGGAGCATATGGCGGTGTTTCGACGCATCTACAGTTACAGGTGAGCGGCCGGATTTTTCTTCCCCGCGCAGCCTGTTTGAGAAAAAAGGCTTCATTATGAGTGAAGCTCCTCTTTCGTTTACAGCTCAGGAAACCGCCTACATTGCCCGCCTCAATCGCAACCGACAGAAGGCCGGCGATCTGCGCGCCGCCAATGCCGGAAGCACCGTCATGGTTTCGGGCTGGGTATTCCGTTACCGGGATCAGGGGGGCCTTTGTTTTCGTCGACCTGCGAGATCGCAGCGGCATCTTACAGCTTGTATTTGATAAATCAGAATTGAAAGACCGCTTTGACGAGGCGCAGGCTCTGCGCGGCGAATTCGTCATCGGAGTCGAAGGCACGCTGCGCAAGCGAGCGCCCGAGGCGGTTAATGCGAAGCTGGCCACCGGCGAGGTGGAGCTGCTTGTTAAAGAATTCATTATTCTGAACCGTTCCCGTCCGCTTCCGTTCCCCATCGACGAGTATTCCGACGTAGGCGAAGAGACTCGACTGCGTTTTCGTTATCTTGACCTGCGTCGCGACGAGATGCGCGATGCGATGATCTTACGTTCGCGACTGAATCAGTCCATCCGACGTCATCTTGAGGGCGACGGCTTTATCGAGGTCGAGACGCCGGTGCTGAATAAATCGACGCCCGAAGGGGCCCGTGACTTCCTTGTGCCTTCGCGTCTTTCGCCGAATAAGTTCTATGCTCTGCCGCAGTCGCCGCAGCTTTTCAAGCAGATCCTGATGGTGGCCGGCTTCGAGAAGTATTTTCAGATCGTGAAGTGCTTTCGCGACGAAGACCTTCGCGCCGATCGTCAGCCCGAGTTTACCCAGCTTGATATGGAGATGAGCTTCGTCGACGAAGGCGTCGTCACCGACACGCTTGAAAAGATGTGGCGTTCTGTCATCAAAGAGGTCTTCGAGGTGCAGCTTCCTGCCGAATTCCCGCGCATGAGCTATTACGACGCCGTCGAGAATTACGGCACGGACCGTCCCGATCTGCGTTTTGATATGAAGTTAGTCGATATCGCCGATATAGCGCAGCGCAGCGAATTCCAGGTATTCAAGACGGCCGTCGAAAAAGGCGGACGTGTGAAGGCGCTTTGCGTTCCCGGCGGCGCCGAGCTTTCGCGCAAAGACATCGACGAGCTTACCGAATGGGTAAAGCAGGACTTCAAGGCCGGCGGACTTGCATGGATGAAGCATGAGGCCGACGGACTCAAGTCGGTCGTATCGAAATTCTTTAACGAAGATCTGCTGAAAGAGCTGGCGGCCCGCACCGGATCAAAGCCCGGCGACATCATCTTCTTCGCCGGAGATAAGGCTAAGGTCGTGCACGATACGCTGGGCAACCTGCGTCTGCGCATGGCGAAGCGCTTCAATCTGATTCCTGAAAACGCCTGGGCGATCGTCTGGGTCGAAGGCTTTCCTCTGTTCGAGCGGGACGCCGATTCGGGAGAGTTAGCCTCCGTTCACCATCCCTTTACGGCTCCGCTGGACGAGCATCTGGACATTCTTTTCGACGAAGAGCGCTTCAAGAAAGAAGGCGATAAGATCCTGTCGCGCGCCTACGACCTTGTTCTGAACGGCTCAGAGATCGGAGGCGGCTCGATTCGTATTCATAATGCCGAGATGCAGCTTGCCGTTCTGCGCCGGCTTGGAATCAACGAAGAAGAGGCCCGCGAGAAATTCGGCTTCCTGCTTGACGCGCTTTCCTACGGAGCTCCTCCGCATGGCGGCATCGCCTTCGGTATCGACCGAGTGCTGACGCTTTTCCTGCATCGCGAGAGCATCCGTGACGTCATCGCCTTCCCGAAAACGCAGAAGGGCTTCTGTTTGATGTCGCAGTCTCCGTCGTCGGTCGATGTGAAGCAGCTGCAAGAACTGCGCATCCGCACGATTCCGCTGAACTGATGGCCGACGCATCGTCCCGGCCTCCGGCCGAAGCCGGAGGCGCCGGATCGCTTCTTCCCTGGAAAGAGAACGGCCGCAAAGTCGAGTACGACTGCGGTTGGTTCTCGGTGCACCGTCACGATCGCCAGTCGCAGGCAAGCGGCGTCGAGCATGACTTTTACCTGATCGAGACTCGGGACTGGATTAACGTCATTCCCGTGCTTCCCGACGGCCGCATCATCTTTGTGAAGCAGTACAGGCAGGCCGCCGAGCGATTTGGCCTTGAGGTGCCGGCCGGTATCATCGACGAAGGCGAGGACATGCTTGAGGCCGGGCGTCGTGAGTTATCCGAGGAGACGGGATTCGGCGAAGGCGAATGGACGTTTCTGGGCAGCTTTTATTCGAATCCGGCGTTGATTCGCAACCACGTGCATGTTTTTGTTGCCCGCAATATCAGGCCGGTAGCCGAGCAGAGTCTGGATGCAGAAGAAGAGATCGACGTCGTTATACTCGATCGGCAGCAGGTGCGGCAGGCCATTCTCGACGGTACGATTCACAACGCCGTTACGCTGGCCGTGCTTTATCGAGCCTCGCTTCACGGCGTGCTCTGACGGCTGCCGACTCTCAAGGGTTTCTCTCAAGGCTCTCTGCACCCTATGCCCTGAACGCCGCTCCTGCATTTCAGGCCGGATGGTGTTCATCGTGAATCCACCGACGCTCTTTAAAGAAATGATAGAGAGCGTATACGACGAAGTAGGCGCCAAAGACGTCGATGCTGTAATGCTCATGCGTTACAAATAAGAAGGTGACGGTGATGACGTGAAAGACGAGAAAGGGAACGAAGAACCGTCGTTCCTTTCGCGTGATCAACACCAGTAGAAACGTCGTCGCCGTATGGCCCGAGAAAAATAGATCCTGCGTGAGATACACGGCCGATAGCCCCGATCCGCCCCAGAAGGCGTCGACGGGAAACCACTGCCTCATGAGAAACGACGGACTGAAGTCGGCTAATGAAAGCGAAAGCATCGCCTCTGATGTGTGCTCGGCGACGCCGGCCGGAGGACCGAGCGACGTCAGGACGATGAAAATGCCGCGCACGACGCTGACTGCCGCTCCGATTTTCAGATAGGTGATACACAGGACGGGTCTGTAAATGGCAAGCAGAAGAAGACTTAAAAGAAGCGCCGGCAGCCAGAACTGCGAATTTACCCAGTCGAAGGAGCGGTCGACGGGAATGCGATCAAGCAAAAGGTCGGGTAACGTCGGCCCTCTGCGCGTTTCGGCGAAAAGAGCCATCGTCTGCATGGCGATATAGGCCAGATAATGCAATCCCGCCCACTTTAACAAGAGGCGCTGCGAAGCCGTCTGCATGATATCAGAGCTGCAATTTGCTACGGCCCGAGTCGAGCAGCGTCTGTAATACGCCCTGCAATTCGTCGAGCAGCTGCCGGTTCTTCTCGGCAAGAATACGCAACTCGTCGGATTCGCGCGCCTGCCCCTGCGCCGAGGAGTTGATATGAGAGATGGTGCCGATCACTTCCTGTATGGCGTTCTTCTCGGCGTCGGTGGCATCAAGGATTCTTCGAGAAACCGCCGCCGCCGATTCGACGCCGCTGTGAATGGAGCGGTATCCGTCGGCGAATTGCTGCATGGCTCTATTGATGCCCTGAATAAAACGATTCGCCTCTTCAATACGGGTGATCATCATGCGTATCTTCTCTGAGCCGGTCGTCACGACTTTCAGGCCCGTTTCGATTTCAGAGGCGTTGCGACCGATGAGTTCGTTGATGTTGCGTGTACTGTCGGCCGTTCGCTGCGCCAGCTTGCTGATCTCCTGTGCGACGACGGCAAAGCCTCTTCCTGATTCGCCGGCACGAGCCGCTTCGATCGAGGCGTTGAGTGAGAGCAGGCTGACCTGTTCGGCGATCTCGTTGATGATATCGACGATGTCGAGCATCTCGTTGGAGCTTTCGCGCACCGCATCCATCGTCTGCGTGATCGATTGAATCGAGCGATTTCCTTCGTTCGCTCCCTGAACGGCCTCGTTCATAACGGTTCCCGTCTTCTGAATCTCGACGGTGATCTGATCGCTGATCTTCTGCACATCGTCCGTCGTCGAGCGGATCTCGCCAAGATGCTGCGTCTGTGCCGTCGTGTTCTGGCTGATGTCTTCGCTTGCTCTGAAGATGCTATCGAGCCCTGCGTTGATCTCTTCGACGCCGGCTGCCGTTTCGCTGGCGATGCCCGAAAGCGTAGCCGAGCTGCTCACAAGCGTCGCCGTATCGTCGCGCAGCTTCTGCGACACATCCCACGATTTCTGAACGATGCGATTCAGCTCTTCGGTCACGGCATCAAGACGACGGATCTGATCCTGATTTTTTAGAAAGTTAGCGCGAAAGGTTAACGCATAATAAACGAGTATGCTCGACTCAAAGACCACGAAGAAGGCGTGCAGCGTTACGATATCCCATCCCGTTCCGTAGTTGAAAACCTTCACGGGAATACCGAGAATGGCGATGTCGTACTGCTGACAGAGATTGAAGACGACATGATGTACGGCGGCCAGGCCGGCTCCGGTAATAACGGGCTTCCAGTCTCTATAGATCAGAAGAAAGGCCAGGGCTCCGAAGATGTGGAAGTGCATCTCGATGCGCCCCATCTGCACCTGAATAAACAGAATGGAATAGCTGAGAAGCGTAACGGCATACAGATGCCGCAGAAGAACGGTCTTGCGAAGCAACAAACGCCCGAGAATGGTAACGACAAAGAGCACGGCCGCTCCGGAGATGCCGACCCAGTAGGTGTCGTATCCATAAGGGAAGATCAGCGCCGCAAACGGTACATGGCCAAGCAGAAGGTAAAACAGGAATCCGTCGGCTTTCTGTCGTTCGCGCTGAAGGGCGTCATGCGCCTTTTCGCTGATCTGTGTCATGGCTCTCATTATTTCAGATGCTTGAGGTCGGCAAGCAGAGTTTCGGAATCAGGGGATGTCAGATAGATCAGGGCAATGCGACCATCCGGACGCACAAGATAAAGCGTGCCGGAATGATGGATCGTTTCGGCCGTGCTCTGCGGAATCAGGATGCGATAGTCGGCGGCGATGCTCCGAATCCGGTCTGCGCTGCCCGTGAGTGCAATAAAGTTCGGACCGAATCCGGCGAAGCGTTCGGAAAGCTCGGCGGGGCTATCATAATGAGAATCAATACTGACAAAGACGATCTTCGGAGCCGACGCTTGATCAAAGCCTGCCTGGAGACGTCGCAGCTCTGCCCAGGTCGACGGGCAGACCGTCGTGCAGCGGCTGAATCCGAAGAAGACGTAGCGGTAGCCTTTGATATCATAGAGTCGAGCGGGCTTTCCCGATGTGTCCGTCAGCTCAAAATCCGGCGCGAGGCGATCCGAGGTAAGGCCGTGAAAGCCCTGAGAAAAGGGCAGATGCTCTTTAAAAGCAAGCAGCGCCGGAACGGAGGCGATAGCGATGGTTGCCAGAGCTGCAAATGTCAGGTAGGAGAGAAGCGATCGACGCATGTTTGATAAGACGGATGACGCAAAAACAAGCCGATACGCGTGCAGAGGGAGTTGACCTGAGTGTCAATGCAGGTTTTTCTGGAACTGAACACGGGTTATTTATGCAATTTGATGAAATCGTCTCAAGCAGACGAGACGCTTTCATGAACCTGCCGCCCTGTATCAAAACCGTTCCGGGCTTGAGACTTAAGAAAGGTTCAGGATCGGTTCGAAAAGAGACATTGCTCGAGGAGGAGCTATGATTCAGAACAACTATTTTTCAGACAACGAGGATCTTACTCTACAGTTTGAGAAGATCATGAGCTGGAACGACATCATCGATACCTATGAGAACGGTTTTGAAGATGCAAAGTCCTATCAGAAAGATGGGAATGAGCGCCTGGCGATGGCCCCCTCGAACCATCAAGAAGCCGTCGATTTCTATCGCACCATCCTTGAATCGACCGGAGAGATAGCCGGCAAGGAGATCGCTCCGAAAGCACAGGTCATGGATCATACGGGCCTGAAGTTTAACAGCGGTAAGGTAACCTTTCCCGACGAGATGGTGGCGTGCATGAAATCGGTGAAAGAGGCCGGTATCATGCCCTATTCGATCACGCGTCACTATGGCGGCCTCGGTCTTCCCGTCACGGCGCAGGTGATGATGATGGAGACGATCTCTCGCGCTGATGCCGCCTTCGCCATCGCCATGGGATGTGTGAATCTCGGCGAAACGATCGAAAGCTTCGCCTCTGACGAGATGATCGAAGAATGGGTGCCGCAGATGGCAGCCGGTGATCTGTGGGGGGCCATGGCCCTGACCGAACCGAACTACGGCTCGGATTTGCAGAACGTTCGTACGAAGGCCGAGAAAGGCGCCGATGGAACATGGCGTATCACGGGAACGAAACGTTTCATCACGCATGGCTGCGGCTTCGGCGATACCCCGGCCGTTATCCTTACGCTTGCGCGCACGGGCGGTCCCGAAAGCGGCGGACGCGGGCTCTCTTTCTTTCTCGTAAAAGGGCAGGACGTAGAAATCGCCGGCATCGAAAAGAAGATGGGTCTTCATATCTCGCCCACATGCGAGGTCGTTTATGATAACTCTCCGGCGCTGCTGATCGGCGAAGAAGGCAAGGGCCTTGTAAAATACGCGATGGGCATGATGAACGGCGCCCGTCTCTCTATTGCCGCTCAGTCGATGGGCATTGCAAGCGCCGCTTTTTACGAAGCGAAGAAGTACGCCTCGGAGCGCGTGCAGTTCGGCAAGACTATCGATAAGATTCCTGCCGTGGCGAAGATCCTTGAAGGCATGGAGCGTGAGATCATCGCCATGCGCTGCCTGCTTCTCGAAGCTGCGACGAGCGTCGACATGTATCACTGGCGTAAGCACCGCCTCGCACATGAAGGCATGGCCGACCGTGACGTGCGCCGCGACGAACAGGTGAAGAAGTGGGAGAAGCTGGCCGATCTTTTCACTCCGCTTTCGAAGTATTATACTTCTGAGCTGACGAACAAGCTTGCCTTCGACGCCGTGCAGATCCATGGCGGAGCCGGTTATACAGAAGAATACGACGTCGCCCGCATCTATCGCGATGCCCGTATCACGAACATTTACGAAGGTACGACGCAGCTGCAGGTCGTCGCCGCTATCGGTGGCGTCGTTTCGGGCATGACTCCGTCCGGGCATCTTCGCGCCTACATCGACGAAACGCTCAAAGGCTTTGAGGCGTCGACGATGCTGAAACGCAACTTCGAGATCTTCGAAGAGATCGTGCGTGCGTATCGGGAAATCAGCGAAGGCGAGCAGAAGGATGCGCTTGCATTCGAGGTCGTCGAATCTGCCGCCCGTTATATCAACGGTCTTCTGCTTGAGCGCTCCATCGACCGTCTTGTGAAGCAGGGCGAGAACGTCGATCGTCGTCGTCAGCTTGTGGACGGCTATAACCGTGACTCCTTTGCCATGCTGACGGCGAATCTTGTTCGCGTCGGCGGCGAGAGTCGCGTCGAGGTTCGTGCAGGCGCCGCCGTCTGACCGATGAGGCTTGCGGGATTTAAGATCGGTCGTCCCGTGATCGGTATTGCGCTCGGCTCCGGCTCTGCCCGGGGCTGGGCGCATATCGGCGTTTTGCGAGCGCTCGCCGAAGAGGGCATCCGACCGAAGATCGTAACCGGTACATCTGCGGGCGGCGTTGTGGCCGCCTTTTACGCGGCGTCAGCCCTTGATAATCTCGAAGAGTTTGTTCGTAACTACAAGGGGTTCGGCAGTACGATCGCACACCTTGACTTCGGACTTGGTAACGCCGGCATGATCACCGGAAAGCGCTGGCTTGCCAATTTTCTTGAAGCCTATCTGCCTGTGCGAGACTTCAGACAGCTAACGCTGCCTCTTGGCATGGTTGCCACCGACCTCATCTCGATGAAAGAGGTGCATATTACAAGCGGCCCTTTGATTCCGGCGATTCGAAGCACCGTCGCCGTGCCCGGTTTTTTCACTCCGCTTGAATACGGAAACATGATGCTTGCCGACGGCGGCATGCTCAATCCTGTTCCCGTCGATCTTGCGCGTGCGCTCGGAGCCGATATCGTTATCGCAGTGGATCTCAATGCGAATCTATCAAGTACCGTGCCTGATTCGCTCGCCGATGTCGTGCATCGATCGATCGAGACGATGATGAATCGCGTGCGCGAAACGAATATGGCTCATATGAAGGCAGAGATTACGATAGCGCCGAACCTGAACAGTGTGGGCTTCCTTGATTTTCATGAAGGCGAGACGTCGATCGCCGAAGGCTATCGGGCGACGATTGAGATGATCCCCGAGATCAGACGGCAGTTGAATAGGCCGGTGCGTCGCCTGCGTTCCGTGCTTCCGCGTGAGGATGTGCTTCATCGCGAAATAGGTAGCTGGAAAAGCCCCTGATCGCCGCTGCTCCTTGCTTCCGCTATCGCCTCCTATCTCTGAAGGTTAAAAAACACTTTCCAGAAATATCCTTTTGCTGTGTCATGCGTTATGGCCCGAGCAAATCCGCATCTGCGTTCCCTTCGGATCTTTGATCCCGATGTCGATCTTGCTATAGACGACGAGCCGATAAAAGGCAAGCAGTCGGCAAAGACATCTGAAGATTTCATGTCCGATCCGCTTCTGAGCCTTGCCGAGGAATCCGCCTCATCTGAAGACTCTGCCGATTCTACAGGAGCAGCGGGGCCGGGCAAAGCAAAATCAGACGCATCTTCGTCGAGATCCGCTCCTCCTCCAAAGGGAGTCCGGCAGGCGGAGGCAGCGCAGAGTGCACAGCCCGCGCCATCTGCGCAGGCCGATGGGAGTTTTGACGAGGATCTTGGCGGAAAGGTCGTCGAACTGTAAGTGGTGGCCTTCATAGACCGGTGCAGGGACCGGTACATGTTGATTGGTGAAGAGCCTGCGGGTTCTAATATAGTAGAGAGATAGATATGGCAAAACGAGCGGCGGATACAGAGAAGAATAAGTCGGCAGGTCCCGATATGCTGGGGGTGAAGGTATTCATCGCATTCCTTATCGTCATACTGCTTCTGCTGATACCGGTATTTGCTCGAAGTAAAGATCTGTATCTTGTCGTGCTGACCATTGCCCTTGATATTGGCCTGATCGCCTCCCTGGCCGCCAACCTGGCCTTACTGCTAAAGAACCGAGCCTTGCAGGCCGGCCCCGTGCCCGATCGAGCCCCGCAACCGGCGGCAAAGCCGGCGCCACTGCCAGCGAAACAACCGGTGCGACAGCCCGTGCCCTCGTCAGCCGTCGATCCGAAGAATCTGCCGGATCCCGGGCTGGTCTTCAAGTTTTCTCTGGCCGGCAAGGACGTGAAAAGCAAGCAGATCGTCATCGGACGCAAAGAGGGCAGTATCAAGACATACAGCACCGAGATACTCGAAAACCATCTCGATATTCTGCTTCGCCTGCGCGAAGACCCCGATCGTGATATATACGATACGGCGCAGCAGCTCGTTCAGAAATACAGCATCGATCTACGCCGATCGGGCAAGGTGCTCATCCATCTTCCCGGTGAAACGGGATTCCGCGAGATGGGCTCGCGAGAGCGTCTTTTAATTCAAAAGGAGCGCGACCCGGAGGGCGATGCAAACTTCGACCATATCGATGCAAAAGAGCCCATCCGTCTGCAGCTGGGCGAGCGTCTGCGTCATGACGGCAAGTTCGTGCGCGGATACTTTGAATTCCATCTATTCACGAAGCCGATTGAGATCAAAACCGGAGAATATACGCGGCTCGATCAGGATTTCTACCTGCGTCTCTTTCGCATCTTCCCGGGCTATGACGTCGCCCATCCAACCGATGAAGGGCTGTATCCGATGATCGATCCGTTCCTTTCGCGCGGAACGGCGAACGAAGGCGAGACGGCGTAGGCGTATGGGCGAGAATCTCTTTCATCAATCGGCCGTTCGCGTTCTCAAAGACGACCTGCCCATGGTCCGAAAATCGCTCATCCTGGGCCTTGGCGGCTCGGGCATGAAAGGCATACTGTCGGGACGTAACTATATCGAAAAGAATATGCCCGCCGAGGCGCGGCGTTATCTGCGCTGGATCGGCATCGATACGACCGACATCGGCACAAGCATCGAGGGCAAAGGCGGCAGCTATCGCTTTCCGGGCGATCAGCAGTTCTATCAGGACGATCAGCGTATGCTGTACATCGGCACGCCGACGCCGGCCGATCTTTCCATCGAGTATCTGCGAAAGCTGCGAACGGAAGATCCGGCATACCGATGGTTACCCGACCCCGACGTCTTCAATATTTCGACGCGATCAGGTCAGGGTGCGAATCAGACGCGAGCGCTGGGCCGCCTGGCCTTCTTCCATAATTTTGAAAAGATCCGCAACACCCTGATCAAAGAGAAGGAGATGCTTGAATCTCTTTCCAATGATCCGAAGTACTTTCGTTTGATGGATGTGCAGGAGCAGTCGCAGCCCGAAGTGATGCGCGTCGTCATCCGCCCTGAAGCCGGGCGCAATCGATACTATATCGACGAGCAGATCCCCCGGCACCATGATGTGCTGAAGCTGACAATGGACGAGCAGATGCGCTCGATTCTCTGTCCGCATCTGCCGCCCGAAGAGGTTCATCTGGGAATATTCCCGCGCGATGAGCAGGGCAGCTACTTTGAGATCAGCCCGGAACGCGCACCGAAAGAGATGGTGTTCGAGCTGCGTCATGCTCCTCGAGCCGGACAGATCTCGATCTTCATAACGGGCTCGGTCGTCGGCGGAACCGGTAACGGCATGATCCTCGATATGGCGGCTCTGATTCGCGATATCTTTAAAGATACCTGGCCGCAGCCGAAGATCTACGGCGTCATCGTCCTGCCGTCGGCCTTCAAGCGCGTGGTGTATAACCGCAACGCTCGCGCCAACGCCTATGCCGCACTTAAAGAATTCGATTATTTTATGAGCGGCAATCCGTTTCAGGCCATTTATCCGGGCGGTCATACGATCCGCTTCGAAGATCGCATCTTCAACGACGGAATGCTCTACCTGCTCGACGTCGAGAACCTGTCGGGTAACGTGCTTCAAGATCGGGATCAGGTGCAGGAGCTGACCGGCCAGTTCATCTATACGTTCGTCGCCTCGACGGCCGGCGGCGCCATCGAAGAGCGTATGGTGAACGATTCGACGCGCACGAACATCTACTATCCTCTTGAGGGGGCGGAACCGAAGCGTCGCGCCTCGTATAACTCTTTCGGCATCTCGCGGGTGATGTATCCGGCGCCGCAGATGCGAGATATCGGCTTCAGGCTGGTATCGATGAAGGTGATTCGATCGTTCTATTCACCTGTAAACGTAGAGCTTCTTAAAGAGACGTTCGGCGACCTTTCGCGTGGCCTTGTGCGCGCCCTGCGCCTGAACGCAAAGCTGATCTTTCAGCGCATGTACCCCGATTACCGCATGGACTGGCAGGCTGAGTTCAATCCGTACCGGGATCGACTGGCACGGGCGTTACAGAAGAAAGACGCAAACGAGGTCTATTCGATCCTCGAACTTCTGAATCGCGACTATGGCCGCGGCGAGATGGAGAATCATAAGTCGCGCATGCTGCGTCGTATGGAAAGCCGCTGGAAGCTGGAGCTGGAAAAGGCCGAGCAGGTGATGCGCGACATGGTGGCCACGGTGACGAAAGATCCGAAGCGCGGCTTTCTTTTCTGTCAGGAGCTTATAAAGCAGATCTTCCAGCGCCTCGAAAGCTACCAGGCGCACTATTATAAATGCCGTGTCGGATTGCAGTTCTACGCCGATTCCGAGATCTCAAAGCTTCTTGGCGAGCTCGAACAGAAGGCTGACGCTCAGAAGGCCGAGGCCGTTTATCAGATGGTCCGCACGAACCATCTACAGCTGATGCATGAGACGATGCTTCAGGCCTCTGAAGAGTTTATTCGCGATATGAAGTCCGTGCTTTACAGGCTTCGTAATGAGCTTCTCAATCCGCTTGATGAAAAGCTGCGTCTGCTTTCGCGCCGCTTTGAAGAAGAGGTGCAGTCGCTTCACTTCGAACTTCTTCAGAAGATCAATCCGCTCTTTTTCTATCTCGTAAACAAAGACGAGATCAAGAACTTTGTGAATCGCTATTTCGCCGCACGCATCTCTGTGGACGATCTGTGCAACGAGGTCGATTTTCTCGCCATGGACCGCGGCGACGATACGTTTCAGATCGTACAGACCTGGCTCATCGGCAAGAAAGGCATAGCGGTTCTTGAATTATCTGAAGAGGAGCTAAACTCGCTGATCGTGTCCGAGGCCGGCGCCGACATCCTCGATAAAAAGCCAGACGAGGCCCGCGACATTCTGTATAACGCCGAGAAGGCCTCCCTTCAGATCGACGAGGCGACGATGACTGAGATCGAGATCGAAACGCTTCGCCTCGGGCTCTATAAAATCATTCGCAAGCGCTTCGAGGGCTTCAACTTCGAATCGATCTCGATTGAAAAGGTGCTCTCGGATCGCAAGATCCCCTTAAAGAATCTGCTCGAGAAGCTCGACGGCTTCTCACGACCGTACATCACCGTCGATGCCTCGGGCCTGAAGGCGATGGAATACTACCGCACGATCTCGCGCTTCGCTATCAACGTATTTGAAGAAGGCGATACGATTCCCGAGAAAAGCAAGAACGATCTGCCGTCGCGCATGGACCACTATCTGAAAAGACAGCAGGCAGAACTCGACATATCGGTGGAATGCTTCGAGCTGCCTAACCTGTGCAAGCCTTACGAAATCATGAGCGTCGGCATCGGTCTGGGGCTGCCGCTCTATCGCATGCCATCGCTCAAGGATTCCGAGGCCGATTATCATGCCGTTATCGCCGAGCGCGCCCATCCGCTGCATATTTTCAACGATGCCGAATTCGACGCGAAGTATTTTCCCGATCCCTTTCGCTGGAAAAATTATATCAATCCGGCGCAGCTCTGGAAAGGACTCGTACACTACGAGCTTGTCGTGAAGAATGCGGCCGGAGCCTATGAGTATGACGCCACGCTGCACGACGACCTGCGGCGCATTACGTCGGGCTCCCAGTATCGCAAATCGGTAGAAGGCGCCTTCTCGCAAATCGAGCAATCGGGCGGTGTGAAGAGCATGGACGCGGCCACCTTTGCAAAGGCGCTGGCGTCGCTCGGCTATTTGAAGAAGAACTCGTCGGGCCAGATCGGATTTCGCAAGGACTATGATCGCGTGATCCGTGATATCCTTGATGGCGATGGTACTGGCGATCGGGCGACGGCTGCCGGCCTGAGCAAAGAGGCCTATATCGAGAAGCATATTCCGTCTCCCGTTTTTGCAAGCATCGCCGAACTCGTCAAGTGGACGCTACAGCAGACGGCGGTTCAAAAATTCCTCATGCACGATATGCAGCGCATTCAGCGCGAAACGGCGGGTAACGAGATCACGGGTGCCGCCATTAACGTGCCCGATGCGCGTCTGGCCGAGGTAAAGCTGCCCGTTTATCGCGACGAAATCGATTTCTACGATTACTTTCAGGCCGAAGGATCGCTCGAATGGCAGAACTATCTTAAAGGAAAGATCGTCGAACGTATCGACGCCATCGTGCGTCGCTACCGGAAGGCCGAAGATCCGACGCTGCCGGACCGCGCGAAGATCGATCAGTATTTAGTCGAAAACGCCGAACGCATTCCCTTCGTCGCCGCCTGGGAGGTGCGCGTCAATCACCGAGTGATCCGTTAAAGGCCCGCACGCAGCCGCCCTCACCACGCGGGTGGTGCTTTGTTGTTCGGTTGAGCACCAGGCCTGGTTCGAGCGGCTGCGTGCGGGCTGGAATTCGTTAGGCGGGAGAACCGGTGGCATTGCAGGTGTTCTATTGGCTTTCATTCCAGCCCGCTCGCTCCCCTGTGTAGCGGAGCAGGAGTGCGGAGCGGCGACGATTGACGCAAGGAGGCGTCATCTCGGCGCACACAGGGGGTGCGAGCGGGCCTTGCCTGTGCGGGGATTCGGATGGGTGCAGGTGTGATGGGTTTGGTTAGGCGGGAAAACCGCTACCTTGAACGGTATCCCGCTGGCTTGAACCCCGGTTGGCTGTTAGAAAAATCCGACGGCCTTATCTCTGAGGTCTCCGCGTTCTCAGCAGTGAATCTGATCGTTTTTCCCTGCAAATAGGGAGAGGATGCAAAGGGGAAAGAGGGGAGAAGGAAATTCGGGCTGACTGGATTCGAACCAGCGACCACACGCCCCCCAGACGTGTGCGCTACCACTGCGCTACAGCCCGTATCAGGGCCAGAGTCGTGCTGCGGGGCAGGGTGTCAAGGAAATCGAGAGCCTGCGGCCATTCTCGGGGCTCGCGTAGCTATCGGCCATCTCGACGACCGGGGATGCCCGGCGGTCTCGGTCATCTCTGAGCTCGCGCCGGCTTGAATCCTCTTACTTCGTTCCTGACTCAGATCCTCTCGATGATCTGTTCGAGTAGTGCCTGGCGTTTTTCGTCCGATAAAAAAGCGGATAGGGCCTTCACGTCGTCCGGCCGGCGCAGCTCGACGCGCAGCTGCACATAGCCCGATTCGAGATCGGCGGGTAGCTCGACGGCGATATTTTTCGGAGTATTGAGGTCTTTCTTTAGAGCAAAGAGCTCCTGCCGCAGGGACGCATACTGCGGATAACGCCGTCGGTGCACAAGATCGCGCAGCTCCTGCGAGGGAAAGACCGACGATCGTGCTTGCCAGCCTTCGGCAAAGGCGGTGCATTCTTCAAGGCAGTGCCGTCGGGCCTCTGCATCGAGATCGTAGTAGTCCATGACGATTTCGCGGATCAGGTTCTTCTTCACCTGACGCAGCTCGAAGATATGCAGCCAGGCCTTCTGCTCGTCGTCGCCAAGACGGTTCCACAGACGCAGCGTATTCAAGGGCAGATCGTATCGCCGGTTCAGCTCTGCCGCCGATGCTTCGAGCTCAGACATCTCTTTCCAGTCGGCAAGGGATCGATGGTGTTCGGCCAGCCCGAAGGCCTGCATGATTCCGACAGGCGAGCGCCCGGAATGGAAGCTGCGCCACCAGCGCGCCGCATCGACGAGAGACGTCTTGTAAAGTGAGAGTATCAGCCTCCAGGTGGCTGCCTGACCGAATTCGTCGGTGTTTATGATGGCAGCGGGGAATTGCATTTTGCCACAGAGCAGAGAAAGAGTTCCTGCATCGTCACGAAACAGAAAGGAAGGCCTGTCAATTTCGTCGGGAATGGATGATAAGAGCACTGGCAATTCGCTGGAGCGATCAACGTTTGAGGGGAGTTCTGATACCCATTGCATGCGTCAGGTTTCCGGAGTGACGCAGGGATTGAAGTGTTTTCTCATGCATGTATGCATGACGCTTCGACTGAGAAAGAAAGACCTGCCGTTCTCTGCCTCGGCGCCGGCTTCACGACGCGATATCTTGCCCGGCATTTTGACGCCGATGTGCGCTTCCTGTCGCGAGATGTGCCTGCCGATCTGCGTTCTAATAATAAAGAAGAGCCCTTTCGGCCACAGATCATCGTTGATTCCATCCCGCCCGTACGAGACGGCGAGAGGCTATTAAATCCGCTGTATCAAGAGCAGTGGCAGGGCTTTGCCGATGCCGTGTTTATCCATCTGAGCTCGACCTCTGTCTATGATCGTGACACGCCTCTTGTAAACGAAAAGACGCCTGCTGTGCCCGAAGATGCACGAGGGCAGGGCAGGCTTGATCTGGAAGAGGCGGTGCTTGCCTTCGTTCCCGATGCCGTGATTCTCAGATGTGGAGGCATCTATGGCCCCGGTCGGTGCCTGCCTTTATCGATCGCTAAAGGCCAGGCCGCGCATGTGCCGACCGACAATCGCTATGTTTCGCGCATCCACGTACAGGATCTCTGTCGTTTGATTCTCGCCGTCGGCCAATCATTCTATAAAGAAGGGGCGACATCGCCGGCTCTCAGCTCAGGAGCGGGCCTGCCATCAATGCTTCCGGGGTATGATCGCCGCAACCTGCTTCTGGCCGTGGATCCTGCTCCGTCGCCCACGGCCGAGACGCTTGCCTTTATTCAGGATCGCTGGGCACTTTCCGTTCCCGAGGTCGGCGGCCTGGCCATCGGTCGTTGCATTCAGTCGTTATACACCGAGCGCTTTGGCTTGTTTGACTTCCCTGATTATAAAGCGGGCTTTGTGCATTGCATGCAGGGCTTTTGACGGACGGCCCTGCTTCTGCGCATTCCGTATCGGAGCGCATCCCGTCTGAGTTACTTCGCTTTATAAGAAGTCGAGACGGTCGTCGTGATCCCTCCGCGGACGTTATAAACGGCGCGCACATCAAGCTGCCGCGGTTTACAGGCGCGAGCCACGTCCTCGCAGATGCGGTTCACGACGTTTTCGTGAAAGATGCCGATGTTGCGATAGGCGAAGAAATACTCTTTCAAGCTTTTCAGTTCGAGACAATGCTGGTCGGGCACATAGCTCAAGTAGACGACGCCGAAATCGGGCAGTCCGGTCTTCGGGCAGATGGCGGTGAATTCGGGGAATTCGAGTTCGATGCGATAGTTGCGGTCGCTGTAGATGTTCTGAAAGACCTCGATATCGGGCAAGACGAGATCTCGTATATGATCCTGTTTACCGTCGTAGGTTTCAGAGAGATGCAGATCCATGAACGTCGATTTTTTTCGGTGCTGAGAGAAGGCGAGCGAGAAGCTGCCGGGTTGCCTGTATAAAAAAAGAAATCCGGAGCTCTGAAGCCCCGGATGCTCTCATGTTCCAGTAATAGAACAGATCAGCGGATCAAACGGCGGTCGGGCCTGCTCCGGTTCCACCGGTCTTTTCTTTTACGGTTTTCGTAACTTCTTCAACTTTTGCCTGGATGGCTTTGCTGAGTTCGTCAACCTTGCCTTTTACCTGGTCCAGCTGCTCTTTCGGAACGATCTTCTCGATCTCAGCCGAAGCCTTTGCATAGAGGTCTTGCAGTTGCTTTACGGAATCTCCGTAGGTGCCACTGGCCTTGTTGTTCAGGTCGCCGGCTTGCTTGACGATATCGTCGAGGATCTTGCGCAGTTTAACTGCAGACTCACTGTTATCGGCAGCGCCTTTTGTTTTCAGCTCTTCAAACGTCTTTTTTACGTCTGCAACGGCAGTTGCTACGGAGCCTTCGCCTGCGCGGAAAAGCGCAATGCCGGCATTCAGTACGTCTTGAAGAATCTTCTCTACTTTTTCCATGGTCTTTCCTTCCTTCTAAATAAAGTTCAATGTTTTTCCGCCCTTAGAGGATGCGGTTGTGCAGCGCACAAAACACTTATGATGCAGCGCATCATTCCGGTCAAATACTTTTCCGCCTTATTTTTCCCTTCGCAAATTTTTTTTTGGATCGGTCGTTCCCCGTTTTATGTCGCGGATCCCTGTGGTTGCCGGCTGCCTCTTGCTGCCGGCAGCAATCAAGCATGCGTCAGATCAGACATTCCTCAACAAATTGCAGAAAATCCTCGATCGGATCGGGATCGGGTTCGTTGAAGATCTCGTGAAAGAGCCCTTCGTAAATATCGAGCGATTTCTCGTCGGTGCCGGCTTTGAGAAAAAACTGCTCTGTTCCCGTCGGGTCGGTGATGCGATCCTCGGATCCATGCGCCGCCCACAGGGGAATCTGGAGACGAGGGGCTTGCTCGATCAGCTCTTTTCCGCATGAGAGGATGGACAGGCCGAGACGCACGCTCAGCTTTCCGTGAACGAGCGGATCTCGCCGGTAGGCCTCCACCACCGCCTGGTCGTGTGAGAGGTCGGCCGGATCAAGGCCCGAATCGAGAATCAGATCGGGGGCGACCGTATTGAGCAGCCGTCCTGCTCCCTGCTTCAGTCGCTGAAAGATATTGAGCGCGACGGCAAACGGAGCGGCGCTTACGGCCAGGCCGGCCAGATGGAATTGATTGGAATGGCGCAGCGCAAAGGTCGCGGCAACGGCGCCGCCAAGTGAATGCCCGAGTAGAACAGGTCGCTTCAGATCGGCCAGTTCTTTGAGCTGTGCAAAAAAGGCCTCAAGGTCCAGGGCGAGCTCGGCCACTCCGGCAGCATCGCCCCGACGACCGCCCGAGCGACCATGACCGCGCAGATCCATCAGATGCACGCTGATGTTTCTATCGTTGAGTCGTTCGACCAACCTCTCGTAACGGCCTCCATGTTCGCCCAGGCCGTGCTGTATAATGACATGCAGATCAGGGTCTGAGGCAAGATGGGAGCGCCCGTACAGATCCAATCCGTCTGTGCTGTGAAACGTATGATGCAGTATGCTGCGGGATTGCATGAACACCTCGGCTTTTTTTATGTCGTGACTGCTGGATTGCTTGCGTGCTTCGTAGCCTTACAGGTATATTGCCCAACTGGTAGACTGTCAATGCATACAAAAGAGAAACGATCCTCCTTTCTGATCAGCCGGCCCGACGTCAGCGCCCCTCTATCGGGCAGGGCTTCTCGATCCCCGTTCAAGTCTGGTATCATTCTGCTCCTTCTTTCGGTTGCCCTTTCCTGTTCGCTGCGCTTGCATCAACCCGAGGGCGATCCGGCGCATCCTCCCGAAGGCCTGTGGCTCCATCAGGAGAAAAACAGTCTCGACGTTCTGCGCATCTCCTGCGCCGGGCGATGCTGGTTCCGCAATGTATTCCTGAACTATCGCGAGCTGCCGCTTTCAGGTAAGGTCGTGCATCAGACCGTGCGCAGCGGCTATCTGCAAACGTCGGCCACCGAGGTTCTGCTTGTGCAGACCGAGTTCCGAAGCGAACGCATTGAATGGAAGGATGCAGCGGATCCAAAGGTCATGCTTGATCGAGTCGTGCACGGCGAGACCCGCTTTCGCCTTCTTCACTGGAAGAGCGCCGACGAGCTTGAGGACGGCGAAGTCTTTCGAAGACAGTGTCGGGCGGACTGCGCCGGACCGCTTGCGCTCATTGCATCCTTCCCTGAGTCGAAGACGAAAATGCTCGTCTCGCCCGACGCTACGGCCCTTCCTCAAGATAGCCTGAGCTGGCCAGCCGATCTGCAACCGCCGTTTAAAGGCGGCGTGTTCTCTTTGATTCAAACGACGAAAGAGCCCGGCCCCTTTGCCGTGCCCGTAAAAGGACGCGTCGATCTGGGCCTTGCTTATGAAAGCATCATCTCACTGACGCCCGGCGCTCAAGCGCTTGATCTTTCGCGCAAGCGCCGTGACGCAGTAGAGCTTGAAAAGCAGAAACGACGGGATGAGATACGCCGGCGCCTGAAGGCCGGCGAGCCCGTAAGCAAAGAAGAGATGCTCGAAGTGCTCGAGTAGCGTTAACCCGTTTCAGGCGTCGGGCAGCTCGGCCTGCAGACAGAGGCAGAGCAGAGCCATGCGCACGTCGACGCCATAGGCCGCCTGTCTGAAGTAGGCGGCATTCGGCATCTCGTCGACGTCGGTCGATAGCTCGTTCACTCGCGGAAGCGGATGCAGCAGCAGAGTCGGATGCCTTGACGCCTGCACGAAAGCACGGTTAACGACGTAGCTGTCTTTCAGACGCTCATAATCGGCCCGGTCAGCGAAGCGCTCTTCCTGGATGCGCGTGATGTAGGCGACGTCGCAGTCCCACATGGCCTTCAGGTCTTCGGTCTCTTCGAAATGAATACCGAGCGAAAGCAGCTCTTTGCGGTAGGACTCGGGAAGTGCAAGGTCGACGGGCGAGATAAAGACGAATTCCGTTTCGTAATGTGTGAGAAGTTTAACCAGGCTGTGAATCGTGCGGCCGAACTTCAGGTCGCCGATAAAGGCGATGCGTTTTTTATCGGGCAGCCCGCGCTCTCGAACGATCGTGTAGAGATCAAGCAGCGCCTGCGTCGGATGCTGTCCGGCTCCGTCGCCTGCGTTGATGATGGGAATATTCACGGCGCCGGCAGCAATGCGGCTCGATCCTTCGACCGGATGCCGGATGACGGCGATATCGGCATAGGCCTCGATCATCTTCATCGTATCATAAAGCGTTTCGCCTTTGCTGATCGATGAGAACTGGAATCCGACGGTGGTGATGATGCGCCCGCCGAGGCGATGCATGGCCGCCTCAAAGCTCAGACGCGTTCGCGTCGATGATTCGAAAAAAAGGGAGGCCATCAACCTCCCTTCCAGAACTCCGAAAAGCCGATTCTGCTCTTTCAGCCGCACGACGTGTTCGGTGGCGGCCAGAATCGTGTTCAGATCCTCACGGCTGAACTGATGGGAGTCGATGATATGAGTGTGGGGAAAGTCAAAGCGCTTCATCTCTGGAAGGACAGGGAACGCGAGGGGAAGGGCCCGAAAAGGCTTTTTTTATCTGAGGGCGAATTTTGGAGCATCACCTCAAAAAGAACGGCCCGCCGTCTCTGTGCGATCGGTCTTCTGCTGTTCCTTGCAATTGTGGCCGGGCTGAATGCCAATGAACCGGGCGAACCCATCGAGCTGCCACCGATGCCTCAGTTGAATCACGTCCCGGAAGCAGGTCGAACTTACTTGCAGCGATACGAGATCTTTGACGTGCGCTTCTGTCATCTGACGCCCGATCCTTTTCTGTGTGAGAGATGTCTGCGAAGCGATATGCAGTTCGTTCGATTGCTGCGATTTAATGAAGAGGGGCGGCCGGAGCGCATCTATGGCTGCCGGCCCTTTCTGCGGCCCTACGTTCATTGAGAGTTCGACCGGGAACCTAACAGGGGAGGCCGGCGCTGTGCCAGTAGAAGGACCGACCGGGCGAACAGGAGCCCTCGGTTCAGTCCTTATTCCAGTTCTGCAAAGAAGGAGGAAGCTCTTCTCTGTTTTCAGGAGCCGGTCCGTCGAGGATGCTCATCGGGTCTTTGCCGGCCGGGGTGCTCTGTTCTTTAGGCAGTCCCGAAACGCGTGGCGGCTCGTTCTGGCGCATGATCTCTTCGCCGCATGGTCCGCCCGGCGCAATACAGACCTTCCAGACGCCCGTACGAACGTCTTCGCTGTAGGTCCCACCCTGATAGAAAGCACCGTTCTGAAAGTAATAGATCCATTGCCCGTGAGCGAGGTCGGCCACGTAAATGCCCTTGAAGAACACGGCGCCCGATTCATAGTATTCCGTCCAGGGGCCGTTCTTGAGGCCTCCGGCGTAGGTTCCGTCAGACTTCTTTCGTCCGCTTTCGAAATATACCGTCCAGGGGCCCTGCTTGCTGCCGTTGCGGTATTCTCCCTCTGACTGAAGCTTGCCCGATTTATAGTAGAGCTTCCAGGGGCCTGTCATTCGGCCTGCCGTGTAGCTGCCTTCGGCCCTTTTATTGCCGTTAGCATGAAAGAAAACCCAGGCTCCGTCGCGCTGGCCCTGCTTCAGATCGCCCTCGGATTTTTTTGTGCCGTCGGCATACCAGACGATCTGATGACTGGCCGATTCCTGGACCCATACGCGATGGGCGGCTACATAACGAGCGCCTTCGGGCAGGCCGGTGGGGCGGTTCTGATTCGCCGCAAGCGTTCCGGTCAGAATAATAGAAAAAAACAGGGCAAGAATCCTTCGCATAGCGTCCTCTTGATCTGACGATCGGTCTATTTGACGAAATGCCTTAGCAGCCGGTTGAAAAAACCGGCGGTGATCGGCGGCGGGCCGCTCTACAAAATCCGATCTTTCTGCGTATTCTGATCAAGAAGCATATCTTGCATCGCATTCAAATCATCGCACAGGCAGGGCCCACTCTGTGCAAGCGGCCGCTGATTGTTATACAAAAAGATGCATCTGCCCCTCATCCTCTACAGAAAAAATCCGAATCGTATTCTGCGTTGCGTCCTATGCTTCGCTGGAGGAAACGATGGTTACACGAATACACAGAACACTTTTTTATGCAATGCTTGTCGCTCTGGTCCTGAGCACGGCTTCCTGTGGAAAGAAGAAAAAGGGCTTTTTCTTCTTTCCGGGATTGGCAGGTTCAACGCCCGCCGAAGCAGAGACGGTCGATCTCAATCCTGTCGATACCGGCTCGTCTCCCATGGGGGATGGCGGCCTTGAGATGACCTATCCGGGAAGCTTTACCGAGCAGCCCGATCCCGAAGGCGCCTATTCCGGATCGTTGCTTGAAGGCGAGGACGGCAATACCTACGGGTCGGGTTCAATCGTTCCTCCGGCAGAGTCCGTCGATTCGCTGATGGATCGTCTGCTGGCCGCGCTTGCCGGATGGGATGCCGTTGACGAAAACGGCTATAGCCTCATCTCACGTCAGGACGTCGGCAACGCTCCTGTTCCCACCGAGACGGCCTCGGTTCAGATTCGTGTGACCGACCCGGCAACGGCCGATGCGGTGCGCAATGCGCTTGTGCAGCTGATCGGCTCGGTGGACGGCTCGGGCGATGTCAGCCAGTTCCCCGCCTCGGGCGGCACAACGTCGACGACGGTCTTTCGTATCGTTCTTCAGGCCTCACAGGATAACGAAGGCCATGCTGCCGTTCTTTTCGGCGTAACGACCGACGAGAACTATGCGAACGTCGAAAGCGATCTGGCCGGTCTTGTAGACGGAACGAACATCGGCCCCTCCGGATCAGAGTCCGCTGCCATCACCGACGAGCTGCTGGCAGCATCGCCTCCTCGAGCCGATTTCCTTTTCGTCGTGGATAACTCCGGATCGATGTCCGAAGAGCAGAACGCCGTAAAACAGAATGCACTGGGATTTTTCGACCGTCTCTCCGGCCTGGGACTCGACTTTCGCATAGCGACGATCACGACCGATAGCAGCAAGATTCGAAATACGGGCTTCACTTCGTCTCGAACTCAGTTCGAATCCGATATCGCCGCCGGAACAAACGGCGACGGAAAAGAGTCCTGCACCTACTATGCCGAGAAGGCCCTGGCCACTGCCGGCACGAACGCTCAGAACGCCGTGCTCACCAACGGTGGCGGATCGCTCGGAACCGTAACCGCCGCTCTTCGCACTGACGTTCCGTTAACCGTGATCTGCGTAACCGATGAAAGCGACGCCTATACGAAATGGGACGGTAGCGGAAGCAATTCCGACGCAGCACGCTTCGACATAAACAGTAACATCTTTCTGTCGGGAGCATATACCTATTATGCGATCATGCCTCTGGACAACTCCGGACAGCACGGAAGCTGCAGCGGTGTGAACGGAACCGCCTCGGTTACTTCCAACTTCTCTTCGGGAACACTTTCAGTCGCCGCTCTGCGCATGGACCAACTCGCCGCAAAAACAGGCGGCTCGGTTTCAAGCATTTGTGGCGAGAACTACGGAGCCTTCCTGAATCAACTGGCCGATCGCACCGCTGCCGGAGCAAGCTCATATCAACTGAGTCGAACTCCTATCTCGGCGACGTTGAAGGTTTATGTGAACGGCGTGGCTATCAAGGCGACGTCTAACCCTGCATCGGGTCAGACGGGATACGTGTATCTGCCTTCCGTTAACCGGATCGCCTTCACGGGATCGTTGCCTGCTCTCGGAACGCCGGTTTCGATTGCGTATAAGTCCTACGGGCTCTGAGCTCCGTAAAAGTAAAAAAGGCTGCTTCAAGCAGCCTTTTTTTGTTGCATTCTCAAATAGCGACATGGACTGAAAAGCCGGCGAAAGCAGGCGGCCTGAAAGAGGCGGGCAACACTTCCGGTGTCGCTGAACGCGTTTCAGGTCGGGTTCAGCGCCGGCTTTCTGAAAGGATGCGATCCTTGATCTCTTCAAGCTGTCTTGTCAGGAAGAGATCTTCGCGAAGCAGCTTCTCAAGACGGTTGATCGCATAGAGCACGCCGGTATGATCCTTTCGGTTTGTGATGCGTGCGATCTCGCTCAGCGTCATATTCAGCATCGTCGAACAGAGAAACGAGACGGTGTGTCGTGCCAGAGAAACCTTTTTGTCTTTGGCCGAGCTGCGAATATCGTCGGGGCTTACGTGAAAGAACTCGGCGACGATGGAAAGAATGATCTCGGGGCGAACGCCGGGTTCATGACGGTAAAGCGGCTCGCAGATGCGATCGACCTCTTCGGCCGCCATCGCCCGCGGATCGGTGCTTTGAAAACTCAGGCGATGCACGGCCGCCCTGAGCAGACGCATGTCGGTCGGAATCTTCGTCGCAAGATGATCGATGACGTCCTCTTTGAGCGTGAAGCCGTCTTCTTCAAGAACGGAGCGCACGATCTGCTTGCGCGTCTCTTTATCGGGAAAGATCAGATGAATATGGCGTGCGGGCATGAGACGCGATTTCAGCTCGCGGCTCACTGTGAGCGCCGATGGATCTCTATCGGCAAGAAATACGATCAGCTTTTCGTCGCGCTCGAAGTCGTCGATGAGGTTGCGCAGCTCTTCCTGACAGCGTGCGGCGGTGGTTTTCAGAAGCTGTAGATCGTCGATGATGAGCAGGCTGTTGCTGCGCAATTCGCTCTTCCATTCAAGCGTTTTCTGCGCGCGGATGGACGAGACGAAGCTTTCCAGAAACTCCGGAAGCGAAAGATAGGCAGCCCGACCCTCGAAATGTTCAACCCACTTGCGTGCAAAAACGCTTTTTCCTGATCCTGCGCCGCCGCTAATATACACGGGGCGATAGAACTTCTTCAGCTTAAGAAGCGAGGCAAGCTCTTCGGCAAGCGCCGGATGAGGCAGGAAGCGTCCATCCCACTGGATGGGCCTGTCATGGTTAACCTTAGCGGTCGCTTTTTCGAGAACGGAGCGTCGCACGGCGTCGGGAAGGGGGCGAGCCGGCAGCTCATCGGCGTTCTGCAAACGCACGAGCGAGATCTGCGCGGGAAAATGCTGCTGTACCGCTTCGCGCAGAAGCGATCCATACCTCATTTCGATATGCTCTTTCAATCTTGCCTCGGGCACGACAAGAGAAAGCACGCTTTCGTCGGTTTGAAAGGCTCGTAACGGTTCGATAAAGGTGTTATAAAATGGTTCCGGAATCCGTGTGCGCAGCGTCTGCTTGCATAAATCCCATTCGGAGTGTGCCGTATCTGACATGGATGTCCTTCCCTGTTCTCTCTTTTTATGTGGTCGATGTATAACTCAGCCCTGAGTTAAAGGCAACGGCCGTTTTCAAGAGACATAATTTGTTCCGGCGTTCCCGTTTCAGGAGAAAAGAGCCGATTTGATTATGTCGCTTGAAAAGCTGATTTTTCCAGTATGATGAAACCGCTCATTCTTTCCACTCCTCTTGCTGATGGGGCGCTGCTTTTTTGCAGTGGAAAATCTGTGAGATTCCATTCCTGCGTCCGGACGCTAAGTGTTTCGCTTTCAGCATACAGATGCCGTTGAAAATGGTGGCAAAGGCGCCCCGACGCATGGAAATGGTCGCAACGTATGAAAAAGACGATAGCGAACTGGGGAATGTACCCGGTTATCGAAGCCGAAGAGATCGAATCGATCCGACCCGAGACGATTTCATCGATGCTCGGCAAAGAACCCGTCATTGCTCGCGGCCTCGGTCGTTCTTACGGCGACGCGTCGTTATCCGGTCGCGTATTCAACGATCTGCCGCGTAACCGATTCTTATCTTTTGACGATAGAAGCGGACTTCTTACCTGCGAGGCCGGCGTCTCACTTCAAGAAATACTCGACACCTTTGTGCCGCGCGGATGGTTTCTTCCCGTCACGCCGGGCACAAAATTCGTAACGGTGGGCGGCGCCGTCGCCTCAGACGTGCACGGCAAGAACCACCACGTTTCAGGATCGTTCTGCCGTCATGTAACGCGCATCCGACTGCTTATGGCCGACGGAACGGTGCAGGAATGCTCGCCGGTAAAAAATGCCGATCTCTTTCGCGCGACGGCCGGCGGCATGGGGCTGACCGGATTAATTCTCGATGTCTCTTTCTATATGAAGAGAATCGAAACGTCGATGATCCGGCAGGTGAGCTACAAGGCCCGCGATCTCGATGAGATGTTCACGCTGATCAACGAGCATGAGCACAGCACGTATACGGTTTCCTGGATGGATTGCCTTGCCCGCGGACGTTCGCGCGGTCGCGGAATCCTTTTTACAGGCGAGCATGCCACTCTGAAAGACGTGGCCGGAACAAAGTACGAAAAAGAGCCTTTCGCTCTACCGCACAAACTGCCGTTAACCGTTCCGTTTGTTCTGCCGTCGTTCGTTCTTAACTCTCTTACCGTTCAGGCGTTTAACCTTGCCGTATATTCGTCGCATCTTGCGAAAAAGAAGGAAGGACTTGTCGACTACGATAAGTTCTTTTATCCGCTTGATTTCATTCATAACTGGAATCGTATCTACGGCCGTGCCGGATTCTTGCAGTATCAGTTCGTCTTACCCGATCGCACGGCCTATGACGGAATGGTTCGTATTCTCGATGAGATCTCATCGCACCGTCTCGGTTCGTTTCTTGTCGTCTTCAAACGCTGTGGCGATCCGATGGCCGTTTCGCAGGCTGGTAAGAAAGGCACTCCTCCACAGTTTCCGCTTTCCTTTCCGTTGCTCGGTTATTCGCTTGCCATGGATTTTGCAATCCGGCCCGGTATGATGGAGTTCCTTGATCGTCTGGATGAGATCGTGCAGTCTTTCGGGGGCAGGGTGTATCTCACGAAAGACGCTCGCCTCAAGGCCGAGATGCTTCGCCGCATGTATCCGGCGACGAAAGAGTTTCTGGCGATTCGCAAGAAAGTCGATCCGAAGGGTCGTTTTCAATCGCTGCTTTCGCAGAGATTGAAGCTCTGATCGAAGAATAGAGCGCATCGACCCGAGAAAAATCCCCCTGATAAAAATCGCCTTACATAAAGAGAAGACTATGAAAGAACCACTATTCAAAAAGGCCCTGATTATTGGAGCCGGATCAGATATGGCACGTGCCTTCGCCGAGCTGCTTGCGCGTGAGAAGACCGACCTGGTGCTGGCCGTCCGGCGCCCGAAAGAGATCGAGGCCGATGCGGCGAATCTTCGCATTCGTTACGGCGTCGCCGTTGATTGCATCACGCTTGATATCACATCAGAGAAAAGCCGCTCTTCCTGTTTCCCTTCGCTGAAAGGCGTAACGCTTGTGGCCACCTTTGCCGGGTATTTAGGCGAACAGTCCAGAGGTCAGGATGATGCTGAAGAGGCGCTTCGTATTATTGAGTCGAATTACACGGGACAGGCTCTGATTCTTGAGAAGGCCGCTGCGTATCTTTTAAAGCAGGAAGGTCGACGGGCCATCGTCGGCGTCAGTTCCGTTGCCGGCGATCGCGGACGTCAGAGCAACTATCTCTATGGATCGGCGAAGGCCGGTTTTACTGCGTATCTGTCGGGTCTGCGGAACAGACTGTTTCAAAGCGGCATACAGGTGCTTACGGTGAAACCAGGTTTTGTCAGGACGGCTATGACGGCCGGCATGCCTCTGCCTGCTCCGATTACGGCGAGGCCCGAGCAGACGGCGAAAGACATTTTTAGAGCCTTATATAAGAAGAAGGACGTCATTTACACGCTCTGGATGTGGCGCTATATCATGCTGATCATCCGCAGCATTCCGGAGTTTGTTTTCAAGCGACTGAAACTGTGACAGGCGTCGGGGCTTTTAGCTTGCCCCTGCGCTGCTTTCTTTTTTCTATTACTTCAATGAAACGTATCGCCGTCCTCCTTCCTGTCGCCTCGCTTTTCGCGCTTGCTATGTGCAGCCCGAAACAGCGCTCCAATCTCGGAGTAGATCAATTGAGCGGGTGGACGGCCGACGGAAAGCAGGTGCAGCTTGCGTCTTTGCAGGCGCCGGCCGTTGTGCTGAACTTTTACAGCCCCACCTGCAAGCCATGCATCGAAGAGCTGCCGGCGCTGGAGCGTTTTTACGAAGAGGCAAGCCGCCTTGGCGTACCCATGTATCTTACGCTGGAGCCCGATCTCGAAAAGAACGGCGTCGAAGGCGTGCAGACGACGGACGCAGGTCAGATTCGCGAACATCTCATCGCCCGTGTGATGGAAGATGTGAAGCGTTATAACATCAAGATACCCGTGCTTGTTCTCGATCGCCCCTTTGCCATCGAGCCTGGAAATCTCGTAACGGGAACTCCGGAAACGCTGCTTTTTCGCACGGCTCCGTTTCGACTGCACTATAATTTCATCGGCCCCGTTTCGACGGCATCAAACGACGAAGAGCTGGCTCGCAGCAGCCGGTATAAGTTTGCCATTGAGAAGCTGAACGAAACCGTTCAGGCCGACGCCTATCAGCCCCGCGAAGGCTATTGAGCATATTGATGACGGTGCACGCTACGGGTGCACCTCTCCTGAACTCCTATTCAAAAAACTGCTTGCGTCGTCCACTCGCGTAAGTAAGCAGAGTTCCGGAGACGTTCATGACCATCCTCTGGAAGCCGCAACACATAGAGCAAACGCAACTTCATCATTTTATCGAGCACATCAAACGCAGCCCGCAGATAAACGACTGGCCGTCGCTCTATCGCTGGTCTGTCGATCATACGGATCAGTTCTGGCGTGAGTTCCTTGACTTCGCCGAGCTGATCTACGAAGGCGATGCCGAGCCTGCCATTCAGCCGGCGCGCAAATTTCAGGATACGCGCTTCTTTCCTTCTCTGCGTATCAACATGGCCGAAAACCTCATGCGTCATATCATGGCCGATTGTCGTGAAGGTCGCGGCCATACCACTCGCATGCTTTTTTATCGCGAGGATGGCCTGCGTCGCGAGCTCAGCTCGGCAAAGATCGCCGTTACCGTGCGGCGTCTGCAGCTTGCCATGAAGGCGGCCGGTGTGCAGCCCGGCGACCGTATCGCCGCCTATCTGCCGAATATACCCGAGACGATGCTCATCATGATCGCCGCCCTTTCTCTCGGTGCCGTATTTTCAAGCAGCGCTCCGGATTTTGCGGCACGGGCCGTGCTCGATCGCTTTCAGCAGATTCGCCCGACGTTGCTTTTCGCAGCGGATGCCGTGCTCTACCGGGGACGCATCGTCGATAAAAGATCCGAGCTCGATCAGATCGTCGCCGGATTGCCCGATCTGAGGCGCACGATTGTCGTGTCTCTGGATAACCCTGAAAGTCCGTTCGGCGACTTTATAGAGCCTGTGCCGGCAGCTAAGCCAGTGGCCGGATCGACCGGCGAAGCGCCAACGCCCGCGACGATTCCCATGACGTTAGCCGAGCAGGATCTTCCTGTCTTTCATCGTCTGCCGTTCTCGCATCCCGTATATATCATGTATTCGTCGGGAACCACGGGGCTTCCGAAGTGTATGGTGCAGGGTCCCGGCGTTCTTCTCAATCATCTGAAAGAATTGATGCTGCATACCGATCTGAAAGCAGAGGAGCGCATCTTCTACTTCACTACATGCGGATGGATGATGTGGAACTGGCTGGCTTCTTCGCTCGCTGTGGGCGCCACGCCGGTTCTGTATGACGGGCATCCGTTTACGCCCGATGCAAACGTGCTCTGGAAGATGGCCGCCGATGCGCGGGTTAACGTTTTTGGAACAAGCGCCGGTTATCTTGCCGCCCTCGAACGATCGGAGTTTGACTTAACGGGGCTGGATCTGACGTCTATGCGTTCGATCCTTTCGACGGGATCGCCGCTTCTTCCCGAGCAGTTTGATTTCGTTTATGGGCGCATTAAATCCGACGTGCAGCTCTGCTCGATCAGCGGAGGCACCGACCTGAACGGATGCTTTGTGCTCGGCAATCCGCTTCTGCCCGTGCATCGCGGCGAGATCCAGTGCGCCGGCCTTGGAATGGATGTCGATGTCGTAAACGAAGAATGCCTGTCGCAGCCACCGGGAAAAGAAGGCGAGCTGATCTGTAGAAAGCCTTTTCCTTCGCAGCCTCTTTTCTTCTGGAACGATGAAGATGGCAGCCGCTATGAGGCGGCCTACTTTGAGACCTTTCCCGGCGTATGGCGGCATGGCGATTTTATCATTCGCACAGAGAGCGGCGGATTCCGTATTCAGGGAAGATCTGATGCGACGCTGAATCCGGGCGGCGTGCGAATCGGAACGGCCGATCTCTATCGCGTCGTCGACGGCATCCCCGAGATCGCCGATAGCCTGGTGATCGGTCCGTCGCTGAAAGGCGAGGTGAGCGTGATGCTCTTTGTGACGCTTCGCGGATCGCATACGCTTGATGATGAGCTGCGTATGAAGATCAAACGAGAGTTGAAAGAGAAGGCCTCCCCCCGTCATGTTCCCGATCATATTTTTTCGGTGACAGAGATTCCTTATACGAGGAATATGAAGAAGGTGGAGATCGCCGTGCGCAATATCTTCGAGAGCAGGCCGGTGACGAATCGGGAATCCCTTGCCAATGCCGAATGTCTCGATGAATATGAACGGCTGGCAAAAGACTTCTGATGTCGGACTTCAGAAGTCACTCGTAAAAAAGCCAGCGCGGATGTCGGTTTTTCAGATTGTCTGTAATGAACTCTGCCCGGTTTTTACTGTCTAAGGAATTGCGGCATTCGAGTGGATGGCCGGAATAGAGAAAGGCGCTGCACAGGCAGCCAATACGAGGAGAGAAAAATGAAAATGAAATACTTACAGGCGCTTATCCTGTCGGCGGCGATGATTGCCGCCCTGCCTCTACAGGCCGATCCCGTTAAACTTGCCCTTGTCGTCTTCAAGAAAGGCGATGCCTCGCTTGTTAGAAACGGAAAGGTGCAGCCGGCAAAGGTGAAGGATCTGATCCAGGAGAAAGACGAGATCAGAACGAGAGCGGGCGGCGAGCTCAGCCTGCAGCTCTCGTCGGGCGTGCTTGTAAAGGTGGCCGCCAATTCTTCGCTTGTCATCGAGGGCATTGCCCGCGACGAGAAAGGATCGACGCTGGCCCTGCGCCTCAACAACGGCACCCTTCTTGGAAAGGCGTCGAAGGAATCGGGCAAAGACTTGAATCTGACGGTGCATGCTCCGACGGCGATCGCCGGCGTGCGCGGAACGGAGTTCATCGTCGATGCAAACGCCGAACAATCATCGGTGCTTGTTGATGAAGGCGTCGTCAACGTCAGCGATGCGACCGGTTCGCGAAGCGTCGATTGCGAGGCCGGTAACAAGGTCGTATCGGATGGCAAAGAACTGGTGCAGGGCGTTCTGGACGCCTATGAAAAACAGCGCTTCGCCATCTTCGAGCGCTTTGAAAAAGAAAAACAGAAGGGCTTCGAGACCGTCGTCGAGCAGATCCGCAAAAACAAAGAGCTGATGGAACAGCAAAAGCAGAACATGCCGTGATAGATCGATAAGAGCCTGTGACGAGCAGGCTCTTTTGCTTTATGATGAGTAGCAAAGTCCGCAGACCGATGAAACGTCTCCTGACGAAGGATGGTAGTGTGGGCGTCTTTTCGGTGGATTAATCCCTTTATTCTCTGGTGCGTCAAACACGGAGAACGTTCCAGTATCTCAGTTAAGGTCGTTAGCCATGACCCTGTTTCAGCGCGTTGCCTGTTAAATGCCCGGCATGGGCGAAGCTGAAGCCGCGAGAGCCTCAGAAAAATGAATGGACGAAGATGCTGAAAAATTGATTCTATTGGAGACGAGGTGGCGAAGATGGCAAGGACACTGGACGAAGCCCGGCAGATTGTGAACGAACTTAGCCCGGAAGATAAAGAGATCCTGGCAATCGAGCTCAGTCTTGAAATGAAAGAGGTGGATCCAGAGGTTAAAAAAGCCTGGCTAGCAGAAGCCAGACGTCGGTGGAAGGAATTTGAAGATGGTAAGGTTGAAGGAATTCCAGCCGAGGAAGTCTTCAAGCGAATCCGACAGAAACTCAGTGAAGCCCGCCATTCTTGATTCCGGTGCCGAAGCTGATATTCTGGATGCCTCTCTTTACTACGAGTTGGAAAGAGAGGGTCTTGGTTATGCGTTTTTGAGAGAAGTGGAAGAAGCGATTCAGCAAATCAAGAACTGGCCTGCCATGTTTCAGGTTCTTGAACCACCGTATCGTGGTTGCTTCATCTCGATAGATTTCCTTACTGCCTCATCTATCGAGATGAAGCAACCTACGTTTACATCGTTTTGGTGGTTCACCAGAGCCGTCATCCCGGTTACTGGCAGGAGCGCCTCAAAGACTTGCCTGAATCGCCAGCTGTCCGGCGATCAAGGACAGAAGAAAATGGACCGGCATTTCATCCTCACTTTATTGTTACGTTACTGTGAACTCCCTTGAGGCCTGCGGCCCGGAAAACGCTTGCGCTGGATCACCGCGCATGCTCTTCTGCTCACAGTCGCGATGCCTGTTTTCCTGGAAATGCCCCTGTAACGGACGCCCTGAAAGCGGCGCGAACTGCGCGTTCCGGTGAGCGTCTTTGATTGAAGGTTTGCGCCAGCGAAACATGCGTCATCTGTGACAGAATCAAAATAGAAAAGCACGGTCTAAGCCGGAGGGTTTCATGCAAAAGAAAACGACCCTGGACTACATCGGTCTGGGCGATCTAAAAAAACACGGATGGCGGGGTATTCTTGCCTTCTGGATGGTGTCAGCCATCGCCTTCTTCCTCTTCGCCGATCAAAACCTGATCGCTCCCAATCTGCAGAATATCGGCCGCTCCCTCGGTCTGAATACCGATGCCGATGTCGACTGGTATCTGGGCGGCGTTATCCCCGTTCTCTTCTTCATACTCGGCGGAGCGGTTTCGCTCAGCATGGGCTATCTGTCGCAGCGTTATTCACGCAAGAATCTGCTGCTTTTTACCCTGGTGCTGGGCGAGGGCACCTGCCTTCTTTCAGGATTCGCCACGACCTTCACCGAATTCGCCATACTGCGCACGTTAACCGGCTTCGGTCTTGGCGGCGTATTCCCGCTTCTCTTCTCGGTTCTGGGGGATTATTTCACAAGCCGTCATCGTGCCGTCGCCGCCGGCTATCTGTCGCTGGCCATGGGCCTGGGCATCGGCGTCGGTCAGCTTGTGGGCGGCACTCTCGGCCAGGCCGATCCGATAAACGGCTGGCGGACGAGTTTCATCGTCGTTGCCGCTCCGTCTTTTCTCTTCGCCCTTGTGTACTGGCTGTTCTGTCCGGAGCCCGTGCGTGGCGGAGCAGAGAAGGAGCTTGAAGGCATCGCCGAAGATCTTTCGATAGAAGCGCATCGCTTCACGATGAAAGACCTTCGCGCCGTGCTCAGCAGCAAGACGAACCTTGGTATCTTCTTACAGGGCATTCCGGGCACCGTTCCCTGGGGCGTCTTTTTCACGTTTATGATGGACTACTACGAGCGACACTATTCCTTCGCCAAAGACGAGGCCGCCGGTCTTGTGACGCTTGCGGCCGTCGGCGTCTTCGCAGGCACTTTTTTCGGCGGCATCATCGGCCAGTGGCTGTATAACCGCAATAAAAAGCTACAGCCGATCTTCTGCGGCGTGACGACCTTTCTCGGCGTCTTTCCGTCGCTGTATCTGCTTCAGGCCGATTCTATCGTGAATACGCCGCTCTTTATCGTTCTCAATATCGGAACGGGCTTTCTTATCAGTCTGACGGGCTCAAACGTGCGCGCCATCCTTATCAATACGAACTCGCCGCGCAATCGCAGCGCCGTCTTTGCCGTCTATAACCTGACCGACGACCTCGGTCGCGGACTCGGTCCGGCGATCAGCGCCCTGTTCCTGACGATGATTCCCGATCGCACGCTGGCGCTTTCGATCTCGATCCTTTTCTGGATTCCGTGCTCGCTTATCTGGATCTACATCATGGCCAATTTCGAACGCGACGAACAGCAGGTGCACAGCGAGTTACAGGAGCTGGCCTCGACGGCTAAATCCTGAACTCGTTGACACAGAAATCATTGCAGAGGACAGGGGATAAGGCGTTTTCGTTTTATCAGATCCCGTTTTGTTGCGGGCTCTGATAGAGAAATCGTCTTATTTCAGGTTCAGGAGGATGACCATGCAAACCATGACCGACGAAACGGTGGCATCATTCCGGCCGTATGTCGATGATCTGACGGCCGACGCCCGGCATGCCTTTCGCCATATACGTCAGGCCGACACTGCCACACGAAACGGCATCCTCATAAAACTTGCAGAGCTGCTTGAAACCGATGAGCGGCAGAAGGACATACTGACGGCGAACGCCCTTGACCTTGAGGCGGCCGTATCGTCGGGCATGTCGTCGGCGATGAAGGATCGTCTGCGCCTTGACGTTCCGCGTATCGTTGCGATGGCGAAGGCGGTGCGCGAGATTGCCGCCTTTGCCGATCCTGTCGGCGAGGTCATTCGCGGGCAGACGCTTGTGAGCGGCGTGCAGATGGTGCAGAAGCGGGTTCCGCTTGGCGTCGTTTTCACGGTGTATGAATCCCGCCCGAACGTCACCGTCGACGTCGGAGCGCTCTGCATCAAAAGCGGCAATGCTGCCATTCTTCGCGGAGGCAAAGAGGCCTTTCACTCGAACGTCGCCCTCTATCGCATTTTCGTCGAGGCGATTGAGATATGCGGATTGCCTTCGGGCGTTTTGCAGCTCGTCGAAGAGACGGATCGTGCCTGCATGCTTGCTCTGCTGGAGCGTGACGATCGTATTGATCTTGTCGTTCCGCGCGGCGGCGAAGGGCTGATCCGCTTTGTTTCGCAGAATACGCGCATCCCCGTCGTGAAGCATGATAAAGGCGTCTGTACGATGTTTATCGACGAAAGCGCCGATCTCGATCAGGCCATTGAGGTGGCGGCTAACGCAAAGCTACAGCGGCCTTCTGTCTGTAATGCGATCGAGAATCTGCTTGTGCATTCGCGCTTTCCTTATACGGAGCAGCTGCTGGCCGGCCTTGCTCTCAGAGGGGCCCGCCTGATCGGATGCGAGCGCAGCCATGCCATTTACCCGTCGGTCGAAAAGATGAACGACGCCGATCTGGAATACGGATCGGAGTATCTGGACGAACGCCTTTCTGTGAAAATAGTCGATTCGCTGGAGCAGGCCGTAGATTTCATCTATAAATATGGCAGTGGTCATTCCGAGGCCATCCTGACGCGCAGCCTTGAATCGGCGCGCAGCTTTGAGCGTATGGTCGATTCGGCCGCCGTCTTTGTGAACTGTTCGACTCGCTTTCACGATGGCGGGCAGATGGGCATGGGGGCCGAGGTAGGCATCTCAACGGGCCGACTGCATGTGCGCGGTCCGATGGGCGTGCGCGATCTGACGACGACAACGTATGTGATGTCGGGTGAGGGCCAGATCCGAAGCTGATGAAAGAAAAGCTTCTTTCGATTCTGCGAGGCGGCGATGCGCTGAAGACGCCGCCGCCGGCGGGCCGCATGCTTTTTGGCGGGTCGTTTAATCCCGTTCATCTCGGTCATCTCGCACTGATACGCTATGTGATCGAACATGATCTGGCCCGCTCCGTGCTGCTCATGCCGGCCGGGCGGTCTCCTTTCAAGGGGGCCGGGCAGTATGCGCCGGCAGAGCATCGACTCAAGATGCTTGAGCTGGCCGTGCAGGGCCTTTCGGATGATCTTCAGGCCCGCATCGCGATCTCAGATGCCGAGCTACGTCGTCCGGGCCCGAGTTATACGGCCGAGACGCTTCAGAGCCTCGACGACGGCATTGATACGGCTCTCTTAATCGGAGCCGATAGCCTCGAATCCTTCGATCAATGGAAAGAGGCCGATTGGATTCTGGGACGTGTTCCGCTCTATGTGGTCTATCGCGCCGGCATCGACGATGCGCAGGTGCAGAGCTGGCGCCGCCGGCTTCAGGGATTCTTTCCCGTCGCGAACGTTTATCTTATTCCCTTTGAGCCGCCTGCCTGCTCCTCTACGTATCTGCGTCAGGCCATCGCTACGGGTGCCGGATTCGAGCAACTGAAGGTATGCCTGCCGCAGTCCGTCTTCGCCTACATCAAGCATGTCGGCCTGTACAGAGAAGAAGCATGAAGATCGACGTTCTACAGGGAGATATCACGAAGCTTGACGTCGATGCCATCGTGAATGCGGCGAACAGCTCTTTGCTTGGCGGTGGAGGAGTGGACGGTGCCATACATAGAGCTGCCGGGCCCGAGCTGCTGGCCGAATGCCGCACCCTGGGCGGATGCCCGACCGGCGAGGCTCGTATAACGGGCGGCTACCGTCTCAAGGCCAGGCATGTCATTCATACGGTGGGCCCGATTTACAGAGGCGGTTCGCAGGGCGAGGCCGCTCTTCTTGCATCATGCTATAAAAGCTCGCTCAAGCTTGCCGTTGAAAACGGGCTGCACAGCGTCGCCTTCCCGAATATCAGCACGGGCGTCTATGGTTATCCGAAAGAAGAGGCCGCTCAAATCGCCGTGAAGGCCGTTCAGGATTTTCTGACATCCGATACATCGCTGTATGTGATCTTCTGTTGTTTCGACGACGAGAACTTACGCCTGTACAGAAGCCTGCTGGGCCTCTGATCGTATCAACGCTTTCAGTCCTGGACGCTCCAATATACGCATGCCCTCTCATTCGTCGGCCGCTGATTTCTCGTCGGCAGAAGAAACATCGGCCCCGGAGCTGGAGGCGCGATCTTTCGGCATCTGCGGCGCTGCCGGATAACGGCGATCCGGAAAGAGATACTGCAGTCGATCGGCGATACGGGCCTCCTGTCCCTGTCGTGAGGCCCTGTAAAACTGGCGTTTTTCTCCCTCGGGAAAGTAATTCTCTTCGACGAAGTGCCCCGGAAAGTCATGAGGATATTGATAGCCACGTCCCGCTCCCTCCGCTCTATGCGTCGCCGTCGGTGCGTTGCGCAGATGATCGGGAACGGGAATGCGTCGGCCGCTTACCCGCGCAAGGGCCTCGTTGATCGCCACATACGAGGCGTTGCTTTTCGGCGAGGCGGCGAGAAAGGTGGCGCATTGACCGAGCACGATGCGACCTTCGGGCATACCGATTCGCTCCAGAGCCTGAAAGGTCGAAACGGCCATGGTTAACGCTGTCGGCGATGCGTTGCCGATATCTTCGGCCGCGAAGATGATCATGCGGCGGGCGATGAAGAGCGGATCTTCGCCGCCTTCGATCATAACGGCCAGATAGAGAAGGGCTGCATCGGGGTCAGATCCGCGAAGGGATTTGATGAAGGCGCTCACATAGTCGAAGTGATTCTCTCCCTGTCGATCGTAAAGCCGCACCCTGCCGGAAAGAACGGACTTCACGTGCTCTTCGGTAATGGCGATGGCTGCCGCTGCACTATCATCATGCTGATTGCCCGCTCTCTCTGAAGATCGAGCCTCTTCAACAAGAAGTTCGAGGAAGCGCAGCATCTTGCGCGCATCGCCGCCCGCCGCCTCAAGCAGAGGCTCGCGCACATGCTCGCGAAAAAGCGCGCGATCGATGGGGCGTCCGGCTACGCGTTCGCATTCTGAAAGACCGCGTTCGAGGATGGCCTCAAGCTGCTCTTCATCAAGAGCCTTGAGACGATAAACCTGACAGCGCGAAAGCAACGGGCCGATGACCTCGAACGATGGATTCTCCGTTGTGGCGCCGATTAATAGAACCGACCCGTCTTCGACGGCATGCAACAGGGCGTCCTGCTGGCTTTTATTAAAGCGATGGATCTCGTCCAGAAAGAGGATTACGCCTCCGCCCTGGCGCCCTTTATCGATGATCTCGCGCACCTCTTTGATACCACACGACACCGCTGAGAGCAGATGAAAGGGACGGCCCGAATTCCTTGCAAGAAGGCGGGCAAGGGTCGTCTTGCCGCAGCCAGGCGGACCGTACAGGATCATGGAATGAAGAGGGGTCTTCTGTAGCCTCTGCACGAGGTCGGACTGTCCCTGAAAATCCGACATGCGATCGGGGCGAAGGCGTTCGGGCAGCGGAGCGGCTGGCGAGAAGAGGTCGCGGCTCATGAGTTCAGGAACTCACGGGCCGCTTTGCAGGCATTCCTTTTTCGATGAGAGGAATGGGCGAGCGGCGAGTCGGCCAGAGTCAAGGCTCGGAGCGCCTTTCAGCGCTGCATCTGCTCTTCGAGGTCCTTCTTGAAACGATCGAGAAAGATTGTGATATCGCGAATAAGCGACTCCTGCGATTGAGCGTCGGTAAGACTCATAAGAAGCTCATGTGTTGCCTTCTGGAGAATGCGACTGAGGCGCTCTGTTCCCTCGGGGCCCGAGAAGGCTGCCTCCAGGCCTTCGCGAATCGTCGCATGCACGTTCAGCAAAACAAGGCGGATCACAGGGCCCAGCGGCGATAAAAGATAAGGCTCCATCGCACGGTTGATCGAGTACTGCACCATCTCGGTGATCTGCGGCTCGATCTCGGGCATCACACGCCGGCTGAACTGATCCATGCGGGCGGCCAGCAGCTTTTCGACGGCCTCGGTCGTGCCCGGCGAGAGGTTCAGGCGTCCGCTCGTTTCGAGAGAGCTTTTTGCTTGGTCGAGGATGTTCAGGGCTACGAGCCCTGAGATCTCGGCGGCGATGATCTGCGCGTTATCATGGATGATGTTCGGCATCAGGCCATCGTCGGGAATAAAACGATTCCGCTTCATACGCAGATAGATGGGGATGATACGCAGAAGACGCAGGGCGGCCGAATAATGCGGCGGATACAGCATAACGATCTCGTAAAAATGATGCACGGGAAAGAGATACCAGCGTCGGTAAGCCCGGCCGCGAATGGCGCCGGCCCAGCGGAACAGGAAGTCGATAAGAAAGAAGAGAACGAACCAGCGATCGATGCGATAGAAGTAATCGGTCTTCTCGCCGTCTTCACCGATCCAGCGAAAGTAGTTTTCCTGCATGAGAGGCAGGATCTCTTTCTCGAAGAAGGCAAATTCGTCGGCCCGGCGTTCATCGGTTAGATTCTCGCGACTGAAGAAATGCGCGAAGGCCTGCTTTGCCGAATTCTCTTCGTTCGGAAGATGCTCGCGAATGATATTCTTCACCATTTCAAGCACACCGTCCTTTTCGGCGAGATAGAAGTGGCTATCGACGCCGCGGCGATCGATCATGTCGCGGCTGTGCTCGGTAAGCGAGGCAAGCAGTTCGGTGATGCGCTGCTCTCTTGCCGGCCGCTCAAGCAGAGGAGCCGTGGCAAGATCTTCGAAGGCGGTCTTCAGCGCTCTGTAGTCGTTCTCGTAGGCGACGGTGAATCGATGGGGCTGAATGCCTTTAACTGAATCGTAGGTCTCAACGACGGCCGGAGCCTGCCTGAGAAGCACGTCGCGCATCGTCATGCGAAAGTAGGGCATCTTATAAAGATACAGGGCATCAAAAAGCAGCAGAATATAGTTGATGACGGCGACGGTTACGAAGAGGATTTCGTATACGAGCTTTCCGATGCTTCGCTTTCTGGTCGGTTGATTCCAGAGTTCTTGAAGGGCTCGATTTTCCATATTGTTTTCCTTGCAGATTGCCGGGGCCAGGAACCAGTAGCATCGCAGCAGAATCAGGTAAATACATTTCTCATGAACGTTCGAAAAAAAGGTCTTTTCTGCGTCGTCGAAGGCATGGATGGCGCCGGGAAAACGACCGCTCTGCAAGTCCTCTCTGACTGGATTCAGGGAACGACGCCGGTCGTCGAAGAGGCCCGGTCGGCCATAGATCGTCTGCGAAGCCGAACCATCGTCTTTCTTCGCGAGCCCACCTCGCTGGAAACGGGTCTGGAGATCCGCAGGCGACTCTCCTCCGATGAGCCGACGGAGTTCCGGGAGTGGATCAGACTGTTCCGCGCCGATCGCGAGGCGAATCTACAAACCTTTGTGCGGCCGTCCCTTTCTCGCGGCGAGATCGTCGTTCAGGATCGCTATCTTTATTCAACGGCCGCCTATCAGGGCGCCTTTGCCGACATCGGCCCGAAAGGCGTGCTTGCTGAGTTTGCGGACTTCCCGTCTCCCGATCTGCTCATCTTTCTTGATATCGATGAGAAGACGGCCTTCGCGCGCATGCAGGCCCGCTCGGGCGATCGTGAGGTTTTCGAAAGGCCTGATCGCTGGCGTCGCATCAGAGACGCCTACAGAGAAGTATTGCCCGCCAATGCGGTGATCATTGATACGGCGTTGCCGGTTCAAGAGGTAGCCGGGCGTGTGGCGGCGGCGCTTGCAAAAGTATGTGATGACTGAGAGTAATTGATACATATGTGAAACCTGTCTCGAAAGCGGCAGGAGGCTGGGAGCGTAATCTAACGGAGGAAGAGATGAAGATCTATACAAAGAAAGGCGATGGAGGCATGACAGGCCTGGCTACCGGAGAGCGCGTACCCAAGCATGATCTGCGCGTGGAGATGTACGGAACGGCCGATGAGCTGAACGCCGTGCTCGGCCTTGTAACTTCGCGCATCGTCGGCGATGAGCCGGGTGAGGAGCGCCGACAGCTGCTTCGCGAAATGCAAGAGCAACAGTGCCTGCTCTTTGAACTGGGAGCGGAGCTGGCCGGTTATTATCGCGACGCCGGAGTGTCCGTCATCGAAGAGGCCGACGTGCATGCTCTTGAGCTGGCCATTGATCGTATGAACGATCAACTGGAGCCGATGAAGTCCTTTATTCTACCAGGAGGAACGACGGCTGCATCGTTTTTACATCTGGCACGTACCGTCTGTCGCCGTCTTGAAAGACAGATGACATCGGTACACGAAGAACGTCCCGAGCTTGTTCTGGCTGGTGCTCTGAAATACGTCAATCGCTTGTCTGACTATCTATTTGTTGCCGCGCGATTTGCCAACCATCTTGCCGGAACCACTGACATTCCCTGGAAGAGCAGAAAAAAAAGTTGATATCTTCCAGTATATGAATCCATACATTATCTCTGCATCGGGTCTTCGCATTATGTATAGTTAGAGATCATTAACGATTATCTTCCTATTAAAGAAGACCTGAGCCGGTTTGTTTTTCCGTAGTGGAACAAACAGCGATGGTCAGGGTTACCCTGGGCGGGTATATCCTGCACATGTGGATGTGATTCTCAAGTAAAATCCGAGTCCGTGACTGTTAAATCCAAAAAAGGGTTGCATATTCTGAACGAAGTGTCAGAATCACGGCAGCATGGGCTCAATCCCTTTAAAATTCATTGCCCTGCCCGTAATGGCCGGACTGGTTCTTGGACTTGGCTTCTATACCTTCGTGTACGCGAAGGGATACTCCTATCTTTCTGATCGGAGCGAAGCCTGCACGAACTGTCATGTCATGCAGGAGCAATACACCGGATGGGTAACGGGGCTGCACAGGCAGGCAGCTCAATGCAACGACTGTCACACGCCGCCAGGCTTTGCAGGAAAGTATCTGACAAAGGCGCTGAACGGCTTCAATCACTCCTGGGCATTTACAACGGGCCGCTTTCCCGAACCGATTCGCGTGAACGACAGGAATCGCGCAATCGCCGAGAAGGCCTGTTTGAATTGTCATGGAGACCTTTTTTACAAAGCGGCTACGACCGAGCACCGCGATGCCATCAACTGCCTTGGATGCCATCAGAACGCCGGTCACTGAGAAAGAGTCCAGAAACGGGAAACGGGAAAACCTCATCTCGAACGGAAATAAAAAAAGAAAAGCAGGAGAGCTAAAATGAAACAGTTCCTCGATCGTCTCACCGCTTTCTACAATGATCCCGAACATCGGAACCGTCGTTTTTTCATCACGACGGTGCTCGGGTTTGTTGTTGGAGGCTTGCTATCGTACTTGCTTGTCGACATCGTCTCGAAAAGAGAGCAGGCGCGACATGCGTTTTTTCGCGTCGTTGAAATCACCGACGACACAAATGATCCGGCCATCTGGGGAAAGAATTTCCCCATGCAATACGAAGATTACCTGAAAACGGCCGATATGCGTCGTACGCGTTACGGCGGTAGCGAGGCCATGCCGCATACGCCGACCGAGGCCGATCCGCGATCGGTGGTGGCTCAGTCGAAGCTGCACGAAGATCCGCGGCTTGTTACGATGTGGGCGGGCTACGCCTTCTCGAAAGACTTTCGTGAAGAGCGCGGGCATGCCTACATGCTTGAAGACCAGATCTACACCGAGCGCCAGAAGGTCGGTCAGCCTGGAACCTGTGTGAACTGCCATGCCTCCACCTATGGCGCCATGAAGAAGCTGGGCAACGGCGACATCATCGACGGCTTTCATAAGATGAACGCCATGAAATACGTCGAGGTAAAAGAGCATGTCGATCATCCCGTCGCCTGTATCGACTGTCATAACGCCACCGATATGTCTCTACGCGTTACCCGACCGGCGCTGATGGAAGGCCTCAAGGCCTTTAAGGCGACGCAGGGCATCAAGGACTATGACGTGAACAGAGATGCGACCCGTCAGGAGATGCGCACCTATGTATGTGCTCAGTGCCACGTCGAATACTACTTCAAGGGTCAAGAGAAGACGCTGACGTTCCCATGGTCGGAAGGGCTCAAGGCCGATCAGATTCTCGCCTACTACGATAAGGTTGGATTCAAAGACTGGACGCATAAAGAGACCGGCGCTCCGACTCTGAAGGCGCAACATCCGGAGTTCGAGATGTTCTCTCAGGGCATTCATGCGCGTTCCGGAGTCACCTGCTCGGATTGCCACATGCCGTTCAAGCGTGAGGGCAACGCCAAGATCAGCGATCACCAGGTGCGAAGCCCGTATATGAATACGCAGGCATCGTGCGGAACATGCCATTCGTTACCCGAAGATCAGCTGCAGAAGCGCATCGACGTCATTCAGGATAGCCACTGGCAGCTGCGTAACGTCGCCTTTGATGCTCTGATCGATCTGATCCAGGATATCAAGAAGGCACGCGATAAAGGCGCATCAGATGCCGCTCTGACCCAGGCCCGTGACTACCAGCGCAAGGCGCAGTTCCTCTTTGACTTTGTCGAAGCCGAGAACTCCACCGGTTTTCACGCTCCTCAGGAATCGGCCCGCGTACTCGGCCTTTCCATCGACTATTCGAGAAAAGGGCAGAAGGCCGTTCCACGTTAAGTGAGCTACTTTGATCAATTGAAGGCGGCGCCTGCTCCGAAAAGGGCTCGGACAGGCTCAAGCTGGAAAAAGAAAAACCCCGACCATTTCCGGTCGGGGTTTTTTGTTCTCTCGTTGCGAGAGAGGCAGGCTTTGCTGGCCGTATCTGTCGCCGCATCAGTTGCGATCGAGCGCCGCAACCCCAGGTAGCTCTTTGCCTTCAAGGAATTCCAGCGAAGCGCCTCCGCCCGTCGATACGTGTGAGACGCGATCGGCAAGACCGGCCTTCTCGACCGCTGCCGCCGAATCGCCGCCGCCGATCACCGTCGTCGCACCTTTTGATGTCGCTTCGGCTAACGCATCGGCAAGAGCGAATGTGCCTTTAGCCGTGCTATCGACCTCGAACACACCCATCGGTCCGTTCCAGACGACCGTGCGAGCCGAAAGAAGAAGATCACGATAGCGTGTAATCGTTTCGGGCCCGATATCAAGGCCGATATCTTCGCCGCCGAGCGCATCGACGGCCACCGATTTTAAAGGCCCGACCGTCATCTTCTCGAAATCGAAGCTCGTCGAGACCATGCAATCCGTGGGCAGAAGGATCGTCTTCCCGAAGCGTGCCAGCAGATCCTTCGCCATCTCGACGCGATCCTCTTCGACAAGCGATTTACCCGTCGGCAGTCCTTTTGCCTTGTTGAACGTAAACATCATGGCGCCGCCGATCAGCAGATGGTCGACCTTTGAGGCCAGGTTCTCGATCACGTCGATCTTACCCGAGATCTTCGCGCCGCCGATGATGGCCACATAGGGCTTCTCGGGATGGCTCACGGCCTTGCCGAGAAAATCGAGCTCTTTCTTCATGAGATAGCCGCAAACGGCCGGACGCAGAAGCCTGGCCACCCCCTCGGTTGAGGCATGTGCTCTGTGCGCCGTACCGAAGGCGTCGTTAACGTAGACGTCGCCCGCTTCGGCAAGCTTCGCCGAAAGATCGGGATCGTTTTTCTCTTCGCCTGCATAAAAGCGGATGTTCTCGAAAAGCAGAATCTCGCCTGGTTTCAGCGATTCTGACGCCGCCTTCAGCGATTCGATCGTTTCGCAGAAATGCACGGGAACAGAAACAAGCTTCGCAAGCGCCTCCTGCACGGGCTTCATGCTGTACTGAGCGTCGACCTTGCCTTTAGGACGGCCGAGATGCGAGACGAGAATCAGACGTCCGCCTCGCTTCAAGAGCGATTCAATCGTCGGCAGAGCGGCACGGATGCGCAGGTCGTTGGTGACGACTCCGCCCTTTACGGGCACGTTGAAGTCGACTCGGATCAGTACGCGTTTACCATTTACGTCGATCTGATCGATATTTTTGATCTTTGAATAATCCATACGGTTTCCTCGTGTTGATACGGTTTAGTCGGTTATGGCGCAAAAAAGGCGGGATTGCGCCCGCCTTCGTAGATGTGTTGTCCTGTCAGATTATTTCTTCGTATTCATATACTCGACGAGATCGACGACCTTACAGGAATAGCCCCATTCGTTATCATACCAGCTCACAACCTTAACGAAGGTGTCAGAAAGCTGGATGCCGGCCTTCGCATCAAAGATCGAGGTGCGGGCGTCGTGCAGGAAGTCGTTTGATACGACCTCTTCATCGGTATAACCGAGAACGCCTTTCATCGCTCCCTCAGACTCCTCTTTCATGGCCTTGCAGATGTCTTCGTACTTCGCCGGCTTTTTCAGGCGCACGGTAAGGTCGACGACCGAAACGTTAGACGTCGGTACGCGAAAAGACATGCCGGTAAGCTTGCCTGCAAGCTCGGGAATGACCTTGCCGACGGCCTTTGCCGCTCCGGTGGAGGAGGGGATAATGTTCTGATAGGCGCCGCGACCGCCTCTCCAGTCCTTCTTCGAAGGGCCGTCGACCGTCTTCTGCGTCGCCGTTACGGCATGCACGGTCGTCATGAGGCCTTCTTCAACGCCCCAGCGATCGTTGATCACCTTCGTGATCGGAGCCAGACAGTTCGTCGTGCAGCTTGCATTCGAGACGATGTCCATGTCGTTTTTGTAAGAGGTATGGTTTACGCCCATGACGAACATCGGAGCGTCGGCCGACGGAGCCGAGATAACGACCTTTTTCGCGCCGGCTTTCAGATGGGCCTGCGTCTTCTCAAGCGTCGTAAAAAGGCCTGTCGACTCGATAACATACTCGGCGCCGATCTCGTTCCATTTCAGATTTGCGGGATCGGATTCGGCGGTGACACGAATCTTCTTGCCGTTTACGATCAGCTGTCCGCCTTCTACTTTAACGTCGCCGGTGAAACGGCCGTGTGTGGAGTCATAGCGAAGCATGTATGCCATGTACTCGGCGTCGAGAAGGTCGTTAATACCGACGATCTCTACGTTGCGATTCTGCTCGACAACGGCGCGAAATACCATCCGACCGATGCGGCCGAAGCCGTTGATGCCAACCTTGATCATGAAATTCTCCTCTTGTGTTTCTTGAAATTACGATAGAACAATAGCGATAGTCGGAGCGGCTAAAGCTCAGCGGACTACGAGAACGCTGCACGGAGCGTGATGCACGACGCGATCCGACACGGAACCAAGCAAGAAGCGGCCTAAAAAGTTCATGCCACGGCTGCCGATAACGATGAGATCGTATTTTCCTTCTTCGGCGATACGCACAATGGTTTCGGCGGCATAGCCTTCTTCGACGCGGCGATCCCACTTGACCTTCGTTTTGTCGAGCGGGTCGTGAACCTTCTCGAAACGCTGCTCTGATACCCACTTCACTCGATTGACGTTTGCCGGAGGAGCCTCATAGTAGCCAGGAAGCGGACCAAACTCCTCGATGACTTCGAGAACGGTAACGCTGGCTCCTGCGGATTCAGCGATCGATAAACCCATCTCCAATCCCTTTTTCGAGCTTTCAGAGCCGTCGACGGGAATGAGGATCTTTTTCATAAAACGTTTCATAGATATGATGTACAGCTTTCTGATTTTTCGGCGATTTTCAAGTGTTTTTTGCCTCTGCTTCAAGGGCCACCTCGGGCAGAAACGTAAAAAGCGGACGTGCGAGCGCAAACGGACGCAGCGCCGAGCCGTCGGGCGAGAACTCGCGAAGCTCGCCCATCGCATCAGCGGGAACGACCTGAAAGCAATCCTCGGAATAAAGCTGGCGTAGCCAGGTTTCGGGCATGGCCTCGGAATTCTGCGGCGTATCGTCGGGCAGACGACTGATAAAATGAATCTGCTTCACCTTACGCAGTTCGGGGCGACCGAGAAGGCCCGAAAGTAATTCGAGCCCGATCTCGTTCTCGCGAAAGACGAAATCCGAAATGAAAACTACGCCCGGCTTTCCAGGCGTTAGAAGGGCGCTTGCAAGAATGCGGTCGGCGACGACGGCGACAAAGGCAAAGCAACGGTTCTGCATCAGCCGCCAGCGGAATTCGCTCATGTCGCCGGCAGCATCGTTGTCGCGAAGCCAGGCGAATACCCTGTTCCATTCATCCTCGGTATCGACGATGCGATGGATATAGAGAATCGATCTCTTCTCCTGTAAGAGTAGTGAGATCATCGCGATCATGCTCGCAAAGAAATAGACTCCAAGGCTGCTGATAATGCCCGTTGGAGCGATCCCGTTCACGAATTCCTGCGTTTGCAAGACGGTGGCGGGGATGAGGCCTGGAAGCCGTTCGAGCATGACCAGAACAAGCCGCTCAATAAGTAAGAGCACGGGCAGAAAGGCGAGAAAATGCCATCGCTTCAGACCGCCGACGCGCGGAGCAAGCATCGACAGCGGAAGCGAAATCAAAAAAAATAGCCCTGCATAGCCCGGAATAATCATGAAATCAAAAAAGAGTGGAAGAAGCAGCACCATCGTATGAAGAAGGGCGGTCAGGAAAAAAAAGAGGATCGGCACAGACCCAGAGAACCGGATGCAACGAAGCGGTCAATCGGGTTGTCGATCGAAATAGAGCATGCGGGCAACGCTTCTTGTGTTGCGGAACCCGTTTGCGACGGGTTCTTATTCCGGAAGAGCCGGCAGGAGGAGCGGGAGGCGCGAAATGAAAATAGCCATATCAAGCGACGAATACTGCGAGCTCGTCGACGTATTGCAGCTCGAATGTCAGAAGCGAGGGCATGTCGTGTTTTATCACGGGCCGCGTAAGGGCGACACGGCAGCCGACTGGCCGGCGGTCACGGCTGAGGCGGCCAGACAGGTGCAAAGCGGCGAGGCCGACGAGGCCATCGTTCTCTGTTATACCGGCACCGGCGCAAGCATCGCCGCCAACAAGCTGCGTGGCATTCGAGCCGCCCTCTGCATCGATCCGGAAACGGCAAAAGGGGCCCGAATCTGGAATCATGCGAACGTACTTGCGTTAAGCACCCGGCTGATCACGCCGGTCCGCGCCCGTGAGATTCTTGATGCATGGTTTGACACCGAGAAAAGCACGGATGAATGGAACCGGCGGCAGCTTGCCCGTCTGGCCGAACTCGAAGATCGTTAACCGTCGAGGCGACGCAGGGCCTCGTCCACCGTATCGACGAAAACGACGCGGTTGGATCGGTTGCTCTCGCGCATAAAGTCGGCGAGGCTTTTGCTCGAATAGATCGAGAAATCGCCGACGATGCCCAGACGCACGCCGTAGTTCGTCACCTTCTGCATGATCTCGCCGGCAAACTGCGTGCGCAGATCGAAGAAGGATTCGTGGATTGACGTTTTTTTAATGACGATGCTTGAGCTCGGAGCGTTCGCAAGCAGATCAAGAAAATCCCCCACCGATTCGAGCAGCAGCTCGCCTGTCAGCTCGGCAATGGCCGTTATGAACAGCGGCGCCACATCAGGCGGTCGCGTCGAATGCGTTTATTATGAAGGGCGCCGTGCGTTAAAGGTGATTCTTACGGGGGAGCTGTCGCAGATCCCCGAGCTGATGCTTATGATCCGCGGGCTGCTGACGGAGCAGGGGCCTTTTTAAGGGCGGTATGGTACGGCTATGAGGGCAGCATCCGGACCGTGATTTCGCGGCGCTCAGTCCGTGATAGCATAGAAAAGGCTCATGCTCAGGTAGAAGACATGGGTAGCTATGATAAAAGATAGGCTCGCTATTCCGGGTATGTTGCTTTTGCGAAAGGGAACCTTCGTATAAACTCTCGGATGCATATCCGGTCCTCTGTAGCGGCGTCTGAAGGGCTTACGAGAAAACATGAGTTCGGGCAGTTCGGGGCCGGCGATCTTTTTCAAACAGTAACCGCACAGAATCGTTCCCACTACAGGGAACATCATTCCAGCGATGGGAAGCGTAACCAGAAAATGAGAGACGTGATTCCACCTTGCTCCGGTGCGCGCCATGATCGTAAAGGCGGAACAGAGCAGAGCCAGGGCCAGCAGGAGTATGTACAGCACAAAGGGCCACCGGTTCAGCGCACGTTCACCGCTCAGTTGGTCCCTGACCAGGAGAATCCAGATGGCGATCGCAGCAGAGAGAAGCAATAAAGACAGAACCAGAAATACCCGATAAAAATGCTTCAGTTCTGTCTCGGTGTTGGAGTAAATGCATATCGGACCGCTCATTGGAAGAGCATAGACGGAAGAAGCGGGCCGGGTCAATTGTAATCCTCTTTTTTCTTAACGTTAAGAGCGATCATCGGTTAACGGAAGCACATAGAGCGCTTCAAGAGCGGCCAGACCACCGACGAAGATCGCTTCGAGTACGAGCTGGGCGATCCCGAAAAAGGTCGCCGTATCATAGAGATACCAGATCTGCGCGAAGCAGTGGCCGATCCAGGCGGCGTTTGCGATGACAAGCAGAAGCACGGCCGGCCGGAACAGTCGCCCATGTCGCCAAAAGAGCCAGGCCTGCACACCCGAGAAAGAACCATAGGCGATATTAACGGCGGCCATGAAGCGAGTGAAGCCCTCGGTCCAGCCGTACAAATCTGCAAGAAACGGCGTTATAAGAAGCGTTATCAGGCCGACGGACAGGGCGGCCAGGGAATCTACGGAAAGCAGGATGCGGGCCGTTCTGGTGCTGCCCCGCAAATCAGTTCTTATCTCTGTTGCAGCAGCCATACGCTCTCCTCGGCCGGTACGCTGCCGCGCAATGGCGCTTCGATGCGTGCAAGATGTTTCACGGTATAGGCCGCATCATAGTGTTCATGCACCTCATCCTTGCTCACCGAGAACGGCGGGCCCGGCACGACCGTCTGATCGTACTCGTAGGTGATGAGCAGCTGCGGCGACGTCTCGGTCAGATGCATCAGATGTTTGCTGTATTCTTTGCGCATGGCCGGCGGAAGGGCGACAAGAGCGGCTCGATCATAGATCGCATCGACGGTACCGAGCAGGAATCGCGAAACATGAAAGATGTCGAGGTTGTCTGCACGGTAGTGTTTGAGGCCGCCGATATCGACGATGTCGGGGCGGACCCCCAGCTCGTCGAAAAGCTGTTCGATGGCCTTCTCGCTCAGCTCCGCTCCGACGACGCGAAAGCCGCATGAGAGCAGGTAAGCGATATCAAGCGTCTTGCCGCAAAGCGGAAGAAAAACGCGGCTGTTCGCAGGCAGACCAAGCGAGGGAAAGTGTTCTACGAGAAGGGCATTGGCCTCGTTTCCGTGAAAGCCGATGTTGTTCTCGTCCCAGCGCTGTAACCAGAAATTGGCATCCATAAATAGAATTAGAATGAAGGAATGAAGGGCTGATCCGGCATCTCAAAAAAAGGGGGAGGATTATTCGTAGAGAGGTGGAAAGAAAGGCTTCAGAAATTCAGCAAGGGCGAAGTAGCCGAAGACGATGCCTGTGGCCACGGCAGTGGCATGGAACAGAAAAAGGCGGATGCGCGTTGTGTGCAGGTTGAGCATAAAACGAAGCAAGATCGCCGTAAGCAGGAATAGCAGAGTTACGAGGGCGATGACGAGTAGAGATAGACCAATAGCAATAGCTGAAAACTCTGCGGGCTCCGGAGGAGAAAGCAGCAAGGCAGCCATAAAGCTCAAAATAAGGGGCGAATCAATGAGAATCCACCAGGGTGGATAAATGAGAAGAGCGCTGAGGATCAGGCGGAGCAGCGAACCCCGGTCTACGCGATGTGGAAAGATGACGAAAAAAAGACCGAGCAGTGTTATCGAGTACAGAAGTAAACCGCTGTGATAGAGTATATAACCTGAACGATCAGGCAAAGCCACTCCATCAAAAAGGGAGTAGGCTCTGCCGAAAGAATAGTTCGGCAGAATGACTGAATAGAGAAAGAGAGATGCGATGATGCTGATGGTTACAGCAAAAGAGAGCGTCAGAGTATCTTTTGTATTTCGTGCAAGCATGGGATGAAGCAGGTAAGAGCTTCCTCATGAATCATGGCCGAGCGAATCCGTTGTCTCAAGAGTCTCGATGAAGGAGAGAATGGTCCTGTCATGGATCGATCTATTCATGTAATTGAGGTAATCTACTGCCTCCGCTCGTTTACCTCTGTCGAGCAATATTTTCGCTACGCCGATGACGGCTTCGACTGTTGGTCGTATGTTCAAGGACTTGCGAAACCATAGCTCTGCTCCGTCATCGTCATCAAGGATGGCATAGTGGAAATAACCGAGGGACGCGCAGGCTTCCGGTCGGGCGGGATCGATGCTCAACGCCTGTTCATACTGCCGTTTTGCTTCTTCGAGATCGTATTCGCTATCATCGGCAAGCTGGATAAAATCGCCTTTCATGATGAGCAAGTCATAGTCATCCGGATATTCATTAAGGGCCTCGCAGACGATCCGAAGTTTTTCATCGAACGTCCCGGCATCCTTGATCAGGGTTTGCCAGTCGCTTTGTTTCATGCAGAGTATTCCTTCATTGCCTTCGCTTGACCGTTTGGAATGCCTTCAGAACGAAGGAATCCTTCTCTATCATAAACTTGTCGTATACGAGGGTTCCGGGTTCATTGATTGCAGCGCCGGTCAGGGGTCGATGCCGTTTCGTGGAATATTGATCGACCGGTCCGGCCTGTTTCGGCAACCGACCCATTGCAGAATTGCTTTTCCTTCCAGAGCGTGCAGCCGTTTCCGATATACTGGATGTCATGGAAAGTTAAGCATTCTCCTTCCCATACCAGTTCCCCGCGATCGTGCGTTGCCTGGAATATTGGTCGGGAGTCGGGTTTGGCTGCCTTATAAAAGGCAATCAAGCCGATGATATCTGAACCGGAATCCGTAGCAAGATATGTGCACGATGGAGACAGGGAAACGGACGAGGCTTCTATCTGATACTTTAAAGGCCCTTCGTCACGCATGAAGCCAATTCGAAATAATGAAGTGGCACCATAAACATCGTATGCCTGAGCATAAACAAGCACCTGTCCGCTTGAATTCAGGCAATAGTTCTTCGTAACAAAGCTACCGAATACCCATCCCGTCCTGCCGCCAGTTTCGATTCGATACCAGAGGTTTCGTCCTATTCCAGAGACTTCCACAAACGGTCCCTCTTCAATAATGGTTACCGGTTGCAAGAATGGAACGACCGTGACCACTGGCGCCTTGATATCGGGCGCCTTGCGAATATTGACCTGGGTGCCTGTGATGTAGGCGGGATCGGCAAATGCCGGGTCAGAGAAGAATATCAAGGCAGTCAATACACTATTAATGAAGATATACGTGACTTTCATCGGCGATTTAACTCCTCTTTCAAGCGATCAAGATATTGAACGCAGCGCATGATATCTTCAGAAGCAAGATCAGATTCTATACTGACGCTCAAGTCGCTCTGTAATGTCGCTATGATCGTTGATCTTTGAGCTGACCTCTGTCGGCCCACAAGCAGGGCGCAGGAGCGCAGATGTGATGCTCGTTGTTCAATCGGTCGGTCTGGATCAAGAGCGGCTTTTTGGTGAGCATTGTAGGTCATTGCATTCAGCCCTTAATACGGAATCTGTAGACGCCATTGCCGATATGCTTGTATGATGGATCGCCGTGCTCAGAAAGGTTGTTCTCGTTGTTTTTTGCTCGGGGAATGAAGAATCCATGCTCTTCTACGAAGAACGAGAATGTTACGATATAAAGCCCTTCGTCTCTCAAGTAAACGCGACTCGGGCCTAAATCTTTAATCGCCGGTGGCAGGTCTGTTGAGTAACGGAGCCTACTTTGGGGATGGTTGTCCATGAGATAAATGCCGGCATCATAGAGCTGAATCCGCTCCTTTTCGTTGAGGGAAGGAACACAATTGACGAGAACGAACAGGCTGATGGTGTAAAGATAGCGTTTCATTTGCCAGAGCCTGTGCCCGTTGCTGCGCTAATGCCTGAATTCCCGAGGGCATACATACAGCGGGCCATTACCGCATTTCCCAGAAACATGAGCTGGCCGTGGATATGGATGCCGATTCGGACTGGCTGGATTCGTAGCATGTTGAATGATTCCTGAGCGGCTTCAGTCGGGATGACGGGATTCGAACCCGCGACAGACGCGGCTTATAAGGCCGCCGCTCTCACCACCTGAGCTACAGCCCAATACGAGAATACGCGCCGGAAGGGCATCATATTCGTATGGATTGCAGGTGGATCATGGACTCATGGTCTAAAGGTGTGGAAGAAATGTCAATCGGTTTTTATCGGCCATTTCAGAGATGCTGTGTTGTGAGTATGTCGGTGAAACCTTCCCGAGCCCCGTTACCCGCATGCTCCTAATTTTTCGGGCCTGGACAATCCCCGCTTGTCGGACCGAGGTTGCCGTCAATACGAACAGTCGTCGAGTCAGTCGATTCTTTGAGGCTGATGGAATAGGTTCCCACATCGTCATAGATGCACTGATGATTATTCGAGCGGAAGAAAGAAAGCGTTTCAATACCCCGTGGACCGCAAAGAAGCAGGATGAGATACGCATCGGTCGCCGTTCCTCTCTTGAATGTGAGCGACTCCGATCCAGCACCGTTAATCGTCCAGCTTTCGAACCGCATTGCGCTTGCGGAGCCCTTTTCTTCCAATATGAGCAACTGGCTGTTGTAATCAATTGCAGGTTCTTCGGAATATTCTCGTTCCTGAGTAATGTATTCGTTTTTGCTGTTCTTCTGTGCGATCTGATAGTATCTGCGAAGGCTACTCTCGCCGTGTATCTGCTTCCAGTATTGGGAGAGAGACGTGCAATCCGTCGATGGTAATGGTAAATGCGTGAGGTAGCCACCGAACATATAACCTGTTTTGTCTTTATATGAAACCTGAATCCAGGGAGCAGTGATGCCATCGATTTCCGCTATGACATTGGTTACGGTGATTCTGGTTACACCACCTCTATATGGAACAAGCTTGATCTTCGGGGCCGTTGTGCTCGGGGCTTCACGCAGATACAGGCCCTTCCGAGTCGCCACACGAAGTTGATCAGGCTCATCGGCAGCAAGCGAGCAACTCAACGCTGAGAGCGTGAAAATCAGAAAAAGGCTGCTTTTGTTGATTAATCTGCACATAGCATCCGCCTAACGTAGTTCACCTGTTCGCCCGTTGTCTGTCAATAAAAAACCCGAGGCGCCCGACAATGGCATCTGTGCCTCTGTCTACGGTACGCAGCAGGAGCATCCACATCGCCGCTTATAGCATACGACGATGACATCCGTCATAGTCCTTTCTTATCTGCGGGCAACACCCGCACGCTTCTTGACGAGGTAGTACCGCTCATTCTCCAGATAAGAGATCTGTCCGGTTCGGTGTCCCTTATAGCTGACAGGCGGAGGCAGGATCGAACTGACATCGGTCGTGGAGTGAAAGGCGTACTGTCGATGGGCTTTCGCAAAGTATCCCGTGTACTGCGCATCAGGCAGCAGAAGAAGATCGACGACATCCCCTTCATGGTTATTCGACAGATAGTGCCTGTTTGCGCGCAGATAAGGCCAGCAGTACCGGCCGATCGCGCCGGAGTAGCCTGTGATGACAAGCTCATACGAGTCAGGACGCAGCTGCGTACAGGTGCGGATGTCGTCCGGTAGGAAGGCAACGTAAGGATCGCTTCGGTAGATAGCCTGTGAGCGAATCAGGTCTTTCACGGCTGATAGATCTTGAAAGAAGTCACGGGCTCCCGTGCCGGGATCAACATAAGTGACACTCTGAAAAACAAAGGACGGAGTGATATGGATGGAGGAGCCGACGTAGAGTACGTTCTCGGGCTGAAGATGCTGCCGGGCGGCCTTCCAGAGCTCAAGTCGCTCGAAGTTCAACTCGACGTACTGCTTGTGGTACAGGTCGAAGATTCTCTGTCTTTCGCGGGCAAACATATTGCACTATCGAAACGTTCCTATCGCTTCATGCAGAATCAATCAGATTTCGGAGGGGCCGCCGTAAACAATACCGGTTTGTCAAGAAAAAAATGGTGCCCGACGTTTGCCCACCCGCATGCTCCCATCACGGCCGCACTGGCCTTTACGCACGGTTCCGTGGCACCCGACGCTTGCCTTCACGGCTTGCTCCAGTTTTCGATCTTCAGTCCTTCGATCTTTTGAAAATGCTTTATGTTGTTTGTGACAAGCGTTAGATTGTAAGTCAGCGCCGTTGCTGCAATCAAAAGGTCCATGTCATCGACGACGCTGCCTGTCTTCTGACCGCGAGCTTTGAGATCGCTGAACGTTTCAATAACGGCTCTATCCACATCGATGACAGGGAATAACTCGCGAATACGATAAACGACGGCAAGGTTCCTGGCCGGGTTTTGCGATTTTTTTGCTCCAGATAAAAGCTCTCCGTACGTGATAACCGAGATGGACTTGGGGATCTTCTCGTTCCGGGTGAAATTGTCATGAACGGTAGAATTTCCCTTAATGCTGTAAATGATGATATCCGTATCAATCAAATAGGACATCGGCATCCTCAAAGCGTCGGGTGTTTTTCCTCAACCGCCTGATCTCTTGAACTATCTCGGCCGACGAACGATTATCCTCCCATGATCCGCTCAGTGATAAGAATTCCCGCGTTGGGTTGGCCGAATGCATTGCCGGATTGGCCAGATAGGCCTCGAGAATCGTTACCACTTCCTGACTGATGGACCTGTTCTCCAGCCTCGCCCTGTCGCGCAGAAGAGAGTAAAGTCGGTCATCAATATCTCTTACCTGTAGTATTGCCATATACCCCTTCCGCTCATAATGTAGCACACGGCTGCATGAAATGTCAATCAGATTTCATGCAGCGTCACGGGGCGCACGAAGGGGAGAATTTTACCGGTTTGTCAAGAAAAAAATGGCGCCCGACGTTTGCCCTCTCGCACGCTCCCATCACGGCCACGCTGGCCCACCCGCATGCTCCCATCACGGCCACGCTGGCCCACCCGCATGCTCCCATCACAGCCATGCTGGCCTTCCCACACGCTCCAGCCCCGCCCCCACGTCACCTATCTGCGCATCCCCCCCATCCGCTCGCCCTCTTCCCGAAAAAATTGTGTACACGATTTCGCCAGATAGCATACTGGAATCGATGCGCCGCGTGCTTTCCGTTTTTCTTCTGATTGGCCTTTTTCCAAACCTGCTACTTGCGCAGGAGAGGCCTTCCCGTGAGCGCAGAGAACAGCGGCGCGAGAAGCCCGAGTCTCGTGAGAAGCAAGAGGAGCCCGCCCCGCGCAATCCGCAGGAGAGGGCGCAGGAGAAAGCGATCGAAGAGAGCTGGATGAAGGAGCTTCAGGGTGAGGGTGCGCCGGCCCAGGAGTCGGAATCCGAGCAGCCCGCTGCGCAGCCCGGTACCGCAGAACCGGAAGCTGCGCAACCCACAACACAGCCCGGTGCGATCTTTGCTGACGATGCGGCGCCGTCGTTTATCGGCCTTCTATTCCGCTTTGTTTTGATTGCCGGATTAATGGGTGGCGGTCTCTACCTCTTTGTTCGCTTCTTCAAGAAAAAGGCAGGCATCCTGCATCCGCAAGAAGGGCCTGTGGAGGTGCTTGCATCGGTGCCGCTTATGCCGGGTAAATTCTTGCAGATCGTCGATCTTGCGGGGCAGCTGCTCGTGCTTGGCGTGTCAGAGCAGGGCGTGCGTCTCGTCTATGAGATCGACAGTGCGACGACGGCGGAGCGCATCCGTCTGTGGCATCAGAGCCGTCCGAAGCCGACGGCAACCTCGCTGCTTGATGCCGTGCAGAAATCGATCAAGCAGGGCGAGTTCAAGTTCTGGGGAGGCGAGCGAGTGAAGGATCGTCCCGATTTCATGGATCTTCTGAACGGAGAGAAGACGGGCGAGGACGTTCCGCCCGATCGCCTGAAAGATCTGCTGCAGATGCAGAACCGCAAGATCCGGCGATCGACGAAGCCCGAGCAGGAAGAGCCGGAGCGTTAGTACGGCGGCGGAGGACGGGCGAAACAAGAGGCCGGTATCGGCGCCAGGATGAACCGGAAGAGACAGGCCAGTATCGCCGGCCAGATAAACCGGAAAAATAATGGGCCAGTATCGGTGTCATGTTAAACCGCAAATTACAGGCCAGTGTCGACGGCAAGATAAACCGGAAAATAACGGGCCAGTATCGGTGTCATGTGACATAATTTTTTTATCCGGGGCAATTTTTTTCTGTACAGGCCGGAGTTCCGGCCAATCGTGATCCGGGGTTATGAAACGCAGAGTCGTCCTATTTCTCGTCAGCCTGGCAGCGCTGCTGATTGCCGATCCTCTGCTTGCGCAGGAGATCCCGGGCCTTCCCATACCTGTCCTCGATAATGTGCGTGCCGCTCGTAGCGGACAGGAGGCGTCGACGTCTCTTGCCCTGATCATGCTTGTTACGGTGCTCAGCCTGGCACCGGCTCTGGTCATGATGATGACGTCCTTTACGAAGGTCGTCATCGTTTTTGACTTCGTGCGTCGCGCCCTTGCGCTTCAGAACATGCCGCCGAATCAGGTGCTTTTCGGCCTGGCCCTTTTTCTCACGTTCTTTATCATGGCGCCGACGTTTCGCGAGTTTAACCAGACGGCGCTCACGCCCTATATCAGCGGCGATAAGATGAGCACTCCGACCTTTATCGAGAAGGGCATGGTTCCCTTTCGCAAGTTCATGATCAAGCAGATCGGCAAGGATGGGGCGAAGGAGATCGCTCTCTTTACGAAGCTATCGGGCAAGAACCTCAAAGATATCAAATCGGTCGATGATATCGATTCGTATATTCTGATCCCGGCCTTTATGTTGAGCGAGATCAAGAAGGCCTTTATCATCGGCATCCTGATCTTTATACCGTTTATCGTCATCGATCTCGTCGTCGCCTCGACCCTGATGTCGATGGGTATGATCATGCTACCGCCGGCGATGATCTCGATGCCTTTTAAGATCATCCTCTTCATTCTTGTAGACGGATGGCATCTGATCACCTATAACCTTGTGCAATCTTACGTGATGTGAGGACGATATGCAGGAAACCGACGTCATTAAAATCATCTACGACGCTCTGATCGTAACGCTGAAGATCTCGGCGCCCGTGCTCATCTTCAGCATGGTAACCGGACTCGTCATCTCGGTGCTTCAGACGACGACGTCGATTCAGGAGCAGACGCTGACCTTCGTGCCGAAGCTGGTGTCGGTCTTTCTCGCCATCATGTTGTTCGCAGCCTACATCCTGCATACGACGGTCGATTATACGAAGGAGATGTTCGCTCTGATCGCGAGGTTCTGACATGCAGCTTGCGGCCTACAGCGACGGATTCTGGAGCTGGTTGCTCGTCTTCGCAAGAACGACGGGCCTTCTCTTTACTATGCCCATTCTGTCGGCGGAGGGCGTACCGTATCGCGTCCGAGCCATCCTCGCGCTTTTTATCGCCGGAGTGCTGTATCCCGTCGTGCGCAACTTTCTGCCGGCGACGTCGTTTGATGCGATGCCGTTATACATTCTCGAGATCGCCTCGCAGGCCTTCATCGGCGTCATGATCGGATATCTGTTGCAGATCGTATTTGCCGCCTTTATCCTGGCTGGCGAATTCTTCAGTATTCAGATGGGCGTATCGTTTTCTGAGGTTCTTGATCCGCAGGCGCAGGTTTCGATTCCGATTCTTGGCACGCTCAAGAACATGATCGCCATCCTGCTTTTTCTTTCGGTCGACTTCGAGCTCGACGGTTATTACGTACCGGCGTATCTGCACGTCTTTCGCGCCCTCAGCTATTCGTTTCAGCAGGCGCCTACGCTGGTGCTCGATATTCAAACGATGGGCGGACTTCTGGCCTACGTCGACCAGGCCTTCGGAGTGATGTTTATGACGGCGCTGCGTATCGGGCTGCCTCTAACGGGCATCCTGTTTATCACGTCGGTGGCGCTCGGTGTGGCGGGCAAGGCGGCGCCGCAGCTCAATCTGATGAACATGGGCCTTCAGATCAACGTCATGGTCGGACTCGTCATCCTGGCCGTGCTTATGCCCGTGATTATTCCGCTCATGCGCGATTCCTTCCAGCACATGTATGATGTGATCGGCGAGATGCTGAACGCATGGCCGAAGGGGGCGACATGACCCCGATGTTGCTTGAACACGATACCGTCGAATGGAAGAAGAGGCCGGTTGAATCCGGATTTTTCGCGTTATCCGTCCTTTCGTATCCCGACGTCTTTGTCGATCTACAGCGTTTTGCGGCCGAAGATGAGGGACGGACCGAAGATCCGACGGAACGGCGCAAGCGTGAGGAGCGGGAACGCGGTAACGTTCCGCGCTCACAGGATCTGCCCGGAGCCCTTGTTCTTCTTGGCTCGGCGGTGATGCTCTTTCTCTTCGCCGGTTTTATGGCCGAGCGTATCTTTCAGGTATTTCGCATCTATCTGAGCCGCATCGCCTCGGTGGGCACGGGATTCGGCGAAGAAGAGGTGCGACTGCTTCTGCGCGATTTCTTTTTTCAGACAGGTGCGATTATCTTTCCGGTTCTGATCATAGCCATGATCCTCGGTATCGTCGGCAACCTCGTTCAGGTCGGATTCATGTTCACGACGCGACCGCTTGAGTTTCAGCTGGAGCGCCTGATTCCCGATTTCAAGCGTGTGCTTCCGGTGCGCCGCAACTTTGTGAACCTGCTCAAGGTGCTCGTGCAGGTGATCGCCGTCGGCTTTCTCGCGTATCTTATCGTTATTGATGACCTGATTCCGATGCTCAAGACGTCGGGCATGGAGCTGCGCGGAGCGGTGGCTTTATTTGGTAGCATCGCCTTCAAGCTGTTGATCGCCACGGGCGTCTTTCTTCTCGCGATCGCCATTCCCGATTATTTTTACCAGCGGTTCGAATACCTTGAGAACCTGAAGATGTCCATTTCAGACGTGAAGCGTGAATTGAAAGAGGACGTGGGCGATCCGATGCTGCGACAGCGGCAGCGTGAGCGGGCGATGCAGATGCGACAGAACCGACAGATGCTCGATGAAGTGCCGACGGCTGACGTCATCGTGACGAACCCGACGCACTTCGCCGTCGCTCTGCGTTATGATCCGCTTCAGGCCTCGGCGCCGCTTCTTGTGGCGAAAGGACAGGATAGCCTTGCGTTGATGATCCGGCGCATCGCCCGCGAGAACGGCGTTCATATAGAAGAGAATCCGCCTCTTGCGAGGGCGCTTTATGATCAGGTGGAGATCGGCGAAGAGATTCCCGAGAACTTCTTTCGCTCGATCGTTCTAATATTTCAGAAACTGGAGCGGTTCCGTCGAATGGCGCGGTGAAGTGCGGCTATTTTTGAGACAGCTTGTAGGAATGAGGTTGAACAGACGTGGATGACATCTTAAAAACGATACGCCGCTACGCGGGCAACAGCGATGCCGTCCTTGGATTAGGCGTCGTCTTTATCCTGGCGCTTATCATCATTCCGTTGCCTGGAGTGCTGCTTGATCTTCTGATCGGTATCAGCCTTCTTACCGGATTGCTGATTCTTCTGACGGCGCTTTCAAGCACGAGTCCGGCCGATTTCAGCAGCTTCCCGACCCTGCTTCTGATTACGACGATCTATCGCATCGCCGTGAACATCTCGACGACCCGACTCATTCTTACAAAAGGAGCGGCGGCCGATTCTTCAATGATCACCGCATTCGGTACGTTCGTCGTGGGTGGCGGCGGTTCGACGTCGGGCCTTGTCGTGGGAGTCGTGATCTTCGTCATCCTGACCCTCGTTCAGATCATCGTCATTACAAAGGGCGCCACTCGCGTCTCTGAAGTGGCCGCAAGGTTCGCCCTTGATTCGTTACCAGGTAAGCAGCTTGCCATCGATGCCGATCAGACGGCCGGTTATATCGACGAGAAAGAGGCGCGTCGGCGCCGTCAGCTCTTACAGAAAGAGATGGATTTTTACGGTTCGATGGATGGTGCTTCGAAGTTCGTTCAGGGCGACGTCCGTCTCGGGCTGATCGTCACGGCCGTAAACATCATCGGAGGCATCGTCATCGGCCTTACGCTCATGGGCATGAACTTCAGCGACGCTCTTGAGGTGTATACGCGCTTCACGATCGGTGACGGTCTTGTTTCGCAGATCCCGGCGCTTCTGATCTCCACTGCCACAGGTATTATCGTCTCACGTTCGGCGGCCGATGAATCGCTGCCCGAAGAATTGAAGAAGCAGCTGCTTGCCTCACCGACGACGCTTTATATTACGGGAGGCCTGCTTGTACTCTCGGGTTTTATTCCTGGCTTCCCGACGACGGCTCTCTTTATTCTGGGCGGAGGTCTGATCTTTCTTGCCTACCGCGTCGATAAGGCGGCAAAGGTTCTTGTCGAACAACAGAAGAAAGAAGAGACGCAGAAGAAAGAAGAGACGAAACCCGAGTCCTATCTCGAACACCTGAAGTCCGAGCCTCTTGAGGTGGAAGTGGGGTATAACCTGATTCCGCTTGTGGATCCAAAATCGGGCGGTACTTTGCTTGAGCAGGTTTCGCGTCTGCGTCGTCGCTTTGCGATGGATCTGGGCCTGATCGTTCCTCCCGTGCGAATTCGCGATAATATGAACCTCGAGGCCGACGAGTATGCGATCCGGCTGCATGGCACGACGATCGCTCAGTCGCGCGTCGAGCCCGATCATCTGCTTGCGATCAATACGGGACGGACCCGAGGCCCGATTGAAGGCCTGACCGAGATTCGCGAGCCCACGTATAACCTGCCCGCCTACTGGATCACTCCGGATCGAAAGAGCGAGGCCGAGGGGCTCGACTACGACGTCGTCGATCCGTCTACGGTCATCGCCACGCATCTGTCGGGCATGATCCAGCAGAACAGTCAGGAGATCATGGGACGCCAGCAGATCAAAAGCATCGTCGATACCGTGCGCGAAGAGAATCCCGTCGTCGTCGACGAAGTTCTTTCCGAGAAGAAGGTGGGCCTTGGAACGATTCAGATCGTCTTGCAGAGCCTTCTCAAAGAGAACGTCTCGATTCGCAACATGTCACGGATCATGGAAGCCATTGCATCAAACGCCGATCGTTCGCAGGGCGATCCCTATCTGTTAACCGAATCGGTGCGCCAGTCTCTGCGCCGGCAGATCATCGCCGAGTATCAGGACGACAAGCGCACGATTCGCTGCATATCGGTGCATCCCGATATCGATCGCAGGCTGCGTGAAGGCATTCACCGGGATCCCGAAGAGGGCTTTATTATGGCGTTGAAACCCGATTTTCAACAGGCGCTTCAGCAGGCCCTGGCCGAAGAGGTGTCAAAGGCGAATCAGCAGGGCTACTTCCCGCTATTTCTGGCGAGTCGCTCGATTCGCGCCGGTCTTTTCACGCTGCTGGAGCGTCTCTTTCCGCAGCGTAACTTTGCCGTTCTGGCTCATGAAGAGATCACGAACGAAACCAACGTTGAGGCCGTATCGATTATGAATCTGCGCAAGGCCGAGGAATCTGTCGCATGAAGCGTCTGTTAACTATTTTGATTGGGTTAATGCTGACCGCCTGCTCGTTTGGCGGCGGAGACTTCACCACTTCCGAAGATCCGATTCATATCAGGCTATCCCTGGAGGATAAGAACGATAAGTCTCTTTTCCTTTACGGTCGGCTTGTGATCTTCCCGACAGAGCGTCGCGCCCTCTTCTTTTTCGTGAATACCGAGGCCCGCACCGAAACGACGGCCGATCCGTTACGTAAGGGCTTTGGAGTATTCGGTGATCCGATGAAGGAGATCACGGGAAAAGGACATGATCATCAGATCACGATCAGCCCTGAGTCTCTCTCACGTCTGATCGATTTAACCGAAGGGGTTGATTTCTTCGTCGAGGATCCCGTGATCTTTGATAAAGGTAAATTCCAGTATCCTGACGGAGTTCAACTCTTTTCTGGAGAGCAGGCAAAAGAGTTCTCTCTGGCAAAAGGGAAATTTGAGAAGGGATCGGAGTATCTGGCAGACATCGATCGCCTGTTCCGCGCAGAAAGCGTGCTCATGAACGTCTTATGGCAGCTGCCAGGGAAGATGGATCAGATCGACAGGCCCGAGCAGATCAAGCTGATGCATTCATTACTCGATACCGATCTCTCTGAAGAGAAGTTTCGCGAGCTTCTTCTGCTTTTTGGATCGGACCGACCCTTCGACGTCTCGGTCATGGAAGCGCCTCTGGAACTCGGCACGGCAGGTTTCGGCGAGAAGGTGTTGCTTTTCAAGGCCGATCGGGCTGAATTCCTGTATAACGATTATGTAAAATCGCTGAAGACTAAAGTGGACGGTTTTCCGATTCAGGTGTTAAACGGAACCGATACAAGCCGGCTTGCGTCTCGGGTGAAAGATCTCGTTCACAATCGCGGTGTGCGCGTGCTCAATACGGATAACTATCGCAGTCAGGACTTCGCTCATTCGACGGCCATCGAGCATTCCGGAGACTTCAGAAAGGCACGGCTGCTCATGGAATTGCTCGGCCTGGCAGAGAATCGTGTGTTCTTCAGGCGCCGTGCTCTCGATCTGCATGCAACGGTTATCATGGGCAAGGACTTCAACATGAAATCCCTGCTGAAGGAATAGCAGAACGTTACGAGGGACAGCGAGAGAAGAAGGATTCACCACAGAGGTCCCTGATGGCGCGGAGGGAAGGGACTTGACCACGGGGAGAATGAATGGTTGAGGAAGGATTGATGGCCCGATCCCTTCTCCCGGCTTTTCTTTTAGACTTCCTCCGTGTCTCCGTGGTGAATGGATTTTCTTACAGCTTAATATGCGAGAAGCGCGAAATAACACCCGGACCTGGCTATCCGCTCTCATTCATCGTGCCTCTCGGGCCTATTCTCTGCGTGCTCAGTGCTCTCTGAGGTTCACTCTCTTCTCTGCCCGCACGGATAGAGCAGGGCAGCTTCTCCTTGCTTCGAATTTACTTTACCGGTGCGCTTGCTATGGATTTTCGCCATAGGGGCTCTCAAAACGGGTCTCTCAGAAATCATTCAGGAATCTTAAAATGGCGACAAAGAAATCCGTAAAAAAGAGCGTTACGAAAGAAGCGAAAGAAACGACTGCAAAGAAATCCTCAGCCGTAGCTAAAAAGGCTGTAATAAAGGCCACTAAGACCGCTGTGAAAAAGGCCGTTAAGAAGGCCGTAACGAAGACGGTGAAAAAGGCCGTAAAAAAGGCCACCAAAAAGACCACCCCAAAGACCATAAAGGCGACTGAAAAAGAAGCGATAAAGCCGGTTAAGAAGGTCGCCCCTGCGAAGAAGGCCGATGTCGTAAAAGCGCAGCGGCCTGCCGTCGAAGCGGAGTATCGCAAGCCATCGTCAGACCCCGTGATCCGCAAGCTTGTTGAGGATCTGGTCGCCTTTCTCGATGAGAAGAAGCTCACCGATATCAAGGTGATGAATCTGGAAGAGGTGAATCCGTATTTCTGCTTCTTTATGATCGCAACGGCCGGATCATCGCTTCAGCTCGGAACGACGGCTCGTGAGATCTCACGTCGTTTTGGCGAGCATCTGACAAATAAAAAGATCCGACCGCTTGATGTGGAATCGGGATGGGTCATTCACGACTTCGTCGATGTCGTGCTGCACGTTTTCGTGCAGGAGCAGCGGAACTACTACAACCTCGAAAAGCTCTGGGGCGACGCTCCCGTTATTTACTCCGCAGAAGCGCCCAGATTCCAGTGGCCCCGCTAACATAGAAAAACAGCGGGATAAAAAACGGAACGTTAATTGCAAGCGTGAACGGGAAGGCCAGGGCGAAAATTAGAAGCAGCCCACCGGCCACCCGGGCAAGCGTACGTGAAGAGGCCTTCTCACGCAGAATAAATGAAAAGAGAGCAGGCAGGCCCGTTGCCAGAAAGAAGGCGGCCGAGAGAAACATGCCGCCGATCTGCATCGTCTCGGGCTTCGGCATGAGGCCCGCCATGATGGCCGCCGCAGTAAGAAGCGGCGACACTCCGATCAGCGTAAGAACGATGCCCAGGGCAAGCAGCGGCCAGGAAACGAGGTCGCTCAGTCGTTCTGATTCCATTCCAGTTTACCCGCCTGCTTCAGCGACGTGGCCGTGATGAAATAGAGCAGCACGATAACGATACCGGCGATCAGAGATTGCTGAAGAGCCGTATCATAGTCGATGCCATAGCGGTAGCGGAACTTCAGCAGATTTGCCGCAAGCACCGAGAAGAGGATCAGCGACGTCGAAGCATGCTCGACCTTGATGACTCTTTTGAAGAGGAAGGTCAGGCCTTTAAACGAGCTGCTCAGTTTGCCGAGGTTGCCGGGAAAGAGACGGTTGACCGTCGTCATATACTCGGCGTAGCCGGCCCCGAATTTCTTCGAGAGGAAGTCCTCTTCGGCGAAGATGATGCAATAATAGACGAAGTAGAAGAAAGGCAGAACGATAAACCAGAAGAGCCCCAGGTTCACCGTGAACATCGCTCCGGTGACGACGAGCAGATTGCCGACGTACAGCGGATTGCGCGAATGTGCGAACAGGCCGTCGCGAAACAGCTCGTCGGCGTGGATCTTTTTCCGATCGCCCGCACGCTTCACGTAGATGAAGCCGATCACAAGGGCGCGCACTCCGATTCCGGACAGCGCAAGCAGAAGTCCGACAAGCGAGAGGATCTGATCGACCTGTAGATCGCCGAACCACCCCGTCACCCAGTAGCCGGGCCGCGGATACGCGATCAGAACCAGTCCGCCGAGAAAAATCAGAGAGAAGGCCGTGTCCCTCCAGCGAAAAAAGAAATTCCCGACCGTGATCATGAAGCTTTTCATTTGATTGCAATCATCCCTTCAAAGCAGATATATTTCAGTATGGTCATACAATCCTGGAAACCCGCACGTGCAAGCAAGTCGAGGTTCCCCTGCGTAGAAAATGGCTCAAGAACTCCTCGCAGGGACTGCGATTTTCGTAGAATTTCAGAGGCCTCATAGCCGCGATCCAGCTTGAAATCGTTGTACAGACCCGTCAGCAGATCCTGAAAACGGGCATCGGGGCCTCTCGTTTTCTCGAAAAGCAGCAGAGCGCCCCCCCACCGCAATCCCTGAAAGATCCGGTTGATCAGATCCTGCCTCACCGCCGGGCGCACGAACTGCACGGTATAATAGCAGATGATCAGATCGGCCTTCTCCTGACCGAGATCGAACTCCAGCACGTCTTCGGCCTTATATTCAATCGCCGCATGCGCATTCTGACGGCGCGCATAGTCGATCATCGCCTCTTCGCGCTCCACTCCGACACAGCGGATGCCCTGAGCGGCATGTCTCTCGGCGAGGCGATAGAGCAGGCGACCCGTAGAGCAGCCGAGATCGTATACGACGGAATTCTCGCCGATAAAGGAGTCGCTTATCTTCAGTATAAGTTCGTGTCCTTCTTCATAGAGCGGAATCGAGCGGCGGGCGTGTTCTTCAAAGCGTTCCGGCACGTCTCCGCCGAACGTGAACCGTCCCTCCGTATGGATACCGTCTCCCAGCGAGCCCATACGAATGGAATTTCCGCCCGGCCGGTGTTGTCGAGAAGAAGCCGGGCATGCGTCGACAGCAAGTTATAGAGGCCATAGAAGCGGCCGCGCAGCCTCTTGTGCACGAAAACGGGCGATTCTCCCTTTTTTCTGGCTGAGCCGGAGGATTGGTATTATTTTCCTTATCAACACCTAACACTCCTAAAATGAGGATCTATGAATCTGACCGAAATCGAATCGAAGGTGAAAGAAGCTCTCACTAAGGTCGAACATCCTACTTTTAAAGAAAACCTCTTTGATCTCGGTATGTTTGGCCGCGTCGAAGAAGACGGCGAACAACTCCGCATCATCGTAAAAAGCCCCGACGAAGATCGTCGCGTGCAGATCGGCCTTGAGTCGCAGCTGCGCGGAGTCCTGGGCAAGGTGGGCATTCCCGGCAAGTTCAAGATCCGCTTTGAGTATGATCCCGAGCTGCAACCCGAACCGCTTGGAAACCGTATCCGTGGCGTGAAAAACGTCATCGCCGTCGGATCAGGCAAAGGCGGCGTCGGCAAGTCCACCGTAACGGCCAACCTCGCCGCTGCCATGGCGCAGATGGGCCTGAAAGTAGGCGTTCTCGACGCCGACATCTACGGACCCTCTATTGGCAAGATGTTCGGTTTTGATGGCAAGCTCTCGCTCACTGGCGACGGCAAGAATAAGATCAGCCCGCCCGAGAAATACGGCGTGAAGGTCATGTCGTTCAGCTTTCTTTTGAACCCCGATCAGGCCGTCATCTGGAGAGGCCCGATGCTCGGTAAGGCCGTCGAACAGTTCCTCTATGAAATCATGTGGGGCGAGCTCGACTTCCTGCTCATCGACCTTCCGCCCGGCACCGGCGACGTACAGCTCTCGCTGGCCCAACTCATCGACCTCGACGGCGCCCTTGTCGTCACGACTCCGCAGAACGTCGCCATCCAGGACGCGACGCGAGCCGTCGCCATGTTCCAGGAAGTGAAGATACCGATCCTGGGCGTCGTCGAGAATATGGCCGAGTTCGTATGCCCGCATTGCGGCAAGACCTCGCATATCTTCTCGAAGAACGGCGGCACCGCCTTCGCCGCAAAATACCGCGTTCCTTTCCTGGGCTCGCTGCCGTTGCAGCCCGACGTCATGGAAGCCGGCGAATCGGGCAAACCCGCTTCGATCTCGGATAACGCCGACGACGCAATGCGCAAGTCCTACACCGAACTGGCGCAGAAGCTGGCAGTCGAAGTCGAGAAGTATAAATAACTCCCGCACGCATCTCATTCCTCACCCCGCGGGTGGCACTTTTGTTGTTTGGTTGAGTGCCAGGCGGGGTTCGGATGGATGCGTGCTGGAGGGACTGGGTTAGGCATCAGGCCTGGTTCGGGTGGTTGCAGGTGTGGTGGGATTGGTTTACTCAGATTCTCGTGTGGAATGGAGAGTCGGCCTGATTGGTGCTCGATCATGCCAGCTCTGGAAAGGAACTCGGAAACCAGATTGGCCAGGAGGGATGATCCTGTAGCGCCGGAACACTCTCGCTCAGGTATTTGCGAAGCCTCTGCGAATAGTCCAGGAAGGCCATTACCATGTCATCCCTGGCTTCAAGACCGCTTCTTCCATTAATGTAAGAATGTATGCTAATGGTTCCCGTATTGACTGTGAATCTCAGGTTACCCTGGCCGAATAGCTCAAGTTCCGACGCTTCTCCTGAAAGGCAAAGTAACAGACCCATGTGAAACCCAATGGCTGGAAGGGGCAACCAGACTGGTTGTTCTCTTGCTCTTTCTGTTAAGATCAGATCGCCGTTAGAAGCGGCAGTAAGAATGCTCTCAGCTCTGCCATCGTTAAACAGATCGAATCCTCCGCACTGGAACCGGGTAGGCAGGCAAAAGCATGTATATTCAAGGGCAGCTGTTGGAACGGCATGAATAACGCCGCCGTCCTCTATCATTGATTCGGTGTCTTCTTTAAAGTCGAGTATGATCACTATGGCGTTACTTCTGACACTCAGGTAAGCCCTCGACTGCCTGAGCAAGGTATTCGAGTACGGCATGTATTCTTTCGGTTGGTTCATGTCTTCTGTTAAATTCACCCATGGGAACAAAGGCAACCGTGCAGTTACCCACGGTTTTATAGGTTTTGCGTCTCTCTTGCGCATCTTCTTCGAATGGAGGTGTTAATATGTAAGCGAAGTAAGGGCCGCTGTTATCTTCAAAGTTGCACATATAGTAAACATAAAACCCGTGGCTTTTACCTACTGAGTCAGGTACGGCCCGAGGATGGTTTTCGCCTTCAGGAATAACGGCCTGGCAGAAGGATTGGCCATCGATGATGATCCCGACCGGGAAGGCATTCTCGATGGACGATTTACAGCCTGCTGCAAGCCAGAAGAATACAATCAGAACGGCATTTCGTTTCATTGGGTGCTTACAATGATGCCTACCGCGGAATCGAGAGCAAGCAATTCTCTGCCTCCAGTGGTCGTTATAGTGACGGAAGGGCAAAGGGAAGAATATGCCGTGGTCGGTTCACTGTGTTCGGCCACCTAACTTATGGGCGTGACATAATAAAATTACCGGGACATTCCCGGCTCGACGGTAACGAAATTATGTCGCGCCCGTTGTTTTGAAGCTGATTTCCGCTTCCTGTTTCCCTTGACAGTTTTGAATACTATACAAATGTTTGCATTTGTGGGCCGCCTGTCTCTTACCATCGATTATGCGTTCAAGAAGTTCTTTGTATCGAATCCGGATCTTCTGATGGATTTTCTGAATGCACTCTTTCGCAGGTATGGCGACTTCACCATAGAGTCGCCCATTGTTCAAAACCCGGAACTACCCGGCGAGGCCATCGACGATAAGAATGCGATTCTCGATATCCTTGCAAGGGATTCAAGAGGCCGCAAGATCAATATAGAGATGCAGGCGCACGAAATCGCACAGTTCGCAAAGAGGTCGGCATTCTACGCCTTTCGACTCTATGTGCAGGGGATTGAAAAAGGACAGGACCACAACGACATCCCACCCGTCTATTCGGTGAATCTACTTGACTTTGTTCTGTTCCCGGGATTATCTTATCACAGATGCTTTCGGTTGCTCGATACGAATGACCCATCGGTCTGTATGATGGGAGATATCGAATTTCATTTTATCGAACTTCCCAGGGTTCGCACAGAGATCGAGAGCCTGAGCGAGCCGCTTGATATCTGGAGTCTGTTTATTCGCAACTCAGAGAGGCTTACGGAGGATGAGATGGCAGCAATCGAGAAAAAGAATCCGGCCATGAAGAAGGCCCATGAAGCCCTTGATGAGATTTCAATGGATTCCGATTCCCGTCTGGCCTATGACCGCCGAAAATCAGCGTTATTCTTCTACGAGAAGACCCTTGATGCGAAGTACGAGGAAGGAAAGGTCGAAGGAATGCTCCAGGGAAAAATTGAAACCGCTCGGGCTATGCTCAAGAAGGGTTATCCTTTGAACGAAATATCGGGCCTCACCGGGCTGACGTTACATGAGATTGAAAACTTAATTGAGCAGAAATAACCATCCCCTTTTTCGCGATTTCCCTCTTCCTATGATTTCGATCAAATCTCCTCTGAATACCTTAACACAGAGGGCCTTGCGAAATGTACCGCACCTTATATCGTTACAGCCTCGGCTTAAGGCAGAAGTACCCGATTGATTTCGATTCATCAAGAATGCGATAGTCTCTCAATTGATTCATGGCTTACTTCTCCCTCTTCGTGCCTCCGTGGTTAACCTGTCTCTCGTATAGGTGCCCGGCGCCGCTGCCATCGCGACGCCTGCCTTACAATAATCATCTGCCTCCAAAGAAGGCTCTTATTTCCTCAATCGATTCCAGGGACGGGAAAACCGCTGCACAGCGCTGCAACGTCACGGGCAATAGATGCCAGCTTCTCGGTATTCTTTGCATCCGATGCCACCGCATCCATCCATTCGGCGATACGCTTCATCTCGCCGACGCCGAAGCCCCGGCTCGTTACGGACGGCGTTCCCAGGCGGATGCCCGACGGATCAAAGGCCGGCCGCGTCTCGCCCGGCACCGTATTATAGTTCAGCACGATGCCCGCCGCTTCAAGGGCGATGGCCATCTCTTTGCCGGTGATGCCTTTATTCGTCAGATCGATCAAGATCAGATGGTTATCCGTTCCGCCCGAGACGAGCTTGAATCCTCTGGCCGAAAGCTCGGCGGCGAGGGCCTTCGCGTTGGCGACGACGGCATGAGCGTATTCTTTAAAGGCCGGAGTGGCAGCCTCTTTTAGGGCGACGGCGATGCCGCCAGTCGTCGAGTTATGCGGTCCGCCCTGCAGTCCCGGAAACACGGCCTTATCGATGGCCTTTGCATGCACCTCTTTGCAGAGGATCATCGCACCGCGCGGACCGCGCAATGTCTTATGCGTAGTCGTCGTTACCACATCGGCAAACGGAACGGGGTTGGGATGCGCCCCGCCTGCGACAAGACCTGCGAAATGCGCCATATCAACGAAGAGAATCGCTCCGCTTTCGTCGGCAATCTTGCGAAACTTCGCGAAATCCAGCTGCCGCGGGTACGCCGAATGCCCGGCGATCAGAAGCTTCGGTCGGTGTTCGAGAGCAAGACGACGGATCTCGTCGTAATCGAGCAGGCCCGTATCAGGATTGAGATTGTAATGCACGGCGTTGAACCATTTGCCCGTAACGCTGGCCTTTGAGCCGTGCGTCAGATGTCCGCCGTGGCTCAGGTTAAGGCCGAGGATCGTATCGCCGGGCTTTGCGAAGGCAAGGTACACGGCAAGGTTAGCCGGCGATCCCGAGTAGGGCTGTACGTTTGCATGTTCGGCGCCGAAAAGCGCCTTTGCGCGATCGATGGCCAGGCGCTCCAGGGCGTCGCAGTTAATCTGCCCCTGATAGAAGCGGGCCCCCGGATAACCCTCGGAGTACTTGTTCTGGAAGACGGTGCCACACGCTTCGAGAACGGCACGGGATGTATAGTTCTCGCTGGCGATAAGGCGGATGGTCGAGCGCTGATAGGACTCCTCAGAACGAACGAGGTTGAATACCTCGCTATCGATGGATTTCAGCGTGTTGTCGGTTTGAGCGGTCATGGGCTCCTCCTGCAAATAGAGATCAAGGCGCCCAGACGCACGGCGTGAATTCCCTGCACTCCCTCGAGGTGCTCCTCGAACGCGTCAGTCATGCAGGTAAGGCAAATCTACAGAGCGGCGCCGGCGGTGGCAAGCAGGTTTTTAATGCAGAGAATGCTGCCTGGGATCCTGCTTGGTTGGCAAAACACGAACCTTTATGGTTTGGTGAAAGAACCAGAACCGATTAACCACAGAGGGCACGGGGGCGCAGAGAAAGCCAGACAGAGGTCGAAAAAAGATGTTGCGACAGTTCTGGGCATGAAGTACGAGGAACTGGGGCGCGGATCTTTGATTTCAACCCATTCTGCCCGCAATATGAACCGACTCAGACATTACTTTCGCAGACTACTCGCAATTCTCTTGATCGTTACAGGCGTGCAAAGCTGCATTTCTCCGCGACAGGAATGTGAAGAAGCAGAGATCCTCAGGGATAGAAAGGGGACCTGTTTATTATTTCTGTCACTCGATAGGGAAGCATGTGTGCAGCGAGAGGCGGCAGGTGAGCTGAGCGCCGGAACCTGTGAAGCAACGGAGCGCGCTGGCTTGCTTTATTGCATTGACTATCTGGACAGAGCCGATCGCTGTTCAAGGGATCCGAGCATGCCCGTAATTCCAAAGATAGTCTTTTCCTTAAGGCATATGGAAATGAAAGCGGACCGCTCGAATCATTGCAGTGTGGGGCCGGCAACTCAGACTCAAGAAGAGCATGAAACGCTCATGTAGCATTCGTTACTTGTTAGTCGGGATTCTTCTTACCGACCAGCGCAAACCGTTCATAAACAGGTATTTATTTTCTTCTTTCGCGCCTTTCGTGTATTTCGTGGACAAAACTCTTATCATTGATAGCCGCCCAATAAAAAAACCGGGTGTTATCCCGGCCTTTTATTCTCAGAGCTAAAGCGGCTTTCAGCGAGTGAGAAAGAAATCGGTAATCTGATCGGCGGCCTTTCCAAGGATCTCGTCGGACGGGTTATCGTACACACCCTCGGCCAGACGCTCGCGCACCTCTTTCAGCTTATCCGTGCGGTTCTCGGTGGACAGAGCAAGCTTCTTCACGCGATCGATGTTCTGCTGACGCATGGCCGCATCAGAGATCGTCACGTTATCTTTCGGAGCATCGGTTCGATTGACCTCTGCTTTCGTCTGAATCTTCTTCGGTCCGTATCCGGGACCTATGCCGCCTACTTTATCCACAACCATCAGGATTTACCTCAATCACAATATCGGTCGGATGCTCGAAAAAGTGAAACATTTTCTTCTTATTTTCCGTCATCGGGGCGCCCCACAAGAACCGTAAATTCTCCCTTTCTGACGAAATCGGGGATCGGCCCGCCCGGCGGAATCTCAATAAACTGCTCGTGGATCTTGGTGATCTCACGGCCGACAAGCACGGGCCGGTCGGGCAGAATCTGCACAATCTCTTCGAGCAGCCGGTCGATGCGATGCACCGACTCATAGATCACTATCACTCCGTCGAATTCTCTCATCTGTTCAAGGCTTTTTCGCCTTTTACCCGACTTCGGGCTCAGAAATCCGGCAAAAATCGACGGATTGGCCTGCCAGCCGCTGACCGACAGGGCTGCCGTCATGGCCGAGGCTCCGGGCAGGGGGATGACCGGCACCGAAAGCTTGCGCTGCCGGATCTCTCGGATCAGATGCGAGACAGGGTCTGAGATCCCAGGGGTGCCTGCATCGGTGACGAAAACGATGGATTTGCCCACCGCAAGCTCGCGCAGAGCATACTCCGTGTCTTCACGCATCCGATGGATACGAAAGGATTTCAGGGCATTTGAGATCTCGAAGTGCTTCAAGATCAGGCCGGCCTTGCGCGTATCTTCGGCCATGATGAGGTCGGCCGACTTCAAGGCATCAAGAACGCGAAGCGTGATATCGCGCAGATTTCCGATGGGCGTGGCGGCCACATAGAGGCCGGCCGGCATTTCTTCAGTTGCAGTCATTGCTGGTAGGGCAGAAGTTCGCATCTGTGATGCAGGCCGAAAGCTGCGGTCCGGGCTGCGAGTACTGGCCGTTTAAGAGCACGGCTCGCAGAGCAAAATAATAGACGCGACAGTATTGAAAATGCTCAGGAGACGGCGGCGGTTTGACATACGAGATCGTCTCTGTCTTTAAGTCGGTCGAGAGCGTGCTTGCTTCATCGTTCGTGTGGCGAAAGGTCGGATCGAGGCCGTCGGGCAGATAGGGTGATCCTGCCTTGCCTGTAATGATGGCCTCGCTCGATAGATACGTCTTGCTTACGTAGAGATTGTAGCCGATGAACTCATCTTCTTGATTCGTTACATAATAAGAGACCTTGAAATATGGAGGAACCTCGTCATCGGTGGCGACAGGTTCGAGGTTGACCAGCGTCGGAGCGCCGATCGCAAGAAGCGACGAGATGGGGTAGACCGGCGAATCGGTGTTCACCCCGCATCCGGCCAGGAGCGAAAAGGCGACGATGAGCTTGAAAAAGGCCCTCATGCCTCCGTTTTTGCAGCGTCGGGCGACGGGGCAAGCCCTTTCATGCGGATTTTGGCGACCCGTATTCGCAAGGACCGTGACGACATAGCGAAAGACTGAATGAAGCGGCTATTCCGCTTTTGCAGATCCGCCCTTCTGTAAGCGCTCGAAGAACGAGAGCGACAGATCATGCGCCTTCCAGTAGTTCTCGACAAGCACGTTCCAGTCGAACTGGTCGCTTGTGCTCTCCACGCGGTTTCGCATCTCGATGCGGTCGCGACGGTTCGTTTTGATAAAGCTCATGAGCTGATCGACGAGATGATTGGCGCTGTCGTCGAAGCTGAGCATATTACGGCGGCAGACGTACAGGCCCTTCTCTTCGTGATCGGGCATCTGACGTTGAATGTAAGAACCGAAGCCCGCCAGGTCGCTTGTGATCGAGGGGATGCCCAGGGCGGCGCATTCCATCGGAGTATAGCCCCAGGGCTCATAATAGCTCGGGAATACGCCCAGATGTGTTCCGCGAACAAATTGATCGTAGTCCAGGCCGAGCAGCGGGCTCGTACCGGTCAGGAACTCCGGATGATAGACGACCTTGACCGGATCTTCCGGTGCGTTATACAGATGACAGGTGCGCAGCTGATTCAGGATTGCGTCTTCGGCGTCATGCAGCATGTCATGCGTGCAGATGGCCGGCCATCCCTGGCGCCTCCAGGCGTGATGCTGTCGCTTCAACGCCATTTGCGAGCTCTCTTCGAGCAGATCTTCGATCGTAGGCACCTTGCCGAGAGCGGCCGAATACAGAAGGCGTTCGGTCATGCGATGGCTGATGCGCTCGCATGTATGCTTCAGATCGCGAAACATCATCTGACTTTTAAGAACGTCGACGCTGATCGCACGCACGGGCGCCTTTGTGACGATGAAGGCGACGACCGTCTGATCCGATTTCTCTTCTTTCAGTCTGAAGTTCAGCCTTGCCAGCGACTCGATGAAAAGGTCCATGCCTTTGTTGCGGTATTCGTAGCGACCGGCCGTGAAAAGATAGAGCGTCTTATCGAGGTCGAATGTATAACTCGGGTAAAAATGACCCATGACGAATTCATGGATGGCCTGCTTGTAAAGCTGATGCAGGTTCTGGAATTCGTGAAGAGCGGCAAAGCGTCGTATGTTCAGGCCGTTTGGCAGAACCTGATCGGGCCGGCGTCCGAGCAGATGTTCGGCTTCGACGGCAGTGATGTCGCTTACGGTCGTGAAGCAGTCGGCGCCGTGTGCGGCGGCCCGTTCGATGGCGAAGCGGTTGTAGATGCCGCGATCGCCGGCCGCTCTGTAGGCGTCTATCGACGGAAGTCGTCCGTAGAAGAAAGGATCGTCGGACGCAAGATAGCGACCGAGCAGCGTTGCATGCGTCGTAAAGACCGTGGCAATGCCGACGTGGCGCTTCTTTAAAATGGGGATGGCCGCCCCTCCCATCCATTCATGGAAATGGCCGATGATAGGGTAACGTTCGGCCTCGGGAAGAAGGGCGATCTGCGCCTGCAGCTGTTGAAAGAAGTCGGCGACAAGATAGCCGAAAAGCACGACGTCGTTCACCTCAGCCTCGTCGCCGGCGTCTATCTGATGATCCTTCCAGAAGAAGTACTTACATTCGGCGATCTTATTCCAGGAGGCGAGAAAGTCGATGAGCACGACAAGCGGACGTCCGCTGACAAGCCATCGACCGCAATGGATATGCGCCCCTTTCGCTGCCAGTTCGGCCGCCGCCCGATGAAAGGGCGTATCTTCGTTCGTCTCTTCGAACTCAATGGAGGCGGTCGCCTGATTATAGGGACCTACCAGACAGTAGTGATCCTGAAGGCGGGCCGTCATCGCAGGCGCCTTGCTACGAAGAACGGTATAGATGCCACCCAGCTGCCAGCAGACCTCCCATGCAGTTTCGACGACCCACGCTTCTCTCATGCGACAGGGATTGTACACGAAAAAGCCCAGCGTTCAATCCTATTTTGAAGCGGAGGACTTTTTTTCTGTCAGAAGCAGGCAAAGTCGGTCCACCGTCCCTCTTACCGCTCTGAGCTGTCCGAAGTTCTGGCCTTCTATTGCTCTTGACCTGAAAGGCGGCCTTCTTATGGATTGGTATGACCAAATTTTTCCGTTTACGTAAACGGGAGTTTTCATTACATAGGTCGAGATAATCGATTCTCTTGATTCGATTGGAATCGATGGGTTTAAGATTTATAGAGAAAAACAGAAAAACCAGAAAAACCATTCAGGAAGATTTCACTATGGAAAAGTTAGTTTATGCACTGATTACGGTGGGGGTGGGCATGGCCATCGGCCTTCACCTTGCCATGAACGGCCGACTGGGCGGCGAGATGCAGGCCGTCGCCGGTAGCCCCATGAAGGCCGCCGCAGCGGCGAATCTGTTCTTCTGGCTGATTGGAGCCGCTCTTGCTGCCGTATATTTTTTCGTGCTGCGTCCGGGATCGATGACCGAGCTCTTTCAAGCCGGCAGTCGCCCGCTCTTTCTGGCCGGCGCCTTCGGAGCCTCCATCGTCTTTGCCGTAACCTTTCTTATTCCCGAGCGCACGGGCGGAGCGGCGACGGGATTCTTGCTTCTCGTTACCGGCCAGGTGTTGGTCGGTCTTCTGCTCTCTCACTTCGGATGGCTGGGTTCGCCCGTTGATCCGATCTCGTTCAAGAAGATAGGCGGTCTGGCGCTCATGCTTGTCGGCCTGATCCTGGTCGTGCGATGAGACCGATACACGTCGCCATCGTCGGCTGCGGACGTATCGCCGACATGCATGCTCCGGGTTATGCGGGCCGCGAAGATGCCCGTATTTTCGCCGTCTGCGATACCGATCCGACCCTTGTGGCGAAGCGTAAACAGGAATGGAATGCCGAACGAGTTTATACGGACTACGATGCCCTGCTTGCCGATCCCGATATCGACGCCATCGAGATACTCACGCCGCAGAAGTTGCATGAGCCCATGGTCATCGCCGCTGCGCGGGCAAAGAAACACGTCGCCTTGCAGAAGCCGATGACGATCGATCTCAAGAAGGCCCGGCGTATGATCGAGGCGATGAAGGCATCAGGCCGTGTCTTTCGACTGACGGATAACTATATCTTTTATCCGCCGCTTGTGCGTCTTCGCGAGATGATCGATGCCGGCGAGATCGGTACGCCGACGAATCTGCGCATCAAGTTTATAAGCGGCGGTCTCGGCGGATGGCAGGTTCCGGCCTCGTCCTGGAAATGGCGCATGCAGGAGCGCGAAGAAGGACGCGGCATGCAGACCTTCGATCACGGTCATCATCTCTGGGCGGCGGCCACCTATCTGCTCGGCTCGATCGATCGCGTCCATGCCTGGATCGATTCCGTTGACGGCGTGATCGATTCTCCGGCCGTCGTCACCTGGAAATACCGAGATGCGATGCGTTACGGCATGTGCGAGTACGTGCATGCGGCCGAGCTGTCCATCCCCTCGGATTATTATGCAAACGACGAATGGTTCGAGGTAAGCGGTAGCCGCGGCGTTGCCATCGTGCGTCGCTGCACCGGAAGTCTTGATACGGGGCCGATCATCAGCCTCTTTAACGAGAAGGGATGGCAGCATTTTTCAGATATTGCGTCGGACTGGCTGGAGGGCTTTCGCGGAGCGACGCAGAACTTCATCGAATCCATTCAGGGCAAGACGAAGCCCGATCTTGATGGAACATCGGGTTATGAGATTCTGCGCCTCAGCCTGGCCATCCAGCGTTCGGCCATCGAGCACCGTGAGGTATTCGTCGAAGAGCTTGATTCCATATGGCCTCTGCTAACCAGGATGCGTCTTCGCAGCGCTGATAGAAAGGAGCAGTCGAAAGAGGGATGGCTCGCACGCATGTTCGGGAGCACGCGGCGTTATGCACCGCAGGCCGAATCCCTTACGCTGAACCTGCTCGAGCGCTATGATGAGAGTCAGGCAAAGGGCTGGAACAGCACAATCGGCATCTCGCTGCTTGCCGACGGATCGGCGCCGGCCATGGCCTTCGGTCTTTATATAGCGGACGGCAAGCCCAGGCTTGAGGTCGGCTTACCCGCCGAGCCCGTGTTATCGATAACGATTCCGGCAGGGACCTGGGCAGCCATCCTTCTCGGTAAAAAGAGGATCGAGACGGCCTTTTTACAGGGAAGATTGAAGGTCGAGGGACGCCTTGAAGAGGCCCTGCCTCTGCGAGCGGCGTTTCATATATAGGACGAAATGGGCGGGTTCCGATAAAGGACCGATCAAGGACAGGGGCGCTTGAATGCCGCCGGGCGACGATCGCCCACACAAAGAGAAAGAAAAAAGAAAAAGAGGATGATTCATGCAAGACACAGAACGGTTAAGCCTAAAGACAAAGATCGGGTATGCGCTTGGCGATTTTGGCGGTAGTATTCCGTTTCAGAGCGTCACGCTGTTTATCGTATTTTATTTTACCGACGTATTCGGGTTAAGCGCCGCCGCCGCCGGTCTTATCTTCGCCATTGCGAAGCTCTGGAACGCCGTATGTGATCCGGCGATCGGATCGTTCAGCGACCGACTGCAAACGCGCTGGGGGCAGAAGCGTCCCTTTCTGCTTTTCGGAGCCGTTCCTTTCGGCATCAGCTTCTTTCTACTGGTCGCCGCTCCGCAGATCGAGGCGAAGTTCGCTTATGGGTTGGTCACGTTCCTGCTTTTCTCGACGGCCTACAGTATCGTCTCTGTTCCGTATGGAGCGATTACGGCAAGCATCAGCAGCAGCCCTGAAGAGAGATCAAGTCTCACCGCCTATCGCATGGCCTTCGCCATCCTGGCCATCCTCTTTGTCGGCGGAGCGACGCGTCCGATTGTCGATGCGTTTGACACTGCTCAGGAAGGCTTTCGTTATGTTGGCCTTCTCTACGGTGTGCTGGCTGCGATCTTTACGATCGTTACCTTCGCCACAACCTACGAGCGCAGTCGCGTTACGATCGTGGAGCATCTGGGATTCATCGAGCGCCTGCGCATCGTCAAAAGCAACGTGCCGTTCCTGCTTCTGAACGGAGCGATCATCGTGCATCTTGCCGCCATCACCGTTGTGGCGACACTTGTGAATTATTACTTCAAGTATAACCTGCGCAGCGAAGCGCTCACTCCGGTTGCCTTTGTCAGTCTGTTTGTTGCCGCCGCTCTTACGCTTCCGCTGTGGCTGAAACTTGAAAAGAAGATCGGACGCAAATCTACGTTTAACGCCGGCATGGCGCTTCTGTCGTTGATGCTTGTTCCGCTCTTATTGATCGAGAATCCGAACCCGTATGTCGTTATCGCCGTAATGATCGTCGCCGGCGCCGGCATGTCGACGATCTACGTCTTTCCCTGGTCGATGGTTCCGTCTACGATCGACTACAGCGAATGGAAAACAGGGCAGCGTCACGAAGGGCTCTTTTACGGCTTCTTTTATTTCTCGTTCAAGGCCGCCGCCGCCCTGGGCGGATTGCTGGCCGGCCTCGGCCTTGACCTCGCCGGATACTCCGCATCGGCAGGCGAGTCGGGCACGCTCGGCGACGAAACGCTGACGGGAATCCGCATCCTGCTCACGGCATTGCCCATCGCATTGATGATGGCAGGTATTGCGTTCGTGCATTTTTATCCGATTGATGAGGCGATGGAAAGGCAGTTTCGCAATTCGTGAGAGCGTAAGCAGGGGCTGAAAACGATTGAATGCCGGGCGCGGTGATCACGACGCCCCGGTCACGCCAGTAGCTGCTTTTTTTTATTTGACAGGATTTCTGGAATCTCGTAGACTTGAACTGGTCGGACCTCCGACCAGAGCGGGCTCCCCGAATGCCGAAATGGCGAGGGCTCCCGGCTCTCGAATAAGAATAGGCGATGTAATGACGTTTTCGACACAGCAAAGGATTCACCAGAAGGCCGAGCCGGAGCCGGGCGCTCTTCGGCCATCGGATTATATCGAGAAGGCGCTGCTGGATCGCATCATGGCAGGCGTTCCGGGCGAGGCGTTGCCGTCAGAGCGAGAACTTGCCGTGGCGCTGGGCGTGAATCGCCAGCCTCTGCGCGAGGCGTTGCAGCGGCTGAGTCGCGACGGCTGGATTGAGATACGGCACGGCAAGCCGACCGTCATTCGCAACTATCGAGAAGAGGGCGGCCTGACGATTCTCGATACGCTGGCCCGGCAGGAGCTTCTTGATGCAGGCTGGATTTCGTCGCTGCTTGATGTGCGCCTGGCCCTTGCGCCGGCCTATGGCTACGCCGCCGTGAGGCGCAACGCAGCCGGAGTCGAGGCCTATCTGCAACGCTCGACATTGTTAACCGACGCCGCCGATGCCTTTGCTATCTACGACTGGCAGCTGCATCGGCTTCTCTGTATCGAGTCGGGGAATCCTGTGTATCCGATGCTACTCAATAGCTTCGCTTCGGTCTACAGGCAGGCAGGTGAGCTGTATTTCTCGCTGCCCGGCGCCCGCGAATCGTCACGTATGTTTTATTCCGATCTTATGGCCGCTCTGCCTGATGCGGAGCGAGCCGCCGAAGAGGTGCGCATCGTTATGAGGCGCAGCATTGATATATGGCTTGCTGCCTCCGGTGGGGCGGCAGGCACCGAACAGGCATCAGCAAAATCGAAGAAAAGGGGGAGACGATGAAACGCTGGAACGGATGGGGAGATGATTCGATCAATGTGGGGTTACCCGAAGACGGAATCCGATTTTTAAAAGAGATTACGGGAGAGCCGACGCCTCCTGATAAAGCGACGAGAGATATTACTTATGAAGAGGCGTTGCGCCTTGTAGGACTGTCACGACTCGAAGGTATGCCGGGCGTCGATACGTCGGCCGAGGCCCGACTGTGGCATGCACGCGGGCAATCGTTACCCGACTGGCTTTCTCTGCGCCAGGGCATAGGCCTGGACTTTCCCGACGCCGTCGCTTTTCCTGAAAGCGAAGAGGATGTGCGCCGGCTGTTATCGCTGGCCGCCGAAAAAAACGCCGTCGTGATGATCTACGGCGGAGGCACAAGCGTCGTCGGGCATATCAATCGTCCGAAAGGGGATCGCGCCGTGCTTGTGCTTGATCTCAGCCGCATGAACCGCCTTCTGCATTTTGATCCGGTCAGTCGACTGGCTCGCTTTCAGGCCGGCGTTGCAGGCCCCGACGTCGAGCGCCAGCTTGCGCCGCACGGGATGATGCTCGGGCATTTTCCACAGTCTTACGAATACAGCACGCTTGGCGGATGGGTGGCCGCTCGTTCCAGCGGTCAGCAGAGCCTCTATTATGGCCGTATCGAAGATCAGTTCGCCGGCGGTCGCGTCATTACCGCCGATGCAGAGATCAATCTGCCGCTGCATCCGGCAAGTGCGGCCGGGCCTGACCTGCGTCAGGTGCTTCTTGGCTCAGAAGGGCGCATGGGCGTTATCACCGAGGTGACGGTGCGTGCCCGGCCCATTCCCGAGGCCGAAGAGTTTCACGGCGTGTTCTTTCCTGACTGGAAAAGGGCCGAGGCCTTTGCACGGGCAGCCGTTCAGAATCGCCTGCCGTTATCCATGATGCGTCTGAGTTCTGCGCGCGAAACCTTCGTTACGCTGTCGCTGGCCGGTCATGCGTCGTTGATCAAATGGATGGAGCGTTATCTGGCTCTTCGCGGAGTGGGCGAGGGCAAGTGCCTTCTTATCGTCGGTTTCACGGGAACGAAGGCGCATGTGAGCCATACGAAGAAGATTACGATGCGCCTTGCCTCGAAGTATAACGGCGTCTCTCTCGGTCAGAAGCTCGGTTCGGCCTGGAAGAAGAATCGCTTTCGCGGGCCCTATATGCGCAATTCGCTGTGGGAGATGGGCTGGGCCGTCGACACGCTTGAAACGGCCGTTCCGTGGGATAAGGTGACCGATGGTGTGAGCCGCATCGAAGAGGCGTTGCAGAAGGCGGCCATGGATGAAGCAGGCGAGCGATTGCTGGTGTATACGCATCTATCGCATCTTTACGGATCGGGATCGGCGATCTATACGACCTACGTCTTTCGCGCACAGGCGACGCCTGAAAAGACGCTGCAGCTCTGGAAGCGCATGAAAGATGCGGCCAGTCGCGCGATTGTGGAGATGGGCGGCACGATCAGTCATCAGCACGGAGTCGGCCGCGATCATTCTCCGTACCTGCCCGCTGAAAAAGGTGAGGTAGGCATGAAGTGGCTTGAGTCGATGATCAAAACGGCTGATCCGAAGGGATTATTTGATACGGGTAATCTGACGCAGCGTTAACCGGTGTATATGGCGATCGGTACGGAACCGATCTGATAGGGGTCAGAGCGGACAGATCCGAAAGAGCTGATCCGAGAGAAGGAGATCTATATGAACGAATGGAAAGAGCAGAGACGAGCCGTCTTTGAAAGGATGAAGCAAAACCCGCCTGATCTTGTGATCGCCGGCGGCGGCGTGACGGGAGCGGGCATCGCACGCGAGGCGGCGCTTGCCGGCCTCAAGGTGCTGCTTGTTGAATCGATGGATTTCGGATGGGGATCGTCGAGCTGCTCTTCGAAGCTCGTACATGGCGGTCTGCGTTATCTGCAATCCGGCCAGCCCGGCGTGACGTATCGATCGGTGCGCGAACGAGAGGCGCTGATGAAAGAACTGCCCGGCCTGATACGTCCGCTCGATTTTGTTCTGCCCGTTTATTCAACGAAGAACAGGGTGCTTTTCAAGGTCGGATTGATGGTATACGATATTTTCGCGGGTAAATCCTATCATCATTCCGTATCGGCGCAGGCGATGAAAGATGCCTTTGTCGGTTTGAAGTCCGCCAATCTATTGGGCGGCTACGTTTACTACGACGCCCAGACCGACGATATGCGTCTTGTGATGCGCATCCTGCATGATGCCGAGAACGCGGGCGCTACGATTATGAACTATGCGCCTCTTGTGGAGCCTCTGCTCGAAGGCTCAGGCGTGAAGGGCGTGAAGATCCAGGATCGCATCGACGGCACGGAACATGTCATTCCGTGCAGCGTTCTTGTTAACGCTACGGGAGCGAACGTCGACCAGCTTCGTAAGACGCTCGGCCTTCCGAAACTGATTCGGCCTCTTCGCGGAAGCCATCTGGTTTTCAAGAACGAAAGGCTTCCCGTTACAAAGGCGCTTGCCTTTTCACATCCCGTCGATCGGCGCAACGTCTTTCTCTTGCCCTGGCTGGGCGTGACCTTTGTCGGAACGACCGATCTCGATCACGATGCTCCGGCCGATACGCTGCCTGTCATCAGCGATGCGGAGCGCAGGTATTTGCTTGAGGCGGTGAACGCTATGTTTCCCGATGCGAAGATCACTGAGGCCGACGTTATATCTACCTGGTCGGGCGTGCGGCCCGTCGTTTCGAGCGGAGCGAAAGATCCGTCGAAAGAATCCCGTGACATGTTCATCGACCTCGATCGAGGGTTGCTGACGGTAACGGGCGGCAAGCTGACGACCTTTCGCAACGAGGCGATTCATGCGTTAACCAAACTGGATGGCATATTCCCGACTCTGAAAGGATTGCGTCCGCGTCCTTTTGCGAATCCGGCCATGAAACAGAATACGGAGCTTTCGCGTTATCTGTCGGCGGCCTATGGAGCCGACGCTGCCGCCCTTGAATCGAGGCTCGAGCAGGAGCCCTCTCCTTTTTTCGCTGGTACGCAGATTTTGAAAGAGGCGGCGCGCTATGCCCTTGAGAGGGAGTGGGTCGTTCATCTTGACGATCTAATGATCCGACGACTGCGTCTGGGCATCCTGTTACCCGAAGGCGGGAAGGCCGTGCTTGGCGAGATCCGTACGATGTGCCTGAAGGCCGGCTGGAGCGAGGATTATTATGCACAGGAAGAACAGCGCTACAAGGATCTGATAGCGAAAAGCTATTCATGAAGCGCAGAGGCGCAAAGAGCCCTTACATGAGGCCACGAAAGGGCCCTCGCGCTTGCTGTTGATAAAAAAAGAATGTTGAGGAGTGTTTATGAAAAATCTGATTCTTTCCATCGATTGTGGAACGCAGAGCCTGCGCGCCCTGCTTTTTGACGCCGACGGACAGCTGCTTGATAAATCGCAGGTCGCACTCGACTATGTAGCCGAACAACCCGGGTGGGGGGAGCAGGATGCCGAGGTCTTCTGGCAGGCCCTGGGGCAGGCGACGCAGGAACTCTTTGCAAAACGTCCGGAAGCCGTCGCACGCATCGCCGGCATGACGCTTACGTCGCAGCGTGGAAGCGTCGTTAACCTGGACGAGAACGGAAAGCCGCTTCGCCGGGTGATCCTGTGGTTCGACAAACGAAGATGTTTTAATTTTCGTCCGGTGCAGGGGCTCTGGGCCCTGGCCTTTCGTCTGATCGGTATGACCGACGCCATCCGCTATTTTCAGAGCATGGCCGAGAGCACCTGGATCGAGCATAACGAGCCCGATATCTGGAAGCGAACTTCGAAGTATATTCTGCTCTCAGGATATCTCATCTATCGCCTTACCGGACAGTATCGCGATTCCGTCGCCTCGCAGGTCGCCTATATTCCCTTCGATTACAAGAAGCATGCCTGGGCCTCTCCCTCGGACTGGAAGTGGCAGGTAACGCGTCTTCGTCCCGAACAGCTGCCCGAGCTGGTCGTGCCGGGCCAGATCATCGGCCACGTCAGCGCAGAGGCCTCGCAGGCCACCGGCATCCCCGAAGGGTTACCCATCGTCGCCGCCGGCGCCGATAAGGCCTGCGAGGTGCTCGGCAGCGGCGTCAGCGATGAAGAGACAGCTCATCTGAGCTTTGGAACGACGGCGACGGTAAACGTTCTCTCGGCGAAATACAGAGAGGCGGTGCGCTTTATTCCGCCGTACCCGGCGGCGCTGCCCGGCCAGTACAGCAACGAGATTCAGATCTTTCGCGGCTTCTGGATGGTGAGCTGGTTCAAAAAGCAGTTCGGCTTTGAGGATGAGGCGCAGGCGGCGAAGCTCGGCAAAAGCGCCGAGCAGATCCTTGAAGAGCGCATCCGCGATATTCCGCCCGGCTCTGAAGGCCTTGTGCTGCAACCGTTCTGGTCTCCAGGCCTGAAGGTTCCCGGACCCGAGGCTCGCGGCGCCGTCATCGGCTTTACGGACTGGCATAACCGGTATCATATTTACAGAGCTATTCTTGAAGGCCTGCTGTACTCTTTGCGCGAAGGCAAGGAGCGTATCGAGAAATCGGGATCGAAGCGCATTCGTAGAATCGTGGCTGCGGGCGGCGGATCGCAGAGCGACGTCATCATGCAGATGACGGCCGACATCTTTGGCATGCCGGTCGAGCGTCCGGCGATCTATGAGGCGTCAGGGTTGGGAGCGGCGATGATCGCCGCGGCCGCTTTAGGCCTTGCTCCCGATGTGCAGACGGCCATCAAGCGTATGAGTGGAGCTCCGCGCCGATTCGAGCCGAATCCGACCGTGCATCGAACGTATGAGCGCATCTATCGCAACGTTTATTTAAAGATGTATGATCGGCTTAAAGATTTTTACAAAGAGCTGCACTCCGACCATACTTGAGAGCTGAGAAAAAAAGAAACAGAGTTGCGGCATGGTTCGTCTCTAAAATAGAGGAACCATGTCGAAATCGCGCATTACTTTTCTTATCATCGCTGTGATCTTTGCTGCTATCGTTGTATGGACGGCGCCGGACGATACACGCCCGGGCGAGGTCGATAGCGAGAAAGAGGCGATGGCGGCCATATTCGGGGGCGGATCGTCACGATCGAGCTCCGATGCCGGCGCTCCAACATCGGTCTTTGATTCGAAGTTCTGGGGAACGGGCGTCGGCGAAAGCGCCATCCCCGACGAAGGCGGACCGGCTCCGCTGGAAGAAGAGCCCGAGATTCTCGAAAAGGCAAGTGAGGGCAATCCGACCAACCCGCAAACGGGCATGCCTTATACGGACGAGCAGATGTCGCAGTTCGACACGCTCCGTAAGCGATTTCCGGGTAACTCCATTATTCCGCAGCGCGTAACGCCCGAGCGGCAGCAGCAGCTCGAAGAAGAGCGACGCCGCATCGTCGACATCCAGCAGCGCATCACCTCGCGAAAGGCTTCGGCCGACGATATTACGACCTTCTATGATTTTCAGATGAAGGGCATGAAGGATCGAGCCGAGCTGCTTGAATACGTTCTTGAAAAGATGGGCGATGAGATGGACGACGATATGAAGTCGAAATACAGCGCCGTCCTCGAAGGAAATAAGAAGCAGATTCAGAATCTCGAAGATCAGAAAGAGAAGGCGATCAAAAACGCCGTTAACTGAGCGCTCAAACACATTCCAATAAAGAGGGCTTGAGCATTCAGCTATGGTCTGTCCATTATGGGTCGAGCATCCTCCGTTGATTCAAGCCCCTTCTTCAGACTCCTTCTTCGGCCACCTCAATGGAGCTGGTATTGCCCGAGCCGATCAGCGGAGTCGTTGTGATGCGTTCGAACGTTTCATGGTACTTCGGATGATTGGTGCCCATGATACGATCCCACCAGTTGAAGTATAACCCGTAATTATAGTTGAAGTAACGGTGATGCATGTTATGATGCGTCGCCGTGTTGTTCCAGCCGGTCAGCGGATTCTTTGTGAAACCCTTCGGATACAGCTCGAATCCGAGATGGCCGAGCACGTTCAGGAACATCATAAAGCCGAGAAAAGCAAGCAACGTGTACACATGCAGCGGGAAGAGCATGACGGCCATCGGGAGGATGCCCGCCTCAAGCACGGCCTCAAAAGGGTGAAATGCAAGAGCGGCCCATGGCGACGGGTCGGTCGACTTATGATGCACGAGATGAACGCGGGCAAAGATCTTCGGATGATGCATCAGCCGGTGAGCCCAGTAGAAATAAGCGTCATGCAAAACGATGAGAGCGGCAAGGGAGAAGAAAAAGTAGCCCCATCCGTATTCGTGAAAGTCGCTGTACATGAGAGTGTATCCGGCCTTCTGCGCCGTGTGCATGCCGACGCCTACGGAGGCGAAGATCAATACGGTGAGCAGAGAGTAGCCGATCTCACGCCGCAGATGCTTCGCCTTCGGAAACGAGCTCTGGATGCGGCGATGAAGCAGCCTGCTACGCAGAACGATCCAGACGGCGACGTAGGCGAAGCCGGCAAAAAGTAGGTAGCGCAATAGCGTTGTGCCGCTGATAATCAGGAATACGTCAGAGAGAGGGCGGTCAAAGACGGACGTCATGGAAATCCTCGCATGGTTTGATGACCGTAGCTTACCCCTTTTCGCCGGAGCCGTCTTCTCAATGCCGAAATAAGCTTCACAATTTCGAAATTGTGAAGGATTTCGCGGCGTCGGAATTCTAAGCATTTGAAGTCTTACTGGCCGATTTCTTTGAAATGGACCGGCGTGGGCCTGTCGCTCTCATGCGCCACTTTTAGATGGCTTTTATTCTTTTTTGCGCTGGCGGTACTCGCTCGGAGTCTGTCCCGTCAATGTGCGGAACGCTCGATTGAAGGGGCCCGGCGACGGATACCCGATATCGGTGGCGATGCGGATGATCGGCAGATCGGGGCGATCGAGCAGCTCACAGGCCTCCTGTATGCGATAGCGATTTAAAAGATCGTTGAAGTTGCGAAATCCCATCTCTCCGTTGATCAGGCGCCTGAGCCGGTACTCCTGTACGGAAAGCGTGCGAGCCAGCTCGCCGATCGTAAGCCCCTCCTGCCTGTAGATGCGATCTTTTTCAAGAGCTTCAAGCAGGCGCTCTTTGAGTGCGGGATCGGGGCGATACCCGACCTTCTCTTTCTCTTCAAGAGGAAGAATATCTGGATGCAGACGCATCGCAAGCCACAGGAAGGCCAGCGAGAGTAGAAGCGTCATCGTCGCGTTGATGAGACTTACCGGAAGATCGGCCTGAAGCGGTCGCAGAATAAACAGCGAGGCGATGATCCAGGCGATCAAAAGCCCTATCAGGAGAACAAAGATGCGCCGCAGATCAAGACGCAGTTCGACGAGATCATCGCGCTGACCGCGATGGGCGACAAGCAGCGAATGAAAGATAAGAGCAAGCGAGTAGAGGATGTTGGGAAAGAGATAGAGCAGGTCGTCGCTTTTACCGCTGCTTTCAAGAAAGAGAAAGGGATGCTCGGGCAGGCGGCCCGGCAGTGTTACGGCCACAAGCAGAAAACGGCCGAGAAGAACGGCAAGATGCAATCGACCGGGACGGAACTCATCGTCAAAGACCGAAAGCGAGAACATCCAGAAGCAATAAGGCAGAAGCAGGATGCCGGCGCCGAAAACAAGCTGTACCGTCGACGAGGCGAGCAGCTCGGGCGGTGCGATATAATGAAGCAGCCAGTAGACCAGATAGATCTCCGTCGTGATCAAGAAGAAGAAACCGAAAAGCGGCCGCAGATCCTTCTTCGACGTGCGCATCGAGGCGATCAAAAAGATACCGGCAATCGCGGCGACGAGGGCGATATCCATCCAGAGCAGGCCCGGCAGAAGGGCGTGAAAGAAAGAGGCCATAACGATCAGTTTTCAGAAAGGCGGCTGCGGTTCAGAAGGCCGGGGCGAAGACGTCCGATCAATGTGATCAGCTCATCGCGTCTCGCTTCATTGTCGTAATGATGATAGAGCGAGTGCAGAAGAACGAGTGAATAAAAGCAGAGACGGGCCGCCGCCTTCTCGCGATAACGATCGTCAAGCGTCGGCAGGTCTCGCTCAAGGCGCATGCATTCCTCTTCAATCTGCAGAATCTCGTCGGATTGCAGACGTCGCAGATGCGGATGATCAAGAACGGCCGTCATCCATTCGGCCGGTAGCCACAGGGCGACGCGTTCTTTCTCTTCGCCGCTGAAGCGAAAATTAAGTTCACCGACGATTTCAGAGGCCGGCGAGGAGCGATAGGCCTGCACATCAAGAGGAGCGTTATTCAGAAGAAAGGCGTCTCGCATCGTTCCGAGCCCTTTCTCGTATTCAAGGGCGTCTTTTTCTTCGTCGCCGACAAGAGCCCTGCATTCGCCAAGAAGCATCATCGTTTCGGGACGATGCGGCTGTAGCTGAAGGGCGAATCCGAGAAGATCGCGAGCGTTGCGGTAATCGCGCAGACGCATCATGTTGCGCGAGAGCTGCAGCAGCGCCGCCACGTCTTCAGAACCCACCGATCCTTCTTTGAAGCGGTGGCGAAACTGACGGGCCGCATGATTGAGCACGGCCCTCATCGCCGAGTCGACGGACGGCGTCAGGTCGAGCTTTTTATCGCGAAGCAGGGATTCAAAGGCACTCCATTCGTCGAGCAGATAGGCGCCGGACAGCTTGCCTGCCGGAGCCTGCGTTAACAGCGCCTGTCGGTGTTCCCAGTACGAAGCGGCATAGAACCCCGACATCAGATCGGAGTTCTCAGGATGTCGTTCGAGCAGCTCGCCCATCGCCTGAACGGCGCCGGCAAAGTCTCCTGATTCGAGCAACGATCGCGCTTCGTCGAGGCTTCCCATGTTAACGGTAGTTGTCGAAGGTGACGGCGAAATCGATCTCGCTCTGACGCAGCATCTTCATGACGGCCTGTAGATCATCCTTGCTCTTTCCCGTTACGCGCACCGCATCACCCTGCTGTCGCGTCGTCACTTTCAGAGCGGAGTCTTTAATCAGCTTCGTCACCGTCTTGCATTGCTCGGTGGACAGGCCGTTCTGCGTCGTCACCTTGCATTTCACCCTGCCCGAGATGTTCTTCTCGAACTCCCCGAACTTAAAGGCCTTCAGGCTGATCTCGCGTTTCACGAGCTTGCTCTGAAGCATATCGATGAGCTGGTTCAGCTTCATCTCGTCGGACGAAGCCATGTGAATGCCGTCTTTCTCGCGTTCGATCTCGACGGTCGCTCCGCGAAAGTCGAAGCGAGTGCTTGCTTCTTTCAGCGTCTGATTGATGGCGTTGGATAACTCCTGGTCGTCCACTTTATAAACGACGTCAAATGAATACTCTGCCATGTTCGCTCCTTCTCAGGGTTTGTCCGGTTTTATTTTCCCGCCAGTCGGGCCTCGACAAGCGCTGTGGCCTCGGCAAGGGCCTTCTCGATGCCTTCGACGAGCGTGCCGCCGGCCTGTGCCATATCTTTCTTTCCGCCGCCTTTGCCGCCGATATGAGCAGAAGTCTGCCGTATCAGGTCAGAACAGTCAAGCCCGACTTTTACGGCTTCGGCCGTGCAGCTGTAAACAAGGACGGGGCCTTTCTCGGTAGCCGAGCCGGCAAGAAGAATGAGCTTCGACTCGCGTTCTCGTAAGACGTCGGCAAGGGCCTTCAATGCCTGTCCGTCCAGAGACTCAGGTCGTGCGACGACGATCTTGAAGGCGCCTGTCGATTTCGCCGAAGCAAGAAGGGACTCCGCAAGTTCTGCTCCGTCGGCGGGTCCTTTTGCGAGTGCCTTTCGCATACGCTTCTCGATGGACTTCAGAGCCTCGCGAGCATCGCGAATACGTTTTTCAAAGACAATGCTCTGCTCGGGATCTTTTTTCAGCGACGACTCGATGGCCTTCACGTCGGGTAACGCCAGCGCTTTCAGATCTTTTGATTCCGCCTGCAGATCGACCTTATGAGTGGCGATCTCGTCAAGCAGGCGCTTCTGCTCGGCGCGAAGCTCAGAGAACTGCTCATCGAAGTAGGCCGTGACGCGTTTGCCGGCGACGGCCTCAATGCGACGGTTACCGGCACCGGGGCTGGATTCACGCAGAATATGAAAGAGAGCGATGTCGCCCGTGTTTTTCACGTGGCATCCGCCGCAGAACTCGACGGAGTAGGGCTCGTTCTCGCCCTGACGCTCTCCCATCGTGATCACGCGCACCTGCTCGCCGTATTTCTCGCCGAACGTGGCGATCGCGCCCGTTTTCTTCGCTTCGTCGATAGGAAGGATCTTCGCCTCGACCTTTGCCTTTGCCATGATGGCTTTGATCACCGAGCGCTCGACCTGTTCGATCTCGTCAGGCTCCATGCGCTTCGGATGCGAGAAGTCAAAGCGCAGATAGTCGGGCGATACGAGCGATCCGGTTTGCAAGATGTGCGTACCCAGAACCGATCGCAATCCGCTGTTCAGAAGATGTGTGGCGCTGTGATGGCCGATGAGCAGCGTACGACGATCCGTATCGACCTTGAGTTCTATGCGGTCGCCCGTTTTCAGAGCCCCTTCTTCGAGACGGCCGATATGAAAGATGAGCTCGCCTTTTTTACGCGTATCTTCGACGCGAAAGCGTCCGCCTTTAGCTACAAGAAATCCCGTATCGCCCTGCTGGCCGCCGCCTTCGGGATAAAACGGACTGCGAGATGTCGCGATCATGCCTTCGTCGCCGGCCTTCATCTGTGACGTCGTATGATCGCCGATGATCATGCCGATGACGGCGCCTTCATCCGAAAGCGTATCATAACCGACAAACTCGGTGCGCGTTTCGTCGCTGATCGGAAAGTCGGCCGGCAGCTTGAAGTCCTTCCAGTTCGCTCCCGTGCGGGCCTTTTCGCGCTGCTCTTCCATCAGTCGCTCGAATTCTTTCAGGTCGACCGTCATGCCGTTGCGTTCGGCTAACTCAATCGTCATCTCAAGCGGGAATCCGAACGTGTCATAGAGCGTGAAGGCCTGTTTGCCGGGGAAGACCTTCGCCTTCGCCGCTTTCGCTTCGGCAAGGTATTCATCCCATTTACGAACGCCCGTTTCAAGCGTCGTGAGAAAGCGCTGCTCTTCAGAGAGCAGGATGTCATGAACCTTCTTCTGTTCGGCGACAAGCTCCGGATAAAAAGAACCGTAAATCGAGACGACCTCGGGATGCAGGCGATGCAGGATAGGCTCGTTCACGCCCAGATGATGTGCGAAAAGAAGCGCACGCCGGATGATGCGGCGAACGACGTAACCGCGGCCGGTGTTATCGGGCAGAATACCGTCAGAGAGGGCGAAGGTCGACGAACGTGCATGATCGGTGAGCACGCGAAAGGCCGCCAGCGTCGTATCGTTGATCTCGGGCATCTTGCCCGTCGATTTTTTCACAAGCTCCTGCACCTTCGTGCGGATGCGCACCAGCTCGTCGGTTTCATAAACGGTATCGGTGTTACCGAGAAGCGCGACGATGCGTTCGAGACCGGCGCCCGTATCGATGCCTGTTCGCGGCAGCGGATGCAGCTGTCCTCGCGTATCCTGGTTAAACTGATTGAAGACAAGGTTCCAGTATTCAAGGTAGCGGTCACAGTCCGAGCCGGGCTTGCACGTATCGGGATCGCCGCAGCCCGTCGGCCCTTTGCAGATGTGGGCGCCGCGATCGAGATAGAGCTCAGAACAGGGACCGCACGGACCGGAATCGCCGGCCGGTCCCCACCAGTTCGTATCTTTGCCGAGTCGGGTGATGCGCTCCAGCGGAACGCCGGCCTTCTTATTCCAGATTTGAATGGCCTCGTCGTCGTCTTCGTAAACGGTAATATGAATCTTTTTCGGGTCGAGCTTCAGCCAGTCGACCGAGAACTCCCACGCCCACTCGATGGCCTCTTCTTTGAAATAGTCGCCGAAGCTGAAGTTGCCGAGCATCTCAAAAAAGGTGCAGTGCCGGGCCGTTTTTCCCACCACTTCGAGGTCCGTGGTGCGCAGGCATTTCTGAATCGTGGCGATGCGCGGGCTCGGAGGAGTCTCTGCGCCTTCGAAATATGCCTTAAATGGAACCATACCCGCCGACGTAAAAAGCAAAGTCGGATCGCCCGCCGGCAACAGGCTTGCGGAGGGCAGTTGAAGATGCTTTTTCGACTCGAAGAATTCGATCCAGAGTTTACGTAATTCGGCGCAGGTCAGAGCTTTCATAGACGATGCCTGTATAGAAATGGTCCCTTACAGGAAAATAAAAAAACGCCCGACCTGCCGCAGGCGATTCCGTCGAGCGACCCTTTATCATACAGTCGTACGTTCTTGTAGACAGGACGGCAAAGGATCGAAAATCTGCTCAGGCATGTTCGATCTGCGACGTTTTCTGCCGCTTGTGCTTCTTCCGATGCTTTCTTCCTGTTTGTGGATGAGCAGCGATACGGCCTCCCTTTTTGCGAGAGACGAGGTGCTCTCAGCTGAGGAGGCGCGTGGATACCTGAATACCGCCATTACGATCAATGCGAACAACTGTACCACGCTTTATAAACCGGCCCTCTTTTTGATCGATGCAGGCTACGATCGCATCCTGACGCGTCCTTTCTACTATAAAGAGAGCTTGGATACCTGCTTTGTCGCCCTTCTGCTCGTTCCGTGTCCGGCGGCGGAGCTGTCTGACACCGATGCCATGAATTACTACCGCTTCGTGCTGAATACCTGCAAGCCGCGTCCATACGAGCTGTAATCAGACCCGAAAATCCCCGAATTTCGGAAGTTTCAGGGAAAAACTTGCATCTTTTTTCCTTTACCTGAAAAAAAAGAATCTCTACCTTTGAATTCAGGACTTCATTCGTCCGAAGCTGAATTGAGGTAAATGGTCATGCGTCCAGGTATTCGTACAGTCTCAGCACTTATCCTGCTTTTGTCGGTCACCGGCGTTGTGGCCCAGACCGAAGAGCGGCCCCTGAAAAAGCCCGAAGATTCGGCACGGGAGTGCAAGAATCATCAGGAGTTTCGTAAGGCCGGCGCCGACGAGCTGATCCTGCCCGCCATCTCCTGGGGGAATAACCCTCAAGAAGGCGAATACCGCCGTGAGGTGGAGCGGCTTCTGAAGCTTGAGATTCAGAACGTCAATACGGCCATCCTCGACGTCGTCTCCAAACACAAAGAACTGATCAAGCTGTATCCCGAACTCAAACGGTATCAGGAAATCGTACTCGAAGACAATCCCGGCGCCTGGCGAGACGGCCTGCTTGTAAACTCAAAGAAGGTTCTTTCTCTGCACTATGCCGAAACGGGCGAAATAGATTGTATTGTTCTCGATTCGATGATCCGCGGCGTGAATAAATATGAGCTATGGACGCGCAAGATCATGCGTCTCTATTATCCGAGCATTCAAACGCTGCAGCTCGAAACAAGAACGCATAACCTGCGTATGCTCGAAAGCCTCGAAAATACCAGCCCGGAAGTGCAGCTGAAGGCGCTCCGCCTTGTATTCCAGAACCTGCGCACCGCCCTGTATTCGATGGATATGCTCATCGCCGCCTACTACGATCGTCGTAACAAGCGGAACGAGTGGCAGATCAACCTCTGACGCCAGCTATGCCGGTGATTTCGCACCGGCTCAAACTCTAAAGGCCGTATTTGCGGGCCAGGGAACGCCCGTGGGCGATTTCGTGCGCCGTCAGGATGTAGGTCCAATCGAGAAGCGATACGGGCCCGAATAGCGGATGCGGGAATCCCCGGCTGCGAAGCTCTTCAACCGTTCGGCCGCGAAAATTCTCTTCCAGTACCTGCATGGCTTTCGGCAGCTCTTCAAGCGAACGTTCCTTGCTCCATGTTTCTGTCGGCGAAACGCTTTCCGGATTCTTTGCTTTGCCCGGTTCCGATGCGCGACGGAAGAGCGATTTATACGAGAGCTTTTTTAGCTCCGATGCATCCATACCGATACGACCTTTCAGCGTCGCCGGAATCATACGCGCATAGCCATACTGCGTTTTATACAGATGCTCGGCATTCTGGCCGGCATTCCAGCCTCCTTGCGGCGAGGCTTCGACGAAGCCCCTGTCTTCGATGCTTTTTAATATCTGTTCAACGGTGGAGCGAACATTCTTCCATGCCGCTAACAGCTCTTCGGGACTCTGAATGGCGTCGGGCAGGGGGATCTCAGACGGGAATTGCTCTTCTAACGACATATACACTCTCCTTCTCTTTTTTCGTTGATTTGGTAGACCGATCGTTCTACTGAATAGAGCACCGTCCATTCCGGCAAGCCTTTTTACACAATTTTGCTTTGCGGGCATCGGTAGAAACGCAATCTGTCCGCATGAGCGAGCTTCCCGTCTTTCATGCAACGACCATCCTCTGTGTGCGTAAAAACGGCCAGACGGCCATGGGCGGCGACGGCCAGGTAAGCCTCGGCAACACCATCATGAAGGCCGGTGCGCGAAAGGTGCGTCGCCTTGAAGGGAAGAACATCATCGCCGGATTCGCCGGTAGCGCTGCCGACGCCTTTACGCTTTTCGAGCTTTTCGAGAAGAAGGTCGATCAGTATCGCTCGCAGCTCAGTCGGGCCGCCGTCGAGCTTGCCCGCGAATGGCGCACCGATCGCATGCTGCGTCGTCTTGAGGCGCTGCTTATCGTCGCCGATGCCGAAGAGTCCTTTTTGATCTCGGGAACGGGCGACGTAATCGCCCCCGATGACGGCATCCTCGCCATCGGCTCGGGCGGAAACTATGCGCTTGCCGCCGCCCGTGCTCTCGTTCACAACACCGATATGGATGCAAAGACCGTCGTCGAGCGCTCGATGAAAATCGCTGCCGACATCTGCGTCTTCACGAATGATAACCTGACGCTCGAAGTTCTGTAATCGATACGGTTAAACAAGCAGCACCGGGATCTCGCCGGCAAGCAACTGCAAATAGGTCGGATCACCGAGCCGGCCGCCGTCGGGCAATACAAGCAGATCGGCATGAAAGAGGCGGGCCCTTTGCACAAGCTGGTCTACTCCTGAAACGGACTGCGTTCTAACCGGCACCTGTAGCGTGCCGACCAGTTTCGTCAGCGCATCGGCCGATAAAGCGGTCGGATGCAGAACAAGCAGCGGTCGGCTTTCCTGTCGTGCCAGTCTTTCGGCGACGGCCAGCGTTTGTTTTGAATGCGTTTCGTCGTCGAGAAAGACGGCGATGGGGCCGGACGTTTTTTGCCGGGCCCAGTCGATAGAATGCACTCGCGTGTCGGAAAATCCCAGCAGCATGATGTCGTCGGCCTGGCGCCGGCTGTGCATGGCCTGAAAGGGATCTCCGCGAACCGTTTCAAAGCTGAACGAGAGCCGGTATTGATGCGTTAACCGCTTCAAAAGAATTTCCAGTTCTCTCGCCTCACGGCGCAGATGGCGTTCGACATCGGCGGTCTCAAAGGCTCGCACATCACCCGCCAGAAGACCGAGCTCCTTCGTGAGCGGAAGCGATGCCATACGCAGTATACGTTCGTCTTCAAGAAATAGTCCGGTGAGATCGAGTTGCAGAGTAGAGGCGGCGCGCACGGCCCAGTGCACAGCTTTTCGTCCGCGCGACGAGCTATCGATCGAAAGAACGATACGCCGTCTCATGCCTCTCCTGCCTCGACGGGCGTGGTCGACTCTTCGGCCTGAGAAACGCCGGGTTTCTGCTCTTCACGCAGGCGCTTTCGCAGATCTGCGAACTCTTTCAGTCTTTGAAAGACCCGGCCGTTGATCGAGCTTTCGGAAAAGACTCCCTGTTCATCGGCCACGCCGGCCGACTCTCCCGTCAGGATCTCAAGCGCCTCGTCGACCGTGCGCACGGCGTAAATATGAAAACGTCCGTCTTTCACCGCCTCGACGACTTCGTCCCGCAGCATGAGATGGGGCACGTTCGTCTCGGGGATGACGACTCCCTGGCTTCCGGTTAACCCTCGTTTGGAGCAGATGGTGAAGAATCCCTCGATCTTTTCGTTCACGCCGCCGATCGCCTGAACGTTCCCGAACTGATCGACCGAGCCGGTGATCGCATAACGTTGTAGAAGGGGAATACCGGCCGTCGCCGAAAGGATGGCGCAGAGCTCGGCCGTTGAGGCGCTGTCTCCGTCGACCATGCCGTAGGTCTGTTCGAAGACCAGGCTGGCCGAAAGGGAGAGCGAGCCCTGAAGCCCGTAGCGTCTGCCGAGAAAAGAGCTGAGTATTAATACTCCTTTTGAGTGCAGCGCTCCGCCGAGCTTGACCTCGCGCTGTATATCAAGCACCTCGCCTTCACCCGGACGCACCGTCGCCGTAATGCGCGTGGGCGTGCCGAACGAGGTGTCGCCCGTCGAAAGAACGGAAAGGCCGTTCACCTGACCGACGACCGCTCCATCGGAATCGATACGCATCGTTCCGCGAAGGATCTGCTCGATGAGCATTTCGCGAATGCGACCGAGACGCCTTTCACGGGCATTGCGAGCAAGATCGACATCATTGGCCAGGACGTGTTCATGTCCGTTCTTGCGTGCGAAATGATCGGCTTCGCGAATCAGATCGCAGAGCGATTCGGCGTGAGTATAAAGCTTCTGCTGATCGTCGGCCATGCGTCCCGAAGCCTCTATAATACGGGCCGCTCCGCTGCGATCAAAGGGCAGAAGATTCTCACGCCGGCAGAGCGAGGCGATAAAACGGCACATCAGCAGATGGTTATCGTCGGTGCGCGGAATCTCGTCTTCAAGGTCGGCGGCGATCTTGAAAAGCTCCCGGAATTCCGGATCATAGGCCGAGAGCAGATAATAAAGCGAACGATCGCCGACGAGGATCACGCGGCCGGCGAAGGGAATGGGCTCGGGCTCAAGCGTCACCGTGCTGACCATACCATAGATCTGACCCGGAGATTCGATACGTATCTCGCCCGTAGAGAGCGTGCGTTTTAAGGCCTCGTATGCAAAGGGTTGCATCAGCAGCTTCTGAGCGTCGAGGATCAGATAGCCGCCGGCCGCTCGATGCAGGGCGCCTGACTTGATCAGCGTAAAGTTCGTAATCAGGGCGCCAAGCTGGGCGATGTGCTCGACTCGCCCGATCAGATTGGGATGCGTCGGCGAATCTTCATAGATAACGGGAGCCCCTCCATTGGAAGAATGATCGACGATCAGGTTAACGCCGTAGCGGGTGAAATCGGTTTCTTGCGGAACGCCGGCCTCGGCCGGTCTGAAATCCTGCATGTGCTCGACGGCATCTTTCTTCACCGCTTCAAGGTATTCTATGACATCGGGAAATTGCGACCATGACGTCCGCAGATCGCTCATGCTGTGACCGACGGCGAATTGAACGGCCTCTTCGCTTAACGCACGCAGACGATCGGCCCTTTCGCGCCGCCAGACGTGAAACTGCCGGATGGCCTCCTGAAGCCTCTGCTGCAGGCGTTCCACCTCGGCTTCAAGGTGACGGCGATGATCTTCGGGCAGGCTCATGTACTGCTCGGGTGAGAGAACGTCGTCGAGTTTGTCGGGATTCAGCGGAGCAAGGGAGAATCCGCCCGGCGTCCGTAGAAGGGCTATCTTCTGTGAGGCCGCATCTTTACCGATCTCTTCCAGTGTTTTATTCTGCTTCTCGTTGAACTGATCTTCAATCTGCGAGAGTCGTATGCGAAACTCGTCGCTTTCAAAGGCGGCCGGTATGCCCGTTTTCAGATCTTCAAGCAGATGGCTCATGTCTTCGCGTATCCGCACGCCCATTCCGGCAGGAAGACGCAGCGCAAGAGGGCGGTGCGGTTTTGCAAAGTTATGCACGTAGCACCAGTCGTCGGGCGTTTTCTCGTCGGGCGCTCTTCGCTCGAGAAGTTGAAAGATCAGCTTGCGCCGTCCGCTGCCCGTCGGGCCGAGCACAAATACGTTGTAGCCCGGTGATCGCATCGACAGCGCAAAATCGGCCGCCTCTTCGGCGCGCTCCTGGCCGAGTCCGCCGGGCAGGTCGGCAAGATCGGCCGTCGTTTCAAAGGGAAGGGAATCTGGCATACAGCGCCGGATGAGCTTTTCAACGGGAAGCGAATTCACGGGCTCATGCTACGCGAATCGACGGAATTCGCAATCGTTTTTGTCGGGAGCTCGGTCGCATTCGACTCGACTTCCTGATGGGAATGCAGGAGAATGGACATATGAACGGGTTTCGTTATTTTGCTCTGGTACTGGCTTTTTTGTCCTCAACTGGCGGGCTTTTAGCACAATCCGAAAATGGAACGAAGCCGTCGTATGGCCTTTCTGTTTTTCGTCAGACCTCGGTCATGCGACCCTATGAGTATGACATTTCTTTTCCATTCTATAACAAGGAGAAGCTGAGCGGCACGACCGAAACCCATTATCCCTTTCTTTTCTGGTATGAGTTCTCCAATCGCCTGCGCATAGAGTTCACAGCCTCGAAATTTCAGATCACAGACGGGCATTATAAAACCGTCGGCATCTTTCCGGCCGGCATCTTTGAATGGACGACGGGCATCAATACCATCGACCGCTCACAGGAAACGCTTCAACTGCTTCGTTCGTATAACGTTTTCGGGATGCGTCTTTCACCGGGCATCGGCCTGCGTCATCAAAGGCGACAGGTATCGTTTCGATCGGCGTCCAGCGTCGTGCATGAAAATATGAACGCCCTCATGCTTCAGGGAGCGCTGCGCCTTGAGATTCCACTGCCGGCCTCGTTAACCATGCAACTGGATGGAGCGGGTTACATCGGCGAAGGCCGGTTCAGACCGGCACCGCTTGCCGATATCTCGTCGGACTGGCAGTATGCCTGGGTTCGACTTTCCGATGAGAGAACAGGACAGGCGTCGGGCTATGAATGGAATGCAGCGTTCTACTATGCTCTGAACGAACACGTCAGCCTCTCCCTTGGCTACGGCGTCACGCAGGATTACCGACATCTCTGGAATGATCCCTTCGTAAGTCTGTATTTCTCTGCGAATAACCCTCCGGCGGTTTATCTGTATGACCAATATGCGTTCGCCACGGGCATGCTGCGGGAACGGATCAGCTCCTATTCACTCGGCTTGCATGTTCGGCTGTGAAGGCGGCATGGCGGGCTGGCGCGACAGACCGTGAGATTCGCTGATTCAGAACGTATTCCAAAAGCCTTTCTCGAACGATACAGACTTCTGATGTTGCCGGATCTTCCCTGGGTCCTCTCTGGTTTCGCGTCCAGAACATCATTTCCCGAGGGATTCCTGTCTATTTCAGTACGCAACATTGCAGATGATACGGGACAGGACAGGCCGCAGATCGTCTATTCGGCTGGACAGGCCCAGGGGGTCCCTCTTACAATCGGTTTGATGGTCGATATACTGGAATGCAGATACCTCCGTTTCCACGTAAATGCATTAACATAGCGTTGATTAGGTGGTAACCCCAAAACCGACGATGGCGGGGAGTAAGTCGAAAAATGAAGAGTTAAAAGACCCGTGTCAGTTGCCCCCAGGAGTAACCCAAAAACAGCAGAGCAGGTACTTTTGGGTCGATAAAAGACCTTTATAGTCACCCCCCCTTTTTCAGAAGACGCACCATCAGGAAAAAACGTCTCGTCGAAACGGAATACGACTTCTTCTAAGGAACATTTGCAACGCTTCGCCAATTCCATTCTCATTTCATCGATCAGTTCAATCGTATCTTCAGCGTTTGGACCTACAAAGAAGACGGATTGACCCTGAGGTGGAAGAATAACCAGTCTACAGGAACGATTTTCTTTCGCTACCACATGGCCCTTCTCAACACAGGCACCTATCAACACAGGCATGATGATTAAAGAGAAAAACGGCCTTGCTGATTTTTTCCAAAGCACAACCTGTGCCTTAATCAATATCCTGAGCCAATCAATCCCGGCAGCTACTGCACGCATTAGACTCCAGTCAAACTCAACGGCTTGCCACGTCTTCTCGTCTCTGATGAGCCTTCCAGGCGACGCGATATCTTGAGAAAACGAGGCCTTATCCGCAGGCGACTGTCCCTGACTATTCTTTGATTGTAGATTATTTTTTAAATCAAAGACAATAGGCATAGACTTACAATAGTACTTCACTTATAGTTCCAATCAGAAAGTTGGACCGCCTTCGGGCAACGACCACTCCCCCTGTCCGAGATGCTGGTTCTGCCAGAGCGAAGCTCGTGCAGGATTGCAATGAAGCGTATCGGCCAGGGCCAGGCCTTCTATTAGTTCATCGTTGCATGGTATTGAAAGAAGGGAGATCACGCAAAGATTCGCGTCTTTTTCCGTAACATAGGACTCAGCCAGGTCTTTCGGGAATTGCAACGAAAGGAAGGCATTATTGCCTGAGCGGAGGCTCTCGACGAAAAGAACCCACGAATTCTGTTGCCGCGTTGTTGGATCAAGATCGTATGAGCATCGCTCAAACGTCGCGAAAATGGCGAGGAAGCGCCTCTCCTCAAACTCCGCTCTGGTTACAACTTCGTCACCGTTTGCACCGGCGCATGAAGAAAGCAACATTAAAGGAAGAATTGTTGCCGCAAAAGCGTTAATTAAGGCGAACCTGTTTCTGCCCGATTTTTTCATAGTTATACATCAGTCAAAAAAATATTGATCCCTGTGGCCCGATCGAGAGGATCTTGTGGAGGGATTTGAGCTCTGCAATAGAGATAAAGAGAAGAAAATGTTGCAAACCCCTCAGCATCCAGGGCCGCCTTTTCCTCTGGAGTTGCATTCGGCGGTCCGGGATGAATAGCGAGGAAGACTATAAACCGAAGAATGCCATCGCAGTCTTCCTGCGTGTACTCCGGATTGTAACAGCCAGTCATGGCAAGAGGCGCGGCGCTTATTACAGAAAAGAGAATGGATTTCCAGAGTCTTTTCATCCAGGCCGATCCTCCTCTTGCGAGTTTAATACTGTCAGTATACTCTGATCTGACTTTCTGTCAAATACGGTTTTCGTGCTTTCCGAGCCTTTCGCTGTTACAGGGAATTCTTGAGTTCTCGAATTGCGAATAACTTCCTTGTGTATTCTCCGTGCCCCCGTGGTCTATTCTGCTCTTCTCTCGTCGCCTTCGCGCCTGCATGGAATCCCCGCCTATACCTCTGTTGACACCGTGGTAAACCCGCCCCTTTTTTTGATCGCTTTTTTTCGGACAGGCATTCAACTGGAATTAGCTGAACTGAATTCAGCAGGGGGAAAGATGTCCGTTACTGCAACAAGAGAAACCGTCTCTGTGAATCCGGCCACGATGGAAGAGGTCGGGCGAGTCGTTCATACCGATATGAGCCGGCTACCGGCGCTTTTTGCAAAGGCCCGCGAGGCGCAGAAGGCATGGGAGGCTACGCCGTTCTCCGTTCGCAAACGTCATATTCTGAAGATGCGCGACTATATCGTCGCGAACGCCGAAGAGCTGGCCGCCATCGTCAGCCGCGATAACGGCAAGTCGCGTATCGACGCCCTTGCCACCGAGGTTATTCCCTGCGCCCTTGCGGCGAACTGGTATGGCAAGCATGCGGCGTCGCATCTGAAGCCGAAGATGCTGCCCGGATCTTCGCTGCTCTTCTTCAACAAGAGAAATCAGATCATTCGTGTGCCGGTCGGCATCGTCGGCATCATCAGCCCCTGGAATTATCCACTCTCCATTCCGTTTGGCGAGGTGGTGATGGCCCTCATGGCGGGTAACGCCGTCATGCTCAAGGTCGCCGCCGCTACGGTGCTTGTAGGCGAGGCCATCGATAAGATCGTCGCCGCCGGCGAGCTGCCTGAAGGCCTCTTCTATCATATCGTCGGATCGGGCGCCGAGGTTAGCCGGGGATTCTTCGACAACGGTATCGATAAGATCTTTTTTACGGGCTCTGTTCCGACCGGTAAAAGACTGATGGCCGAGGCTGCGGCGACCTTAACGCCGCTTTCGCTTGAGCTGGGCGGAAAGGATCCGATGATCGTGTTACCCGATGCCGATCTGGAGCGAGCGACAAGCGGCGCCGCCTGGGCCGGATACCAGAACGCCGGGCAGAGTTGCGGCGGCGTGGAGCGCATCTACGTGCATGAATCGGTCTATGATCGCTTTGTGGATATGCTCGCTGCGAAAACGAAGGCGATGCGCCACGGCCCCGACACAGGGCATGGCGTCGATATGGGGGCGATGACGACGAAAGAGCAGCTTGATACGGTGCGCTCTCAGGTTGAGGCCGCCCTTTCCGCCGGTGCGAAGATCGTCGCACAATCGCAGCCTGCAGGCGCCGATAAAGGATGGTTTTATCCGGCGACTTTGATGACCGATGTGAATCATTCGATGGAGATCATGCGCGAAGAGACGTTCGGTCCGGTGTTGCCCGTGATGAAGTTCCGTGATATCGAAGAGGCGATCCGGCTGGCGAACGACTCGACGATGGCGTTAACCTCCTCGGTATGGACGCGGAACCTCGCCGAGGGACGCAGGATCGCTGCAAAGCTGCATAGCGGAGTAACGACGATCAACGACCATCTTTACACGCACGGACAGTCCGAGACGCCCTGGGGCGGCTGGAAGGAATCGGGACTCGGGCGCACGCATTCGCATCTCGGCCTCGATGAGATGACGCATGCGAAACTGGTGAACTGGGATTTTCTTTCGCCCAGTCGCAATCTCTGGTGGTTCCCGTTTGACGAACGCACCTATACGGCGCTGCTTCAGGCGCTTCGTTTCGTCATGTCGCCCTCTCTCTTCGCGCGGATGGGTAACGGTCTCAAGCTTACGGGCTTCATGCTTCGTAAGATGTTCAGTCCCTGGAGAGTATGATATGATTCCGGTTACGACGATGCAGGGAGCGCGGCTGCTCCGTTATGGAACGCCAGCCGATATGCCGGTGCAGGAGGTCGAGTTACCCGCTCTGCAACCGGGGCAGGTCTTGATTCGCATGGCCTATGCGTCCATCAATCCATCCGACCTTGCCTTTTTATCAGGGCAGTACGGTATTAAGAAAAAACTACCTGCGGTGCCGGGCTTTGAGGGCAGCGGAACCGTCGTCGCCTCTGGCGGAGGGTGGGGTCGTTTCCTTGTGGGACGTCGCGTGGCCTGCGCCTCCAGTTCGGGAGACGGCACCTGGGCGCAATACATGGTCGCCGATGCGAAGGGATGTATTCCATTGCGTCGCAGCGTTAGTCTGGAACAGGGATCGTCGCTCATCGTGAATCCTATGACGGCGGTGGCGATGTATAACATCTTCGAGAAAGGACGTCATGGCGCCCTGATCCAGACGGCGGCGGCAAGCGCCCTGGGCGGAATGATCCGGCAGCTGGCCGCGGTAAATGGTCGGCCTGTGATCAATATCGTGCGGCGTGACGAGCAGGTGAATGCGCTTGAAGAGCAGGGAGCGCAGTACGTATTAAACAGCAATGCCCCGGATTTCGAGCGAAAGCTTGCGGTGCTTGCGCGCAAGCTTCAGGCGACGATGGCCGTCGATGCCGTCGGTGGAGCGCTCACGCAGCAGCTTGTCGGTTGTATGCCGGCCTTCTCGACGGTTCTTGTGTATGGTGGGTTATCCGGCGAGGCCTGTGCTCTTTCGCCGGGTCTTCTGATCTTTAAAGAGGCGCAGATTCGCGGATTCTGGCTTTCGCTCTGGTTACAGAAGCAGTCCGCTCTCAGCCTGATGCGGCTTGGATGGTCGGTGCAGAAGCATCTTGCAGGCGAGCTCAAGACCGAGGTGCGCCGCATCTACCCCCTTACAGAGATCCATGCGGCGATTGAAGATTACAGCCGTCAGATGAGCGGCGGGAAGGTGCTGATTAACTGCAATCCGTAGCCTATTGTGGCGCCGGCTGCTGCGTGTCGTCTCCGAAAAGCTGATAGGTCGCCGCTCCATAAAGAATAAGGCCGTAGGCGAAAACAAAGAGAAGCAGGAAGACGCAGGCCGGGATCAGAATGATTGCAAGGGATCCCGTTAAGGCAGAAAGGGCGATGCCAAAAGCAAGGATGGCGAAGCCGATAATCATAACAATAGTTATCAGGAATAGATACAGGGCGAGCTTGAGATGATGCGGCCCCGTCAATTGCCAGCTCGACTTAAAGGCCTGCCCGATTCCGCTTTCGCGTAAGATAACAAGTGGCAGAACCATCTGCACCCTTCCCCAGAAATAGAATGCAAAGAGGTAGCCGATGTAACCCAGAATAACGCGCCAGATATTTTCTGCATCGTATATCTGCTCTTGCTTTGCCTTCAGTCCGGCCATATAGGAGGACATGTTTTCCATGACGTTCTCTGTTGGAAAACCCTCAAACAGGTAGAGCATTTGCGGAATGCTAAATGGGATTGTGATAATATAATAGAGTATTAAGAGGCTGATGGCCGTGACAAGGGTCGATCCATAAGACCGAAATCCTAAGAACAGGTCGCCAACCGAAGCCTCCCGGCGTATTAATCGATAGCCGATGACTGTGTAGGAGGCAAAAAATACCGGAAAAACCATGATAGTTAGGATGATCCACAGACCCAGCACGATCTCGGTCAGGCGAAAAATCACTCCGAGCAGCGTGACGGCAAAAACAATGACGAACGAAATAATGACCATCAGTAAAAGAATTCCGAGTGCCAGGCCGAACTTCTTTCCGAACGTCGACGTTGCCAGGCTGAAGGCCCGGCTGATGCTGAATGTGCCCGCTACGGAATCATCGTCCGGCTGCAGGTTTGCTTGAGGAGGTTGGTACACGTTGTCCATAAAAAAGCAGATGTCCGAATCGGTTGAATCAGTCAATTGCATTGTCTGCGAGATGCGAGCAAGAAATCAAAAAAATGGATGACGGCAGCTTTGCCGTGATTACAGTGCAGCCATGTTTGCAAGTGCCGTTCTGTTTCTTCTGGTGCTTTTTGTCATCTGGAAGACCTTTATCATCGTTCCTCACCAGCATGCTTTCATTAAGGAAAGACTGGGGAATTACAGCGCCACCCTCGGGTCTGGCTTTCATTTCCTGATTCCGATCATCGATCGTGTCGCCTACAGGCATACTCTGAAAGAAGAGAGCATCGATGTTCCTCCTCAGATATGTATTACCAAAGATAACGTGCAGGTAGAGGTGGACGGAATCCTCTATATCAAGGTCGTCGATCCGAAGCTGGCCTCGTATGGCATCAGCGATTATCGCTTTGCCTCGATTCAGCTTGCGCAAACGAACATGCGTTCAGAGATCGGTAAGCTTGATCTCGATCATACGCTGATGGAGCGCGAAACGATCAACGATAACATCATTCGAGCCCTTGACCTTGCCAGCGACCCCTGGGGCGTGAAGGTTACCCGTTACGAGATCAAGAACATCATGCCGCCGAAGACCGTGCTTGCAACGATGGAAAAGCAGATGACGGCGGAGCGCGATAAACGAGCCGAGATCTTTCATTCTGAGGGAGAGCGTGCGGCGACGATCAACAGATCCGAAGGCGATAAGGTCGAATCGATCAACGTCTCTGAAGGCGAGAAGATGCGACGCATCAACGAGGCCGAAGGTCGCGCTCGTCAGATCGAGCTTGTGGCCGAGGCTACGGCAGAATCGATCCGCCTTGTGGCCGCCGCTATTGCGCGACCGGGCGGCGATGATGCGATGAAGCTGCGTATTGCCGAAGAGTTTATTCGTGAATTTGGCGACGTCGTCGAAACCTCGAAGACTCAGGTCATTCCTCTTGGCCCGGCCGTCATTCAGAGCTTCTTTCAGGGCGTGTCAGGTATTACCGAGGCCATGAAAACCGACAGCGGACAGTTTCCGCGACCGCCGAAGACGCCGAAGCAATAAGGCGCAGGAGAATTACAATGGGTATGTTAGATACAATAGGCTTGATTTTTTACGTTATTCTCTTCATATATGTGGCCTTTAAGTTTGCGCGGGCCATCCGCATCGTACCGGCGCAGGACGTTTACATCGTCGAGCGATTGGGCAAGTACCGCACAAGCCTCTATGCAGGCTTTCATCCGCTGATCCCGTTTTTTGATAACGTGGAGTATATTCTCACGTTAAAAGAAGAGGCCATCGACGTTCCGTCGCAGAACTGCATTACGAAAGATAACGTTTTGATCCGTGTGGATGGCATCATCTACATGAAGGTCATCGATCCTTACAAGGCAGCGTATCATGTGGCCGACTATCGTTATGCGCTGATTCAGCTTGCGCAGACGACGATGCGCGCCGCCTTCGGTTCGCTTGAACTCGACCGCACCTTTGAAGAGCGTGAGTCGATCAACGCTCAGATTGTGCGCGTGGTAGACGAGGCCGCCGATAACTGGGGCATCAACATCCTGCGTTATGAGATCCAGAATATCACGCCTCCGCAGACGGTGCTGGCATCGATGGAGAAGCAGATGACGGCCGAGCGAGATAAGCGAGCCGTGATTGCCAGGTCCGAAGGCGATATGCGCTCGATGATCAACCGATCCGAGGGTCTGAAGCAGGAACTCATTAACAAGTCAGAAGGCGAAAAACAGAAGCTGATCAACGAGGCCGAAGGACAGGCACAGGAAGTGCTTGCCATCGCACGGGCTACGGCGGCCGGTATTGAGAAAATCGCCGCATCCATCGAAATGACCGGCGGACGGCAGGCCGTGTATCTCAGCCTGGCCCAGGAATATCTGCAAAAAATCGGCGGAATCGCCCGTCCTGAGAATACAGTCATCCTGCCGATGGATATAGGAAGCCTGGACGATATTATGAAAGGGCTTGATCATTTCGCCGGTGATAAACATCGAGGATAAATGGCCGTTAAAAAGTCCGAGCGCAAAGAGAAAACTCCCCGGAAGGCTGGCGATCCGGCTCCGGGAATAGAAGAGGAGCTGGAAGGCTCGGAAGAGAATCCCATCGCCGCTCTCGGGCGGCGAATGAATCGCATTCAGGGGCAGGTCGTCGGCATCGGAAAGATGATCGAAGACCAGCGCACCTGTGTGGATATTCTGAACCAGATCAGCGCTGTGAAGTCGGCCCTTGACGGGGTGGCGATGGCCATTCTCGAAAAGCAGGCCTACCAGTGTTTTCAGGAGACCGTCGACCCCGATGAGAGCAAGCGTTCGCTGCAGGAATTCATCGATATCGTGCGCAAGTATGCGCGTTGATCGGCGCCTTGCTCTGAGGGGTTGAAATTCCTTGACCGCATCGGCCTTGAAAAAATTCTAAGAAAAGTATACTAATTTTTCCTCCAGTGCAGAGGATGATAATATTGTAAGGATGGTATTTCTATGCCCAGAAAGAAGATCGCATTAATCGGCGCCGGTCAGATCGGCGGAACCATGGCTCTGCTTGCCGCTCAGAAGGAGCTTGGCGACGTCATCCTCTTTGACATCGTCGAAGGCGTGCCTCAGGGCAAGGGCCTGGACGTGATGGAGACCACTCCCGTCGAAGGCTGTAACTCCACCGTAACAGGAACGAACTCGTACGAAGATATTCGCGGCGCCGACATCTGCATCGTAACGGCTGGCATTCCGCGCAAGCCGGGCATGTCGCGTGACGACCTCATCGCCACGAACACCAAGATCGTAAAAGACGTCGCCGAAAACATCAAGAAATACGCTCCCGATTCTTTCGTCATCATCATCACCAACCCGCTCGATGCGATGGTGTATGTGATGCAGAAGGTTACGGGCTTTCCGAAAAGCCGCGTCATGGGCATGGCCGGCGTGCTTGACTCCGCTCGCTTCCGTGCCTTCATCTCTATGGAAACCGGCGTTTCTGTAAACGACATCACCGCCTTCGTTCTCGGCGGCCACGGCGATACGATGGTTCCGCTCTCCCGCTATTCGACGATCGGCGGAATTCCGCTTCCCGATTATCCGGGACTGAGCGCCGAGAAAATCCGCGCAATGGAAGATCGTACGCGTAACGGCGGCGGCGAGATCGTCAATCTACTGAAAACGGGCTCGGCCTTCTACGCTCCGGGCGCATCGGCCATTGCCATGGCAGAGTCGATCATCCGTGACCAGAAGCGCATCTTCCCCTGCGCCGTTCTCTGCGAAGGCGAGTACGGTCATAAGGGCATCTTCATGGGCGTTCCCGTTATCCTGGGCGAGAAAGGCATCGAGAAGATCATCGAGATCCAGCTTACCGCCGATGAGAAGGCCGCTCTTGATAAATCGGCCGCGGCCGTGAAAGAGCTGATGTCGGTTGTGGATAACTCCGGCATCCTCTGATTCGATTCGGCATTAAAAAAGCATACAGGGAAGCCAATAGCGACCCTGTATGCATGGATAAAAGGGAGGCCTGTGCCTCCCTTTTTGCGTTATGCGGTCGACTATCGGGCCGATGCAACCGGAGTGATCGCCTGGATATTCGCCTTACCTGGCGGTACCATGGGCAGTACATGCTGCTCTTCGTCGATGGGGATGTTCAGAAGAACGGGCCCATTCTCTGAAAGCGCCGCCTCAAGGATCTCGCCGACGTTCTGCTCGTGCATGATGTTTCGCGCCTCAAAGCCCATCCCGCGAGCCACCATCGCATAATCGGTCGGACGATCATACCGGATGGCGAAGAAGTTCTTCTGATAGAAAAGGTCCTGCTGCTGGCGAACAAGGCCGAGGTGATTGTTGTTGAAAACAAGCACCTTGATGTTCAGATTCAGCTCGGCGGCCGTCGAAAGCTCGGCCAGGTTCATAAAGAGCGATCCATCCCCCGTTATACAGATGATGGGACGCTCAGGGTAGGCAAGGGCAGCGCCGATCGCGGCAGGCAGGCCGAATCCCATCGTGCCCGCTCCGCCTGACGTGAGAAAGCTTCGCGGACCTCGCAGCGACAGATGCTGCGCCGCCCACATCTGATGCTGCCCGACGTCTGTCGTAAAGATCGTATCGGCCGGTGCAATCTGGCCCAGATGTCGCAGAAGGGCGACAGGATGAAAGGGGTTATCCAGCCATTCTTCGGGAAGGTAATCCTCTTTTCGTAATAACTCGATGTGATCAAGCCAGGACGATTGACCGATCGGCTTCTCATGACCGTGAAGCGCATGCAAAAGCGCCGTCAGCGCCTCTTTCAGATCGGCGCACAGACCGATTTCGACGGAGCGATTCTTGCCGATCTCAGAGGCGTCGATATCGATATGAACGATCTTTGCATTCTGCGCGAACGTATGTACGTTTCCGGTCGCCCTGTCGTCGAAACGCACTCCCAGAGCGAGAATCAGATCGGCCTCTTCGATAGCATGGTTTGTCGATCTGTTGCCGTGCATGCCAAGCATGCCGAGGTTCAACGGATGCGTTTCAGGCAGAGTACCAAGGCCCATCAGCGTTAAGGCGGCCGGTATCTGCAAGGTGTCGATCAGCGATCTGAGTTCCTCGGTGGCTCCGGCATGGACGATGCCGCCACCGGCATAGATCAACGGACGTTTCGACTCCTGCAACATGGCGACGATGGCTTTGACCTTATCTTGAAACGATCTCTTTGATGGCGGCGAAGCCTCTGCATCTTTCGTATTAATATCTGAGTCCGAAAGCGTGGGATTCGACGGGGCCCTGTTGAACGTGGCAGGCTTTGAGGGAGCCTGAAACGATCGACTTGCGGCCGGCATCTTTGCGAACTGTATGTCTTTCGGAACATCGACAAGAACCGGCCCCGGACGCCCGTCGAGCATGATATGATAGGCCTCTTCAAGCCTTTCCTGAAGCTCGTCAATGTTGCGTATCATAAAGGCTGCCTTTGTGATCGGCGTCATGATACCGACGGCATCCACCTCCTGAAAGGCGTCGGTGCCGATCAGCGACGTCGGAACCTGACCTGTGATGGCGAGAACGGGAATGGAATCCATCATGGCATCGGCGATGGCGGTGGCCAGGTTGGTAACGCCTGGCCCTGACGATGCGAAGCAGACGCCCGGTTCTCCGGTGGCCCGCGCCATACCCTGTGCGATAAAGCCCGCTCCCTGTTCATGCCGGGCCAGTACATGTCTGATGGGGCTGCGCTGCAGGGCATCATAAAGGGGTAGATTCGCCCCGCCTGGAATGCCGCTGATCGTATGCACTCCCTTCTTCACAAGAAAATCGATGATAAATTCCGCTCCGGTCATTTCGTTCTTCATAGTCTGCTCCTTTGCTTTTTTTCGCCTGGCCTGCCCGAAAAACAAAAAGGCCCCCGCCTGCTTTACGCTGACGAGGGCCTTTTTGAGTCCGGTGACCGGCTGGCTTTATCTCTCGGGCGTAAAGCATCTATGTCTGCGCTGGAGCACCACCACAGAGACGAGAAGCATTACGTTGACGACGAGAGAACGCATTTACAGATCCGAAGTAGCGACAGATCTTTCTGGCGTCCAGTTTTTTTTCTGAGGACATACTTTGGGGAGCGCCCGCCTTCTTTGCAGCCGCGGAGGGAGCCAAAAGCAGGGGTTCGCCTGTGTGTTCCGCCCTGGACCATGGATTTCATGCAACGGGCGGAGGCGCTGATGCAGCTCATTCGGTTTACAGAGCGTATAAGGACTTGCAGGAATAGCTTTCTCACGTCAGGGTGTATAGAGTCAGCGTCTGAAGGAGATAACCATGCGTCCTGGACTGAGTGCTTTCTGTGTGTTTTTGCTTGGCGGATGTTCGGTGTTTTTAAGCGACAATTGGACGTTTGATCAGCGCTTCCGTGGTGACATTCTGAAAGCACCGTATGGGTGGTCTTTCGAGTTTCGCGAGGACAGAATGCCGGTGAAAGGAGTGACCACAGAAGAAGAAATCCTGAATGTCTATCCGAAAGGTCCGAATCTCAGGTTTACATATCTTGTCCCTTTTAAGAAGCGTATTCATGACCGCGTCTTTTTAGTGGATCGCATCATTGGCTTTACATACGATCGTTATGAAGAAAGAGGTGAATTCCGCAGTTACGTGAATATGGAAAGCATCCTGTATTATGTATTTTTGTACAAAGGGGTTGTGCAGGATTTTACTATACGGCACCGCATAGATGGTCGCCAATCGGGTCAGAAGTGGGTCGTTGGACGTTTTGACACAGGGGATTTGCAGCTCGGAAGCGTTCAGATGTGGCCAGGGGGGCGTCAGGATTATGTACGCTATATGCGTCAACGATGGGAAAGTGATGTTCGACGTATCAATTCATTTATCCTTATCATTGAACAGCGGCGTAGTCTGTTTGTTTCTCTTCTTGAAGAGAAGTTTGGTCCTTTATCTCAGGAAGAAATTGAAGCGGTGAATGATATTGTCGATGCTCCTTCTCAGGAGCTCTTTCGCCTGGTATCAGCACCCAATGCACAAAAATCCGATGTGATGACAGCCATTAAAAGGGACAGAGTGCCTTATTACTGAGCTAACTGGTGAAAGTGACTTTTTGAAAATCTCCGAATCGTGTGGTCTTATGAAATTTTATCACCGTAGCATTGCCTTGGGGGTGTGACTCGTACAGGACAAAGTGAACACCTCCAAGGAATAACTCAATGCTATGAGGTTACCCTGAGGAAACGCAGCCACAATTATCCGGGCTATCTCTCTTCTCCCAATTTCCCTTGAGGTCTGTGTCTCCGCGCCCTCAGAGTTCTCCGCGGTTAATCTGATTTTTTAATCGCAGCGGCCCTATCGCACCAGGAGCCGTGCCAGCGCATCGGCAAGTTGCCTGCGTCGCGTTTCGTTGCGCAGCTGGCGGGCGTGTACTTCGAGTTGCAGGCTCTGTATGCCGCTCTGTCGAACGCTCTTCGCCGTGTAGCCGTCAAGAAAGCCATCGGGCACAGGGGTGATCACAAGAGAGCAGGGCAGGAGGCAGGTGTGTTCGAAGAGATCGGCCCTCGCAATAGCAGAGATTCCGTAGACGGAATACCGATGAGCGATCTTCTGCAAAGCGAGAAGACGGGTGCTATCGCTATCCGTCATCAAGTCGGCCGGATACGTCGCCTGTGCATGCAGATCGACGAACAGGACGCTGCCATGAAGCGCCTTCAGCCTGCGCGTCTCTGCTTGAATGGCCTGATGGTACAGGTCATATATCTGCAGGGCATCGCTGTCTGTGGCCGCCTCGCTCCGGGGACGGTTCACATCAAGGTAGATGCGGTGCAGGCGGTTGATGATAAGTGTCGGATGGCTTCCCTGAATGCCGGCGTAGCTGGCAGCGATGTCGCGCGCAAGAAGGGCGCTGTTCACATCTCGGTCGAGCGAGAAATCCGCTCCGCTCTCTCTTTTCGGTAAAGATGCATCCAGCGATCCGTCATGAGGAACCGCAATTAAAAGACCAGCCTCGCCGCGGATAACCTCAATCAGGGACCCTGGCAGGGATTCTGGAGATTCCGGAGTCCTCTGGCGGTCGGCAGCGAAAGGCAGACAGCTAAAGGGAAAAATCGTTAGAAGCAGGATAAAGAACAGAGCAGCACGGGAAGCCCTCTGCAATGGATGCGCTTCGGTCATTCTCTAAATATGTGGTCTTCGTATACGGCGCATAACCTGCTCCGATTGCCGGAGCAGGCCTGAGAATACGTCAGTTCGCCAGTTCTTCTTCGATGATTTCGATGAAGGCCTCGGCAGGCTGGGCGCCCGAGATCAGACGGCCGTTGATGAAGAAGGCCGGAGTGCCCGATACGCCGATGGCGCTTCCTTCTTTGATGTCGTCTTCAATCTCTTTCATGATGGACGGATCGTTCATGCACGCTTCAAACTTACCTGCATCGACGCCGAGCGAAAGGGCGCGGGTTCGCAGCGAATCCATCTGCAGCGTGGATTTGTCGCGCGCCGGATCAAAAAGACCGTCGAAAAAATCCCAGAATGCTTCGGGCTTCTCGCGTTGCACGCAGTTTGCCGCAATATGGGCGCCCATGGCGTCTTGATGAAAGTCCAGAGGGAAGTCCTTGAATACGAAGCTGATGCGGTCGCCATAACGATCACGGAGCTCTTTCGTAGACTTCTGAGCTCTCATGCAGAAGGGGCATTCGAAGTCGGTGAATTCCACGATCGTTACTTTTGCATTCTTGCTTCCGCGCAGGGGCTCGCCCACCGTCGATACGTCGACGCGGTCCATCGGAACCTTATAGCCATATTTCTTTTTCAGGCGACCGATCTCGGTCTGGATCGCCGCTTCGCGATTCTGTTGAGCCAGATAGTTGGCGATGTCGTTTTTAATGCCTTCGCCGGCGCCCTGGAGCTGACCGTTCTTTTTCAGATCGTTATAGAAGTTATCCACCTCTTCTTGAGTGGGGCGGGCCGCCGTTTGCTGAATGGAATCCATGTAGGCCTGAACGTCCATGCCCTTTTCTTTCGCTTCTTTCTCGATCATGCGCTTATGCGCCAGTTCCTGAAGCATCTGCTCTACCTGAGCCTTATACTGCTTGTCGATCGAGGCCTTAAGCTGTTCGAGACGCGCCTTGAGATTCTCGTCTTTTTTGAGATCGCTTTCCGTGATTTTACGACCGTCGAGTTCGATATAGGGTTTGTTTCCGCAGGCTGCAAGCGATACGAGCAGCAGGAGGGAAAACAAGGTTCCGAGTTTTTTCATCTTCTGATTCATCCTGATTTGATTTGATAGACGATAGAGAGGCTTCGCAGTTCATTTCGTTCCGGGCGAAGGGCCGGTTACGCCTGTAAAGGAGCGGTCGCTCCGGGCATTGCCTTAAGATATACAAGGCCGTCGGGGTCCGGAGTGCAGAAATGAACGATCGTCGCCGGACCGATATGTTCGAGAGCAAGAGCGCGCAGTCGCGATTCAAGCTGCTCCTGTCTTGTGCGATCGAAATAAACGATGATGCCGGGGCCCGATCCTGAGAGCGTCATGCCCACACAGCCTTCGCGAAGGACGGCCTGCTTCATCGCCTGATAACCCGGGAGAGAAGGCGTGCGGTAGGGCTCATGCAATCGGTCAGAAGCAAGGGCCTGTTCAAGCAGGTCGATGCGGCCCGAATGTATGTACTCAAGCCAGAGCAGACATCCGCGCATGTTGGCCAGCGTATCTTCTCTGCTGATCTGCAGAGGCAGGGATTGCCGGCTCTTCTCGGTTGAGATGGAATAATCGGGAATGAGAATAGCAAGACCGAGCGAATCGGGCAGATTATGGCGCAGCACGGTCCGCGTATCGCTGCAGAACACCCATCCGCCTACGCGAGCCGGCACGACGTTATCGGGATGCGGCTCAAGATCAAGGAAGCCGGCGATCTCGTCGCTGTGTGTTTCGGGACGAAAGCCCTCTTCAACCGACGAGACAAGAGAATCGATACCGCCCGAACGCAGCATTGCCCAGGCGAGATGAACGCCGGCGACGACGGCCATCGCCGACGAACCGAAGCCTTTTCCAGGAGCGGTGGCCGCATCTACGACGGCGTTCCAGGCAGGGGCCTTGCCTCCGCCCAGCTTGCGATACATATGCTCGTATGCGGTGCGGATCAGATTATCTTCGGGGGCGATGGGCAGATCTCGGCCTTCCGTATCGACAAGGCGGAAATCGGCGCCTGCTTCGAAATCAAATCCGATGGTGTTATAAAGCGAAAGGGCCAGGCCGAAAAGATCGAAGCCCGGGCCCAGGTTTGCCGTCGTAGCAGGTATGCGCAGAATCAAAGAGGGGTTCATGGATTGTCCATGATACAGCTGCCGGTGAACTTCGAGCCGGCTTCGATCTCAAGTTCCTGGCAGCGCAGATCTCCGTGCATGCGTGCGGTGCGGCGCAGGGAGATGCGCTTTCCGGCGATGACGTTGCCCGTCAGGTCGCCTTCTAACTGCATCGATTCGGTTTTGATATCGGCTTCCACCTTTCCGTCTGCGCCGATGATCAATTCTCCTGTGGACTGGATGGTGCCCTGAAAGGATCCGTTGATGCGCAGGGTGTGGTCGAATTTCAGATTGCCGCGAAAGCGGATATCTTCGCTCAGAATGGTGGTGAGCTGCATAATATCGTGAAAATCGGCTCCGGACGCTCTCCGTCAACTCTTTCCGAAAAAAACTCAAGGATCGCAGCGGGCCGCCGTTCCTCTATATGATGCAGGCGGAATTGAAAGAACCCGGCGTGGATTACAGACGGGTCTGGCGGGTGCGTCCCTGCCGGCGTGAAGGATACAATAAAACCTACGTGGGGGAGTTCCCCGACGGCAGCAGCGTCGAGCTGGACTATAACTTTGCGCGTGAGCTTGTGCGCATCGAGTATCATCCGAGCGAGGATGGCGAACGCATCTACATCGCCGTCGTTAAAAAAGGCGTCCTTTTACAGGAAAGGGATTTTGCCACGAACCGCGTCGTCGATCTGCACCGGCGCATGCGTCCGCTTGCAAAGTTCTTTCAGTATTTTCCCGACAATCACGTGCTGCGATCGCTGGATGGGATCTATGGTCTGCCGACGCAATCGGCCATTCCCGAAAGCACGCGCACCCGCGATCTTTTTACCTGGCAGAACATCAGGCATAAGACGGTAAAGGATCTGCTTCGCGATTATTTGAGGGCGAAGCGCATCGACGAAAACAAAAAGCGCCCCTATCATCGTCGCCTTTTGCGACGCCTGCCTGCCGATCTCTTTGATCTGGGCATGGCCTTTATTCCCGTTTCGCTCTTCTTCAAGAGAGAGCTCAGCCCCGAAGGCCTGGCCTTCGCCCTTGGCACGCTGGGCTTTTTAACAGGTGGGATGGATGCGGTCTGGCGTCAGCGCAGTCCTCTTGTGTTCAAGGCCCTGTTTTTTCTTTTCCCGGCCTCGGCTATACTGTGGCTGAAGATTCAGCTCGAACAGTGGGCGATCTTTGATCCGATGCCCGATTTTATTCTTACGTATATCAAGGCCGTTCTGAGCAGCTACGTGTAGGCGTCCGTTAGGGGGAGGCGCTCCAGAAATAAAAAAGCGGCCTTTTCCTGGCCGCTTTTTCTGTGAGAAGGAGTTGCGAAATCGTTCCCGCTACCTGTGCTTCCGGGAGCGATTCCGCGTTTCGACCTCTTATTTCTTTTTATCCAGAGACTGCATCAGGATGCGGCCAAAGCTTGAGATGTTCTCTTCTTCCTGCTTCGGAGCGCCGTCGGCCATGTACTGTTCGAATTCGGCGCGATCCTGCATCTCTTTCGCACGGTTAACGGAAAGCGAGATCTTCTGCTGTTCTCTGTTGATCTCCATGATGACGGCCTTCAGTTGCTGGCCGCGCTGGAACTCTTTATCAAAAGGCGTGCCGCGAGGAACGCCCGTCTCAGAGGCGGGGATCAACCCGCGGAACCCATCGGGAAGCTTCACGAATACGCCGAAGGGACGGATGCTCTCGACGGTGACGGCAAGCAGCTCGCCCGGTTGAAAGGGAAGCGCTCCCTGCCAGGGGTTCTGCTGCAGCTCTTTCAGCGAAAGAGTGATACGGTCCTCTTTCCAGTTTACCGACATGACCTTCACGCGAATCTCTTCGCCGCTTTTCAGCATCTCGGACGGATGATTGACGCGCTTGTAAGACAGTTCGGATAACGGAATCAATCCCTCGACGCCGCCGCCGATGTCGACGAAAGCGCCGAAATCGCGAAGCGAAGTTACGGTGCCCTGCACGACCGATCCTTCTTCGAGGTTCGAGATCATCGTCTCTTTATGACGCTGTCTTTCGGTTTCCAGATACTGCTTGTGAGATACGACGATGTTGCGGTCGGGCGCTTCGATGATGAGGAATTTCAGCTGAGCGTTCTTCTCGGGCTCGCCTTCCATCTGCGAGGCGGGGCAGAAGGCCGTTTCGTCGCCGATCTGAATCTCATAGCCGCCTTTAATCGGCTTGAGTACCTTACCGGTCATCACGGTGCGGTTTTCAAAGGCTCTTCGAAGAATGGTACGCGCAATCGCTCCCACCGGGAAGATGGTAAAGATGCGTTCGCCGTTCTTCTCTTCAAGAAAGAAGGCCTCGATCTGTTCGCCAGGGTTCACCGTCACGGCTCCTTCGGCGTCGATCAGCTGAACGCGGGGAATCACACCGGCTCCAAAGGCGGAGTTAACGAAGATGAATTCCGGATCCTGGATATCGGTTACACGCAGTGTGACGCTTTCGCCCGGCTCGGCCCCTCTTTTTTTATCGATGGAGCTCAGGTACAGTTTGCCCATCTGTGAATTTAACTTATCTCGTCCTACGTGTTTGCTTTTCATATCATCCTCGAAATGTGTTGGTCGTCGACCTTGAAGTCATAATAGCCGGATCGTTCCGGGCCGCAGGCGACCCGTCCCGTATTCCCGAATCCGCCTTGAGGCGGGTAAATTTTAATCGCGGAAGCGAACGCGCACGCCTTTCTGTCCGCCGATCTCTTCGGGTGTGATGCCCAGTTCTTTCATCAGAAGCTCGCGCTGGTCGTAGATGCGCGTCTCTTCGCTGATGCCGCAGATCGCATCCATAGGCGGTTTCAGCGTCTGACCTTTGATCTCGGTCGACGCAAGCGCCCAGCCGTCGCAGCTTACGGGCACCACGTCATGCGGCGGACGGTTCCCATCCGACCGATCCTTGAACGAAGGAGCGGGAGTTCCGATCGTATTGTAATAGCGTCGCATCACCGAACCGAGAACGGGCGTGGCGATGGCGCCGCCTGCCTGTCCGGGGCCGAGCGTGACCGAAGACTTATCGAAGCCGAACCAGATGACCGTCGAGAACTGCGGATTAAACGAGGTTACCCAGGCATCAGACCAGCTCGACGTCGTCCCTGTTTTCGCAGCCATATCGCCCGAGAATCCGCCCTCGCCGGGCGTGCGCAGGCCGCGTGTTACGGTGCCCGAATCGGCCGTGCGGATCATCATCTGGCGCAGAATGAAAGCAAGGCCGGGTTCGATCACCTGAATGGAGTTGTTCTTCGTCATCGTATGGATGGCATCGCGTACGGTGCGTTCCTGGCTGTAGATCGGATCACCGCCCGATGTGCGTACCGAACGAATGGCGTAGGGGATGACGTTTTTTCCGTCGTTGGCGATGATGGCCGTCGCCGTCGCCAGTTCCATCGGAGTGATCTCGCTCGAACCGAGCGAGAGAGCGGGGTCGTAGTTGAAGCGACGCGGGCTTGTGATCTTCATCATGCGCATCGCAAGGTTAACGATCGGCGTCGGGCCGACCTTGTAGTAAGTCTGTACCGAGCAGGTATTGAGCGAGTATGCCATTGCCATCGTCGCCGGAACAAGCCCCATAAAGCCTTCGTCGTAGTTCGCCGGAGCCCAGGAACTGCCGTCGTCGGCGATGTTATACAGCGGGGCATCGTTCAACGGACTCATCGAGTTGATGACGCGACGCTCAAGGCCCGCCCCATATACGAAGATCTTGAAGGCCGAGCCGGGCTGACGTCGGGCGAAAAGCGCTCGGTTAAACTGGTTCTGCGGCGAGAATTCTCGTCCGCCGATCATGGCCGTGATGCCGCCGGTGGCATGGTTCAGACTGATGAAGGCGCCTTCGACGTTCAGGTTCTCGGTGAAGTCACGGGTAACCTTACGCAGCTCTTCGAATCCGGCAGCTTCGCGATCGGCCGGATTGAAATACGTGAGGATCTGCGCGCTATCAAGCAGGCCTTCTTCCATATACTTCTGAAGCTGCTGTCCTGGCGTTAGCCCTGTAACGACGGGGCCGCCGACGGGAACGATGCTTGCCAGCAGGCGATGGATGCCGAACAGGCTCATATCGACGCCGGCCTTGCCCGAGCTTTTCGCGTAGTTACGGCCGATGCGGTTGGCGCTTTCAAGTGCCCTGTCCATCTCATCCTGAGCGATGCGCTGTTCATCGAGATCGAGCGTGGTGTAGACGCGAAGGCCTCCGCTGTAGAGCAGCTCGTCACCGACCTCGGGACTCTGTTCGAGTACGTTACGCACGTATTCGGTGAAGTAGGGGGCCATGTCCAGACGCTCAGAGCGGATGTTCTTTGATGGCGAACGAACGATGAAGTAGCCCCAGTATTCGTTCCAGAAATCCGTATGGATCTTCTCGGCCTGTTCGCCGGCAATATAACCGGCGTCGACCATGCGTTCGAGCACGAACTTATGCTGGCTTTTCGCGTTTTCAGGATACTTATAGGGGGAGTACTCGACGGGCGACTTAGGAAGTCGGGCCATCAGCGCCGCTTCGCCCAGCGTGAGGTCTTCGACGCGTTTGTCGAAATAGACGGCCGTGGCGCAGTTCAGGCCTTCGCAGCCGTGACCGAGATAGATGACGTTAAAATAGAGTTCAAGAATCTCTTCTTTAGAGAGAGCCTCTTCCATTTTGAGTGCGAGTACGGTTTCGCGAATCTTCTGCGTGAAGGTTTTCGGACGCTTCTTTTCGGCGTTCAGATAGATCTGTTTGGCAACCTGCTGTGTCAGCGTTGATCCGCCCTGCACGATGCGGCCGGCGAGAACGTTTTTGATGGCGGCGCGAAAGATGCCCGGAACGTCAAAGCCATGGTGATGATAGAAGTGATCGTCTTCAACCGATAAGAAGGCCTGCAGCACCTCGGGCGGGATGCGATCGTAACGTGTCAGATCCTGGCGGTGTCGGTAGATCTCGGCAAAGAGCCGGCCACGAATATCATAGAGGCGAGTGGGGCGAGAGGGGCGATAGCCGGCAAGCAGCGAGAGGTCTCCGTCGGCGACGACACCGATGAGCGCCCCAAACGCCAGGCCGCCGACCACTGCTGCCGACATCAGAAGCACAACGAAATACTTGTAAAATCGCAGTTCTCTAACTTTTTTTTCTTCCATACCTGGTTTCTTCCTGGTTCTACTTGCCTGGCAGGGTACGCGGAGGATCTAAGCTCATGCAGCAGGGATACGAAATCCAATATCCGGTCACTTCAGACGGGATTCTCAGGCTGATGGTTCTTTTTGTCCTGGCCTTTGCCGTTCAGCTGGTCGCCACGCTGTTTTTTCAGGTGGGACCGGCGCAGCTGGCTCCGCTCGTCCTCTCTGCGAGTCAGGATTTCCAACCCCTCTCCCTGATCACACATTTTTTTGTCGTCAGAGGAGCGATCTCTCCCTTCGGATTTGGGTTTTCCGATGGCATTTCACTGCTTTTTGAGATGCTCATCCTCTGGAGCTTCGGCTCTGAACTCGACCGCCTCTGGGGCAGCCGCAATTTCTACAACTTTTTCTTCCTGTCGCAGATGCTTGGCGGGCTCTTTACCGTCGCACTCGGTCTGGCTCTCGGGCAGCCGTGGAACGCCTATGGCTTCGGCGGCGGCCTGGCCGCTATGATGGTCGCCTATGGCGTGCTCTGGCCGAACCGCCAGGCCCTTTTTATGTTTATCTTTCCGCTGCGCATGAAGTGGATCGTGCTCATCCTGTTCATCTTTTTACTTATGGGACGGACCGATACGCTTGTCATGCAGCTGGCCAGTGCGGCCTCCGGCGTCCTCTTTCTTTTTTTGAAGGCCCGCAGCGGCCGGCTCTATCAGGATAGCTATTCCGGCAATCCGTATTATTCGACGCGTTCATCAAGCCAGCCCGCCTCGCGTTTCGCCGCCGGCGCCGATACCGAAAAGATGGGCATGGTCGCCCGCTTCAAGGCCCGGCTCGAAGAGCAGAAGAAAAAGAAGCGGCTCGATAAGAAGCGCAAAGAGATCGAGCGCCGCATCGAGATGAAAGAAGAGGTCGATCGTCTGCTTGAGAAGATCTCAAGAGAAGGCATGGATTCGCTTTCGCGCAAAGAGAAGACCTTTCTCGATAAGGCATCGAAAGAGCTTTAAGAGGCCCGTCGGCATCTGTCCCCTTCGGCCGGAGGGGAAACCTCCTTGTTGTAAATCCGGGTCTCCCGCTTTCCTCCCCGGCTGCCCACCCCTGTGGCGCGCAAGAATTCATGGTCGGTTTTTCCGTTGACAGCCCCCCCCCCTTTATCTGGCAAACTGTTAGAAAATAACAAACATGGAGGCCATTTATGAAGAAGAGGCTGCAACCCGTTTTCTTCATCGGTATATCGATGACCTTTCTATCCCTGTTCAGCTGCATCGAATCTGTCGACACAGATCGACAGCAAAAGGCGCAGGCTACCTTTCTCGCCGCTCTCAACCGCATCGGCAGTACCGAGACGGCCGCGCATCCTGAAATCTACTTCGTGAATGACGAAGAGGTCATCGCAGCGGAGCAGTATCTTGCCGAGATGGCTCAGTATATGCCGAACACCGGCGAGCTTGAAGAAAAAGACCGGCAGTGGTTACAGACAACGGTGAGCTACAGTCCGCCGGCTGCTGCTGATCTTGAGGCGGAGCTTGCCGCTCTGCGAGAAGGCCGGGAGATACCGGTATTGCCCGGGTTGACGCGAGAACAGCAGGTCGCCCGGAATCGGGAGCAGATGCAACAGTTCGAAGCGACCATTGTCGGTGAGTTAACGTCGCTGCCCGACGACAGGCTTGAAATACTGCGTATCAATTCGTTTCTTGCTATTACTTCTATAGAGCTTTTCCCGTATATAGCGGAGTCGCTTGATGCATGGGACAAAGAATCCGTTGATGAAGCGCTGCGCCTGCATGAACGCATGCGTCGCCTTGCCATCGACGAACTGAGGAGGCGACAATGAACGCTATCTGGAGCCATCGCCGATCATTTCTTCTTTCGATATTGTTATTGCCGCTCTTATCCGGATGCCCGGCAAAGGAATCTGACGCAGAAAGCATCAATCTGGAAATGATGTTTTTGACTCAGATTTTTTACGCTCCCGCTGAGTGTAACGGTAGTGCCGGCGTAGAATCACTTCCTTTGAATCAAACCCGATCCATCGCTGCCGATGGGAGTCGCTATTTTCGTATTACTCGCTCATCGGCCTCGGTAACGACAACAGTGCAAATCACGATCAATGATGCCAGTTGCGATAATTACAGTCGGACCATCGGCTATTGCGATTGGATCAACCGAATAGTCCATGATGCGTATGTAACTTGCGATTCAGGCAAAGGCGCTCTGGGGCATCAGGTAAGTGGCCCCAATGGCTCTGTGGAAACCTGCACGGTTACATATCCACGCCATGATTTCATCGTCGGCCTGTTTCCGTATGGATGTGCCGTCACGATTACAGCACAGGAGTAAAAAATGAAAAGGTTAATACAAGCCATCCTGTTTGTGCTGCCTACGACTCACTTGATGGGGCAGCCCTATACTTACTTTGATCGATTCCCTGAGCGAAATTGTGATACGAGCGGGTTGTACGATAGCAAGACTCGCGCCAGCTTCTTCGGCGATAGCCGGATTCATCTTGCCGATGGTCGTCTGGCTCCTCTGTTTGAATTGGATGTCTACGCGTTTGGGAATCCAGCCGGTCTGGATTTCTTTTTGCGAGGTGCCGGTGATGATTGGAACGTTCAAAATCTGGCAATGAGTGGCTATACTTCTGCAGCGCTTGATGGATTCCTCGGTAATTGTATGGACAGGTCATCGTTCAAGATCCACGAAAACGTCGCCTTTCACATCGGGGGGAACGATTTCCTGGCCGCCTCACTGCTGCTGAAAGTGTTCCCCCCGAAATACGGTGATGTCGTAAACCTGGTAGCGAATAACCATGAACGCATTATCAGCCGATTCCAGCGTCGTAACAAGAAAATCCTTCTTATCGGCCAGTATCCGGCGATTGCATACTCTACACAACGCGGCCCGGCCCATCTATGGTTCTCGAACTTTCGACATCTGCTTGCCGCCTGCAAAGATACTCCTGCTGTGCCATGTTCTTATTCCTTCAAAGACGGCCTGGCGCAGTTTGGGGCGTCATTGCAGAGTGGTCTTGACCGACTTGCGAATCTTCTGGGGCTTTCGGGAGAGGAAAAATATAGAGACTTATCGTATGAGGCGTGGGTCGAACGTATCTCTGATCCGGCGACTGTAGCTTCTCTCGGTCTCTGGTTTCTTGAACACGGCCAGATTCCAGAAATGGTGCATCGCCGCCGGGCTCATGGCGCTGAGATCGATCATATCTATCTGTGGCATACGATGGTGTGGTGGAGCGGTCTTGGCGGCACAAACGAGGTGTGGATCGCCAATAGAGATCTCATGGCCGATCGACTGCATCCGAATCCGTATGGTTTCTGGATATGGGGGCAACAGGTCGGGCATAAGATGAAGGCCATGGGCTGGCAGAACAGCGCGTTCGATGTGGCGACGCAGACGGTGATTGACGTCGATGACACGACGCCTGTGCCCGGCGAGGTCGTCAATCGGCCCTCCAATCCCGAGCCATCCCTCTGGGATTGGATCATCCTGTGTTATTTCTTGAAGATCTGTGAGTAACGCCTCTATCCTCTTTTCCTGAGGTGTGCATCAGTTAACCTGCCGGCGGGTCTTCTCTGCTTTAAGCCCCGTCGGCAGGCCCGAGGTAAGCAATGAAGAAAGCGCTTCTGATTCAAGCCGGCCTTCTGGCCACCATTCTGTTAACATCATCGCCTGCACAGGCTCAGTCGACGAAGCGGGTTCGCTTTTGTGAACTCTCGATAGAGATTCCATTGACCTGGGAGGTGAACTATGATAGGCGCTGTGAGATCCAAAAAAAATCCCAGCTTGTCGAAATTGAAAAAAAGGAAAGGGTCTATTTCGAACCGGCCCCTCCACCGTCACAGGTCATCAAATGGTTTGTAGCGAAAATCATGACAGCAAAGAAAGCAGACATCTTTGTTCAGGAGGGCATTAAACCCTTTTCTTTATTCTGGGACTTTGAGTTTGACAGTGAAGCTGCACGTTATCCAGAAAAACTGATCACAGAGATACTGCGCAGCTTGCCTGAAGGGCAGATGATTGTAAGGCCAACCAGGGTTAAGCTGGATGGGCAGGATGCAATGCATATGGCTTTTCGATACCGAAAGCAAAAGTCCGACGTCAGCCCGGCGGGATGGAGCAGACTCGATATCTGGATGGTCGGCGAAAAAGCTGTGATTGCCATGCATTCTCCGCTTGATCAGAGATTGAACCGAGAACGACAGGCACTGGTCGATTCTATACAGCTTAGTAGTTGGTTTCACAAACCTATGGTAGTAAATCCTGCAGACCCCACGCCGGCTGAACCGTCGAAGTAGTTGCATGCGTTCCTTCTTCCGTCGTCTGTTTCGGTTTTTGGGCCGGCGTTCTGGTTGAGGATATCGAAGGAATACGGCTATTGATTTGAGGCAGATTCCAGCCACATGGCATGCTCGGTGTCGAAGTATTCCTTTACCCGCTCAATGAGCCCGTCTCGCAGAAAGAAAAGAAAGTGGTAGTGATTGTTGTATTCGAGCCCCGACCTGTGTAAGCCGCGTGATTCGGCCGTGACGGCAACCCGATTCTCTTCTGCCGTCATGTCGTGAATGGTGAACTGAAATGCCTGAAACGACCGGAAAATACTTTTCAGAGTGATCTGAACGAGTCTTTTGTTCTTATGCCCCGAAACCTTTGCTCTGCCGATCACCCACCAATCGATGTCATCTGTTTGAAGGCTCATGACGGCATCGATATCCTGTCGGTTGATGGCATCGAATACCTTTCGAACGCATTCTTTGTTCTGAATCATAGCGGCCCTCGCTATTTGAATTTGCTCTGCTACTGAAGCAGTAGCAGAGCAAAAAGGCAACTCAGAATAATGGCGACTCCGAAAAAAGAAAAAAGGCCTGTAATGGCGTTGCTCGAATTACTGGGAAAGCGCTGGGTTCTGCGCATCTTCTGGGAGATGCGAGACGGACAGGCATACAGTTTTCGTGACCTGCAAGCTCGCTGCGGCAATCTATCGCCTACGGTGCTGAACGGACGTATGAAAGATCTGCGAGCGGCCGGTTACGTCGAACTCGTCGAAGGTGGATACAGCCTGACGGAACGAGGAAGGCAGCTGTTGCCGATTCTTCTGGATCTGAATGACTTTGCATCTTCCAGTCAATGAATCGATTGAATTTTCATCTAATGCAAGAGAGGACATACCTGTGAATCGCAGCTTTAAAACAAGGATAATCTTGCTTCCTTTTCTTTCCATCATGTCGGTCATGTCTCCCGTTTTCCTGGGTTGTTCAAAAGACCGGTATCCGCAGAAGGCCAGGGTTTCGGATCTTACCGGAGCCGGCTTTTATCTTCAAGGGCAGGATATGCCGCTTTTGATCATCCCCTACAATACCGAAGTGACGGTAACGGCGACCGACGACCTGGGTTATACGGTTCAGCATCAGGGAAAAACCGGTCGGATAATGCAACGCCAGCTGACGATCACCGAACAGCCGCTCCGAACCGTGCGTTATGCAAAGGGCATCGAAGGCGTCCCCGTTTACGGAAGCCCCGGTGGACAGATCCTCGCTTATATCGATAACGGCGCCGAGCTGCTGTGCACGGGCGGATTCGAACGCATGGTCGATCGTGCCGGCGGCAAATATCTCGAATCGTGGATACAGGTTTCGACAGCGACGGTCAGAGGATGGGTGGAAGGGCAGAAGTTATCCTTCGACCCGATTCAGTATTACTTCGCCTCCATCGCTCGATCGGGTCTGAACGTGCGCTCCGACCCTTCACTTGACGCCCCCATCGTCGGACTGGTTCCGTTTAAGAAATCGGGTCAAGCCTTCTACCGATTACGCGATACGTTTACGGTGGAGAATCGTAAAGGAGCCTGGATGAAGGTGGAATACGGCGGCAAGGTGGGTTGGGTCTTCTCGGGCTTTGCTCTCCTCGGAACGTCGCCCGACTTCTCGCATAGCTATGCCCTTTCCACTCTCGAATATTTCGAAAGCCTTTATACCGAGCCTCGCGCATGGGCGGTCGCCGACAATCCCATCCGCATCACTCCGGAGAAACGACTTCAAAACGGCTACGAGATCTATGTGAGTCGCGAGAAGACCGAAGAACTTTGCGATCCGGGACTGCGGACCACCGTCTTCCTCAGAGAAGAGGTGTCGAAAAAGCAATATATTATCGAAGCGGAAGATTCCGTCTCCGTTACACCTGGGCCTCTTGAAAACATGCTTCATGTAAAGCTCAGCCACTGTCGGTGCTGCTGCCCGCACATCACGGATCATCTGCTCGTTCTTCTTCCGAATCGTTTGCATGCTTATCCGTATCAACCCGGAACCGTCGGCGGAGCCGGAAGTTGCTATTACGGTCCAATCTACGTCGTCAGCTTTGGTCAGGAGATGCGTCGCAGCGCGGACGGTTCGACCCTTTATGCGCATTTGAAATATCCGAGCTGCGCGGTGGAGGGGCCGTCGACGGATTATGTGACTGAAATCGTCGAGTCCGAAGAATTCGTATCAGAGTTCTTCGTGCGCATGCATTTCAACGATATGCAATCCGAACCGCAGATCGATCGCGTCTTCAACGAGGGCGTGCCTGCAAAATACAGAGCAGAATGGGATGCGGCCCGGCCCTTTCGGCAGGAGGCTCAGGCACCCTATTAGTCGAGTTTTGAAATCGATCCGTGGGTTATGAGATGTGAGAGAATTACTCCTTTATGACTTTAGCGTGGTCTCTTTCCCATGCCACTTTAAGTGCATTCTTGCGTAGAGAGGGCCACCAGGCGCATGCCGCACAGGTCGCTTTCCTTCGCTCTTCCTCCGTGCCGCCGTGGTTTGTTCCTTCTGAACTCTAATGAACCGTAGCGTAGTGCTCCTATCCGCACTCAAAGGTGAACAAGTCCGCTCCATTTTCTTCTCGCCCTCCGCGCCGCTCAGAAAAACCTTTCCTCCGCAATGCGAAAAGATGTAAAGGTAGCCATCATCGGCGGATCGGGCCTCTATGAGATCGACGGCCTTGAGATTGAAGAGGAATATTTTCCCGAAACCCCCTGGGGCAAACCCTCCGACAGCATCATCGTCGGAAAATACGACGGAACACCGGTGGCCTTTCTTGCACGTCATGGTCGCGGACATTTTCTCAATCCGTCTGAGGTGCCGGCACGGGCGAATATCGCCGCTCTGAAATCGCTTGGAGTCGAGCAGATCATCGCCTTCTCGGCAGTCGGATCGCTGCGCGAAGAGATCGCACCCCGCCATTTTGTTCTGCCGTCGCAGATCATCGATCGCACAAAGGCCCGCCCATCGACGTTTTTTGAAGAGGGCGTCGTCGTACACGTTATGTTTGCTGATCCGTTCTCGTCGATTCTTGCCGATCTGATCTGGTCGAAGCATGCGACGATCGAGGTTCCGTTTCATCGCGATCGCACACTCATCTGCATGGAAGGCCCGGCCTTCTCGACACGGGCCGAATCGCTGATGTACAGGCAGTGGGGCGCAGATATTATCAACATGAGCGTGCTGCCCGAGGCGAAGCTTGCCCGTGAGGCCGAGATCTCGTATCAGATGGTCTGCATGTCGACGGACTACGACTGCTGGAAAGTCGAAGAAGAGCCCGTTACGGTCGAGATGGTCATCGGAAATCTGCATGCCAATGCTGACAATGCCCGTAAACTGGTGAAAGAGCTGATCGGACCGGCCTCGCAGCTACCGAATCCGTTTAAAGGGACGTCGTCGGCGGCAGTCATTACGTCTCCCGGCAGCCGGAATGCGCAGGCGCTCAAGAAGCTGGAGTATCTATTCCCCGATTCGTTTCGGTGAAAGGCAGGTGAGGCGTTGATTTGTAAGAGGAAGATAAAGAACACGATAGGATCGCTCGTCTCTGTTCTCATTCTTGCGACGGTCTCTGTGCCGGTGCAGGCACAGTCCGTGCCGTCCTCTACTGAAGAGAAGCGCGCCACGCCGAGAGATCCGGCATACAGGCCCGCCATGATTCCGCCATATCTTCGCAATCGTGTGCAGCAGGAATCGCCGGCACAGCGTTTCTTTCGTAACCCCGAGGGACGCCCCGCCGATGATCCGGCACGGGCCGTCGAGGTCGAGCGTCCGAAGTCGAGGCATGCGCTCGAAGAGGCCCGTCTTGAGGCCGAATTCCAGAGACAGCAGGATCGCATCTACCTCGAACGAACGTATCTGCCACAGTTTGGATGGCGCATCGATCCCGACTCGCACAACCCGTTTTACGGCGAGCCGGAGTATACCGAAACCCGCTTTGAGCGCGGCCGTAATATCTTTCTTCTCTCATCCCCCTTTACGTTTGGCCTCTCGTATGCCCTGATGGCCGGCTACAGGCAGTCACAGGGGCTGCCCACAGCGCTTGATGGCCCGCAGACGGCTGCCGTCATTGGTCTCGGCACGTTGCTTTCGGGATTGATCGTCTGGCATGATTACCGGCGTGTCTGGAAATCCGACACGGCGAACATCGATCGCTTCGCGCGGCAGCTACAGGCCGGGCGACACTGACCGATGGCGAATTAGTATCGACTTCAGATCGAGAAACGTAAAGTTGGGATGTCGGCCCTTCGGGTCGTGCGGGCATGCTCTGTGCTCGTAGCAGCGGGAATACGGTAACTCGGTAATTATGAAAGAAATTGGTATAGGACTTCTTGGTGCGGGCACGGTCGGGCGCGGATTGATCGAGATTCTGGAAACCGAGGGCGAGCGTATTGCGTCGCGGACGGGTGTGCGTCCGGTATTGCGTCGTGTTGCCGACCGCAGTTTTCAAAAGAAGCCTGTGCTTTCTGCCTATGCTCCGACGGCGTCGATCGACGAGGTCATTGACGATGCCTCGGTCGAGCTTGTCGTCGAGCTGATGGGAGGCCTTGATCCGGCCGGCACAGCGATTCTCAAGGCGCTGCGAGCCGGGAAGAGCGTGGTAACGGCGAATAAGGCGTTGATCGCGGCGAGATCGGCCGAGATCTTTGAGGCCATCGCCGAGGGACGCAAGAAAAATCCGGCAACGACGATCGGCTTCGAGGCCGCTGTGGGCGGTGCTCTGCCGCTGGTGCGCAACATGCGTCTTATCTGGTCGGCCGGCGGTATGCAGCGCATGGTCGGTATTCTGAACGGTACATGTAATTTTATCATTACAAGAATGCAGGATGACGGCATGGAATATGCCGAGGCGTTGAAGCTGGCGCAGCAGAAGGGATTCGCCGAGGCCGACCCGAGCTTCGACGTTTCGGGTAAAGATGCCGCACAGAAGCTTGCCATCTTATCGATGCTTGCCTTTGACGTCGCCGTGCGCGATAGCGATATCGTCGTCGAAGGCATTGAGAGCTTTCATCGCGTCGACCATGAGCTTGCGCGAAAGATGGGGCGTGTGATCCGTCTGCTTGCCATCGCCCGTCGCGTCGACGATCGATTGCTTCTGCGCGTGCATCCGGCGATGATTCCGGCCAATCATCTTCTTGCCGACGTGCGCGACGAATTCAACGCCCTCTTTATCGAAGAACGTTACGCCGGCCCGTCGCTCATCGTCGGCCGCGGAGCAGGGGCGCTTCCAACGGCGGCCGCGGTGCTCTCTGATCTTGTCGCCATCGGCAGCGGCTCGGCAAACCGCTGGGTCGGCGATCTACAGCCCCTGAAATCGCTTGAAGATGCGCGGTATCGTTTTTATTTTCGTTTTCGGACGGTCGATCGTCCTGGCGTTCTGGCGCGCATCGCCGGCGTTCTGGCCGAGCATGACATCTCGATTGCGACGATGCATCAGGAAGAGGGCCGCGAGCCCGTCGATGTCGTCATCGTAACGCATGAGGCAAGCGAGAGCGCCGTGCGTTCGGCCGTTTCAAAGATTGACGGGGGCGAAATCATCCTCGCTCCCACAGTAGTTATACGTATGGAGGATAACCCAGATGCTTCTCTCTAAACCGTCGTTCAGAATCGCCGCTCATACGCTGCCCGATTATCAGAGGCATGGCGATCTGTTCATAGAACTGCCCGGCCACGAGCGCCTGATGACCTATGAATTGAACGGAGTTTTGCTTGATCTGATCAAGAAAGACGTCGATCGCGTGTATCTCATGCTTGCCGATCGAGGGCTTGAATCCGAGCTGCGTTCTCAGTTTGAGGTTTTTGATTCGGTTGAGGCCGTCATGGCGAGCTGTTCGGCCGTTTCTATGCGCAAGGTACCCCTGAAACGGAAGGCCGATCATCGCAAGATGTATATGAGCTACTCGGGCCGTGTCGAAACGCGCGGCGTTCTCGAAGAATTCCTGCGCGGACGTATCGACGGCTTTGTCTTCGGCTCTGAAGACGCGCTGATCGTCGTGGATCGCTGAGGCCCATCTATGGAAACAATCGAACTGAAGGATCTGAAGATTCAGGAGCTGAGCTCAAAGAAGCCCGACGTGAAGGTTGTTTCCTTTGAGGGAAAAATCACGAACTCCAATTCTTATGAGCTGAACCGTCGCTTCTTACAGGTATTCGACGACGGCCTTTTTAACGTCGTAATCGATCTCTCGAAGCTCGATTACGTGAACTCGACCGGTGTGGCGATCATCTTCACGCTCTTTTATAAAGCGGCCGAAAAGAGCGGCAGGGTGTGTATCGGTGGTTTGCATCCGTTTTTAACGAAGGTTTTTTCGTTGATGGAGTTGCCCGAGGGCCTGGTCGTCTATAGCGACGTTGAAGCGGCCCTGGCTTCGTATTGATTCGATAAGGTACCCGCCGACGCTGCAAAGATAAGAAAAAGCCCGGGAGACCGGGCTTTTTTTGGGTGATAGCCTGTCGTTAAGCAGACGATCAATGCAGGGGCCTGGAATCAGCCGTTCCAGGTATGCTTTACGGTGCAGCCGTCGCCATCCGATTGAACGCACGATTCAAGGGCAGCCTTATTGGCTTCTTTTTGAGTGTTGTAGCCGCAGGATGCGCCGATCACTTCGTTGTTGCTGATGGCGATGGCTCCGTATCCGGTGCCTTCGCAGGAAACGAGTTCCTGGCAGTTCGTTCCGCCCTGGCTCTGACAGTTGTCGATGGCAGTCTGAGTTACAGAAGCCATGCTTCCACCCCAGGAGGCGCCGTAAGAACCGGTTTCTTCGCAGAAATAGATTGCAGAATCGGCAAACAATGCAAGGGGAAAAGCCACCATTCCAGCCATTGCCAGGATCATCTTCATTTTCATTTTCATAGGTACCTCATTCGGGATTCTATCTCCCTGTTCGATGCATTAGAAGCGTAAGAGTTCGCAAAAGCTCAACAAAAAAATGAAAGCGGAAAAAAAATCGCTGACAGGGTATCGGGAAAGGTCTGATCCTGAGAAAGGACGGGTAATGAGTGTCCGGCAGTCGCCGGTCATCGCAAATACAGAGGCGCAGGCAGGCTTTTTTATCGGATTTTTTATCTGCTGTTACGTCTCCTGAAACATGTACTTCTGAGCCGCTGCCTTAAACGCAGGCCTGCTCGAAGCGCTTTAAAACACGGAGGAACGTATGAGTTCATTATTAACGCTGGCCCTTGGATTCTTGAAGAATGACGAACTGCTTGGGGGCATGGCAAAAAAGCTGAATATCAGTGAGGATCAGGTGCAGAAGATCCTCGTCATCGCAGTTCCACTCCTGATCCAGGCCCTCTCAAAGAATGCCGAAACCAAATCGGGGGCAGAGTCTTTATTTAAGGCGGTGTCGAGCGACCATGACGGCTCCGTTCTTGATAAGGCCGACGATTTTCTCGAGAATCCGAATCTGAAGCAGGGAACGGGCATATTAAAGCATGTGCTCGGGGCCCAGACCGATCCGATGGCCGATCAGCTTGCCGAGCTTTCTGGCGTTGATCCGAAGGTAGCGAAGCAGGTGCTTGGAATGGCAGCTCCTGTTGTTCTGGGCGCCCTTGGCAAGATGCAGTCGGGCGGAGAATTCGATGCCTCTTCATTGCCTGGCGTCCTTGATTCGGCAAGAGAGATGGCCGAAGCAAAGGTTCCTGGCCTGATGGGAGTGATGAAAGGACTTGTGGATGCCGACGGCGACGGCAAGATCGACGACCGCGTCGTTCAGATGGGCTCAGCGCTTCTCTCCAATCTTTTCAAATAAACCAGGGCCATGGCCCGCCCGCACCCCCTGTGTGCGTCGAAATGACGCGTCCTGCGTCAATCGCCGCACGCTCCGCACTCCTGCTTCGCTACACAGGGGGAGCGGGCGGGCTGGAATGGGAGGCGTGCGGGATTCGCCACCCGCACGGTCGAAGGTGGGTGCGGGTGAGACTAATTGGCTTGCCGGGGGCGTGTGACACGGTTTTTCGTCTTATATGACAGTTCCTTTTATCGATCTGAAGCGATTTGAAGACGGCTTTGTCGACACTTTCACCGAAAAGGTGCGCAATCTTACCTCCAACACCTCCTTTGTGGGTGGAGCCGAAGTGCAGAAGCTTGAAGAGACTCTCTGCATGGAGAATAATGTCCGTTATGCCATTGCCTGCGCTAACGGAACGGATGCCCTGCAACTTGCTCTGCGCGCGGCGGGCGTCGGTCCTGGCGACGCGGTACTTCTTCCCGACCTGACATTCTGGGCTACCTTCGAGGCAGTCGTGAATGTCGGCGCCGATCCTGTGACGGTTGATGTTTCGAGCACCGATCTGCAAATGGATTACGATCTTTTTGTGAAGGCCGTCGAGCAGTATAAACCGAAGGCCGCTATGCTTGTTCATCTCTATGGATGGGCCAGCGCACGCTTGAACGACTTTCGTAGCTTCTGTCTGGAGCGCAATATTGCGCTGATCGAAGACGGAGCGCAGTGCTATGGCGTTCAGGCGAATGGAACGTCGATCTACTCCGGCGCTCAGATCTCTACGATCAGCTTTTACCCGGCAAAGACCTTTGGCGCTGCGGGCGACGGCGGAGCCGTTCTTACCGATGACGAAAAGCTGGCCGAGAAAATCCGTTCGCTTGGCAACCACGGCCGGGAGCAGCACTATGCGCATGGTAGTGTGGGTTGGAACTCCCGCATGGATTCCTTTCAGGCGGCCTTCTTGAATCTCAGCCATCCGCATTTTGCCGCACGGCTGAAAAGCAGACAGGCCATCGCCCGTCGCTACCAGGAAGAGCTGCCGAAACTGGGCTGGAACTGCGTGCTGCCGCCGGCCGGTATCGTCGAGAACGGATACCTGAACGTCACGCTGCATGATCCCGCTGCTCGTCCGGCCATCGAGGCCCATCTGAAGGCAAAAGGCATCGGATTCGGAATCGTCTATCCGGGCGCCGTTTCAGATCAAAAAGGAGCGGAGGCCTATCTGAAAGGCAAGGTCGGAGGCGATGTAGCCCGACGCATCAGCGCCTCGGTGCTGAACCTTCCGCTCTTCCCTTACATGACCGACGCTGAGTTTGCAGAGGTTATGGAGCACTGTCGAACCGCTCGTTGAGCCGGTGACTTACGGCGATACCTTACTTACTCCGGAATTCCGGGGACGGTGTTGGGACTGATCGCGCATTTCCATGAAAAAGAGGCCTGCGGGCCTCTTTTTTTTGCAACCGACGATTGCAATGGGAGTCGCATCCGTTAATGAACTCCATTCAATCATCTACAATAGACCGTGCAGGAGACCGTTCAGGGGAGCGCGGAGAGACGCCGGCAAAGATTCACCGTCTGGCAAAGAAAAAGCACATCCGGCATGATGCTGAACCGGGTCTTCATCCAGGATCTTCGCAACTTGTGCGTCGGTCACTTGACTGGTTCGGTCGGCTGTACAGCAAACTCTTCTACAAAGCAGAGGCATACGGCCTTGAAAACATCCCCACTGATGGCAGTGTGCTTGTGCTGGCGAAGCATCAGCGCGTGGATGATATTCCGCTTGGCCTGGCCAATGCGCTCTTTCGACGTCGCTGGAATGTCTGGTGCGTGATGAAGGACAGTCTTGCGCACCCCATCTTCTTTAACTACTTCCTGAAATGCGGCGGCATTCCTCTGAATAGAGACGAGCCGCGCAAAAGCAAGAAGCATCTGCTGCACGGACGCAAGGTGCTTCATCAGGGCAATATGCTTGTGATCTTTCCCGAGCAGACGACCGTTCCTTATGCGATGGGCCGCGGAAGAGCGGGCGCTTTTCGGTTCGTCGCCGGAAAGCCCGAGAAACCGCTTCCCGTGCTCTGTCTTGGTATGGAATACCAGCCGCGCGGATGGTTCCGTCGCACAAAATATGTCGTGCGGGCCGGTGAGCTGAAGCATTTCACGGCCGACCATGATCCCGAGCAGTTCTTGCATGAGTGTATGCATGAGATTGCAAGCCTGACCAACCTGACCTATCCGTTTGAAAAAGGTGAGCCTTCCGTATGAACCGTCGTCTTCCTGAAGCGAAAGGCCGCAAACGAGCATTGCTCGTCGAAGGTGGCGGCATGAAGGGCGCCTTCGCCGGCGGAGTTCTGCATGCTTTGAACTGTTATCTGCCCGCGCAGCATTATGATCTTGTCGTCGCCGTATCGTCAGGGGCCTGTTGCGCCGCCTATTATGCGTCGACGCCCGATCCCGAGCCCGAGATCGGCGATCATACGCTATCGATATGGCGTCATGAGCTGGCCGGCCACAGGCTGATATCCATCTTCAATCCGCTCAAAAAGAGGACCCTGCTTGATCAGGAGTTTCTGATCGATTTCCTGTTTGCGAAGAAGTATCCGTTGCAGGCTGAGAACTTTGAGCAGTATGGCCTTCCGGAGTTTCGCGTCGCCGTCACGAATCTGCGCTCTCGATCGATTGAGTATGTTCGGGCGACCGAATCGAATATATTTCCGCTTCTGAAGGCGGCGACGGCTCTGCCCATCGCCACGCGCGGACGGCACGATGTCGAAGGCAGGCTCTGCTCGGATGCAGCGCTGTTGAATCCGCTTCCGGTTAACGATCTGATCGAATGCGGATACACCGACATCACGGTCGTAATGAATTCCCCTTCCTGGAGAACTTCAGCTCCCTTCAATTTTCTGACGGGCATGCTTTCTTTTCCACGTGATTGGAAGATGGCAAAGCTGATGCGTCGCTGGCATCATCATCATTTCAACCTTGCCCGTTCAGTAGCCTCGGCGCCTCCGGAAGGCATTACCATCCACACGATCGCGCCTGAACAGTTTCTGCCCGTGGGTCTGGTGACGACAGATCAGGCGAAGCTTGAAGAAACCGTCGCCATGGGTGTACAGGCAGGTGAGCGCGCTGCGAAGATGCTGCTCGAGCATTTTAACGGGCAGCAAAAGAAGAGCGGGCGCAACTCCAAAAAGGGCACGAAGGCCACGAAGGCTACCCGGCCATCTGCACCGTCTGCAATAGAGGGAAAGCAGCGAAAGGCCGGCCAGCAGCCGAAAAACAGAGGGAAAGCAGTGCGCTCAGATAGCGTGAGACAGTCGGCCTGAAATGCTTTCAGGCTGATCTCGTTTCTGACCAGGCCTTTAACAGGCTTTCCGGATTTTCGGTGTTTGACTTCTTGAGATGGATTCCGTCCCATGAAGCGGTGGCCCCCCTGGGGAGTTTGCCGAAATTCCGAAGGCCGATGAAAAAAACTTTACCGGCGTTCGATCTCTGCAGGGAATGAGAAATGGCCCAACCTGTTTCGAGAGGGGCGCAGCCCGACAACAAATACGTCATCTTCATGATGAAGGATGAAGAGTACGGACTTGAGGTTCTCAAGGTGCACGAGATTGTGCGCATTGAGAGTATCATTCCCGTGCCTCATTCGCGTCCCTATTTCCTCGGAATGATGGATATTCGCGGGAAGGTTATTCCCATCATCGACCTGAAAGGCAAGCTTGAGCTTGATGAAGGTGGGACGGGAAATCCCGATCGTGCCATCATCATCGAAGTGGAAAAGCGTCGTATAGGTCTTGCCGTCGATCGCGTATCGAGCGTGGTGCAGTTTCGTCCTGAAGATATCGATCAGGGACCGCCTGCAGTGAAGTCCGTGCATACGAGATATATCTCAGGTATCGGTAAGTTGAAGGAACGCTTCATCGTTCTTATGAACCTTGATCATCTCTTCTCGGGAGAAGAACTCAGCGAACTTTTTTCACAGCAGCGAGTAGGAAAAATGTGAATTTGGTTTGACCGGAGGCAAGGCCAGAGAATCCTTGCTTTCGGTAAGAGTCGATAGCTCAGTCGGTAGAGCATCTCCCTTTTAAGGAGAGGGTCCCGGGTTCGAGCCCCGGTCGACTCAGGCAGTTAATGCCCCGTTCGTCTAGAGGTCAGGACTCTGGATTTTCATTCCAGCAACAGGGGTTCGATTCCCCTACGGGGTACTGGAAATTTTGATACAAACGAAAAGGCCTTCGGGCCTTTTTTATTTTGTGTATCCTTCGCGAGGAATGAGAATACACCTCTGAGCTTCAAGCAAGGTCTGCGCCATCTCGCTGCCTCAGGCGTTAACCCAAGCTCACAGGTTCGCGTCGATAGTGTGACCGGGCGTGAAGATAGTTAACAGCCAGACCCGTCCGTTGCGCAGCTTTCGCCTGTTACACCGGTGTTCTTTACGGCATTTTCTGCGCGTTTCTCAGCGGCATTCTCTGCGGCAGCCTTGAGAGTATGGTCGATTGCCGCGCGAAGATCATCAAGATCTCTATAGCCTTTTGCAATGGGCCAGGCGACGCGGTTTTCTATATACATGAGCGCTGGAAATCCGGTGATCTGCAGAGCGTGGCAGAGCTGAAAGTCCTGCTTCGTTTCATAGGCGTTTTCTTCAGAGTGATATGCCTGTACGAAGGCATCTGCGTCGATGCCGAGTTCCTGTGCAATTCTGATAAAGGTCTGCTCATCGGTGGGGTTTTCGGCCCTGGCGTAGAAAGCGCTCTGCAAAGCGAAGTAGAATGGAAAGGCAAGATCGGTCCTCATCTCGCGAACAGCGACGACGGCACGGCAGGAAGGCTCAGTGTCGTAACGAAAGTCTCTTCGCGAAAGGATGCTGTAGTCAAACGGTCTTCCCGTAAGCCTTTCTACCTGCTTCCAGTGATGCTCAAGGAATCGACTCAGTCGATCGTCCATCGCTTCGGAGTTTGCTCCAGGTCGAAGCCCTCCCATAACGGGAATAAAGGGAACTTCGTATTCGTGCATGGCCTGTTCGAGGGCGGGGGAGAAGCCGTAGCACCAGGAACACATCGGATCGCCTGCATAGAGAATGGCTTTATCGGGAATCAGCATGATGTTTTAATATAACAGCAGACCGGTCATGGGCCTGCATGATTTTCATAGCAGGCCTCGCTTCAATCTATTGGCAGGATGAAGTATGAGAGACTAATCGAGAGAAGAAAATAAAAAAGGGACCGATGGTCCCTTGATCAGATGAACGAGTTTGCGGGGCAGACGGGACTTGAACCCGCGACCTCCGGTGTGACAGACCAGCACTCTAACCGACTGAGCTACTACCCCGAGACTCTTTTGTCAGAGTCGTTTGCGACGTTGCTCCGTCAATCCTTTCATGCGTCTTACGTCGTCAAATCGCGAAAAAAAGTGATCCCATTCCTGACGGCGAATCTCAAGCCAGAGGAAAAGAGCGAGAGGTATCTGAACAAGCGAGGGCAGCAGGCCCGGCATGATGGAGAAGACAAGGCCCGTATAAAACCAGACCCTGCTGTTCAGGAAGTAGGCCATCAGCACGGTCAACAGTATATAAAAGGCCTGCGTCAGACTGACCATCGAGTAGACGACAACGACGCTTGAGAACGTCCAGCTGTCGCCTTCTTCCAGCCACAGGGAAACGGCCAGAGGATGATGGCGTATAAAGGCAAAGACCAGAGCAGCCCAGAGAATCTGGAAGGCTGCTCCTGCGCTAAGATAGAGAAGATATCGCCGGAATCGCCGGCGCAGCCACCCCGGATGTGCAAGCACGCTCATGCTACATGTAAGCGATCAATCCGGCGTCGGCGATCGGCTCTTTTCGCGCCAATCGATCACCTCAGGTGATCTGCTTGAGTCAGGCGATTCGCTCGCCTTCGGTGATCGGCTCGATTCGCGCCACCGGAAAGGTGATGCGGAAGTCTTCGATCGTCATCACGGCAAGCGGCCGTGCCAGTGTGAGATCGGGAAAGAGCGCAGCATCGATGTGCATGGATTCGATCCTGGCAAGGCGTCCCCATCCGCGGCCTGAATAGCGAGTGTGAAACCTTTTTCCGTCTAAGTTTTGTGAGAGTGGGAAGGGGATGAGCGCCGTGTGTACGGGAAAGCGCAGTCCGCCCGATGAGAAGCGCGCCTCAAAGAAGGTTTTGCCATCGCGCTTTACGATGACGGATTCGCTTCTGTTATTGCGTTCGAAGTTGAAGTCAGCAAGCTCTTTGGGAATGCCCCAGTTGGCGCGTCCGTTGACCACGCTGCTCTCGGACGATACATAGATCTTCGAGATGATGTTCGCCGTTCCTTTTTCGGAGCGCAGGCGCCCGGGAATGAACAATAGCTCGCCGTAGGGGCCGCAGTCTGAGCTTTCGTAATCGACGATCATCGTTGCGCCGAGCCCGCCGGCATAGTGGGCCTTCTCTTCTTCGCTCAAGAAGCCCTGTCTCAGTGCAAAGTCCTTTGAGAATTTATAGAGCAGCATGATGCCGCGCCCTTTCAGATTCCAGGGGGCGGGTACTTCCGGAACGCTGGTTCGAGTTTGTTTCTGTTTTGCCGTCATGTTTGATTCCTTTTGGTCTGAATGTGGCCCGATTGTGGCCAGTTCGTGCCTGTGTGAGGTCTCAAATAATTGACATTTGTGTCAATCTGGCAAGCAGAAAAACAATCGGTCGAACACATCTCTGCCCGGTCCGGCGCAGAGACGCCCGGTTGCAGATAGAATTCCTGCGAAGGTGCTTTGATGCTGCGATCACGGAGAGCTATTGCAGCGTGAATGTGATGGTCGTATCCCAGGTGAAGTCTTTTGCCTCTCCACCTGATTTATAGGGAGAGCTGATGAGCCGGCTTTTCGTTAAGAAGATCTTTCGCACGGCCTGAACGAAATCACCGCGAAAGGCATCGATGTTACCGCTTGATGTGCGCAGGTTGCGAATGCGAACATCGCGGATCCGGCCATCGGCTGATATATACAGCGTTACGGCAGCCGTTACAGTGCCGAGATTGGAGCGCCGTGCGCTGGCCGGGTAATCGTCGGCGCTGCTCTCTACCTGAAGCCGCGCGGTGAAACGCTGATCGAAGTCCATCGTCGGGTCAACGGCATTGGCCCAGTTTACCGGCTTTTCGTCGGCGGGCTTATCGGTTTCGATGATCTCGTCTGAAAGATCGCGTGTTTCGGACTGAACGGTTTCGGTCGGCTCCTGAAATTCAACGAAGCTCATCTCGGCGACGATCTCGGGCGCTTCGCCCGTTCCATCATCTTTACCTGGCAGAAGCATGAAGATTAGCTGCGCGAAGACGACGAGCAGGGCGAGAACGACGGCCCCGGCAGCAAGCCATTCGCGTGCATACCAGCGCTCGGTGCGGCGGGCGATCCAGTAGAGCAGATCGTTTCGCAGAAGCGCCATCATGGAGACGGCTCCTTGAGACCGGGAATCTTTTCGTCGGCGCCGCGCGTTGTGATGATCATGCTGCGGATGCCGGCCTCTTTTAATTCCTGGATGAGCGTGTTCATGTAGCGATAGGGAAGATCCTTCTCCATGTTCACATAGACGCGCACGGCGGCCGGGCTTTCGGCCGCTCGGGCCTGAACGAGCGCCCCCAGTCCATTGATGGGATGTCGTTCGTTATAGAAATAGACCTGTTCGCTGGATGCAAGTTCGCGATTCATATAGATAATCAGCGGAAAAGGCGATGTTTGTGCCTGGCCTTCGACGGCCGGCAGTGGAAGATCGAGCGGTTTCTGATCGGTCAGCATCGTCGTCGACATGTAGAAGATGAGCAGCAGGAAGGCGATATCGCCCATGGCGGCGACGGGGATGGCATCACTTTTTCGTTTTTTACGGAGTTTCATCGACGCCCTCCGGCTTTATCCATCGAGAGCGAGATACGCTGCACGTTACGCTTCTGCAATTCGTCAAGGATGCGCGGCACGGTCTCGACCGGCGCATCGGGAGAAGGCTGTAAAACGACGACGAGATCTCCGTTGGTGCGCAGGGCCTCAGAAACCATCGGCATCAGCTCGCTCAGCGGAGCGGCCTTACCTTCATGGATGTAGGCGCCTTCAGCATCGATCTTGATCTTGAATAGATCCTTTTTCTGAATCTGCATCGGCGGCGCGTCTTTCTTAGGAAGCGGCACCTTCACGCCGCGCAGCTCGAGCAGAGCGCTTGCAGCGAGAAAGAAGATGATCAGGAGAAAGGCGATATCCGACGTACTTGCGAGCGGAATCTCCTCTGGCTGCCTTGTTCTGCGTTTTACGCGAATGGCCATGTATGCCTCAGGACAGCCTGTCAGAAAGCTCGTTCGCGCAACGTTCCAGTTCGATCGTAACCGTATCGATCGAATACAGGAAGAGGTTGTAAACGAGGTATGTGGGGATGGCGATAAGCAAGCCGGCCTGTGTCGTGATCAGGGCCTCTTCCACGCCGCCGGCCAGATCCTTCGCCGTCGGAGCCGCTTTGACGACGAATTGCAAGAAGCTGTGTCGCATACCGACGACGGTTCCGAAGAATCCGAGCAGCGGAGCGAGGTTACCAAGGTTCGACAGAAGGTTAAGGCCCCGTTCCAGTTTACCGATCTCCACCGTCGCCGTATTCTCGATGCTTTTTTCAACTGAGGCGACTCCGCGAGAGCGACTGCGCATACCCTCGCTTAAGATGCGCGAAAGGATCGTACCATCCTCTTTCAGGAAGGCCTCGAGATCGGGGATGCCCCGGTCGAGAGCGGCGCGGAATTTTTCGTAATAGCCTTTTGTCTGCACCCGGCTGCGCTTGAAGTAAAAATAACGTTCCAGGGCGAATCCGATGATGATGACGACGATGATGCCGAGATAGGCCATCGTGCTGCCGCCTTTGATGATCCATTGAAAGATGGATTCTTCTTCGACGGTGACGATCTCTTCGGCGGGAGCTGCCTGCTCGGTTTTTTCGGCTTCGGGGGCGGGGCTCTGCGAAAGCAGTGGTGGAAGATAACTGAAGATAAGAAGGCCGGCCAGCAGGTAGATTGCCAGAAGATTTTTATTTTTCATGTGCACGAATTGTACGGTACGGGCATTCCGGTCAACCATTCCTGATCCGGACCGGACAGTCGGGAAACGTAAAAAAACGTTTGTCGACAGTTGCGTTATGATAACAATTGAGATGATGAAGGTCAATGGAGAGGAGCGGTCGCTTGCCGATCTGAAATCCCCCGATATTGGCTCGCTTCTGGAGCTTTACGGGATTAAGCCTGCTGGGGTCGCTATCGAGATCAACGGACAGGTTATCCCCCGACAGAAATGGACCGATGTAAAATTGAACGGTGAAGATCGGATCGAGCTCATCCGATTTGTAGGCGGCGGTTGATGTCAAAAAAAGAAACGAGCAGCGAATCGTTGCGTATTCGGGCTTACCCCATCCTTGATGAGGATTTTTTGCAGATGGCCGGTCTTCAGCCGATGGATCTGATCGATCTCTGGGCCGACGAAGGCATTACGATCTTTCAGTATCGAAATAAGCAGAAGCCCACGAAGTCCAGGCTTGAAGAGGTCGAAAGGAACGCCCGCCGTCGCCGGCTGCGCTGGATCCTGAATGATTATGATCAGCTTTTCTGCGACGGTGTGGCCGACGGCATCCATCTTGGCTGGGAAGACTGGCATGGGCTTCCCGAAGAGCGTCGCCAGGCATTATTGCGACGGCTGAATGGCGTCCAATCGCTCCAGGCTGAATCGACTCCGCTTTGCGGCATTTCCACGCATACGCCGGATCAGTGGTCCGAGGCCCTGACCCTGCATCGAAGCGGGGTCCTTCCGCTGTCGTATATCGCTTTTGGTCCCTGCTTTAAGACAACCTCCAAGAAAAGTGGCCTGCATCCGCAGTTGCAGAAAGAGGCCTTTGAAGAGCTGGAACGACGTCGCGATGAGGCGAGAAAGAAGGGAGAGCTTCCCGATGCGGTCTTTATCGGCGGAATTGATCCCGATAACCTGCCCGTTCTCGTGCAGACCCTGTCGAATACGAAAAAGAAAGAAGAACGCACGATCTTTGTGGCCTCGATTCGGGCCCTCTCTGATCCGCTCGACATCCGCCGTTTCCGCTCGATTCCGAACTGGAAGCCCTGATCGGACTTGACGAAGCAGGCATAAAGTCGGATTCGGTATGCAGGAACTTTTATGTCGCGGGAATACTCGTCCGCCTGGGAAGACCGGGACTATCTGCTTGAGTACAAGAGCATCGATCTGCTCCGATTGAATCGGGTGCAGCTGCTTGATGTACCCGTTGACAACGTGACGCGTGATGAGGCCGTCGCCAGGGTCTTTGATTTTCTCGAAAAGAAGGACGGTCCTTACTTCGTTCAGTTCCTTGATCCTCTCAAGCTCATGCGCATGCGCCCCGGTCGCAAGCTGGCGAAGCTTGCCGATTCGCATCTCATGCTCGGCGAGGGTGGAGGGCTGGAATGGGCCTGTCGGCGTCTGCATATTCCCTTTAAGGGCAGGGTGCCGATGATCGCCTTCCTGATGGATCTTTTCAGGCTGGCCCATAAAAAGGATTATACGATCTATATGCTTGGCTCGGCTCCCGAACATATCGAGCGAGTCTATCAGAACCTGACGCGAAGCCTTCCCGGCCTGCGCATCATCGGCCGTCAGAGCGGTCATTTCAACGCGGACCGGGAGCAGCTGATCAAAGAATCGATGCGTAAATCATCGCCCGACATTATTCTGATCGGAATGGGCTTTCCACGGCAGGAGCTGTGGATGCGTGAGAATCAGGAGTTCCTGACAAAGGCCGTCGTGATCGGCCTTGATGGGGCGATCGACGTTCTTTCAGGCAAAAAGAAGAAGGCGCCGGATTCTCTTCAGCTCAAAGGGCTTGTCTGGTTCTGGCGAATCCTTGCAAGGCCGTACCGTCTTGACAAGGTATGGTATGCGACTGCCTTTTTTTCGACGGTGCTCTGGCGTTCGTTCAAACGCTGGATTAACCGAAAAACGGCCTGAACACTCCGGCCGGTAAACTCCGGCCGCTTATGACAGACGGCGCATCACTTCTCTGATACGACGGGGTTCAGCCAGTCTTCGATCAGCGGCTTACGGTCGGTCATATCGCGAAAGGCAAGCTCTTTGTTGGCCATGGCCTTTTCTGGAACAAAGCCGGCTTCGCGTGCGATCTCGATTGCCTTCATGTAATGGGTCAGCCCTTTCGTTTCGAGCTTATCGAGCTCCCGCCGCGGAGCGCCGCGATCGCGCTTTTCAAGAAACTCCGCTTCATAGACGGCACCGAGGTTGTTATACACCGAATAGAGAAGATAATAAGACATCTTCTGCCGCTCATCCTGAGGAGAGCCATCTTTTAACGACGGCTCCAGTTCATCACGCAGCTTCAGATAGTATCCGAGAGCGGTGCGATACTGATCGGTATGGAAGGCGGCGTTCGCCTTCCCGAAGTTCAGGTTTGCGTTGGCCGGACTCTCCTCGTATTCGCGATCGAGTTCGCTCCATCGCCGCATCGCTTCTTTAAAATCTCCCTGAATATAGGGAATCCAGCCCAGCCAGAACAGGGATTCGCGTCTCGCTTCGGCGTTTTTAAGACCGATCTCCAGGCCTTTCTCAAGATAGCTTCCGGCCTCGTAGAGTCGGGACCGCCGATCGTCGTCGGGTTCGTCATGCAGTCCGGATTCTGGATAGATGCGATTCGTTACGGGAAGGTCGCGGTGTTCGATGCCTGCATAGCGCATAAAGACAAGCGATGCCAGATTATAATAGATGATTCCTCGATCGTATTGAACGAAGATCTCATCTTCGGGGTGCATGCCATAAGAACGATAGTTCTGTTCGTAGGACTCGATCGCCTTTAAATAATACTCTTTTGCGCGATCGAAATCGAGGATATCGGCATAGTAGTCGCCGATCTCGTTCAGCGCCGGGTAAAAGCGAGCGTCATATTGATAGGCGTTCTGAAACTGTTTCACCGCACGCTTGTGTTCTTTGCGAACGTTCAGGTATCGTCCGCGCTGGTAATAGCCAGCCGCGTAGCTGGTTCCCTCAATCGTCTGCCCATCGCGCGCTTCTGAGGCGTCGAATACGATTCCGAGCAAATTGACCGCATTATCGTCAAGATCGAGTCCGCTCATAGTATCGACGGGGTCGATCTGGTAGCGAATGCGCAGATCGTCGCTGTCGAGATCGACATAAAAGCCGGCGAGCTTGCTCAGAACAAAGATGGGCATGTCGGATTCAAGACCGAGTCGCTGGATCTGCCGGTGCTTCTCGATGACGAAGCGCGGATCGCCGTTCTGGCGCCAGATCTCGATATATGTTTCAAGCAATCCTGCATGGCCCGCGACCTCTGCCGGGTTCTGGTCAAGGATCTTCTGATACTCGCGTGCTGCCGTTCCGTATTCGCCGCGGTTATAGTAGATGCGTCCGATACCGGCCATCGCCTCGGCATCGGCGGGCCTGCCGAGCAACGTGAGGATCAATCGGTAGTAGTCGACGGCAAGAGAGTCGTTCTTGTATTTCTTTCCTTCGTCTGAATTCACAAAAGAATAGGTGATGCCCGAATGAAACCTCGCCAGCGCGATGAGGTTCTCGCGATCCATCTGCCCGTCGCGCAATCGCGATACGGTATAGGCTCCCGGTTCGATGAGTTCTCGAATGCGATTGTCGGCGGATAGGAGTCGCGTACGCGAGCCGTTTTTCTGTTCTGCTTCACTGAACCATCGCGAACCGTCTGCCGTGCGGATGAGCGGAGCGCGCATATCGCCGCTCCAGTCATAGGGCGGTTCGACCTTGCCGAAGAGCTTTGTAAAGGCCTCTTCATAAAAGCCGGCCTTCATGTAGCCGATGCCGTATTTGTTCATGTATTCGACATTGAAATTTCCGTCGTCGGCCTCAAGCGCTCGTTTGTAGTATGATTCCGCCGCTTCCCGGCGCTTGAGGCGCTGTTCGCCGCTTTCTTTTTCGGCCTCTCGCAGCTCTTCGAGGCCCATCTCATAGATGCCTGAAATGCTATGGGCTCGCCAGAGATACATGCCCCCAAAAATGCTGATGGCGGCCAGTATCGATGCGGCGACCGTTCCGGCCACGACATAGGCTCGGCGTCGTCGGCGTTGCAGGGCTTCGGGCGTGACGTCTTCGGTGTAGAGGATGGGGACGCCGTCGCGGGTGCGGTCCGGCAAGGCCGTATCGGGTCTGTAACCGAGGTGCTGTTCGATGAATGAGGCAACGGCATCATCGTTTGCCTGCTCGACGAGCATATGCGTGAGCCGGCGCTGATCGGCCGAACTGATCTTTTCGTTAACAATGGCGTCGATAACGGCTTTGCGCACACCCGGAGAGTAATCGAGAAGCTGGGTGCGCAGTTTTGCCAGCTCTTCGTCGGTGAATTCATCGCCGATGCCGGTGCTCATCATCGCCGTTTGCGACATGTCGGCAAGGTCCGATGTATCGAGACCGAGTCCGTCTCCGCCGAAATCACCGGTATCGAATCCCGCCGATTCGAATCCGCCTGTGTCGAAGCTGTCGTTATCAAGGCCAGCGTCAAGTCCCGGAAAGGAATCATCGGGTACTAACCCTGCACTATCATCGGCCCCGCCGAGATCACCGAGATCGGCACCGCCAAGATCACCGAGGTCGGCACCGCCGAGATCCCCGAGATCGGCACCGCCAAGATCGCCAAGATCGGCACCACCGAGATCCCCGAGATCAGCACCGCCGAGATCACCGAGGTCTGCACCGCCGAGATCCCCGAGATCTGCACCGCCGAGATCCCCGAGATC